>JAESGS010000541.1_pt1 | contig 25223 bp, 26 predicted proteins | sample 9269761 | NCBI WGS metagenome assembly JAESGS01 (sample SAMN15741799, study PRJNA653493) | algae metagenome | isolation source: Cyanosarcina radialis HA8281-LM2 and co-occurring heterotrophs from damp... | place: USA: Makauwahi cave, Hawaii | collected 2011-01-06 | reverse complement strand
GGGCATGCACCGCCTTCGTCACCGCCGCGACGACGTCGGGGCGCAAGGGCGAGGCGTCGCTCGCGCTCGCATCGGGATCGGTGTTCACCTCGACCGCAGGGTCGGCGATGACCTTTTCGAGCTCGGCGCGCACCGTTTCGACCGGCACGCCGGGGAAGATGCGGCAGTTGATGTTCGCCGTCGCGCGCTGCGGCAGGGCATTTTCGGCATGGCCGCCCTTGGTCAACGTCGGCACGCAGGTCGTGCCGATCTGCCCGACATATTCGGGATCGGCGCGGATTGCGGCGATGGCTTTCGGATCGGCGGGGTTCGCCGCAAAGGCCCTCAGCGCCGCACCGATATCGCCGCCAACCTGATCGGCGACGATCGGCATGCCGACCTTGGTCAGCTCGTTCTGCTGCGGCGTGAAGCGATAGGCCCCGACCTTGGCGAGCGCGTTCGAGAGCTGGACGATCGCATTGGTGTCCGACGGGCGCGAACTGTGACCGCCGGGGTTGGTGACCTCGAGCGTGAAGTCGGCATAGGTCTTCTCGCCGGCCTGAAGCCCATAATATTTGGGCTTGCCGTCCTCGCCGATCAGCCCGCCGCCGCCGTCACCATTCAAAGCGAATTCGGCGCCCTTATACTTTGCCGCCAGCGCGCGCGTCGTCGTCATCGAGGTTTCCTCGTCGCCCGAAAGCAAAAGGATGATCGAGCGTTTCGGCTTGAAGCCGTCCTTTTTGAGCTGCGCCATCGTCGCGACCATCATCGAGACGTCGAACTTGTTATCCTCCGACCCGCGGCCGAAAATATAACCTTCCTCCTCGACGGGCACGAACGGATCGCGCGTCCAGTCCTTGGGATCGGCCTCGACGACGTCCATATGGCCGAGCAGAACGATCGGCTTGCCCTTGCCCGTCCCGGCGAGCGTCGCGGCGAAGGTTGCGGTCTCGCCCATCGGGGTGATGACGATATCGCTGTCGGCATAGCCCGCGGCTTTCAGCACGCTCGCATAATAGGCTGCGAGCTTCGGCACCTGGCCGCGCCCCTCGACCGTCGGGATCGCGATGCTGTCCTTCAGGATCTTTTTCGCCGTCTCGGTATCGGCGGGCTTGGCGTGGACGGGTGCGGCGGCCAGCAAGGCGGCGGCGAGGGCGAGCGGGCTGTATGACATGCGCATGGCGGCGGACTATGCCGCGTCCGCGCGGCTTCGCAAGAGGGCATCCGATAAGCGGCGATCAGGCAGGCAGAATTTGCGCAAGGACGCCGCTGGCGAGACGCGCGGTGGCGAGGAGGCGGCGCAGGTCGTGCCCGCTCCGCGCCTTGGCCGACATCCCGGACATCGTCGTCGATACGAAATCGGTCACTTCGTCGGCAGCCTCCGGGTGGCGGGCCGCGATATAGTCGCGAATGAATGCCTCGGCGCCGAGATTGAGCGCACGGGCGGCTTCGCGCGCACCCTCGTCGTTGCAACGCGTGCCTTCGAGCACGAGACAACCGCCCGCCGCGGGATCGGACGCATAACGCCGCGCAGCCTCCTCCAGCATGGCTGCAAGGGCATCGGCGACAGGGACGTCCGGACGCAATATGTCGGTGAGCGGGATCGCCTCGGTACCCGTCCAATGATCGAGCACGCGCTGATAAAGCCCGGCCTTGCTGCCGAAGGCGGCATAGAAGCTGGGCGGATTGATGCCCAGCGCATCGGTGACATCGGCGACGCTGACGGCGTCGTAGCCCCGCGCGTGAAAGAGCTGTTGCGCCGTCGCAACCGCCGCTTCGGGATCGAAGCGGCGCGGGCGACCGCGCGATCCGGATTTATTTGTAGTCACCATTACAAAATACCTTGACGATGGCTTTCGCAATTTTATGTAGTGACCCCTACACTAATAAGCAAGGAGTCTCCCAATGTCCGAATTCCAAGGAAAATCCGTTCTCGTCCTCGGCGGCAGCCGCGGGATCGGCGCCGCGATCGTCCGCCGCTTCGCATCCGACGGTGCGAAGGTCGTCTTCACCTATCATGGCTCGCGCGAGGCGGCCGAGCAGCTCGCGACCGAGACCGGAACCAGCGCGGTGCCGACCGATAGCGGCGACCGCGACGCGGTGATCGCACGCGTGCGCGAGAGCGGCCCGCTCGATGTGCTTGTCGTCAACGCTGGCTTCGCGCTGTTCGGCGACGCGCTCGACCTCGATCCCGACGACGTCGACCGGCTGATCCGCGTCAACGTGACCGCCCCCTATCATGCGTCGGTCGAGGCCGCGCGACAGATGCCCGAGGGCGGCCGCATCATCGTTATCGGGTCGGTCAACGGCGACCGCATGCCCGTCCCCGGCATGGCCTCCTATGCGCTGAGCAAATCGGCGTTGCAGGGCATGGCGCGCGGGCTGGCGCGCGATTTCGGCCCACGCGGAATCACGATCAACATCGTGCAGCCCGGTCCGATCGACACCGATGCAAACCCCGAGGACGGCCCGATGCGCGAACTGATGCACAGCTTCATGGCGATCAAACGCCATGGCCGCCCCGAAGAAGTCGCGGGCATGGTCGCATGGCTGGCGGGCCCCGAAGCGGGCTTCGTCACCGGCGCGATGCACACAATCGATGGCGCGTTCGGCGCCTGACGATCAGCCGGGGGCGGCTTCGGCGCGTCCCCGGCCCTTTGGCGCGGGCGTTTTGGGTTTGTAGCGGCAAAGATCGTCGACCGGGCAGCGCCAGCATTCGGGGGTGCGCGCCTTGCAGATATAGCGGCCGTGGAGGATCAGCCAGTGATGTGCGCCGACGCGAAAGGGCGCGGGCGTATTTTTCTCGAGGCTCTTTTCGACCGCGAGCACCGTCTTGCCCGGCGCGAGCCCGGTGCGGTTGCCGACGCGGAAAATATGCGTGTCGACCGCGAAGGTCTCGGCCCCGAAGGCGCAGTTCATCACGACATTGGCGGTCTTGCGCCCGACGCCGGGCAGTTCGACGAGCGTGTCGCGATCGGCGGGCACCTCGCCGCCGAAGTCGCGCACGAGGATTTCGCTGAGTGCGATGACATTCTTCGCCTTGCCGTTGAACAGCCCGATCGTCTTGATGTGCTGCTTGAGCCCCTCTTCGCCGAGGTCGAGCATCTGCTGCGGCGTCTTCACATCCTGGAAAAGCAGCCGCGTCGCCTTGTTCACCCCGACGTCGGTCGCCTGCGCCGACAGCACGACCGCGACGAGCAGCTGGTAGGTGTTGCCGAACTCGAGCTCGGTCTCGGGGCTCGGGTTGAGCTCGGCAAGCCGGCGGTAGAATTCGAAGATATCGGCCTTTTTCATTTAAAGTTTGCGCTACTAATCATCGGCCGCTCGGACGCTTTGGCGATCTCCAGAAACCAACTTATGTCGGCATCCGACAACGCTAGACGACGCACCCAAGCCGGATACGGCTCGGCCGGCTCGGCAAATCTCCCGAAGCGCGCTTCCCACCCGCTTGCTAACTTTTCTAACCAGTCGGCGTTGCCGTGTTTGAAATAATTCGCTGCATAGCAGAGGGCGTCGATGTCCGCATGAAGCTCAATACCCCGCGTCCGCGCATCATCCTTTAGCTGTCCTCGCCGCCGATTAGCTTCACGTGATTCGCTAGGAATATTCTTTTCCCAGTGATGGTAAATCGCGATGCAAATCGCCGCCCGCAATTCCGTCAACGCGTCATCTATTAGCTGCTGTTCGAGCCGATAGATGTCGTCTTGTTCCCAGAGCTTGTGCCCCTCTTCCCATTCTCCAATCCGCGGATAGCCGGCATCGGTGGCACGATCATATTCCCTCGTGCAATCAGAGAGATCGGCGCGATGATGCTCAAGCGAGGTTTTTGCAGCGTGATACATCAGGCCGATTGCGCGCAAGCCGTTGGAGTAATTGTACGCTCCAAGATCGACATTCAGACGGGCCATCGATTAGAGGCCCAGCACCTGCGGCATCGTATAGCGGTCGGGCTTCTGGTTTATCAGCCACAGCGCCGCGCGCACCGCGCCGCGCGCGAAGATCATGCGGTTTTCGGCGCGGTGCGAGAGGGTGATCACTTCCTCGGGGCCGGCGAAGATCACATCATGGTCGCCCGCGACGGTGCCGCCGCGCAGGCTGGCGAAGCCGATCTTGCCATGACCGCGCGCGCCGGTGAGGCCGTCGCGGCCGCGTTCGGAGCTTGTGTCGAGGCTGATCCCGCGCCCTTCGGCTGCCGCCTGCCCCAGCAGCAGCGCGGTGCCGCTCGGCGCATCGACCTTCATCCGGTGGTGCATTTCGACGACCTCGATATCCCAGTCGGCATCGAGCCGCGTCGCCGCCTCGCGCACCAGATGCGCGAGCAGCGTCACGCCGAGCGAGGTGTTGCCGGTCTGGAGCACCGCGATATCCTTCGCGGCATCGTCGATCAGATAATGGTGGCGCTCCTCGAGCCCCGTCGTGCCGATCACGATCGGCGTCTTCGCGGCGACACAGGCGTCGAGCGTCGCCTCGAGCGCGGCGGGTGAAGAGAAGTCGACAAGCACATCGCTGTCGCTCGCCAATTTCAGGAGGTTACCGCCCTTGTCGACGCCGCGATAGTCCTGCCCCGCCTCGGAAATCGCAGCGGCGAGCGCGACGCCCATCCGTCCTTCGCTACCGATAATGCCGATGCTGGTCATGCGCGTCCCTATCTTCGTTCGTCCCGAGCTTGTCGAAGGACCGACTTTCCCTTTACGGTCAAAGTCGAAGAAGAACAGCCCTTCGACAAGCTGAGGGTGAGCGGGAAAATCATGTGGCCGACATCAACAATATCGTCATCCTGACGGGCGCCGGCGTTTCGGCCGAGAGCGGTATCGATACCTTTCGCGACGGCGGCGGATTGTGGGAACAGCATCGCGTCGAGGATGTCGCGACCCCCGAAGCCTTTGCCCGCGATCCCGATCTTGTGCTGCGCTTCTACGACATGCGGCGCGCGGCGATCCAGACCAAGGCGCCCAATGCCGCGCACGAAGCGCTCGCGCGACTCGACGCCCTGTGGCCCGGCGAATTGCTGATCGTCACCCAGAATGTCGACGATCTCCACGAACGCGCGGGCGCGAAGCGGCTGATCCATATGCATGGCGAGCATCTCAACGCCTGGTGCACCGGGTGCGGCGCGCGGGTGCCATGGACCGGACCGCTGCTCGACCGGCCGGCGTGTCCGGAGTGCGGCGTCGCGGGGCTGCTCCGCCCCGATATCGTGTGGTTCGGCGAAATGCCGTACCGGATGGAGGACATCTATCACGCGCTGAACCGCGCCGACCTGTTCGTGTCGATCGGCACCTCGGGTGCGGTCTATCCCGCCGCGGGGTTCGTGCGCGAAGCGCGCGCATCGGGCGCACGCACGCTCGAACTCAATATGGAACCGAGCCAGGGATCGCACTGGTTCGACGAAGCGCGGCACGGGCCCGCAGGGGCGCTGGTGCCGGCGTGGGTCGACGAGATGCTCGGCTAGCGCCGCGCGGCGAAGAAGTCGCGGAGGAGCGCCGCCGCCTCGCCTTCCCCGATGCCATCGTAGATTTCGGGGCGATGGTGGATCGTCGGCTGCGCGAACGTCCGCGGGCCGTGGACGACCGCCCCGCCCTTCGGATCGTCGGCGCCATAATAGAGGCGCGCGATCCGGGCATGCGCGATTGCGCCGGCGCACATCGCGCAGGGTTCGAGCGTCACGTATAAATCGCAACCGTCGAGCCGTTCGTTGCCGAGCTTTGCCGCCGCGGCGCGAATCGCGACGATTTCGGCATGCGCGGTCGGGTCATGCGATTCGCGCGGGCGGTTGTGGCCTTCGGCGATAACCTGCCCGTCCTTGACGATCACCGCGCCGACGGGCACTTCGCCCCATTCCGCAGCAATACGGGCGAGATCGAGCGCGCGGCGCATGGGTTCGGGGAGCGGGAATGAGGCCATAAAAGCGGCCTATGCGCTTGACGAATCTCCTGCAAGCCGATAAGCGCGCGCCTTTCCCGGCTCACTCCGGTTCTGTATTCCCCGTTTTACGGGAAGTGCGCGGACGCCGACCCGAAATTTTTTGACGAGGACGAAGACCATGTCGCGCATCTGCGAACTGACCGGCAAGGGCCGCCAGGTTGGCCACAATGTGAGCCACGCCAACAACAAGACCAAGCGCACCTTCCTGCCCAACCTGCAGAATGTGACGTTGCTGTCGGACGCGCTCGGCAAGGGCGTCAAGATGCGCGTGTCGACGCACGGCCTGCGCACGGTCGAGCACAACGGCGGCCTCGACAACTGGCTGTTGAAGGCCGGCGACGACCAGCTGTCGGCTTCGGCGCGCAAGGTGAAGAAGGAAGTCGCGAAGAAGCTGGCCGAAAAGGCCGCTTAAGCGCTTCCAAATCGCTAAAAGCAATCAGGCCGCCGGGTTACCGCGCGGCCTTTTTGCTGTCCGGTGCCTTTTTCGGCGGCAAATCGACCAGCTCGAATTGCAGCAAAAGACTGTGCTGCCAGACGTTGAAATTGTCGTCGGCGACGAGCCACAGATATGTGCGCCCCCGCTCGACCGAAATCGCCGCGCCTTCGTAATTCTCGGCGAGTGGCGCGGGAACGCGCCCGATCGTACGCGACCGCACGACCGCGCCCTGTTTGATATCCGCCGGGTCGACGATCGCGATCACCGTCGTGAAGACGGGGTCGAAACCGAGCCGCCGGTGCACAAGCAGGATGCGCCCGTCGGGCAGCGCTGCGGCGTCGCTGACCAGCCCCCGGCCCGCCGAATCATAGAAAAAGCGAATCGGCGCAGGTCCCGGGGCGGCCGGATCGCCAGTGTAGAGCAATGCCTCGCGCCCGCGCGGATCGTCGTCGGCATCTTCCGAAAAAACGACCGTCCGGCCATCGACCAGCCGCGTCATCGCCTCTGGCCCGCGATTCCTTGGCCAGTGCGGTTCGGGCAATTTGCGACGCGATTCGATTCGCGAAAGATCGGCGTCGAGACGCCAGATCTGATTGATTATCTCCAGCGCGACCCAAATCTTGCCGCTGTCGGCGTCGATAAACATCGCTTCGGTATCGGCCATCGATTTGCGGGCCGGGCGGCCGTCGATCGTCGGTAGCGCACGAATCCGGACCGATGACACCGCGCCGCGCGAATCGAGCGACAGGCGTGTCGAATAGCCATTGTCGCCGACAAGCAGGAACTGGCCCGGTCCGATACGAGCGAGCGCGGAAAAGCCGCCGAAGCGGCTGTGTGGACTGACAAGATGCCAGCCGCGCACAAAGCGCATGCTGCCCGTCGTCCCACGCGGAAAGACCAGCGGCCGCGCCGATGCCGCTTGGGTCGTATCTTCCGCCGGAAAACGCACCACGGCCCCCGGCACCGGGCCGACAGCAAGGAATATCAGGGCAGCAAAGAGCAAGCGGCGCATCGCCGCGGGTTAGGGCGCGGGGATGCGAAAGGAAAGCGGTTCACCGCAGAAAGCTGAACATTGGCCAACAATGATGTTCAGGCTTGGCTCAAAGCGAATCGGGCAAAACATGATCATCGACACAGCCCAGACGGGCCAAACGACGACGAAGGAGAACGAAAATGAAAAAGATGGTGACCCTCTCGATCGCCGCCCTGATGTCCACCGCGACGCTGGGCATGGCGGCTCCCGCTGCGGCGCAGAACGGCTGGTACGACCGCGACGGCTATTCGAGCTATGATGTTCGCTACGACCGCGACGACCGCCGTTATGACCGCCGCGACTATCGCCGGGACAACCGCCGCGATTATCGCAACGACCGTCGCTATTACCGCGGTGACCGCCGCAATTATCGCCAGTGCGACAATGGCACCGGCGGCACGGTGATCGGCGCGATTGCGGGCGGCCTTGCCGGTCATGAGATTGCCGGTCGCGGCGACCGCACGGTCGGCACGATCCTCGGCGGCGCCGTCGGCGCGATCGCCGGCCGCGCGATCGACAAGGGGAATGACGGCTGCCGTTAAGGGCAGTCCCGACCCCCAATAATTTCCTTCCCTCCTTTGCCCCGTCCGGCCCCCGTGCCGGGCGGGGTTTTTCTTGCCCGACGCGGGGCCGCAGGGGGAAGACTTGCCAACATGGCGGGGGAGGCCTAGGTTCGGCGCCAAGTGCACGCCCGCGTTTTTGCGGGCGCGTGAGCAGAACAGGTTACAATAGCCATGCGGCAAATGGCAGCGCCATCAGGGCGACCGCCGCGGCCAGGTTCAAGAACGGGGCCGACGGCGAAAGGACGGAACAAGGCAGGCGGCGATGCGCGCCCGATGCCGATCACGCGGCCGCGCAGCTATGCGGCCATCGATCTTGGCACCAACAATTGCCGGCTTTTGATCGCGCGCCCGCAAAATGGCGAGCTCGTCGTCATCGACGCCTTTTCGCGCATCGTCCGTCTGGGCGAAGGCCTGCACGGCAGCGGGAAAATCAGCGAAGCGGCCATGGACCGCACCGTCGCGGCGCTGTCGATCTGCGCCGACAAGCTGCGCCGGCGCCATGTCTCGCTGTCGCGTGCGGTCGCAACCGAGGCGTGCCGCCGCGCCACCAATGGCGAAGAGCTGGCCGACCGCGTTCGCCGCGAAACGGGCATCGTCCTCGATATTATTTCGGCCGCCGAAGAGGCGCGGCTCGCCGTCCTCGGCTGCCACAATCTGATGGAACCCGGCGACGGCCCCGCGCTGATATTCGACATCGGCGGCGGCTCGACCGAGTTGATGCACGTCGATGTATCCGACCATGACGTGCAGATCCACGACTGGATCAGCGTGCCGTGGGGCGTCGTCTCGCTGACCGAGCATGCCCCGCTTCCCGACGACAGCCTCGCCGGGCGGCAGGCCGCCTATGCCCATATGCGCGACGTGACACGGTCCGCTTTCTCTGCCTTCGCCGACCGTGCCGAGCAGTTTGCCGGCCAGAATCTCCGCCTGCTCGGAACCAGCGGAACCGTCACGACGCTCGCCAGCGTCTTCCTCGACCTGCCGCGCTACGACCGCCGCGCCGTCGACGGGCTGGTCGTGCCGTCGGACGCGATGCGCGGCATCAGCCGCCGCCTCGCCGATGCGAGCATCGCCGACCGCGCCGAAATCGCCTGCATCGGCCGCGAGCGGGCCGACCTGGTCGTCGCGGGCTGCGCGATCCTCGAAAGCATCATCGACCTGTGGCCCGCCGCGCGCGTCGGCGTCGCCGACCGCGGCATCCGCGAGGGCATATTGCGCACGCTGGCGATGCAGGGCCGCGATATCCCCGTCACCCGCCGCGAGTATCGCAAATGAGCGGTGCCGGCGGGAAGGGCGGCGCCAAGGGATCGGGGGGCCGCGGCGGTTTGCATGTGCGCGTCAAGACCGCGCGCAAGCGCAGCGTCTCGTCGACACGCTGGCTGCAACGCCAGCTCAACGACCCCTATGTGCGCCGCGCGCAGGCCGAGGGCTATCGCTCGCGCGCCGCGTACAAGCTGATCGAGCTCGACGATAAATTCGGCTTTATCAAGAAAGCGCGCGCCGTGGTCGACCTCGGCATCACGCCGGGCGGCTGGTCGCAGGTCGTGCGCAAGGCGAACCCGCGCGCGCGCGTCGCGGGGATCGACCTGCTCCATTGCGAGCCGCTCGAGGGAGTCGAAATCCTCGAGATGGATTTCATGGACGATGCCGCGCCCGATGCCTTGATCGATGCGCTGGGCAGCGCCCCCGACCTTGTCATTTCGGACATGGCGGCGAACACCGTCGGCCACCAACAGACCGATCATTTGCGCACGATCGGGCTCGCGGAAACCGCCGCCGATTTTGCGGTGCAGAACTTGCTGCCCGGCGGCACTTTCGTCGCCAAGGTGTTCGCCGGCGGTGCCGATCACACGCTGCTGACTTTACTAAAACGTCACTTTTCAACGGTAAAACACGCGAAACCGCCGGCGAGCCGGAAGGGATCGCCCGAACTTTATGTCATCGCCCAAGGTTTCAAGGGGCGGAGCAATGACGCGGAAGCGGAAACAGAATAATCGTATATTGGGTCGAACCGGGGGAGTATTCATGGGCAAGTCGAAGCAGTCGATCGCGGCTGTAACGCTCGCGGCGCTGATGCTGGCATCGTGCGGCGGCGAAGGAAGCTTGAGCAGCGGCGGCCCCGTCACGGTCACCCCGACGCCGAGCCCCACACCGACCCCCAATTGCGCGCGGACCTCGCGGCAGATCTTTGCCAAGGCGGTGATCGACGAATGGTACCTGTTCCCCGGCGACGTCGCGAGCGTCAATCCCGCCGCCCATAACAATGTCCAATCCTATATCGATGCGCTGGTCGCGCCGGCGCGCGCGCTGAACAAGGACCGCTTCTTCACCTACATCACGTCGATCGCCGAAGAAAACGCCTTCTTTTCGAATGGGTCGAGTGCCGGTTTCGGGGTCCGGATGACCTATGATGCGGTAAACCAGCGTGTGCTTATTGCCGAAGCCTATGAAGGCGCACCGGCCTTTGCCGCGGGGATCGACCGCGGCACGGCGATCGTCGCGATCGGCACCAACAGCAGCAACCTGCGCACGGTCGCCAGCATCGTGAACGCCGAAGGCACCGCGGGCATCACCAACGCGCTCGGCCCGAACGACCCGGGGATCAGCCGCGTGCTACGCATCACCGATGCCGCCGGCACCCGCGACGTCACGGTGGCGAAGGCGGACTATTCGCTCGACCCGATTTCCGATCGCTATGGCGCGAAGATCATCACCGAGGGCGGGCGCAGCTATGGCTATCTCAACCTGCGCACCTTCATCGCGTCGGCGGACGACCAGCTGAAGGCGGCCTTTGCCGATTTCGGCGCGCGCGGGGTGACCGATATCATCGTCGATTTCCGCTATAATGGCGGCGGCCTTGTTTCGACCGCCAATCTGATGGGCGACCTGATGGGGGCCAATCGCGCCGGGCAAATTTTCTCGCAGACCCGTTTTCGCGCCACCAAATCGGGAGAGAATGAAGAACATCGATTCGCGCCCAGCGCGCAGTCGATCGCGCCGACGCGCATCGCCTTCATCGGCACCGCTTCGACCGCATCGGCGAGCGAACTCGTGATCAATTCGATGCTGCCGTACCTCGGCACCAATATGACGCTGGTCGGCAGCAACACCTATGGCAAGCCCGTCGGCCAGATCGCGCTCGACAAGGCCGAATGCGACGACCGCATGCGCGTGGTCGCCTTTGCGACGGTCAACGCGAGCGGCGCGGGCGATTATTATGACGGCCTGGCGCCGAAGATCGCGAACAGCTGCGCCGCGAGCGACGATTTGATGCTCCCGCTCGGCGACGCGCGCGAAGCGTCGGTTAGCGCCGCGATCGACTTCCTCGCCGGCAGGGCCTGCACGACGCGGATCGCCGATGCCAGCGCCGGCGCGTCGGCGCAGCGCCGCGGAGCTTCCATGTCCGCCAAACCCGAAATGCTGGTCCCCGACCAGCCGAGCGCCGCCCAGCGCGAGCTACCGGGGCTGTTCTGATCGGTCCACCGCTGCATCGCAGCAATTGACCGCGCCCCGAAAATAGGGCTATCGGCCGCGGCAAGCGACAGGTTCCCCGGCAACGGGGACTAAGAGGGAACGGGAAAACCCCGGCTGCCCCTGCAACTGTACGCGGCGAGCCATCGGCCACTTGCCATTGGGATTCCGGTCCCGAGAAGGCGGCCGACCGGCGCTGACCCGCAAGCCAGGAGACCTGCCCGTCGCCGTCGTCTTTCGACCGGACAGGGTGTGCCGGGCGGACGGGGGTGAACCCGCATGACGACAGGTTTGGCCGCGTTCGCGCGCGGGCTCGATGTCGTGCGTCCCCGGACAACCCATCGAGCCCATGCGTGTGGGCGGCCTCGTCGATGGGGTACCCAATGTTCAAATTTGCTTTCCGAAGTTCGATCTGCCTTGCCGCCGTTGCGGCCTCCTCTGCCGCGTTTGCCGAGGACGCGGGCACGGCGCATGCCGTCGCCGCCGACGGCGACAGCATCATCGTCACCGCAACGCGCGCGCCGCTGATGCTCGACGAAGTGCCGTCTTCGATCGCCGTGATCGACAAAGAAGCGATCGACCGCGCGCAGGATATCGGCGTCACCGAATTGCTGCTCCGCACGCCGGGCATCAGCATCTCGCGCAACGGCGGTTACGGCACCTCAACTTCGCTCCGCATTCGCGGCGCCGAATCGGACCATAGCGTCGTCGTGATCGACGGGGTGAAGCTCAACGATCCGTCGTCGACCGGCGGCGGCTTCAACTTCACCAATTTGCTCGCCGGCGACATTTCACGGATCGAAGTGCTGCGCGGGCCGCAGTCGATCCTGTGGGGCAGCCAGGCGATCGGCGGGGTCGTCAATGTCGTGACCGCCTCGCCCGAAAAAACGCTCGAAGGCAGCTTCGACCTCGAGGCCGGATCGCGCCAGACCGTCAGCGCGCGCGCCGCGGTCGGCGGCCGCACCGGCCCCTTGAGCTGGCGCATCGGCGGCCAGCGCTTCACCACCGACGGCATTTCGTCGCACGCCAAGGCGTTCGGCGGGGTCGAGCGCGACGGCTATCGCAACCACAGCGTTTCGGGCCGCGCCGAACTCGCGCTCGCCGACAATGTAAGCGTCGATGTGCGGGGCTATTATTCGAGCGGCCGGGTCGAATTCGACGGCTTCAACGTCGACAGCAACGATTATGGCCTCAACAAGGAGTTCGTCGGTTACGCGGGGCTCAATGTCGACCTCGCCGGTGGGCGCTTCCGCAACCGGATCGCTTACGCCTACACCGACACCAATCGCGACAATTTCAACCCCGATCGCGCGCGTCCGCAAAGCTTCGAGGCCGACGGCAAGAACAAGCGCTGGGAATATCAGGGCAGCTTCGATTTTACCGACCGCATCACCGCGATCTTCGGGGTCGAGAATGAGCGTTCGGACTTCCGCAGCCGCTCGCCCGCAGCCTCGCTGGCAACCCCGGTCCCGGCATTCGCGCGCGGCAAGGCCGAGATCACCAGCGTTTATGGCCAGCTCAGCGTCGAACCGCTCGACGGGCTGACGCTGAACGGCGGCGTCCGCTACGACGATCATGACAGCTTTGGCGGGCAGACCTTGTTCGCTGCGGGCGGCGTATGGCGCCTTTCGACCGGCACGGTGCTGCGCGCAAGCTATGGCGAAGGCTTCAAGGCGCCGTCGCTTTATCAACAGTTCAGCGAATATGGGAATATCGGGCTCGATCCCGAGGAAGCGCACGGCTGGGAAGCCGGCGTCGAGCAGCATCTGTTCGACAACAAGCTGATGGTCGGCGCGACCTGGTTCGACCGCACGACGACGAACCAGATCATCTACAACAGCTGCTCGTCGACGACGACCAACCCGATGTGCTTCGTTCCGGGCGATCCGACGACGCGCCGTTTCGGCTATTATTCGAACGTCGCGCGCAGCGAGGCGCATGGCGTCGAGGCGACCGCGGCGCTGGCCCTCGGCGGAATGAAACTCGACGGCAATTACAGCTGGATCGTCGCCGAGGATCGCTCCGAAGGCACCGCCAATTTCGGCAAATGGCTGCCGCGCCGTCCGCGCCAGACAGTCAACGCCTCGGCGAGCTATGGCTTCGATTTCGGGCTCGAACTCGGCGCAGCGGTCCGCTGGTCGGGCAAGAGCTATGATAATGCGAGCAACGCCCAGCGCCTCGACGACTATACGCTCGTCGACCTACGCGCCGAATTTGCGCTGTCGGACGCGGTCAAGCTGTTTGCGCGCGCCGAAAATATCTTCGACGAGCAATATATGACCGCGTTCCGCTACGGCTCACTCGGCCGCAGCATTTACGCCGGCATCAGGGGCCGCTTCTGATGGCCGTGCTGTCGGATCGGGGCGCGTCGACGCTGTGGGTCTCGCTGCTTACTGCGGCGAGCACTGTAACGACGCTCGCGCTCGGTTGCGCAACGCCCTTCCCTTCGCTCGCGGCACTCGCGGCGGTGCATATGCGCCGCCGTGACGGCATCGCGCTGATGCTTCTGGCATGGGCGGCCAGCCGGTTCGTCGGCTTCTTCCTGCTCGGCTATCCGCGCGACGGGAGCACGCTGGCATGGGGCGTCGGGCTCGGCACGGCGGCGGTCGGTTCGGCGCTCGCGGGCTATGCGGCGTTGCAGGCGCTCCAATATCGTTCGGTCGCGGCGCGGCTGAGCCTCGCCTATGCTGCGGGGTTCACGGCGTTCAAGGGCATCATCCTCGCCTTCGCGCTCGTCCTCGGCGGGCTGCACACCGCAATGGCGCCCGACCTGCTCGCCGAGCAGTTCGTGCGCAACGGCGCGATCCTGATCGGGCTTTATGTCCTCTATCGCTTGCTCGTCACCGCCGGTGTTCCCGCACCGCCGCAACCGGCAACGGCGGCCTGATGCTCACGCGCGTCGATCCGGGTCCGGCGGTGGTGGTGTGCAACACCTGCCGCCACAGCCGCGAGTCCCGGGACGACGCGGCGGGTGTGCGCGGCGGCGCGCGGCTCGTCCAGGCATTGCAACGCCTCCAGGAAGATGAACCGCGCTATGCCTCCATCGCGGTCCAGGAAATGGCGTGCCTCTTCGCATGCCAGGATCATTGCACCGTCCACCTGCGCGCGCCCGACAAGGTCGGCTATGTCCTCGGCCGCTTTCAAGGCGACGCCGAATCGGCGCGCGCGATCCTCGACTATGCGGTCCATTATGCCGCGAGCGAGCATGGCCGCGTCCCCTATTCGCTTTGGCCCGAAGGCGTCAAAGGCCATTTCATCACCCGCACACCCCCGGCAGGATTTGTCGCCGAATGACCAGCTTTGTTTCCGCTCAGGCCTTCGAGGCCGCGCTCGCCGACCTGCGTGGGCCTGACCGCGATGCCGAAGCCGATGCACGCGTGCGGCAGGGCGAACTGACCAAACCCGCGGGCTCGCTCGGCCGGCTCGAGGATTTGGCGATCTTTTTCGCCGGCTGGCAGGGCAACGCGCGGCCGCAGATCGCCCACGCGCGCGCCGCAATCTTCGCGGGTAACCATGGCGTCACCGTCCATGGCGTCAGCGCCTTTCCGCCGAGCGTCACCGCACAGATGGTCGCCAATTTCGCGAATGGCGGCGCGGCGATCAACGCTTTGTCGGGCGCGGCGGGGCTCGAACTCACCGTCGTCGCGCTCGATCTCGACCGCCCGACCGCCGATTTCACCATCGCCCCGGCGATGAGCGAGGCCGAATGTCTGGACGCGCTCAACCGCGGCGCGGCGGCGGTCGACGCCGACCTCGACCTGATCGTCCTCGGCGAAATGGGGATCGGCAATTCGACCGCCGCCGCCGCACTCTGCGCCCGCAGCCTTGGCGGCGATGCGGCCGAATGGGTCGGCCCTGGCACGGGGGTCGACGGCCATGGCGTCGCGCGCAAGACCGCGGTGGTCGATCAAGCCATCGCGTTCCACGCCGACGCGCCGCGCTCGGCGTTCGAGACGCTGCGCCGCGTCGGCGGGCGCGAGATTGCGGCGATTGCGGGCGCCATCCTGCGCGCGCGCCAACTCGGCGTGCCCGTGCTGCTCGACGGGTTCATCTGCACTTCGGCGATCGCCCCGCTCGCGGCCGACAATGCCGCGATCACAGCGCATTGCATCGCGGGCCATTGCTCGGCCGAACCGGGGCATCGGCGCCTGCTCGACCTTCTCGGCCTCCACCCCCTGCTGACGCTGGAGATGCGGCTGGGCGAGGGCAGCGGGGCAGCGGTCGCCGCGAATATCATCCGCAGCGCGCTTTCTGCGCATGACCGGATGGCGACCTTTGCCGAGGCCGAGGTCTCGGCATCGCTGTGACCGCCTTTGCGCTCCATCTGCTGCGCCATGGCGCGCCCGAAACGCCGGGGCTGTTGATGGGCCGCACCGATGGGATACCGACGGTCGATGGGATTGCCGCCTGCTCAGCGCAAGCCCAAGACCTCGGCATCGAACATCTGATCGCGTCCGACCTTCGCCGGAGCCGCGCGGCGGGCGAAGCGATCGGCGCAGCGACAGGATTGCCGCTGACGATCGATCCCCGCTGGCGCGAACTCGATTTTGGAGACTGGGATGGCAAGGCCGCGAGCGCTGTGGACCGCGACGTCTTCGGCCGCTTCTGGGCCGACCCCGACGCCAACCCGCCACCCGGCGGCGAACGCTGGTCGTCGCTCGTCGCACGCGTATCCGCCGCGATAGGCGATCTTGCGCCGATCCCTACCCTCGTCGTGACCCACGGCGGCGCGATGCGCGCGGCGCTCCATGTGCTTTGCGGTTTCGACCAGCGCCAGCTCTGGGCGTTCGACCTGCCCTACGCTGCATTGCTCTCGCTTCACATCTGGCCGGGCGAGCAGCCCAGCGCACAGATTTCCGGGCTCACTCCATGAAAGGGCTGGTTGTCGCGATCCAGTTCCTGACGCGGCTGCCGACGCCGCGGATCTCCGTGTCGAGCGACGAATTCGCGGCATCGATGCGCTGGTTCCCTGCGGTCGGGCTGATCGTCGGTGCGCTCGTTGCGGGGGCGGGTTGGGCCGGGGCGCGGATCGATCCCTGGACGGGCGCCCTATTTGCACTCATCGCCTGGGTCGCGGTGACGGGCGCGCTGCATCTCGACGGACTCGGCGATATCGCCGATGCCAGCGGCGCGGCGCACAAGGATCGCGAGCGCATGATCGCTGTCCTCGGCGACCCGCATGTCGGCAGCTTCGCGGTCGTGGCCATCGCCCTGCAACTGCTCGCCAAGCTCGTCCTGCTCCACGCATTGCTCGACATCCAAGCCTTTACCGCCATCGCGCTCGTCCCGTTCGCGGCGCGGATCGGCCCGCTCGTCTGGTCGCGCGCGCTGCCCGACCTCCACGCAGGGCTCGGATCGCGGTTTCGCAATGCGGTGCGGCCGGTCGACTTCATCATCTGGAGCCTGACTCTCGTCGCGGCCGCATGCTTCTCGCCTTCGCTGCTGATCGCACCGATAATCTTCCTGCTCTGGGGCGGATGGCTGCTGCGCAACATCGGCGGGATCTCAGGCGACGGGCACGGCGCCGGGATCGAGCTGGGCGAAAGCCTGCTGCTCGCCGCCGCGCTGTTGTGGGCGCATCTGGCATGAGCGCGCGTTGGACCTGGCATGGCGGCGGGATCGAGGCGGCGAGACGTCATTTCGGCGACGGCGACTGGATCGACCTGTCGACCGGGATCAATCCGCACGCCTGGCCGGGCGCCGCCAACATGGCGTTCGACTGGCGGCGCCTGCCCGAACCCGAAGCGCTGACGGAGCTCGAAGCCGTCGCCGCCGCCTTTTTCGGCGTCGATCCACGCTATGTATGCGCGGTGCCGGGCAGCGAGATCGGCCTGCGGCTGACCGGGACGCTGGTGGGTCGTCCCGCACGGCATATCGCCCCTAGCTATCGCACGCATGGCGAAATGCTCGCGGAAAGCATGCCCATCGACCGCGAAGCGGCACGGCGCCATGACGGCACGCTGATCCTCGCCAATCCCAACAATCCCGACGGCCATGCAAGCGGCGCCGATGCCATGCAGGCACTGCTGAACGGACGCGGGGCCGAGGACTGGTTGCTCGTCGACGAGGCCTTTGCCGACGCCAACCCGGCGGCAAGTGTCGCGACGTCGGTCGATGACGACGCAAGGCTGATCGTCTTTCGCTCGTTCGGCAAATTTTTCGGGCTCGCTGGTGTCCGGCTCGGCTTCGTCATTGCCCCGCAGCCTATCGTCGCAGCGCTGCGCGAACGGCTCGGCGCATGGCCGCTATCGGCCGCGGCGATTGCAATCGGCACCGCCGCCTACGCCGACCGCGACTGGATCGACGCGACACAACGGCACCTACCCACCGACGCCGCCGCGCTCGACGCTCTGCTTGCGCGCCAAGGCTTTCGGCCAACGGGCGACTGCCCGCTCTTTCGCCTGATCGAGGTCGACGATGCGCAGGTGCTGTTCGAACGGCTCGCGCGGCGCGCGATCCTGACGCGGCCTTTCGCCGACCGACCCCGCTGGCTCCGGATCGGCCTGCCCGCCGATGCCGATGCACGATCGCGGCTCGAAGCAGCGCTCCCCGATGGCTGAGCCGGTCGCGCTCACCGCGCTAGCGCTCGACGCGGCGTTCGGCTGGCCGCGCGCGCTCTATCGCCGCATCGGCCATCCGGTCGGGCTATTCGCGCGGATCATCGAGGGCCGCGAAGTGGCGTGGAACCGCACCGAACACGGCTTCGCTGCGCGGCGTGCGCTGGGCGTCCTGACCCTGCTCTTGCTGCTCATCCTCGTCGTCGGCCCCGGCTGGGCGCTCCAGAATCTGTTGCTCGCATCGCTCGGCGCGTGGGGCTGGGTCGCCGTCGCCGTCCTTGCCTGGCCCGCGCTCGCGCAGCGCAGCCTGTTCGATCATGTCCGCGCGGTCGGCGAGCGGATCGATGCAGGCGACCTCACGGGCGCCCAAAGCGCGGTCGGCATGATCGTCGGCCGCGACACCGCCGCGCTCGATGAGGCCGGCGTGGCGCGCGCCGCGATCGAAAGCCTCGCCGAAAGTTTCTGCGACGGCGTGGCGGCACCGCTTTTCTGGCTGCTCCTGCTCGGCCTGCCGGGGGTATGGGCGTATAAGGCGGTGAACACCGCCGACAGCTTGATCGGCCACCGCGAGGACCGTTGGCGTGCTTTTGGCTGGGCGGCCGCCCGTTTCGACGATCTCGCCAACTGGATTCCCGCGCGGCTATCGGGGCTGCTGCTGTGTCTCGCGGGCGGCGGCGGATGGCGCATCCTGTGGCGCGACGCGCGCAAGCACGCCTCACCCAATGCGGGCTGGCCCGAGGCGGCGATGGCCGGCGCGCTGGGGCTTCGGCTCGCAGGCCCGATCGCCTATGACGGGGTGATGCACGACAAACCATGGATCGGCGACGGGGTGAGCGACGCTTGCGGCGACGCAATCGACCGCGCGCTCGCCATCTATCTGCGCGCGTGCCTGCTGCTGTGGCTGATCGCGGGGGGGATCGCATGGGCGCATTGATGCTGCAGGGCACCGGTTCGGACGTCGGCAAGTCGGTGCTCGTCGCCGGCCTCTGCCGCGCGTTCAGCAATCGCGGGCTTCGCGTGCTGCCCTTCAAGCCACAGAATATGTCGAACAACGCCGCGGTCACAATCGACGGCGGCGAGATCGGGCGCGCGCAGGCGCTGCAAGCCATTGCGTGCCGCGTCGAGCCGCACAGCGACATGAATCCGGTGCTGCTGAAGCCGCAGGCCGACCGCACCTCGCAGCTCATCGTCCATGGGCGCGTGCGCGGGACGCTCGGCAGCGGCAATTTTCGCGAAGCGCGCGGCGCGCTTATGGCCGAAGTGCTCGAAAGCTATGATCGCCTCCGCGCCGCGGCCGACATCGTCGTCGTCGAGGGCGCGGGATCGCCCGCCGAGATCAACCTGCGCGCGGGCGACATCGCCAATATGGGCTTTGCGCGCGCCGCCGATGTCCCCGTGGTCCTGATCGGCGATATCGATCGCGGCGGCGTCATCGCGTCGCTGGTCGGGACGCGCGCGGTGATCGATCCCGAGGATGCAGCGATGATCCGCGGCTTCCTGATCAACAAGTTTCGGGGCGACCCGGCGCTGTTCGAGGACGGTTATCGCGAGATCGAGCAGCGGAGCGGTTGGCGGGGGCTGGGTGTGATCCCCTGGCTGAGCGCCGCGTCGCGCCTGCCGAGCGAGGATGCGGTGATCCTCGAACGCCCTGCCGATCCACGCGATGGCCGGCGGATGATCGCCTGCCCGATCCTTCCGCGCATCTCGAACTTCGACGACCTCGACCCGCTCAAGCTCGAGCCCGGGGTCGAGATCGTCATGGTGCCGCCGGGCCGCCCGATCCCCGCCGAGGCAGGGATCATCGTGCTGCCCGGATCGAAGGCGACGATCGCCGACCTCGCAGCGCTGCGGCATGAAGGGTGGGATATCGACATCAGGGCGCATCATCGGCGCGGCGGGCTGATCGTCGGGCTGTGTGGCGGATACCAGATGCTGGGCAAGCGTATCGCCGACCCGCTGGGGATCGAGGGAGCGCCCGCCGAAGCCGAAGGCCTCGGCCTGCTCGATGTCGAAACGGTTCTGTCACCCGCCAAGATGCTCCGTCAGGTGGAAGGGACAGCGCTTGGCGCGCCGGTCGAAGGGTATGAGATGCACATGGGCGAAACGCATGGTCCCGGCACCGAACGGCCATTTGCCATAATGGAAGGCGCTGCCCGCGATGGTGCGGTCAATGTCGCAGGCAATGTGATCGGTTCCTATCTGCACGGCCTGTTCGCCTCGCCCGAACTGCGGCAGGCATTGCTTGCGCGGATCGGCGTCGCGGGCAACGGCCGCGACTATGTCGCCGATGTCGATGCCGCGCTCGACGACATTGCGGGCGAGTTTGCGGCGCATGCCGATATCGACGCGATGCTGCGGATCGCGGGGATCGGGGCATGAGCGAATCGTCGCTGGTCGTGCTCGGCGGCGCGCGATCGGGCAAGAGTCGCTATGCGCAGGCGCGCGCCGAAGCCGCGGGCGGCAATCCGGTTTTCGTCGCAACCGCCGAAGCCTTAGACGACGAAATGCGTGAGCGGATCGCGCGTCATCGGGCGGACCGCGATCCGCGCTGGACGACCGTCGAAGCGCCGCGAGGGCTGCCAGACGCGATCGACGCGCTAAGCGGCCGCGAAGCTGTCGTGCTGGTCGATTGCCTCACGCTCTGGGTCTCGAACCTGCTCCTCGCCGACGCCGATATCGCGCTTGCGGGGCAGCAGCTTTGCAACGCCATCGCCCGGTTCGAAGGCAGGTTGATCCTCGTCGCGAACGAAGTCGGCCTCGGCATCGTCCCCGACAATGCGCTGGCGCGGGCGTTCCGCGACGCCGCGGGCCAGCTCAACCAGTCGGTCGCTGCGACGGTGCGCGAGGTGGTGCTGCTCACCGCCGGGCTCCCGCTTACGCTCAAATCGGACGCCTGATCCCGCCCTCGCCGAAAATATGCTCAACGGCGCGTTTACTATCGTCATGAAGCATATCCTCACGCCGCCGCGTCAGATCGGGTGGCATGAGAAAGCATGCCCATCTTGTCGCTGGCGATTCGCGATGGCTTCCTGTCTCCATCGCCCTCGCCGCCGCGGCGCTGACGCCGTCGGCGGCGCACGCCTCGTCGAAGCTGCTCAACGTCAAGGCGTTGGCAGACAGCAAGGCGGCGTGTCCGGTCGCGGCGACGATCGCACCGTCCGCACCGGTCGACATCTCGCGCGCGATTCTGGGCGGGGCGCCGAGCGCGCTCGACCGCATCCGCGCCGATCAGCAGGGCGCCGAGGCGCCTTTGCCGCCGGCCGTGCCCGTCACCGCCGACCTCGACGCTTTCCCGGTTCGCCACACGCTCGAGCCCGCGAGCCGCACCCCGATCTCCTTCGCGCGCCCCGAAAGCTGCGGCGCGCCGTCGATCTTCGCCCCGCTCACGGAAACCGCGGACTTCGATCCGGCCGCCGAACTCGGCACGCGCGCGATCCCGGTCAAGCGCACGCGCTTCGACAATCGCTGGGATCATGTCCGCCGCGCCGCGCCCGCAGGGCTGATGCAGAGCAAGCTGCGCAGCGCGAATGCGTCGCCGGGCCTTGCCGAGCAGGACCTGCTCGCGCGCGTCAACCAATGGGTGAACCGCGAGATCGCCTATGTGAACGACGACCGCAATTACCGGCAGCGCGATTTCTGGGCGACCGCCGAACAGACGATCGCGCGCGGCAAGGGCGATTGCGAGGATTTCGCGATCCTGAAGATGCAGATGCTGCGCGCCGCCGGTATCGATGCCGACCGTATGAAACTCGTACTGCTCCGCGATCTCGCGGCGAACGCCGACCACGCCTTCCTGCTCGTCCAGACCGATGCCGGGAAGCTCGTGCTCGATAATGTGACCGACCGCCTTTACGACGGCAGCCGCGCGAATGCGGTGCGCCCCGTGCTGTCGTTCAGCGAGAACCGGCGCTGGGTGCACGCCTATCGCGGCACGCAGCCGTCGCCGAACCTCGCCGCGATCCCCGCGTCGCAGAAAAGCTACACGCTGGCGCTGAACAATCAGCGTTCGGTGAGCGCCGATCCACTGACCTTCAAGACGGGCTTGAGCAAATAGCTCAGCACCGACTTTTTACCGGTCACGATTTCGACATCGCATAGCATGCCGGGCGTGATCGGCAGCCGCCGGCCGTTCGAGGTCAGATAGCTGTTCGTCGTTTCGACGACGACGGTGAAATAGGCCTGCCGCTCGACCTCGTCATAGATGCTGTCGGCCGACACGCGGACAACCTTGCCGTTGAGCCCGCCATAGATCGAGAAGTCATAGGCCGTGACCTTGACGTTCGCGGGATCGCCGACCTTGATGAAGGCGATGTCACGCGGCGTCACGCGCGTTTCGATCAGCAATTTGTCGCCCAGGGGCACGATCTGCATGATCTGTTCGCCGGCGTTGACATAGCCGCCGAGCGTGTTGACGAGCAGGTCGTTGACGACGCCTCGCGTCGGCGAGCGAATTTCGGAGCGCGCGAGCCGGCCTTCGGCGCCGCGGATCGTTTCCTCGTTGACCGCCATCTTCGTCGTGAGCTGGCTGCGTTCGTTGAGCGCCTCCTGCTGGAAATCGAAGCGCGCGCGCGACACTTCGGCGCCCGCTTCGCGTACCGCGGCTTGCGAGCGCGAAATCGCCTGGCGCGCCGCGGCGAGGCGGCCTTGGATGTCGACGACCTCGCGCTGCGCGGTCAGCAGCTCGGTTTGCGGGACAACGCCTTTAGCGGCGAGCGGTTCGAGCATCGCGACCTGTTCGCGCGCGAGGCGCAGGCTGCTTTCGAGCGACGACGCCGTCGCCTGTGCTTCGCCCATGTCGCGTCGGCGTTGTTCGACGCTGGCCGAGAGCGCGGCGAGCTGGCTTTGCAGCGACGAGCGCCGCACCTCGGCAAGCCGCGCTTCGTCGCCGCAATTGGCCCCGACGCACCCGGCCCCGCTGCCGCCTTCGCCCGCGAGGCGCGCTGCGCGCTGCGCGAGGCGCGCGTTTTCGGTTTCGAGCTGGCCGAGTTCGGACTGCGACGTCGTATTGTCGAGACGGACGAGCAACTGGCCCTTCTTGACCGTCTGCCCCGAACGGACGAGGATTTCGCGGATCGTCGAGGGTTCGGCCGACTGGATGATCTGCACCTTCGACGAGGGGATGACGCGCCCCTGCCCCCGCGACACCTCGTCGACGCGCGCGATGCTCGCCCACAGCAGGAACAGGACAAAGCCCACGGCGGCCGCGACCATGATCTGCTCGCTTCCGCGGAGGCGCTGCCAAAATTTCACGATCGACATGAATTATGTTCCGGGCTGGATTTCGGGCGTGGCCGGTGTGGCCTGCTGGCTCGTCAGGCTGTCGAAGCGCGACTTGCTCTGCGTCGGGTCGGGGATGTTGGGGACCCAGCCCTTGGTCACGTCGACACGGCCGCCAACGTCGGTGTCGGTGCGGCGGTCGGTCGGATCGCGCGGCGGGGGCACGCCCTCGACCGCGATGGCTTCGCCGGGCAGCGCCTCGGCGGTTGCGGCACCGCCCTGATACAGCTGGCTGAACGCCGGAATCCATTCGGCGCCGGCGTAAGCGTCGGAGAAGGCCCGCGGCTTCCCCCAATTACCCGGCCAGCGATAAAAGATATGCGCGCCGATCTGCTCGATCTTGGTCAGCTTCGGCGCCCAGCGCGGCAGGACATAATTGGCGTGATAATGCGTCGCCATGCCCACGCTCACCTCGACATGACCCGACAGCGCGGCGCGTGCGATCTCGGCCGAGCGGCGCCACAGCGCGGGCACCGGCGGGCGGCGCATCGAACCGTCGCAGGCAAAGCTGAACTGGCAGCCGGGGCGCGAGCTACCCTGATAGATGACGCCGCAGACAGTGTTCGGATAGGCGGGATGTTTCATGCGGTTGAGGATGACCTGCGCGACCGCGGCCTTGCCCGCGTCGGATTCGGTCGCCGCCTCATAATAGATCGCCTGTGTCAGGCAGCGCTGCGCATTGGTCGACTGGGCGAGCGAAATCGTCGGCATGATAAAGGGCCGTGCAGCCTCGACCGGCAGCGTTGAAACCGGAAGCAAGGCGTTGCGCGCGACGGCGTCGGCGCCCTCGGCGGCCGGGACAATCGAATCGGTCTCGGTCTCGGTGATCAGCTTCGCGATCGCCTGTTTCTTTGCCGCCTTTGCCGTTTCGACGGGATCGGCGGTCCAGCTCGCAACGACGCCTTCGACAAAACGCGACAGCCGATCGTTCGACGAGGCGAACAGGATCGCGGCCGCGACGAGCGTCAAGCCGAGCAGGACGATCTTCAGGCTCTTCGACGAGCCCTGCCGGGCGTCGGCCCAGGGGGCTTCGGCCGCAGCGGCGCCATCGCGTCCGATGTGGAGTTCAGGGATCATGATGCCGGTTCCTTGGTCGATCGCGCGAGCACCTCGGCGCGCGGGCCGTCGGCGACGATGCGGCCGCCGTCGATGACGATGATGCGATCGCACATCTGCAGGATCGCTTCGCGGTGGGTGGCGATGATCACCGTCTGCGATTTCGCGACGGTCTGATCGAGCGCATGGATAAAAAGCCGTTCGCTCTGCGTGTCCATCGCGCCGGTGGGCTCGTCGAGGAACAGCAGGCGCGAGGGCGAGGCGAGCGCGCGGGCAATGGTCAGGAAACCGCGCTGGCCGCCCGACAATTGTCCGCCACGTTCGCCGGTGCCGCGGTCGAGCCCGGTTTCGTCGCGACCCATGAAGCGGTCGGCGCCGATCGACTGCAGCGTCGCGAGCAGTTCGGCGTCGGTCGCCGCGGGGGCGCAAAATTGCATATTCTGCTTGATCGAGCCGCTGAACAGCACCGAATCCTGCCCGACGAAACGGAATTGCGAACGCAGATAGATCGGCGAATGTTGGCGGCTGTCGAGCCCGTCGATGAAGATATTCCCAGCCTCGGGCGCATAGAGGCCGCAGAGCAGGCGCCCTAGCGTCGACTTGCCCGACGCGACGCGGCCGACGATCGCGATGCGCTCGCCGGCGTCGATTTTCAGGTTAATGTCCGACAGCGACGGCGCTGCGGCGCCCGGATAGGTGAAGGATAGGCCCTCGACGACGACATGGCCCGTATCGATCGTCAGGTTCAGCGCGCTGCTGCCCATGCGGCGTTCGTCGTCGGCCTCGATCATCTGCTGGATGCTCGCCATCGTCGTCAGCGCCTGCCGCCCGCGCGTCATCAGCAGGGCGAGTTGGCCCACGGGCGCCATCGAGCGCCCCGCGAGCATGACGATCGCGATGATCGCCCCCATCGAAATGCTGCCGGC
>JAESGS010000537.1_pt1 | contig 25346 bp, 17 predicted proteins | sample 9269761 | NCBI WGS metagenome assembly JAESGS01 (sample SAMN15741799, study PRJNA653493) | algae metagenome | isolation source: Cyanosarcina radialis HA8281-LM2 and co-occurring heterotrophs from damp... | place: USA: Makauwahi cave, Hawaii | collected 2011-01-06 | reverse complement strand
GCAATTCGGGCGCGCGCGCAAGCGTATCGCGCGCGCGCAGGAGGGCGCGCAAAGCCGCGACACGCGCCCGATCGTCGGTCGGCAAGCGCATGATCGCGGTGACAGCGGGAGCGGCAAATTGGAGGCGGGCACCGATCGGATCGATACCCGCGAACGGCTCTGGCACGCCGTCGAACCCGGTAAGCGTCGGTCCGGCGAACGCCAGCAGGACGGGCTTGAGCCGCCTCCAGTCGGACATGGTCGGCGCCGCAACATCAATCTGCATCGATCCGGCACTGTCGATTACAGGAACGAGCGCACCGGGAAATGTCTCGGAGATCACTGATTGGGTCACATCCGCGCATAATGCAGCGATTTCATTGCTCGCGCTCGCCCATGGCTGGAGCGCGACGAGATCTGCCAGTACGGCCCGGGCCGCATCGAGGTTTTGGCCGATCATGCCATCTGGCTTTCCCAGCGAGATTCAAGCTCGATCGATTGCTCGGCGACCGCCGCCGGGTCGGTCCTCAGGACGAGATGTTCGCCGTTGATCGAAATGCCGTTGAGCGTGAGATTCATCGAACCGCTCAAGAAGTAGTCCGCACCGAGCAGGCCCTTGGCGTGGAAACTCTTCTCTACGGTCCATTTGATCTGATCGCCATAGCGCGCCTTGAGCGTCTGAAGGCGCGCTATGAAATAGTCATTGTGGCCGTCCGCGCGGATTACCAGCCGAAGCTCGGCGCCACGGGCGAGTAAGGCGCGCAGCACTTGCGACAGTCGGATCGGCGCCGCCGGCCAATCCGGCTCGAGCGCTGCGAACTCGCGCGCAGAATTGTCGATAATCTCGATATCGCTGATCCAAGCGAAGAACAGCCACAGCTTCGGGCTGGGATGGATGAGTTCGGCGATGAACAGGCTTTGAAACAGATCGCGGACTGCCCGCGACTGTGCCGGACCATGGAGATCGCGTGACGGATAGAGCATCAGACTTGCTCCCTCAATGTCAGCGTCGCGAGGATTCTGCCATCGGCGCGTTCGACCCGCTCGATGGCGGGGAAGAACTGAAGCACACCGACGCTAACAGGTGTCGCCGAGAGGCGAACAAGGGCGGCGCGGAACTGCCGGGCCGCGCCCGCATCGACAACGAGCCGTGCCGTGCCTTGGGCTTCAAACGCGGTTGCTAGCAGAGCCTCCCAATCGGGATCGCTGAAGGCGATCGTCGCGATCGCCCGGCTGAGCAGCAGATTGCGGACGACAGCGGGATCGGTCGAACGCGTCTGGCGGAACGGATGATAGGACTGCAGGACGCGCTGGCGCACTTCATTCGCGCGCGGCCAGAGCAAGCTCGTGATTGCCGACAGGACCGTTACATGCGCTATGGCGGCCGCCGGCAATGTCGCCGCGAGGAACGCTCGAACGGCGCTCGAAAGAGTGACGTCGCGGCTCGCGATATAGGCATATTCGCGCAAGCCGAGGGCAATGCCGAATCGGTCCTGCGTCGCATCCCAATGCGTTTGCAGGTCGAGCAGCAACCGATCGAGTTGGGGGCCCGAGCCGGCGCGCAGCAAACGGTTGTTAAGCGAAACCGACAGCGCATGGCTCAGATCGATTCCACCGCGCTGCGCGAGCGTGTGTGAGAGCGTCCGCCACAGGATCGCGCGCTCACCGTGGGAATTCGTCGCACGCAGTCGCGTAATCTGTTCGCTGACCTCGGCATCGTCGATCGCGAGGGTCAGGATCTCACGCAAGCTGCCATCGACCAACTCCAAGTCGCTGGGCGCAAGCGCCGCGTTGAGCGCCGAGAAGAACAGGCGCGGTTCGGAGGCAAAACGGTCGGCAAAGGCTTCGAGGACCCCAGCGCCGCCAAGTGTCGTCTCGCTGATCCAGACGCTCGCGACATCGGACGTCGCGTCGTCGCGGATATCGACGAGCAGGGTGTCAATGGTGGCCTGTCGCGGTGCCGCGGCGATGCACGCTTGAAGCATCGCCTCGCCGAGCGTTTCGAGGATCAGGCGACGAAGCCAGGCGCTGAACATCGCGGGATCGACCGCGACCAGTTGCGCGGCAAGCGCGCGCAACCGGTCCCGGACGACCGGACGGCCGAGTTGCTGGAGCAGCGCCTGCTGCAAGCGCCCTCCACCGCCTGCCGCACTGGCGCCAGCAGGATACCCGCCATTACCATCGGCATCATCGTCGGCATCGCCATCTTGCGTATCGTCGCTGTCGGGCGGCGTCGGCGGCATCGCGCCGAACACATCGTCCATGACAGCACCGAACACGCTTTCGATCCGGTCGTCGTTAAGAAGGTCGGCGATCGTCTCGGCCATTGGCCGATTGTTGGTCGCAGCATCGGCAAGCAGTGCCGACAAGAGGAACTGGACCAACCATTCGCGCTGAAACTGGTTTAGGTCGTCGGGCAGCTCCGAGTCCAGCCGGATCAAGTCGCGAACATAAGCGAGTTTGCTTGCGGCGAGGACATCGGGCGGCAAGCGATCACCGTTCAGCATCTCGGCATGCGGCAAAGCGAGATCGAGCCGGAACCCGTCGACCTCGAGTTCGAAGCCGACTGCGGCGGGTCGATCGTCATTGCTGGTGAAGGTCAGCGTGACGGGAAAATCGTCCTGTAACGTTCGGACATTCGCCTGCGCGGTCCCGGCGAAGCGCCGGACACTGACGCTCGAGCGGAACCGGTGCAGATGGAATTCGACGGCGCGGACATAGTGGCGCCATTCCGATCGCATCGGGACCGGCACGCCGAGGGCGTCGCCGTTGGCGACGATGTCGGATTGCCAGATAAGTTTGGCGTTGCTGCTCGGCAGCGCCTCGGTGCGGGCAGCACGTTCGAGGCGCACGGTCCATGGCCGGAAGACTAGGAGCGGCGCTCCGCCGACATGATCATTGAGGCTGCCGGTAAAGCTGCCGACGAACTCATGCTCAAGCGCGTAGTCGCTGATCCGGCGATCCTGCTCGGGAAACGCCGGATCGACCGGAATCCAGTGCGACAGTGCGCCGCGCTCATGTGCGAAGCGGCGGGTCACGCGCCCCGGCACGAACTGATTGAGCGCCTGGAGGATCGGCATCTGTTCGACTCGCTCCTCGTGATTGACCGTCGCGGGCGGGATTATGACCCGCACTTCTGGCAAGCTCAGGTCGCTGAACAGGTTGCGCGGGACGAAATCGGGCAGTGGGTGGTGATCGACCCGCAGATCAAACGTCGCGCCGGCATTTGGGATCGCGAGTTGCCAGCCGCGGAACAGCCGCCGGACCAACGTTGGCACCGCCTCGAGCAGAAGCGAGCGCGGCGCTTCCCAGAGCAATGATTCGGCCGCTGGCCGGTCGATCCCGAGCGCTCCCATCAGATAGCTGCGCAGATCGTCGATGGTGGCGGCGTCGCCTTGCACCAACTGGGTCAGCTTAGCGCGGGTGCGATCGAGAACGGCACGCTCGGCGGGGCTCGCCTGCGGCAGCGGGCGGCTGAGGAGGTTCCATTGCCAGGCCTTCTCATACCCCGCGGTGGTCGCTGCCAGCCAATCGAACAACGCGAAGACAGCCTGAATCTTCATCACATACGGATTGCGGATCGGGAGATATTGCGGCTCGAGCGAGGGATCGAACAGATGCTCGAACGCCTGGTAGAAAGCGCGGTCGCGGCCATAGTCCGACAGGACAGTGAGCGTGATCGGACGCATCGCGCGATCGCGACCGGCGCGTCCCTTGCGCTGCAGAAACGACGCCATGCTGCGCGGCGCCTTGTGCTGGATGACCGCGCCGACGAGCGGGTCGTTGAACCCGACCTCAAGCGCAGCAGTCGCAACCACGATATTGGCCGATTGATTGACCCCGGCGTCCTGTGAGGTGGTCCGCCCGACGACCAAGCGGCGATCGAGCGGATGGCCGATGTCTTCGCAGATCCGCCAGCGTTGACCCTCGATATCGCGAACCGCGGCATCGGGCCCGGCCCGGCGGATGTTCGCCAGGGGCGCCCGCGCTGCATCGGGTCGACCGAAAATCGTAAATGCCTCGGCGTCGCGTAGGTCGTCATAGAGGCGATTGGTGACGTCGAGGTCATCGGTGAAAAGAAAGGCGCGCCGTCCAAATGTGCCTGACGCGTTGGTCGCGCCGGGCGGATCGAGCAACCGGGGCAGCAGCATCGAGGTCTGGATCGTCGTCGAGAGCAGCGACGCGCGCGACGCCGGGTCGCCACGCAGCAGTATTTGATATTCGGCGCCCTGTTCTTCGAACTCTTCAAGCGTTGGCGTGATCTCGACCACGTCGTCCAAGGCCGCGCCGGTCAGATCAGAAAAGAAGCGCGCCGCATCGCCGAGCGTGGCGGAGAGACCGACCCACGAGATCGGTGCCGCCAGCAAATGCCGCCATCGCCGCAGGGTCAGCGCGGCTTGCGCGCCGGTTCCACCCTCATAGGTGTGCACCTCGTCGAGCAGGGCCAGCAATGGCTTGCGCCCGTGCGGGATACCGACCCCGAACAGACCGCGCATCCAGTGGTCGGACAGGCGCTGGTTCAGGATCTCGGTCGTCGTGAACAGGATGTCGGGCGGAATGCGCTGCAACCGGGTCCGGGTCAGCACGATCTGGTCGTCGCCGATCATTTGGCCACAGCCGGGTTGGACACAGGCCAGCCGCTCGATGTTCGCAGCGATGTCAACGCCGCGCCAGACAAGCTCGCCGTCGCAGCGCGGACAGCGCATCCAGGGACAGACAAAGTCCTCGCCGCGCCGAACCCAGCTCTTGTCGATCAGTTCCTGCCGGGTCGCACGGGTCGGTGTCTTGCCGAACAAGGCGCCGATGATCAGCGGCCGGCGCCCGTGCGCGGCAAGTGTCTGATCGATCGTCCGCGCCATGCGAAACGCTTCGGCGAACTGGTCCTTGAGGAGTTCAATTCGCGGGTAGATCGCGATCGCTTTGACCCAATGATCGGTATCGATCGCTTCACCGATGCGGATCATTCCGGGCAGGTAGAAGGCGATGGTCTTGCCACTGCCGGTGCCAGCCGTGACGATCGTGCCGCCATCGTCGGTCGCGGCTGACAGACGCAGCGCCGCGCGCTCCTGAAAGCCGGCAAGCTTCATGCCGTCGCGCGAGGTCAGCGTCCGCCACAGGTCCTCACGCAGTTGTGATCCGCCCAGCACCGACGCATGCTCGGTAAGGATATCGGCCGGCAAACGCCGTCGCTGGGGAAAGCGCCGCGGCCGGAAGTCCACCCGAAAGTCGGCGACGAGCGACGGCGCGCCCTGCCAGGGCTTGTTGGGGAAGAGCTGCCGGTTGGCAGCCAGCAGCCGCATCATTTCGGCAAAGCGCGACCGGATCCGGACGTCGCCACCGACGCTCGCCATCTCGAAGATCAGCTTCGCGTCGATCAATTCCTCGACAAGGTCCTGTCCGTCGGTGCCACTTACCCCGGCCGCCTCGCAGACCCGATCGCCGAGGTCGAACACTTCGTCCTCGCTCAACGAGCCGTCGGTGAACCCCCATTCGAGCGAGCGCATCTCAATGGCTTCGACGCGATCGAGCACCGCGAGGGCGTGGTTGGACACGGGCATGGTCGTGCCTACCTCAGCCTGATGCGGAACGCGCCGAGCAAGTTGCGGCTTTCGAGCCACGTCTGCACTTCGGACGTATAAGCGCTTAAAAGAGCCTCGCTATTGGCTGCGGCGCGAATGAAGGCGACGACGCTTGGCGGGATATCGGATGCCGCAAGTGTATTCCATGCCGACTCGTGCTGGGTGACGAGCGTGTCGAGACTGGCGATCGCCGCCTTGGGGTCCGCAGGCAGGCTCGCCCCAAAGGTCACTACCTCGCTTCGGATCTGCCGTATCTTGGCGACGCTCACCCGAAATTGCGGCACTTGGCCGAGCGCACTCAAGACGTCATCGGCGCCAAAGGCAGCGCGCTTATCGACATAGGTTTTCCACGCAGCGGTCGCCGCCTTGTGCCCCGCGCTAGCGATACCGTTGAGGCGGTCAGTAAAGGCGTGCTTGATGTCGAACGGCGGGTCGTTGACCTTTGCTGGATCCTCCTTGATCGCTTCGCGCAAGGCGCGTGCCTTGTCGGCATAACCGAGGCCGTCGCTTGGCTCGAAATCGACCCGAACACCGGCATCCGCAAGGGCGGTCAGCGTCTCGCGAAGCCTCGCCATAAGCAGCGAAGCGGTCTCGAATTGCTTCGCGCGCGTACCGAACTGTTCGGCTTCGGCGGCGCTATTCTTGAGCTTCTGGTAAGTGTTGATCTTGTTTGCGAGCGTGGCGGCGCGGTCAAGCAGCATCGGCTTGCTCCCCGTCAATCGTCGCCATCGCGATCAAATCGGCTTCGATCGCGGTAAGCGCTGTTTCGATCTGCTCGAGACTGGCCGCCACTGCGCCGTGCTTGGCGTCGAGACTCTGACTGGTCGCTCCGATATTGTCGTCAACGGTATCGAGAAAGGCCTGCGCCGCGGCGACTAGAGCGGTCCCCGCATCGACCGCGCCGCGCCGGCCTCGACCAAAATGAGGAAGCGCGGCAACCGCATCGTCTTCGCTGCCAAGTGCCCGTGCGGCTGCCAGCGAGTCATCGAAGTATACGGTCCTGAAGCGGTCGAGCGCGTCGGTCAAAGCGCGTCCCGTGGTGCTGGTGCCGATACCGGCGTCAGCCACGGCCTGCCGCGCTGCATCGAGCGCCGTTACGATAGAGGCGCGCGTAGCAGTCGCGCCGAACGCGTCTTGCATCGCATTGAGCCAGGATTTGCGGACCGCCATCTCGGAGTTCGCTGCCGTGGGGAGCGCGTCCCTTGTCTCGCGATAGAGTTTGGCGGGCTCTTGTGTCTCACCATCGGGGGACTGAAGACGCAACTGCCATTTGGCCTGACGAAATTCACGGATGGGTCCGAGGATACGGCCCGGATTGAGCATTGCACCGGCTCGGCCGCCCTTCATGCTCGACATTTGGGACTGCGCGATTCCCACCAGCTTTTCGCGTTGTCTTGTCAGCTTGTCGTACAGTGCCTTCATCTCGGGTGCCGTGCTCGCGCACTCGCTTGCCCATTGTGCGCTGAACGCTGCGTCGATCATGTCGGCGATCTTCGCGTCGGGCTTGATCTTGCCGCCGATCGCCGCGCCGATGCAGAGGAGTTCGACCGCTGCCGCCGCCTGGTTCCACTGCGGCGTAGGCTGGCAGATGTCGCGCAATTGCGCCTCGACATCCTTCGCCCAGATCTCGACGCAATCGAGGAAGGCGCCGAGCATCTTCTCGCCGTTGGGGAATTCCCAGCGGAACTGATCCTTGCTGGCGCGCAGCACCCCCTGGAGGGCCGCTGCCGCCGTTTCGGGCTGCACAAGAGTTCCCGGGATAACGAGCTTGACCTGCAGGTCGGTGCGCACCTGCGTCGTTTGGCGATCGAAGCTGATGCTCGCTGTTTGGAACGCCTTACCGGTTCGACCGACGAAACTCGCCTTGGCCAGCCCGACCATATCCCAATCGATGGCATTGGAGACGGCCGAATAGACCAGCAATCTGAGATTGTTTGCAATGGATTGGTCCAGCCCCTGCCCGCCGATCCATTGCTCGATAAGCAGGTCTTCCTTGCTGGCAACGTTGCGCTGCGGCGCTTCAAGCGTCGGCGTGTCGGCCGTTGGCTGGTTCGGCTTCGCCGCGTCGGCGCCCGGAATCTCGGGAACCTCGAACGCTGCGCGAAGGCGCTCGTCGAGATTGGCGATCGTGCCGGTGCCATCATAGAGTTCGAGAAAGGATGCCCAGCGATGGTAATTTTGCGGATTGCGATTGCGCAGTTCGGCTTGAGCTACGGCAGGGAGGGCCGTGATGCCACCGAGCTTCTCGAGAAGCTTGAACGGCGGAAATGTGCCGGTCGCGATTTCGGGGCCGAAATTGTCGAGCACCTCGACGAGCAGGTCGTTCTGAAGGACGCGGGGGTTGAGCCGTTCCGGCATCGAAGCATCGGCACGCGACGCAGCGTTCCACAAGGCGTCGGGGGTAAATGGATAGAGGCCATAGCCGTCGACCTCACCGAATACGGCGTGGCATTCGGTTTGATGGATGCACATGTCGCACTTGGAGCGCGGGCTTTCGCCCGGTGCCGCGGCGTCGCTCCATTGGGTGATGCCGTCCCGGCCAAGCCGTACGGCGTTGAGATAGCGCGCGGTGAACTGGCTGAGCGAAGCCTTAGTGATCGACCGGCCCTCGGCCCGGCCAGCGGACCGATCCATATCGACTATATGGGTCGTACGCATATAGGCAGTCTCGGCCACGCTCTGGAAAAAGCCCGTGGTGACCGCGATCGCTGTTCGCATCTTGCACTGGCGCTCGTCGCCCTGGGAGGTGATTGCCTGCAGCAGCGCGCGGTCGATGCCTTGAAGGCGCGCGAATTCCTCCACGAGAAGGACGAGTTCCTGGCCCTGCGATTTGAGGTACGTGCGCAAACGGGTCATCAGTTCCTCGACCCGGTCGCCAGAGAAACTCAAGGTTCGCGCTACGGCGCGATCAAGATTGCGGTTGATGATCCGGATCGCGAGCGGAAGGTGTACTGCGGGGTCGAGTTCGATGAGGTCGATGGCGTCTCGCGCAAGGCGCGAGGCATGTGCGAAGTCCATGCCGCCAAGCGGCAAGTCACTCTCGACGAAGACGCGGCGTTGATCGGGACGATCCTTCGCGTTGGACGGCGCAAAGATGTGGTCGACGATTTCGGCGATGACGGTGTTGTCGCCGAGGAAATGCGCTTTGCGCATATGCGGATCTTGGAACAGATCGGGAAGGCTGCTCGCAAGCCCCTCCTCGATCTCGTCGGCGTCCGTCGGCAGGACTTCCTCGCGGATCACCTGCGCGAGATCGTTGAGCAATTGCTGCTTCTGGTCTGCCCGGCTTTGCGTTCCATCGCCCGCCGATTGCAGCGTTTCGAGGAAACTCGCCTGTTGCTCGGCGGGTAATTCGGCGATGATCATCTTGACGATGTTGCGCAGCGACGTGCCCGACTTGCGCACCACCAGGACGACCCTCTCCCTGGTCGGCTTGATGTTGAGCCGCATCCAGTGAACGAGATGCGACTTACCCGACCCCGTTTCGCCGAGGATGGCCGCCAGTGCATGCGGCCGGTCCTCACGCAGAAAATCCGCGAGAAAGGCCGGCGGCGTCATGTCCGCCCACGAGGCCTCGCCGATCTCTTGGAACGACTTGCCGACCTGCGGGCTGACCTTGAGGTCCCAGTCGCTGTGCACCGTGCGGAAAAGGCTATCGCTGATATGCTCGGCGAATGGATTGATCACCTGGCGGACGGCACCGGGATCCCAGCAGAGAAAATTGCGCCTCCTGCCGCATCTCGCAGCGCGATGCGGCTCACGCGACCTTCGCGCGAGCCGAAATCGAGAATACGGCCGGGTGCGTCGGCGACGGTCGCCATAGTCAGGCGCTGGCGGTCGGCAAGCCGCTGCAGCGCAAGACTGGTGGTGATCGACAGACGCTTGTCGCCGTCCGCCAGCGGGGTGAGCCGCATAGCTTCATAGTCCTGGCGAACACCGCCGGTCTCGAAGACCGGAAAGATCGCTGCCAACCGCGTCATGAATTGCTCAATCGGTAGGTCGTTGCCCTCGGAGAAGATGGCGGGGAGCGCGCTTTCGATTGCATTAACCGGATCGGGGATCACCCGGCGCGAGGTGACGTCCTCGGCATCGCTGCCACCGCCGACGATAGTGGCGAAGCCGAGATAACGCGCCCAATACAGGAAGTTCTGGTAGCGATTGAGCGAGGTCAATTCGGTCTTCGACGCCTGATCCCCGATCTGCGCTTTTAGATTGTTTTGCGGCGCCTCGGAGAAATTCATCGGCCGCAGCGGGCTGGAACTCAGAAACCAGGACAAGGCGACCATGAAGCCGGCTTGCTGTGTTTCCGCTGCGCGCGTCGGATCGAACAAGGTGCGTCGCATGAAAGCCAAGAAGAACGTCTCGCTGCCCTTGCCTTTTTTCCCGCCGCCGCGCGCGTCGGCGGTCAGCCGCAACTTGTCCTCAACCTCCTCGACCAGACCGATGCGCCGTGCTTCGGCAAGCGTGTTGCTGAACAAAGTCGTGGTCGACTCGCCATCATCATCGCCGCCGCGTCCACTGAGTGACGGCGGCGTGGCCCAAGCCTCGATCCGGTTTTTGGCTTCGCCATTTTCGCTGTCGAACAAGGCGGAATAGATCGCGAACAATCGACTCGGAACAGCTTGGGCAGTTGTAATTATACTCATTGCGCTACTCTTGCATTAAACTCGTCGAGCGTCAGCGTCCGACCGCCAAAGACATCCTTCAACCTGCGTCCATCCGGGGCGGGCTGATCGATCGGCGCGAGGAAGATGCGGGGATTGTCAGGCCGCGGCGCGAGGTTCTGCGGCTCGAGAGTTTGCCGGTCGCCGACCATGACAAGTTCGGGGCCACGCGGAAGGCGCGATAAGGCAAGCGAGGACAGGTCACTGACGAAGAATGCCAACTTTTCCGCAAATTTGAGAACCCGGCCCATGTCGAACGGCTGCGGGCCGAGCGTGATCAACTTGGCGAGACGTGCATGCGCCAGGCGCTGCAGCGTGTCACCAAGGCGGCGCGACGCGTTGCGTGCGAGGTCGTGGGGATCGTAGCTGACCAAAAGCCGGAGATCGCGGTCGAGAAGATTGGCAACCAGCGGATCGAGCGGCTCGGTCCATGGGCCGCGCGGTTCGCCGACTGCTACGCTGTTGAGGCGACAAGCCTCGTCGGAACGGCAGCGGTTGCAGCGGCTGCACGTTCGTCCGACCCGGTTCGCACCGTACAAATCCTCAAGGATCGCGGCCGGACAGCGATCGTTGCGCAGATACTCGCGCATAAGGTCGAGATTGCGCTTGGCGGCAAGCCAACCGACCCGGCGCACGGGTTCGACGCGCGACTGCCATAGCGCCAGGTCGAGATGATGATCGTCAATGATCTCGATCTCGAGCCAGTCGCCCTCCTGTTCGATCCGTGGGTAGGGTGTGCCGAGTAGTCGTAGAATGCCGGCGCGCGCCATCAGGGCGACCGTGCGCAAGTTCCAGTCGGTATTGGCATCGCCGAACATGTCGATGTCGCGTTCATCGGTGCCGGGTCGGCCGTCGATTCGCACGGCGAAGCGTCCGTTCCCAAGGCTGGTCTTTCGCGCGAACATCGCAGACCAGCGATGGTAGCCGCGATCAATGCTGATGACTTGCTGGGCGTTAATGCGCTCGGCGATCCCCATGTCTTTGTCTGTCGGCACAATCAGCGAAAGCGCAGCCTTGCCGTCGCGCCCGCCGCGCCCGACCTCTTGGTAGAAGCGATCGAGCGTCTCTGGAACGCAGGCATGGATCACGCTGCGAGCATGCCCGTAATCGATGCCAAGCCCGAACGCGGAAGTTCCGACGACGATATCGAGTGCGCCGTCGCGCCACTGGCCGACAATCTCCTCTCGCTCGGCGCGCCCGGTCTTGCCGTGGAGCTTGCGAACCCGGCGAAATCCCGCGTCGATCAGCCGCGCATACCAGGCGTTGGCGGCCGCAACCTCGGTGACATAAAGCACCGCCGGCCGAGGCACGTGGTGAAGCGCCTCCAGGACCTGGGTAGTTCGGCTAGCCTCGTTGGTCGATGGCGCAATCCAATAGTCCGGTTCGGGCCGCAACTGCACCGCCGCCAGGCTTTCGAAATTGCTGTCGGCGCCGAACAGAGAGCGCAGGGTTTCCAGTGAGGAGTCGGTGAGCGTCGCCGACAACATGATCGTGCGCAGCGCCTGGCCGGGCGGTGCCGCCGAAAGCAGTTCGCGTCGCAAGCCGCTCAATTCCTGGAACTCGGTCCGAAAGCCCGTTCCCCATTGGTCGACGAGATGAGCTTCGTCGATCACCAGCGCGCGCAACAGGCCTGCCTCGGCCGCGCGCCGCAACGGGTCGCGCAGACGACCGCATGCGGCTTCGGGCGACGCGAAGCACAGGCCCTGGGTGCCGTCGGCGATCCGTTCGGCGATGATATTGTTCTGGACGTCGTTGCCGCCCTGGAATGCGAGCGGGCGCGACAGGCCGCAGACATCGACCGCTTCCTGTTCGTGATTGACCCCGAGCGCGACGGTAGGGACAATCACCAGGGTTACGCCGCAGTTTTCCGCCTGGTCCGCGCCGACAAAGCCGACCGTCTGGACCAACTGGAAGATCATGCTCTTGCCTTCGCCGGTAGGCAGAGCAACGACGAGGCTTCCGCCGGCGGGGGTCGAGAGCGCGGCACGTACGGCAGCGCGCTGTCCACGGCTGCGATAGGAGGTCCGACCGACAGCCGCGAGCAATGGATCGCCCTCGCAATCCGCCCTGTTGAACTCACGGCGGGTTGCCTCGGACGCGGCAAGGGTTTCGACGCCATCGCCGGGAGCTGTGAGCCATGCCGGCTTCCAGGGCTGGAGCGTCACCAGTCGCGCTTCGCCGGCGGAAGTGTGGTGTAACCCGACGGCATCCCAACTGTAGAACCCGTCGAAGCGTGGATGCGACACCAGGACAGCGGGGGACACCATGGCGCCGCGCCGAACATGCTCATAGGTCATAGCTTGGCGGAGCAACACGGCCAGATCGAGCGCGCTCGCCTGGCGTGCCGGGTCGACCAGCGCTTTGCGCAAACGCTCGACCGCCGGCGACCGGGCTTGCCAGTCCGCCTCGCTATCAGCGCGGATGAGCAATTGGCTCAGCGCGACAAAGGCGTCATGACCATCGCGATCAGCCATGAGCGGACCTCGTGAGCGCCCCACCCAGGATGAAACATCCCATGGCGTCGAGCCGAATGGCGGGTGATGCGATGCTGGGCAGGATTGATTCGATCAGCGCCATATCCTCGCGTGCCATCGAGTCGCCGGCCGATTGGCGGCGCTGGAGCCGGTTCCGCCGCCGCTGTAGATCGCTTGCCGCCAGTGTCGTCGCCGCGGTGATCGCATCGAGCACGGCGGGCTGCTCAGATAAGGTTTGCCGCGCGCCGTTCCGCACGCGACGGCACACTGCCGGAAACGCAGCAGGGTCAATATAGTCGGCGAGGATTAGCGGCCGGCTTCCGAGATTGATGTCGGCGCTTGGGCCTCTGCCATGCCCGTTATACGGCTTGGACAGAATGGCGAGCAGCGCTGGATCGATGACCATCTCACCATTGATGTCGATGAACAGGATCTGCTCTCTTTGCGCAAAATAGCGCTGCGCGCGGCGTGACGCGGCAAGTTCGGCGCGCGACGGCGCGAGCAGGTCGGCGATATCGAGATTGGGCTCGATCGTGAAGCAGAGCTTGAACCCTAGCCAGGCGTCGCCAAGCCAGTCCACAACCGGCCGATAGGTGGCGAACGCGGTTCCGCGATCGTCCCAGCGCGTGAAGCGCGCCAGCACGTCGATGAGCGGCGTACCCGGGCGCATCAAGGTCACGGCGGTGCGGTGTGTCGCAATTCGGCGCTTCCAGGTCAGCGGCTGGCTGTCGTCGAGTTCTAATTGCTGTTGCCACGGCAAGCGCGGGATTAAGGTCTGCTTGGTGATGCCGAGCTTGAACGGATCTTCCTCGGGCCAAGCGTAGGGCCGCTTCTTGAGTTGCAGTGTGTCGATCAACCATCGATCGACGCCGGCCTCGAGCGCGCCCTCATCAGCTTCGGCGTCATCCAATGCCTGGATGAATGTTTCGACGGGTTCCTCTGCAAGCGCGATCCGGTCGAGGGCATATTGCTCGTCCTGCGACTTTCGTTCGTCGGCGATCTGGCCTTTGATCTCCTCAGCCAGCGCGACTAGCGCGTTGGGTCCGCTCATCAGCAGGGTGTCGAGCGCGCGGGTCTCGAAATCCTTCAGCAGGAATTGCACATCGCTGATCGAGCGGTGGAAAATCGACAGGCCGTCGGCGAGCAAGGCCTGCCAAGCTGCAAAAGGGCTTTCGTCTTCGTCCGAAGGCAAGAGGATTCGGTGACGGATGATCCCTTGGCGCCGGCCATAGCGGTCGAGGCGGCCGATGCGCTGCTCGATCCGGGCAGCGCTCAGCGGCAGGTCGAGATGCACGATCGCATCGGCGAAGCTAAGATTGAGACCTTCTTCGGCCGTCCGGTCGCCGATGAAAACCGCGGCATCAGCCACTTGCGCGAACGCCGCGACGCCGTCCTCGCCCGCGCCACCTCCCGAGACGAGCAGAAAGCACGGCGTGTCGCCAAGCCCCTCCTCCAGCGCTCTATGGAAGGCCGTTGCCAGCGCCTCGGCCGTCGCGAACACCACGATCTTGGGCTGATCGACGTCGGCTCGTAGCGTCTTGATCAGCCTCCGCACGCTTTCGACCATCGTTTCGATGCGGTCGGCATCGTCATAATCCTGGGCTTGCTCGCGCAGCGCTTCGAGGATTTCGACCTCTCCGGCGAAGATCGGCGCGACGCCAGCCAACCAGGCTCGGAGAACGTCGGCGCCTCCGGACACCGCGCCGAGAAGATTGCGGTAGCGCGCGGCGAGCAGCGCCCCCCCCGCATCTCCATCGACTAGCGAGTCGACCGCAGCCGACCGCCAGTCTTCAAGCGTGCCAAGCAGCACCGCCAGGCTGTCGCTCGGATCGCCTTCGGTGCGCACATGGGTCATGGCGCCGCCATCGGGTCCGCGTGGTCGAAACTCCCATCCCTGGGCGTCGGCGCGACGCGAGCGGATCAGGCGCTGGTGGATGCGATAGCTGTCTGCGATATGTTCCTTGAGCGCGCCGCACAGGTCGACGAGTCGCTCGGGTGCCTCGCGCGTTGCCTCAATCAACTGCGGTGCCAGATCTTGGACTACGAGATCGTCGGGAAAGCTACGGACTAGTTCAGCGCCGCGCTGGCGCAGCACAATGCCCGATGCGTCCGGGTCGAGACTGAGGAGCAAGCGGCCGATCGCCCGGCGCTGTTCGAGCTTCAGGCGAAACCCATCAAGATCATCGAGCGGATGGGTCAACGGATCGAGTAAGTTGAGCAGTGCCAGGAACCGAGCCTCCTCGCCAAGCGGCGGCGTTGCGGACAGCAGCAACAACACCGGCACGTCTCGAGCTAGCTCGCGCAACCGAGCCGCCGATGCTGAAAGCGGGCCGTCCTCGAGTACAACCAGATGATGCGCTTCGTCGACCACCAGAACATCGGGTGTTCGCGCGACCCGCTCGATTTCGGCATGCGAGCAACATTCGAAGGGCTCGCCGAACTGGTCGAGGCGGAGCTTTTCGGAAAGTTCGCGCCGCCACTGCTCGCAGAGCGCCGACGGGGCCGCGATCAGAACCTCGGTGTCAGGATTGTCGATCAGATGCTGGCGGATGATCAACCCGGCTTCGATTGTCTTGCCCAGCCCAACCTCGTCGGCGAGGAGATAGCGCTGGATCGGATCGCTGAGCACGCGGCGCACCGCTGCGACCTGGTGCGGCACGAAGTCGATCCCGGCCGAGAGCAGCGACGTCAGACCTTGAGCAGCACTGGTCAGCGACCGCAGCGGTGTCAACGCGGCTTGCCGGCGGTCGTGCAAATACTGGCTTTCGGTGGCGCCGACCGCGAGCATTTCGGCCGGATCCTCGGGCGCATTCCACGGCCGGACGAACAGGTCGATCTCGCTGAAATCCTTTTGCCTGCCGTTGGGGAAGCGAACCTCATAAGTGACGAGGCCATTTTCCTGCTGGAGATAATCGCTGATACGCCCAACCTGCATGCGCTCGTCGTCGAGGACATAGGCCCGGGTTTGTGGGCTCAGGTAGGCGCGAGCGACCGCGCCGACCTCGCACTCAATCTCTTCGCTGCGTTGAATCGAGTAAAAGATCGAGACGACGCAGCGGCCCTCGGCCACAGATTGCAGCTTTCCAACGCCCTTTTGCTCGGGCAATTCGACGAGCATCCCCCTAAACAGACCCGTATCCCCTTATGGGCGATTCCCCTCAACCGCACCGTTAGGATCATCTTACCGACAGAGGGCTGAGAACCAACCAAAAACGGCAAGCGCTATTGGTCAAAACTGGTCCGATATTCTTGCCAGCCTTTCACGCGCAATTCGCAAGCGGGGCAGGTTCCACACCCGTAGCCCCACGGATGCAGCGCATCGCGGACGCCAAGATAACAGGTGTGCGTTGCAGTACGGATGAGATCGACCAACGGCGGGCCACCAATATTCTCGGCCATCTGCCAGCTCGCTGCCTTGTCGATCCACATCAGCGGCGTGTGGAGAATCTGCTGGCTCCCCATGCCCAGATTGAGGGTCACTTGCAGCGACTTCAGCGCGTCGTCGCGGCAGTCGGGATATCCCGAATAATCCGTCTCGCACATGCCGCCGACGAGGTGACGCAGATGCCGACGATAAGCCAGAGCGGCGGCGAGCGTGAAGAACAGGAGATTACGGCCCGGCACGAACGTGTTGGGGAGATCGTCGTCGCGCATTGCGATTTCTGCCTCGCGGGTGAGCGAAGTTTCACTGACCTGACCAAGAACAGACAGGTCTAACACATGATCCGGCCCAAGCCGGCCCTCCCACTCGGGTTTCAGCGTCACGATCTCGGCACGGAAGTCGTCGCGGCATTCAAGTTCGACGCGGTGGCGCTGGCCATAGTCGAACCCCACCGTTTCCACGGTGTCGAAACTATCGAGCGCCCAAGCGAGGCAGGTCGCGCTATCCTGCCCGCCGGAGAACAGGACCAAGGCACCGCGATTGTTCATGCCGCCACCTCTTCGCCCCAAAAGGTGCAGGTCTCGCCGCTGGAATCGCGAAAAACGCTAACGCGGTGAAGATTAGCGATCGCGGGGTGGAGGCGGTCCCAGATCCAGCGAGAGAGATTTTCCATCGTGGCTGGTCCAAGATCGTTGATCTCATCGAGAAAACGGTGATCGAGGGTATCGCGGGCATCCTCGATCATCTGTTCCAGAACGCCCAGATCGACGACCATCCCGGTTACCGGATCAGGCCGGCCGCGTACCGTGACCTCAGCCCGATAGCTGTGGCCGTGGATGCGCCGGCTCGATTCTGTCTGGATCGACCGATCGAGCGTGTGCGCAGCATCAAAACGAAACTGTTTGCTGAGTTCGAACATCAGCGAATTCCGATCATCTTGTGCGACTGGAGCGAGAGGCGCCAGCGTGGGTTATCGGTACAATAGGCGATTGTCGCGGCCAGATTGTCGGCAGCTTCGGGGGCATCCATCGGCTGCAGGAAGAAGTGGGTAAAATCGAGATGCTCGAACTGCTCTGGACGTGCCTTCGCCTGCGGATAGACGAGTTTGATTTCGTCGCCGCCAGTCAGATGCAACGCCGCGTCGGCCTTTGGCGATACGCAGATCCAGTCGATACCGGCAGGTGCAGCCTGCGTGCCGTTGGTTTCGACGCCGATCTCAAATCCACGTGCGTGCAGCGCTTCGACGAGCGCGTCGTCGACCTGCAACAATGGCTCGCCGCCGGTCAGCACAATATAACGGCCATCGGAACCCTGACCCCACGCCTCTTCGACGGCATCGACCAACGCACCTGCATTGGCGAAGCGCCCGCCGCCGGTTCCGTCCATGCCGACGAAATCAGTATCGCAGAAACTACATATCGACGAGGCGCGATCCCGCTCGCGCCCGGACCAGAGATTGCAGCCCGAAAACCGGCAAAACACCGCGGCGCGGCCGCTCTGAGCGCCTTCGCCCTGAAGTGTTTTGAAGATCTCCTTTACTGCATAGCTCATGCCGCGCCCTCTCTCGATTCCAGCAAAGGTGCGGGCGCAGGCCTTCGCCGTTGCCGTTGATCGGCTTTGACGATGCCAACGAGATAATGTTTGAGCAGCGCGACGTCGCGATTGACGTTTTGCAGGGACTTCCAGCGCCGCGTTTCGTCGTCGAAATGCCAGTCGCCCTCCGTCCATGCCGTGCGGCCCTGCAGACAGAGCAAGCCCTCGTAGAAATCGTCGACCGACCGTGCGTCGGCGCGCTCGGCGAGAACCTCCATCACGTCGCCCATCGACTGTATGCCGACGCCATGAAGGAGACGCGAACTCGCAGGCGTCTGGCCATGCCAGGCTTCGGGGAAAACCCGTTTCACCGCGTCGAAGAAATTCGAGATGAGGCGGACGCATTTGTCGCCGCCCTTGGCGCTCCGGCTAAGATCGCGCAGCACGCCATTGTTGAGCGATTCCATGATAATCTTCTGCATCACGGTGTCCGAGATGATGCCTTCGGGCCATGTGTGTTGTTTGATATAGCCTTTAAGGGAGGTCGCCTCGAAGTTGAGACGTCCGGTCAGATCCGCCGCCTCGGACCGGCGACTGAGACGCGCCGGGAGATCGTCGACCGTGGGGAGCAGTTCGTAAATCAAGGACTTGGGAAGCGGCTTGCTATTGTTGATCAGCACGAACTGACGGCGCAGTTCGGCTTCATCGCGACAAATCAGCGCCGACACGAAAACCTGAAAATCGCGGTCAACTTCGGCTAGCGCGGACAGCCGTTGCTGCCCGTCGACGACAAAACCCGGAGCACCGTCGCTCATATCGATCGACAGGCGAGCGATCCCGCCTTCCATATGCTCGACCTCGACTCCGGCAATGAAGGCGACGACGATCGGGTTGGGAAGAACCGAGCTCGGCTTCTCGAGATAGTCGCGGATCTCGCGGATGTGCGCCGCGACTTGCGGACGCTGGAAACCGCTGAGTTCGCCCTGCGCATCGCGGCCGATACGGTCGATCGTCGCGAAGCGCAGCACGTCGGCCGCGCGCGCGGCAAAACTGAGCACGACATGCTCATGGCTCTGCTGCGCACAGACGGCGTTGAAGATCATGGGGTCGGATAACGGCACGCTTGAGATCCAGTCTTTCAATATGGTTTTTATAAACGGCGAGATTGTGGATGCCACGACGCTTATTGCGATTGCTTCCGCGGAAGATGATGACGTCGATCGATGCGTCACGACAGATGGCGCACGAACATTGTTTCCAAGGCTGCTCGGTCAGCGTCCGCCGGTAGCGGTCTGCCAGAAGTGTCAGCGCCGGACTGTCGGCGCAATCGGCATAAGGCCGCTCCTCGACGAGCGGCGCGCTGTAGACGAGGACATTGTGAAGAACCTCCTCCAGCCCTGCCTCCCCGCGGTCGAACGCGCGAAGCGAACTCAGTGCCAGCGCCTCAAGCCGCACCAACTCTTCGGCGCGAACCTGGCCTTTTTTGACGGCGCGCTGTAGCTTCGGATTCTCGATGGCCTGCGGCACGCGGATCGACGTAAAATAGCGCAGCGCCGGATCTTCGCCGGGCAAATAGTAATTTTGCTTCGCGTCCTTAAACGCTCGGATGAGCGGCGACGTCGTATCGAAGCTTGCGATATCGAAGCCATGGAAGCTGTCGATATCGTCGGCTTTGGCGAAACCCAGAATATGGAGGCGAGTGCTTTCCGGCACGGCTTCTCGGATCGCGGCCAGACAGCGTTTGATGTCAGGCGACTTCAGCGGAACCATTCCGCCCAAAGCCAGATAGTCATATCCCATCGCGACGAGACGCCGCGCCGCTTCTGCCATGCTGCCCGGTGACCAGCCCTGAACCACACCGAGCGGCGTGAAGCCGGCGCCCATAGCCATGGCTTCACGGCGAAAGGCCTCGGCATTTTCGAGGGTGATGTCGAAGCGTTGGCGCGCGTCTGCGGTGCCGCCATCCATCGCAACCAACTGCGCGTTGAAATCGAAGATGATATGGTCGACCGAGCAGCCGTGGGTGAAGCCACATTCGTCGTAAAATTCCGCCATTTCCAACGGGGTGTATGGCGGCTTTTTCTCCTGGACGTAGGTAAAGGCGCCGCAATCCCCGAAAATATCGAGGTGGGCGAATTTGGGCGTGTCGAGGCGGAGGAACTTGCGTACGCCAACCAGGCTGAACCGGCGCGCCTGGCTCGCGGTATATTTGCCCTTCACCCGGTGGTCGCCGACGATGCCGCGCGACACGAGTACCCCATCGTACGGCGCATATCCCATTATTTCATGTGGAAAGGCATCGTCCCAATAGGGCTGGCGATCGGCCGCGCTGCGATCCCCGAGGAAATCGAAGGCGGGATCGACATAGTCGAGGCTGTCGGCGAAAATGAACTTCATGACGCTGTCCGCGCCAGATCGCGCTCGAGACGGATCAGGTGGTCGGTGAGGCGAGCGATGTCCTGCGAGGTCGACTGAACCTTGTTCCAGTCCACCCCGAGACCTTCCCATGTGCCTTCGGTCCAATGGCAGTGCGGCGCAAGCCGGGCCAGGATGGTTCGCAGTGTTGCCCTCTTGTCGGGCACGCCGTCGAGCTTCAGCATCAACGGGTCCATCAAGGCGCCCATCGCGCGGATGCCGGCCGAGTGCATCAGGCGGCTATTCGCCGGCGCCTTGCCCCAAGCGTCGGGGAACGCCTCTTTTACAGCCGACCAATAGAGTAACAGCGTGTCGTACATTGCCTCGGCATCGTTGCCGCTGCCATTGCCCCTGAACTGGCCTAGCGCGCCGGCCGAGGTCTTGAGACTGATCTTCATAGCGTCGATCAGGGCGTTGTCGGTGACGATCCCCGACCGATCGGACTCGCGCTTGATCAACCCGAAGAAGGGCGAGTTGGGATCGGTATTAAGCGCTTCGCAGAGAACGCTCGGCAACTGGCGCGCGGCCAAATCTCGGGGAAGCAACACGCTCACTTCGGGCAGAAGCTCATTTATGAGCCGCGTCGGGAGCGGCTTCGCCTTGTTGACGAGAATGAACTGCTCGCGCTGCGTCTCGAGTTCATCCGAGACGAAGCCGATCACGGGCACCGCGATCGAATGATCTTTCGCCGCAGCAAGAGCGAGCGACCGTTGCTGGCCGTCGACGATCCAGGCAGCCCGGCGACCTTCGGGATAGATCGGAATCGTCAGCGTACCCGCATCGCCTACCTCGCACATATTACCGGGTGACCGGCCGCGCGCCGAAGCGAAGTCGACTTCCGGCGCGAGCGCGAGGATCACCGCGTTCGGAAAAAGCACTGGCCCGCTGTCCAGAAATGCGGTGATCTGGTTCACATGCTCCCGGATCTCGCGCCGCTGAAAGCCTTTGAGTTCATGGTCTTCGCGCCGAATGCGGCTGATGTCTGCAATGCGGTGGATGTCGGCGCCGAACAGGAAGAACGCGAAGACTGCCACGCCATCACTCTGCTCGGCGCGGACGGCCCGCACCTTCAAGGTTTCGCGCGCACTCACTTTTTCGTCTCCCGAACACGGCGTGCGAGCGCAGCGAAACGCGACTGCTCACAGGCGATGTCGAGTTCGTCGCGAAAATATCGAAGCAATCGCGATGCGCTCCCCCCGGCACTTTCCCAATGCACCGCGATGAGCTTGAGCATGGTGTCGTCGTCGTAACGCGCGCGGTCGAATTTCTGAGCCGCTCGCCACGTGCTGAGCGCCGACCGAACGGCTGCGACATCGGCATCCAACGAAGCCTGGGGAACTATCCCTCGGCCTAAGCCAACGAAGTGCCCGAGCGCTCGCGATGCAAAATCATTCAAGGTGCCGCGACACGGACTGTCGGGCCCATCCAGACGATCATCGTAAGGCATCCGAAAGGGACGAAGCGCGTCGGGCAAGCGGGCTGCTGGTGATGCGGTGAAAATGCGGACGCGCGCGAGGTCGTTGGGCGGGAGCGCGATCAGTTCGGGCGCCAGCATTTCAATATACGCCTCCGACAAGGCGACAAGGAGAGGCCCTGGCTGCCCTCGCATCATATCTTCAAGCGAACGCGAAAGGTGCGATGAACTCGACAATGCCCGCCACCACGACGCGATCGAGAAATTGCCATCCACCCGCGACTGAATGCCATCATCGGCCCCGACAAGCACCGTGCAACCGTAGGCCGGAATAGGGGTAGATGCTTCGACCAATCCGAGGCCAGCAGACACAATGATCAGCTTTGCATCTATGGTCGCTGCGGCAGCCCGTGCTTCCTGAAAGCTCCGACCACAATAAACATCCGAAGCGGGATGGCAGGCGAGCGCATTCGCGACACGCGCCACCCAGTCACTGGCAAGATCTTGCAAAGGCGCAAGGGGAAGCGAGGACATGTGCAGGCTAGGCGGGATTGGCAGACGCTTCCGGTTGGTACAGCTGGTAATCACAAGCGTCACAAAACATCACCCCCGCGCCGCTTTGCCGGCGCATATCCTCATACCGAGTTATCCACGTCTTATCCACATTAAATGTGCCCACCTTGGTAACATTTCGTATCAATAAATGCACACAATCTCTTCGCAACTGAGCCGGCACCGTTCCGCAAATGTAGCGAAACGAGGCCGCCAACCTCTTACTTATCAGCGTATATTGCCGCACCGCGACCAGTCGCTGCAGCCCGGCCGGTTCACGCTAGCGAAAAATAAAGGTACGCGCCTTCTTCGCCCTCAGGCCCGATATGATAAGCCAGATCGACCTCGTCACTTCCCGCGAATTGCTCGTAGAGTTCTATCCGCTTGGCATCGCGAAAGCGCGCAAGAAGACAGCCCGCCGCATAGTGCGGGTCATCCCCTGGAATGCAGGCAGTATCTTTTCTCGCGTGTTCGAGCATGTCGCCCAGGTTCTTCCTAGTCGCCGAAAAATAGGCGCGCTTGCACTCGAACGAATATGAGCGCGACACCGAGTTGATCTAAAGATCCGCGCGGCCATCAACTCGGGTACGCTTGTCGTTACGTCCGCGCTTGATTGCTGCATATTCGGCAGGCGGCACAAAGCCGGCCATCACAGCTGCCGATGCCAGGAGGCCGACCGACGCCACCTCATGGTAGAAAAACGGGGGGTCTCCAACGTCACCCAGAAACCGGTCGTACAATTTATCGGCCTCCCGGAGCCACGCTTCCCAATCTTGTAGCAAGCCGCGGACATCCAACGTACCGTTTAAGCTCACGAAACGCCATCTCTTCCCCCTCGTTGCTTCGATCTCACAGGTGAAGGAAGTAGCGGAAGTCGCAAGACACAATTTGCTGGCCATGAAAAGATCTAGCAGCTGAGAAACGTTCTCGGACCGAAATTTTGTGTTTAATCGGCCGGGCAGCATCGACCAATTCGGGAGAACCAATGTATGCCCAAATTGCTAAAGCTCGGCACGCGTCTCGACGTCTCTTTGGCCGCGATCTCGCGAGCGCCTAAGCTGGCTTCGGACCTCGCAATCGTCGACGGCGCGCCGCATGTGCGACGAGCACGTAGCCCAATCTACGAGAGCGATCTGCAATTCAGCGCAATCGATCAAATCTGTTCTGCTGTCGGTGGGTCTAAAGTCCGCATATAGATGCCTAGCCCTGCGCTCTTTTCGGCCGAAATCGGGCGCGAATGCGACATTCGAAACTAGGTTACGAAGTCAAAAATACGAAAATTTTTATCGCGAGATTTTCGCCACTCTCAGCCGCCGACAAGCCCAAAAATACAGAAATGGTGGTACCCTTCTTGCCGGTGCAAAAGGGTCCTTAAGACCGCACCCTTTGATAATTCAAAATCTTGGCAATGATGGTTGCACCATGATCGCAGACCGGGTTCAGCAAATCCAGCAAGCCGGACTTGCGCCCAGATCGAGCGGCCAACCGTCTCTACCATGGTGGCCCGCTCCCCCGAGGGCATTTCGGGCGAGCGGGCCGCAGCCCGGCGACGGAGAACGCCAAGCCGCAAAGCTGATGCTTGGTCGATCAGTAACGTCCGCACTCAGCGCATGCGTAGACGCGGTCAATAAGGCCGGCTGACAACAAGAGGTTCGCCGTGTCCCAGTTCTCTAAACCGCCGCAGGAGCTATTGAACTCGCTCGGGCTCAATTTCTTGCGGCTCAGGAACGAACTCGATCCCTCGTCGTAGGCCCAACGAAGAGCAGCGGCGAGCGCATAGTTCTCGCGGTAGGTTTCGCTGTCAGCGATACTGGCCATCAGTTTTTCCGTGGCGACAGGCTCGAGACCAACCGAAAGCGCGGCTCCCTTCAAGAGCTCGCCGAAAATGAACCAGTTGACGGCCACGGTGGACACATCCCCAAAAAGCTCAGTCGTCAACCTTTCCAGTGTTTCGCGGTGTTCATCCTGAGCGGCGTTCTGCAGCTCGGTAATACGGCGCGCGCAGCTGTTGAACAGGTGGGCCAGGATGTTCTCCTGCGTTGCGGGAGACAGCTGGCGGAGAACACTGATGTCTCCCGAGGTCGCGTATTTCGCGTCCGTAAGGTCGGCGATCCAGTAGTCCGGCAATTCAGCGAACGGTACGTCGGCGGGAGATACGACCCAATCGCATACGGCGCCACTCGGCAATACGGAGCCGGGCCCGACGACCGTGCTGGCGTCCGCAAACGCAACAAACCGGTGCGGCCCGATCGAGATTGAGCCACCAACACTCTGGGTCGGCATCCTCAGATAGAAATGACGCTCCCTCCCGACCTGGAGCCAAGGCGTCGCGGGAATGGGAAAGCGGGGGAGCATGTCGTCGGGCACACTGTCATCAACCACGAGCACGACAATGTCGCTCGGCCGACCGCAGATGACGCCGACGTTGAGCTCGGTCGCATCCCACGCTGCAAGTTCGTTCGGCGTGGCCGCGTGTTGCTTAAATTTCGTCCAGGTCACCGGGGGAGGCCCGTCGGCAATGTTCATCGGGAACACGCGAAGGCCATAGGCTGCAGCTTCGGAGAAGCGGCGCGGGTTCTTAAGGCTTTCAGTCAATTCGGTCGTCCTTTCGTGTTGTGAAGGACGCTCTAAATATCCGGATCGCCGACCGATTGAATAGCCGCCCGACATCGAAACTAGGTTATGGTGCGAGCAGTGCAATATGGTCATGGTGCCCGCCCACGGATCGGCCCAGTTCCTCGACTAGAGAAGCCGACCCTGACGATCCGCTTGAGTCAGCGTCCAAGGCTCGATCGTGTGATCCGCGACAAGCTTGTCAGCCGGATACTGTGTGACCAGCGCCATCGCTTCGTCTGCCGGCGCCCGTAACCAGCGGTCATGATCGGCCGGGTGCAGGATCACGGGCATCCGATCGTGAATGTCGAGCATCTCCGCCACGGCATCGACCATCACCATCGTGTAGCTGTTGCCCCATTCGTCGGTCGGGCGCCAGAGCCCGGCACATGCGGCGAGCGGCTGGTCGGCGATGCTGATCCAGGTGCGGGTCATCCGTCCGGGCGGACCGACCGCTTCGGCGAAGGCGGTGATCGGGATGAGGCAGCGGTGCGCCGGCTGGAGGAACCACTCGCGCCACATATTATAGGGTGACATCAGTTTGTCATCGCGCGCGTTGTTGACGTGCGTTGGCTTGTTCGGCTGTCCGGTTCGCTTGTTCAGCGAGTGACGGGGAAAACCCCAGACCATCGCGTCGACGTGCCGCGCCCCCGCAACTTCGCGCACGACGAACCCGGTTCCGCCCTTCCAGACATCGCCGGGGCTCGCATTCGTCGGCTTCGGGCGCCGGGCCTTGAAGTG
>JAESGS010000535.1_pt1 | contig 25538 bp, 22 predicted proteins | sample 9269761 | NCBI WGS metagenome assembly JAESGS01 (sample SAMN15741799, study PRJNA653493) | algae metagenome | isolation source: Cyanosarcina radialis HA8281-LM2 and co-occurring heterotrophs from damp... | place: USA: Makauwahi cave, Hawaii | collected 2011-01-06 | reverse complement strand
CCCGTTCCCATCCCGAACACGGAAGTGAAACGCAGCCGCGCCGATGGTAGTGTGGCTTAAGCCATGCAAGAGTAGGTCATCGCCAGGGGCTTTACCCCAAACCCCCGTCCGTATGGACGGGGGTTTTTTATTGCTCCGCTTTCGCCAACAATCGAGGCTTGACCATCTCAAGGGCGATGCGCATGAAGTTTTCTCCGGGACTGGCGGCGGCGTTGGCGTTGCTTTGTTGCTCGCCCAGCGTGGCAGCCGTCGATCAGGTGTCGCCGCGCGCGCGTCTGGTACACGACGCGGCACTGGTGCTGGATACGCACCTCGATACGCCCGCCAATCTCCGCCGCCCCGGCTGGAGCATTGCAGACAACCACCAGCACGAAGGAGACCTGTCGCAGGTCGATCTGCCACGGATGAAATCCGGTGGCCTGGATGGCGGTTTCTGGGTGGTCTACACCGCGCAGGGTGCGCGCGACGTGGAAGGCAATCGCGCCGCCCGCGATCATGGCTTGGAGAGGCTCACCAGCATCCATGAGATGCTGGCCGCCCACGTAGAGGCAATGGAGCTCGCCCTGACGGCCGAGGATGCCGAACGTATCGCCGCATCCGGCAAGCGCGTGGCCTTCATCAGCATGGAGAACGCCGCACCCCTCGCCTCGGATCCCAGCCTGCTGACGGCGTACCACCGCCTCGGCCTGCGGATGCTGGGCATCACGCATGTGCGCAACAATGACTTCGGTGACTCCTCCACGGACCCCAAGGGGGCAGAATGGAACGGACTCAGCCCGGCAGGCAAGGCGCTCGTGGCCGAGGCAAACCGCCTGGGCATCGTGCTTGATGCATCCCATGCCAGCGATGCGGTGTTCGACCAGTTGCTCGCGTTGTCGCGGGCACCGATCGTCCTGTCGCACACCAGCGCGGACGCGGTCTACGATCATCCGCGCAACATCGACGATGAGCGTATCCGCCGCCTGGCGGCCAAGGGAGGCGTCATCCACGTCAATGCCTTTGGCGGTTACCTGATCCCGACGCCTAAGATTCCCGCGCGCGAGCAGGCGTTGGACGCGCTGAGCAAGGAGTATGGCCCCGAAGGGAAGATGCCGGTCGACCGCATACCCGCCTACCTTGCTGCACGACGCGCCATCGAAGCGCGCTACCCGGTGAAGCGTGCCACGCTCGACGACTACATGGCCCATCTGTTGCACATACTGAAGGTGGCGGGTCCGGAGCACGTGGGCATCGGTGCCGACTGGGATGGCGGCGGCGGCGTGGTGGGGCTGGAAGATGTCGCCGCATTGCCGTTGATCACGGAGCATCTGCTGCGCGCCGGCTACAGTGAGCAGGATGTCCGCAACATCTGGGGAGGCAATCTGCTCCGGGTGCTCCGTCAGGCGCAGGCGGCGGGCAGTGCAGGGAATCAGAACGCTCCGGGTTCGTCCTTGTAGCTCCACGCCGGCGTCGCTGGGCAGCGCGACCGCGCCTGCAACGGCGGCGAGCGGTTACGAGCGCTTCGCCGTCCCGCCGATGCATGCGAGTGGAAGTGAAGTCAGCTCATGATCGAAACCATCACGCCTCGCCGATTCGCACGGCCCTTTGCCGGCGATATCCCCAAGCACTGGCTGCCGGACAACGAGGTGGTGTCTTCCATTCTCAACGCCTACACGATTCTGGTGCCGGCAAACGAGAGCTTCTACATCCGCACCTTGAAGGCATGTCTGTCGCGCATCGACAGCAGCGAGCTGCGTGTCCGCTGCCAGGATTTCATCCTTCAGGAGGCGCAGCATGGCGTGGCGCACAAGCGCTACTGGCGCAATCTCGATGCGCAGGGCTATCGCTTCCGCGGCTTTGAGGCGCAGGTCGACAGGCTGGTGTTCCGCCTCATCGAACGGGTGGCACCGTTGGGGCTCCGCCTGTCGCTGGTGAGCTGCGTTGAGCACATCAACGCGTATCTGGGCCATGAGTTCCTGTCACAGCACATCCTTGCCGATGCCGATCCGCGCATGCGCGATCTGATGGAATGGCACTTCGCCGAAGAGATCGAGCACCGGCGCGTCGCCTTCGACGTGCTGCAGGCCGTCTCACCCCGTTACCCCACACGCGTGCTCGGTCTTGCGCTGACGGCGGGCCTGTTCTATGCGCTGCTCACCAGTCTGTCGATCGCCTTGCTGGCGCAGGACGGCATCCTGTGGCGCAAGGCGACCTGGATGCAGTGGTGGCGGCACCTGGGCGCGTCGCACCACATGTTCCGCCGCACGCTGCGGCACCTGCGGGATTATCTCCGTCCCCGGTTCCACCCTTCCACGATGCAGAATGACGCCATGGCAGCGGCGGTGCTGGCCCGCCAGTTCTCCCAGCGCCCGCCTGCCGTGACGCCACTGCCTTCCCGGCCCCCACGCGATCGCGCACGAGACTGAACGCGCGGAAACCATACCGCAGCTCGCTGCAGGTCCATCTCGCTCACGTCGTCATTAAGTGACTGATATTCATTGATTTTATTGTAGGGCGCAGCGAACTTCCGGCCGACGTCATCGTTCCAGTGGCGGGACGATACGGAACTTTCCATGCGGTTAGCAGTCGAACCACCCGACTGCTAAGATGAGTGCCATGAGCCAGAACACCCCCACTACCGCACTGGTTTCCCACAACCTCCCGATCCCCAGCGCGCTGGGCTCGCTGGACGCGTACATCAGCGCCGTGCACCAGATCCCGGTGCTGACGGTTGATGACGAACGCGCCCTGGCGACCCGCTTCCGCGAAGAGGAAGACCTCGATGCCGCCCGTGAGCTGGTGCATTCGCACCTGCGCTTCGTCGTGCACGTGGCACGCGGCTACAGCGGCTACGGCCTGCAACTGGGCGACCTGATCCAGGAAGGCAACATCGGCCTGATGAAGGCGGTGAAGCGTTTCGATCCCGACATGGGCGTGCGCCTGGTCAGCTTTGCCGTGCACTGGATCCGTGCCGAGATGCACGAGTTCATCCTGAAGAACTGGCGCATCGTCAAGGTCGCGACGACCAAGGCGCAGCGCAAGCTGTTCTTCAACCTGCGCAAGTCCAAGACGCGCCTGGGCTGGATGAATGCGGCCGAAGTCAGTGCCGTCGCCAAGGACCTCAATGTGTCCGAGCGCGAAGTGCTGGAAATGGAGTCGCGCCTGTCGGGCCGCGACATCGGCTTTGATGCGCCTTCCGACGAGGATGAGGACCACGCGCCGCCGTCCCCGGCGAGCTACCTGGTCGCGCATGACGAGGATCCCTCGCAGGCCTACGAACGCGCGGACAGCCAGGACAACCAGCTGGAACTGCTGCGTGAAGGCCTGGCCGGGCTGGATGAGCGCTCGCGCGACATCATCAAGCGCCGTTGGCTGGACAGCGAAAGCAAGATCACGCTGCAGGAGCTCGCCGACGAGTACGGTATCTCGGCCGAACGCGTACGCCAGGTGGAAGCCAATGCGCTGAAGAAGATGAAGGCATTGTTCGCCGCGTGACATCACGCTTCGCGTCATCCGGAAAAGGCCCCTCATCGGGGCCTTTTTCATTGGCGGAAAACGCACTCGTACCGCGAACTGTGCTCAACTACGCCACGATTTGCAGACCACAAGGAGCAGGCAATGCGTTTGGGGGAAGGAAGAATGGGGAATCTCTGTCGTGCGGCGCTGATCGCGCTGATGCTGCAGGTACCGATGGCCATGGCGGCCGACGCGGATTCCAATACGAAGACGGCACAGGGCGGCATCCGGTTCGGCATGGACCGCGAGGAGTACGACGCGCAGGCCCGCGCGGCGATGCAGGTGGACCCCGTGGTGGCCGCGCACATCGGTGCGATCCGCAAGGCCACGCTGGACGAAGCCGCCAGCATGGACGCGCCCGGTCCCGACGTGCTGGTGTACGACGTGGAAGGCAACCGTGGCAAGGGTCGCGTGACCGCACGCTTCATCACCGTCAGCGCGAACGCCGAGGCGCTTGGGCCGGGCACGCTGGTGATGGCGGACGGTACCGAACACGCCATCGAAGGCGATGCCGACGCCGTCGCGAGTGAGCACGATGGCCATGACCACCACGAAGAGGTCGCGGCCGGCGAAGGCGAGGACATCTTCATCCGCCAGGCGCGCGAAGCGGCCCAGCGTTATCCGCTGGTGCAGCAGCATGTGGGCCAGATCGAAAGCTTCACGATCAACGCGCAGGAAACCGGTGCCGCGCCGGGGATCAACGAGTTCGTGTTCGATGTGGTGGGCAGCAAGGGGCGTGGCCGCCTGCAGGCGGACTTCATCACCGTGAGCGCGGAGACCGAGCGGCTGGGCAAGGGCGTGCTGACGCTGGCCAACGGTCGGCGCTATCCGTTCGAAGGCGAAGCGCCGGGTCCGGATGAAGACGATGCCGCTTCCGACGACGAGGGCCTGGGCGGCCTGCAGGACAACATCTTCACCCGCCAGGCGCGCGCCGCCGTGCAGCGCTATCCGCTGGTGCAACAGCATATCGGCGACATCACCGCGTTCGACCTCGACCTGATGGCCAGCGGTGAAGCCGAAGGCGCCACCGAGTTCGTGTTCGACCTGAAGGGCAGCAAGGGCAACGGCCGCATCCTGGCGGACTTCATCACCGTGGATGCCGACACCGAACGCCTCGGCAAGGGCGTGTTGACGCTGGCGGACGGGCGTACGTTCCCGTTTGAAGGAGAAACCGCCCCGGCGCGCAGCGCCGCCGATGCGATCCCGGCGACGTTCGCCACCCAGGATGGCATCTTCGTGAAGCAGGCGCGCGTGGCCATGCAGGCCAACACGACGGTGCGCCAGCACATCGGCGACCTGCGCCAGGTCGTGTTCGACCGCGAAACATCGTGGGCACTTGCGGGTGACCGATATGTCTTCGATCTGGTCGGCAGCAAGGGAAGCGGCCGGCTGGAAGCCGAATTCATCACCGTGGATGCCGATACCGAAGCCCTAGGCGACGGCGAACTGGTGATGGCCAACGGCCGCAAGCACACGTTGTCGGCACAGTGACGCTCGCCTGGCGTGTCGCAAGATCCGGATAGCGACGCCGCTCCGCACGCAGGACCATGACGCCATTCCCGTCCCGGAGTGGCGTCATGCGTTTTACCGTCAGTGGATTGTCCGTGCAGCCCTTCCAGCCGCTGTTTGCGTTGGATGACGCGGCACTCGCTTCCCGCAACATCCGGCGCGTCACCGCCGACAGTGACCGCGGCTTCCCCTGCCGCATCTCGCTGCAGGACGCGGTCGTCGGGGAGTCGTTGCTGCTGCTGCCGTATCGGCACCACGATGCCGATGGACCCTATCGGGCCAGCGGGCCGATCTTCGTCCGCGAGGCCGCCACCGTCACCGCCGTGTTCGACAACGAGGTGCCGCCCTTCCTGTCGCGGCGCCTGCTCTCGCTACGCGCCTACGACATTGCCGGCTGGATGCATGCAGCCGACGTCGTGGAAGGCGTCGATGCGGACGCGTGCCTGCGGCGCATGTTCGCGGATGAGCGCATCGCCCGCATCCATATCCACAATGCGCGGCCGGGATGCTACGCCTGTCGCGTAGATCGCGCCTGATCGTCGCGGTCCGCGCCCAGGATGATGCGTGCGCCGCGCTGGTAGCTCCAGTACGCCCAGAACCAGTTCAGCAGCACGATCATCCGGTTGCGGAAGCCGATAAGGAAGAACACGTGCGCGGTCAGCCAGAACCACCACGCCAGCAGTCCCGAGAATTTCAGTCGTCCGAAATCCACCACGGCAGCCATGCGGCCGATCGTGGCGAGATTGCCGTAGTCCTGGTAACGGAACGCGGCGGGCGTCCTGCCGGCGAGACGCGCGCGCAACGCCTGCGCCACATGGCGCCCCATCTGCTTGGCGGCTGGCGCCACGCCGGGCACTGGCTTGCCCTCCGACGACACCGCGGCCAGATCGCCGGCCACGAAGATGTCCGGGTGTCCCGGCACGCTCAGGTCGGGCAGCACCGGTACGCGCCCCGCGCGATCCAGCGGTATGCCCAGCGAACGCGCCAAGGGTGATGCCGCCACACCCGCCGCCCAGACCACGGTCTTCGCGGGCACGAAAGTGTCACCCAAGCGATAGCCCTCGCCGGTGATGTCGCTGACCGGCGTGCCGGTCGACACGTCAACGCCCAGCTTTTCCAACTGCTGCCGTGCTTTTTCCGACAGTGCGTCGGGAAAAGACGCCAGCACGCGCGGTCCGGCTTCGATCAGCCGTACACGGGCCTGCGAGGGATCGATGTGGCGGAATTCGTTCTTCAAGGTGTGACGCGCGATCTCGGCCAGCGTGCCGGCCAGTTCAACGCCGGTGGGGCCGCCACCGACGATGGCGAAGTTCAGCCACGCCGCGCGCTTGTCGGGGTCAGGCTCCGCTTCCGCGCGCTCGAACGCCAGCAGCAGGTGGCGGCGCAGCCGCAGGGCGTCATCAAGCGTCTTCAGCCCGGGCGCGTGCGCCGCCCATTCGTCGTGGCCGAAATACGCGTGCGTCGCGCCGGTAGCCAGCAACAGGTAGTCGAACGCGACCGTGTCGCCTTCGGCCAGCGTGATGCGCTTGTCGTGAGGCGCGATCGCCGCCACATCGGCGAGCCGGACTTCAACGTTCTTCTGCCTGCGCAGGATATGACGCAGTGGCGCAGCGATGTCCGGTGCAGACAGGCCTGCCGTGGCCACCTGGTACAGCAAGGGCTGGAACAAGTGATGATTGTGGCGATCGATCAGCGTGATGCGCACGGGCATGTCGGCCAGGGCGCGCGTGGCCCAGAGGCCGGCGAAACCACCGCCGACGATGACGACGTGGGGAAGTGTTGCGTGCATGCTCCGTGCTCCTGTCATCGCGTGCGATTGTCGCATGCCGTCAGCCGTGATCGCGGTCGATCAGCGACGTCCTGCGGGTATCGGGCATCCACAGGTACACCAGCAGCGAGCAGGCGATGCAGGCGGTGACATACCAGTAGAAGCCGGTCTCTCTGCCGGCCTGCTTGAACCACAGCGCCACCATGTCCGCCGTGCCACCGAAGATCGCCACGGTGAGCGCGTAGGGCAGCCCCACGCCCAAGGCGCGGATCTCCACCGGGAACAGCTCCGCCTTCACCACCGCGTTGATCGCGGTGTAGCCGCTCACGATCACCAGTGCGGCCATCACCAGCCAGAACGCCTGCGTGGCGCTCTGCACGTCCTGCAGCTGGCTGAGGATCGGCACGGTGAACAGGGTGCCGAGCACGCCGAACGCGATCAGGATGCGGCGCCGGCCGATGCGGTCCGACAGCGCGCCGACGACTGGTTGCAACAGCATGTAGAAGAACAGCGTCGACGCATTGACCAGGCTCGCCGTCTCCGCCGCCATGCCGGCACTGTTGACGAGGAATTTGTGCACGTAGGTCGTGTACGTGTAGAACGCCAGCGTGCCGCCCATGGTCAGGCCCACCACGGTCAGCAGTGCGCGCGGGTGGCGCATCAATAGGCGCAGCGAGCCCTGCTGGCGCGGGTGTCCGTCCGGGGCGCCGGCTTCGGCGCGCACGAAGGACTCCGTCTCGCTCATGTTCCGTCGCAGCCACAGCGCGATGACCGCCGCCACGGCGCCGATGAGGAAAGGAATACGCCAGCCCCATTCGCGCAACTGGTCATCAGTCAGGAATACGCGCTGCAGCGCGATCAAAACGCCCAGCGCGATCAGATGACCCATCACCAGCGTCACGTACTGGAAACTGGACCAGAAACCCCGGTGCCCGCGCGAGGCCATCTCGCTCAGGTAGGTGGCCGACGTGCCGTACTCGCCGCCGACCGACAGGCCCTGCAACAGCCGCGCCAGCAACAGCAGGACGGGAGCGGCGATGCCGATGCTGGCGTACCCCGGCGTGCACGCGATGATCAGTGAGCCGGTGCACATCATCAGCACCGAGAGCATCAACGCGCGCCGGCGGCCGTAGCGGTCGGCGTAACGCCCCAGCAGCCAGGCGCCCAGTGGCCGCATCAGGAATCCCACCGCGAAGATCGCCGCGGTCTTCAGCAACTGGCTGGTGTCGTCGTCACCGGGAAAGAAGACATCGGCAAAGTACAGCGAGAACGCGGCGTAGACGTACCAGTCATACCATTCGACCAGATTGCCCACCGAGCCGCTGAAGATGCTGCGCAGGCGCTGCGCGGGTGACATTGAAATGGCGGCCGTGGTCGTCGCTGTCATCAGTACAGGTCCATCGGATCGATATCGAGCGACCAGCGCGTGCGCCGCGCTTCGGGCAATGCGTGGATATCGGGCAGGGCCGCATCCAGCAGGCGATGCAGTGGCCGGCGCTCCGGCGAAGACAACAGGAGCTGCACGCGATGCAGGCCGGCGCGGCGCGGCATCGGCGCGGGCAGCGGGCCGTGCATTTCCAGCGAGACATCGTGCTTCCGCAGCGCCAGTTTGGCTGCCTGCAGGAACTGGTGCGCCGCATCCACGTGCTGGGCTTCGGCGCGCAGCAGCGCCAGATGCGCGAACGGCGGGAAGCCGGCCGCCTCGCGCTGTTCCAGTTCGGTTTCGGCGAAGGCGTGGTAGCCACCGTTGATCAGCGTGTTGAGCAGCGGATGGTCCGGGTGGTGCGTCTGCAGCCAGACCTGTCCGCGCTTGCCGGCGCGGCCCGCGCGGCCCGCGACCTGGATCAGCTGCTGCGCGAGCTTCTCGCCCGCGCGGAAGTCGGTCGAGAACAGGCCTTCGTCCACGCCCACCACCGCCACCATCGTCAGGTGCGGCAGGTCGTGCCCCTTGGCCAGGATCTGCGTGCCCACCAGGATGCCGGGGGCTTCACCGAGCTGCGCCAGTTGCTTGGCCAGGCCGTCGCGGCGTTGCGTGGTGCCGCGGTCCACGCGCAGCACGGGCACGTCGCCGAAGCGTTCGGCCAGCATTTCCTCCAGCCGTTCGGTGCCGATGCCCTGGGGTTGCAACGCCAGGCCACCACAGTCGGGGCACGCGGGCGGTGCGGGTTGGCGCGCGCCGCAGTGGTGGCATTGCAGGCGGCGCCCCGCGCCATGCACGGTCATCGGGGTATCGCAGCGCTTGCAGCGCGCGCTCCAGCCACAGTCGTGGCACAGCAGCACCGGTGCGTAACCACGACGGTTCTTGAACACCAGCACCTGTCCGCCGGCATCCAGCGCGGCGCGGATCGCCTGCAGCGTGTGCGGCAGCAGGCCGGCATCCTGGTGCCGCTTGCGCATGTCCAGCACCCGCACGCCGGGCGGCTGCGCTTCGCCGGCGCGGCGCGACAGCCGCAGGTGCGCATAGCGTCCGCTGCGCGCGTTGTGCAGCGTCTCCAGCGAAGGCGTGGCGCTGCCCAGCACCACCGGCACGTCCAGCGCCTTCGCGCGCACCAGGGCGAAGTCGCGGGCGTGGTAGCGGATGCCGTCCTGCTGCTTGTAGCTGCCGTCGTGTTCCTCATCCACGATCAACAGGCCGGCCTGCGGCAGCGGCGAGAAGATCGCCGAGCGCGTGCCGACAATGACCCGCGCTTCCCCGCGCAGGCAGGCCGCCCAGGTGCGTGCGCGTTCGTTGTCGTTGAGCCCCGAATGCAGGGCGTGCACCGGAATGCCCAGGCGCTCGCGGAAACGCGCCAGCGTCTGCGGGGTGAGCCCGATCTCGGGCACCAGCACCAGCGCCTGCCTGCCGCGTGCCAGGCAGGCGGCGATGGCCTGCAGGTAGACCTCGGTCTTGCCGCTGCCGGTGACGCCGTCCAGCAGCAGGGCGCCGAAGCCCTGGGTGGAGGTGATGGCATCGGCCGCCACCTGCTGCTCGGCATTCAGCGCGGGACCCGCGCGCGGCGCGGGCACGGGCGGGTTGGCCGGCACGGCGTGCCGTTCGGCCAGGTCGCGTTTTGCCAGTGCGCGTGCCGCGGTGCGCCAGTCGTCCATGCGCAGGTCGAGTGCATCCTCGTCCAGGGCTTCGGCTTCCAGCAGGTCGGCCAGCCGGCGGGGGCGGCTGCCGGTGCGCAGGCGCTCGCGCTGCGCGACGCCCTCGGCGGTCAGCCGCCAGGCCCAGGCATGGGTCTCCGGGAGGGGCTCGCCCAGACGCAGTGGGGTCGGCAGCGCGGTGGCGACCACCTCGCCCAGGGGCGCGTGGGTGTAACGGGCCAGCCAGCGCAGGGAGTCGAGCAGTTCGCCGGCCAGCAGGGGCGCGGGGTCGAGCAGGGCCAGCGCCTGGCGCAGCTCGGGGCCCTCGGCGGTGGCGGCGCCCACGCCGGCCACCAGCCCGGTCAGCTCGCGGTTGCCGAACGGCACCTGCACCCGCCGGCCGACGTCCTGGCCGGAGACGGCATGGCCGTCCGGGGGCAGGTAGTCGAAGGTGCGGGGCAGCGGTACCGGCAGGGCGACGTGCAGGACGGAAGGGGTGGGCATCGCGCGCAGTTTATCGGGCCTGCCGGGTCCCGGTGAGGGCATGTGCAGTTGCACCCACTAGCTGCCAATAAATTGACGAAGATCACGCAAGTGCCGGCCAGCTAAGGGGATTCCGGTTTATCCACACAATCTGTGGATAAATCTGTGCATGGCGGCTTTGCTTCACGCCGTGAAGAGCCAGTTGCAAGCGTGCGCGCCGGGTTGGCGAAAAAAACGCCAAACAGATATTTCCCTTGTGAATCATGAAGTTGGGCGTGAAACCGGTTTGCAACAAAGCGCCTGCACCTGTCCCCGGGTCACAAGGTGACAGTGAAGTGACGGCTGTGCACAACGCATTTCCCGGAAACCCTTGTGCCGCCGAAGAGAGCAGATTCCGGACGGCTGTCAAGCGTTCGTTGGAGGGGCCCGGCTGGCTATGATCCGGGGGTCCGCCACCGGTTCCATGATGACGTCCTCGCCCGCTTCCACCCCCCCGCCGCCGGCCGCCCTCTCCGCCTTCCTGCGGGGGTGCGAGCGGCGTGGCGCCGTCTTTGCCGAGTTGCAGGCCGGGGACCCGGAGCGCGGTGACGTGGCGCTGGCCGCCACCCTGAGGGCCTTCCGTGCCCACGCCGCGGCCCTGCCCCTGGCGGACTGGCCGCGGCGCTTCTGGGCGCTGCTGGTGGCCACCCCGCCGCTGCGGGCCGCCGCACCCGGCGCCCGCTGGCCGCTACTGCTGCAGCCCTTGTCGCGGGCGGCACCGGCGGACCGCGCCGCGCTGTTGCTGCGGCTGGCCGCCGGCCTGCCCGAAGACGATGCGGCGGCCGTGCTCGGCTGGACGCCCGAGGACTACCAGCAGGCGTTGGCGCGGGCGTGCCCCGTCGACGCGGCAGGCCTCCCCGACGCAGCGGCCTGGCGCGGCTTGGCCGAAGCGGTGCAGCAGCACCTTCGTGACCTGCCCCCCGACCGGCTGACGCGTCTGGCGCGCCTGCGCGAAGACGCCCTGGCCGGCACCCGGATTCCCCCCACCGCGCCGGCCCCGTTACGCGCCCCACCGCCGCAGGGGATGGAGCGCCTGCCGGCCGCGCGCCGCCGTTGGCCGTGGGTGGTGCTGGTGCTGGCCCTGGTGGCGGCCGCGCTGGCCGCGACCTGGTTCTGGCCGCCGGCGGTGCCGGGCGCGCGCTCGCCGTCCGGTGCGGCGCGTGCCGGGGAAGGCGTGCCGGAGGCCGCACCCGCACTGACGGAGCCCCTGCCTGCCGCGGAAGACCCCGCGGCCCGCTTCGATGCCCAGGTGGCCATCACCACCCACGCCGATTTCGAACTGCTGGCCGATCCGGACGGTGAGGCCATCGCCCGCCAGGCGGATTTCCTCGCCTGGTACATCGCCCAGGCCGGCAACGATCCGGCCGTGCCGGCGCAGGAGGTCCCGCATGCGGCGCCGTGATGCGAACGTCGTACGGGTACTGTTGTGCGTCGCGCTGTCAGGGCTGTGGTCCGTCGCCGCCCAGCAGGGCGACCCGCTGCGGCAGTGGGACACGATGAGCGCGGAGCAGCGCCAGGCATGGCAGCTGCGCCAGCGCGCCTGGGATGCCCTGCCGCTGGCAGAGCGTGAAGACCGGCGCGCGCGTTACGCCGCCTGGCGCGGGCTGGACAGCGTGCAGCAGGCGCGGCTGCGCACCGCGGCCGAGGCATTCGCCGCGTTGCCGGTGGCGGAACAGGCGGCCTTGCGCGCGCGCTTCGACACACTCGACGCCATGCAGCAACGCGGCTGGCGCCTGGGGCCCGCCCTCGGCGCGGACTGGCCGCGGCTGCAGCCGCTGTTCGCCTTCGTCCCGCCCGACGAGCGCGTGGCGTCGCTGTCGCTGCTGCGCCAGTTGGATGCGGAACAGCGCGATGACCTGGCGGCGTTGGCGCAACGGCTGCCGCCACAGGATCGCGAGGCCTTCCGTCGCGACCTGCTGGCCGTGCCGACGGAGCAACGCGGCGCCTGGTTGCGCGCGCGACGCGCGCAGTAACGGTCAGGCGTTGCCGAAGCGGTGCAGGATGCGCCGACGCGCGCGGAAGCGATCCCCGAAACGCTGCTGGGCGTCCGCGCGCATGCCGGCTGCGTGCGTGCGCAGGTAATCGTCCAGCGCCGCGCGGTCGCGCAGGTGGTACTGCACGCAGAAGACGACGCGGTCGGGGTCGGGCGCGGGGTCGTGCTGTTCGTAGAGGGAAGCACCGGTGAAGCCGGGCAGGGCCAGCATCTGTTCGACGTGCCCGCGCAGCCAGGCGAGGTAGGCGTCGCGGACAGCGGCTTCGACGTCGAGCGTCACTTCATAGATGACGGGCTGCATGTTCAGGCATTCATGAACGTGCTGAAGACCAGGAAGACGATCGCCGACACCAGCATCATGAAGTAGAGCGATCCCAGCAGCGTGTACTTCACCAGCGTGATGATCCAGAGCTGGCGATAGACGCGCTGCTGCATCCAGAAGAGGTACACCGGCATCCAGGCGCAGATCAGCATCTGCATCAGCGTCATCGGCAGCCGCGCCAGCGACTGGGTCTCGGGGATCAGCGCGTTCAACGCGGACAGGATGCAGATCACCAGCACGCACAGGCAGAGATACGCGTGGCTGTACAGCGCCACCACCAGGTGTTCCAGGTACACCCGCCGCGTTTCCACGTAGAAGATCTTCAGCAGCAGCGCGAAGACCGGCACCAGCACGAACAGGGCCGACGGGATGGAACCGATCAGCACGTTCTTGAAATGCTCGCCGTCGCTCTGCAAGCGCGGGATGTTCTTCTCGGCACGCGCGATCTTCTTGTTGAGCCAGCGATTGGCGAAGTCCGGCCACCAGCCGATGCGCACCGGGTTGTCGGTGGGGTGGAACGGCTTGCCCTTGTGGCTGAAGAGCGAACCGTCCACTTCGCTCGGCAACGGCTGGCCTTCGATGTACCTGTCGGGTTGCGCGAGCGCGGGATGGTCAGGCTGCAGCTCGGCGATGCGCTCCCGCGCGCGTCGCTGCGTGGCGTAGATGTTGCGCTCGATGGGCGCGCGCACGAAGCCCAGCGCGCCGGGCACGCTGGCATGCGCCGACAGCAGGTCGGCCAGGGTCTTGTCTCGCAGGCGGATGACGTCGTCGACCGTCGTCAGCGGGCGGAAATCCACGCCGCCGTCGTTCGGTTCGGCCACCAGGTTCGTCTGCGTGGTGCCGTCCGCCTTGGCCGGCACGGGCGGCGGCGTCGGCAGTTCGCCCAGGTGCACGGTGAACTTCGCCACGAAGAACGTCAGCACGCTGATGATCACGAACAACCGCAGCGGCGCCACGTACGGCGCGCGGTGCCCGGCCAGGTAGGCGTTGGCCAGCCTGCCCGGCGACATCAGCGTACGCAGTGTGCGGAAGATGCGGCCGTCCAGGTGCCAGAACGATTCGAACACCTCTTCCACCGCGTGCCCGAAGCTGCGCAGCGGGTTGTGCGCGTTCTGTCCGCACTGGTGGCAGAAACCGCCCTGCAGCACGGTATGGCAGTTGTCGCACGCGCTGGCGTGCGCCGGGTCGGCAGTCGGGGTCATGTGGCGTTTGGGGTCGACGGGGTGCGAGCGGGTAAGATACCGGCCTCCCGTGACCCGGTGCCAGCGCGCAACCGCGCGACCGTAGTCCGGCGGTCTCTTTCCATGTCGTCCCCTGCCCTGCTGTCCCCGCCCTTCCGCAAGGAAGTGCGCGCCACGGCCACCCTTGCATTACCCCTGGTCCTGGGCCACGTGTCCACCGGCCTCATCGGCTTCGTCGACAACGTCATCGCCGGCCACCATGGCACGCAGACGCTGGCCTCGGTGACGGTGGGTACCGCGCTGCTGTGGCTGCCGATGATGGTGCCGATCGGCACGCTGATCTCGCTGACCGCCTCGGTGTCGCAGCTCGATGGCGCCAACCGCCGCGACGAGATCGCGCCGCTGTTCCGCCAGGCGCTGTGGCTGGCGCTGGGGTTGGGCCTGCTGATGTTCGCCTTCCTCAGCGCCGCGCCGCTCGCGCTGGCGTCGTTCGGCATCGCGCCGGAGATCATCCCGGGCGCGACCGCCTTCCTGCACGGCATCCGCTGGGGCGTGCCGGCGCTGACGCTGTACTTCTGCATGCGCTACCTGAGCGAAGGCATGCACTGGACGCTGCCGACCATGCTGATCGGTTTCGGCGGGCTGTTCGTGCTCGGGCCGGTGGGCTACGTGCTGACGTTCGGCAAGCTCGGTTTCCCGGCGATGGGCGCCGGCGGGCTGGGCATCGCGTCGGCCCTCACCATGTGGCTGCAGGCGCTGACCTTCGCGGTCTACCTGTGGAATACCAAGCGCTTCGCGCACCTGCAGCTGTTCGCGCATTTCGAATGGCCGCGCCGTGCGCCGATCGCCCAGCTGCTGCGCACCGGCCTGCCCATCGGCATCACCGTGCTGATGGAAGGCAGCCTGTTCATCGTCACCGCGCTGCTGATCGCGCGCCTTGGCGCGCTGCCGGCGGCGGCGCACCAGATCGCCATCAACGTCTCGGCGCTGTGCTTCATGATCCCGATGGGCGTGGCCGAGGCCACCACCGTGCGCGTGGGCCACGCGCTGGGCTCGGGCGAACGCGACAGCATCCGCCGCGCGGCGCATGCCGGCTACGCCATCGTGCTGGCCACGCAGGCGGTGTCGGCGCTGTTCCTGCTGCTGGGCCATGACCTGGTGGTGTCGCTGTACACCGACGACCTGGCCGTGGCCGCCCTGGCCGGCACGCTGCTGCTGTACGCGGCGGCCTTCCAGTTTCCGGACGGCATCCAGGTGCTGTCGGCCGGCGCGCTGCGCGGCCTGAAGGACACCCGCGTGCCCATGTGGCTGGCGGCGGTGTCGTACTGGGGCCTGGGCATGCCGCTGGGCGCCGGACTGGGGCTGGGCCTGGGCTGGGGCCCGCAGGGCATGTGGCTGGGACTGATCCTGGGCCTGACCGCCGCCGCCGTGCTGCTGGGCTGGCGCTTCGAGCGCAGCAGCCGGCGCCCGCCCGCATCCCTGTCGCTTGAACGCGCGTAGACCCGCTGACGGGCACGGTGACTAAAGGGGCATGAATCCCTCACGTCCGACACGGTAAAGTGCCTGCAGTTTCCCGGAGTTGCCCATGAACCAAGTCGTCCGTCGCGGCCCCATCGCCACCTTCTTCGTCGGCCTGTGGGATGTGATGAATTTCACCCGCAAGCTGGTGCTGAACCTGATCTTCTTCGGGCTGCTGTTCCTGTTGCTGATCCTCTTCGTGGTCGCGGTGGGCAGTGGCGGCGGCGTGCAGCCGCTGACCGAGCGCACCACCTTCGTGCTGGCGCCGGAAGGCCGCCTGGTGGAGCAGTTCACCGCCGACCCGGCCACGCGCGCGCTGGCCAAGGCGCTGGGCGACAAGAGCGCCGAGGAAGTGCAGCTGCGCGACCTGCTGCGGGCCATCGAGGGCGCGCAGAAGGACAAGAACATCGAACGCATGCTGCTGCGCGTGGACGAGCTGCAGCCCACCGGCTACGCCTCGCTGCGCGAAGTCGCCGCCGCGCTGGCGAAGTTCCGCGCCTCGGGCAAGCAGATCGTCGCGTTCGGCGAGAACATGACCCAGGCGCAGTACCTGCTGGCCGCACAGGCCAACGAGGTCTACATCGACCCGATGGGCAGCCTGCTGCTGGAAGGCCTGGGGCGCTACCGCCAGTACTACCGCCAGGGCCTGCAGGAAAAGCTCGGCGTGGACGTGCACGTGTTCAAGGTGGGCGAGTACAAGTCCGCCGTCGAACCCTATGTGCTGGACGCCGCCTCCAAGGAAGCCAAGGAAGCCGACCTGTACTGGATGAACGACGTCTGGCAGCGCTTCCTCGCCGACATCGCCAAGGCCCGCAAGACCACGCCCGAAGCCCTCGCGGCCGGCATCGACACGCTGCCCGAAGGCGTGGCCGCCGCCGGCGGCGACCTGGCCAAGTACGCCCTGCAGCAGAAGCTGGTGGATGGCCTGAAGACGCAGGAAGAAGTGGAGAACCTGCTGATCGAGCGCGGCGTGGCCGATGAGGATTCCGAGACCGGCTTCCGCCACGTCACCCTCGGCGGCTACCTGCTGCAGCTGGATGGCAAGCGCATGCCGCTGGACAAGCGCCCGCAGGTCGCCGTGGTGGTGGCCGAAGGCGAGATCACCGACGGCGACCAGCCGGCCGGCCGCGTCGGTGGCCTGTCCACCTCGGCGCTGCTGCGCGAGGCACGCGACGACGATGACGTGAAGGCCGTCGTGCTGCGCGTGGATTCGCCGGGTGGCGGCGTGTTCGCCTCCGAGCAGATCCGCCGCGAAGTGGCCGAGCTGAAGAAGGCCGGCAAGCCCGTGGTCGTGTCGATGGGTGACCTGGCCGCGTCCGGCGGTTACTGGATCAGCATGAATGCCGACCGCATCTACGCCGACCCGTCCACCATCACCGGTTCCATCGGCATCTTCGGCATGATCCCCACCGTGCCGCGCACGCTGGAGAAGATCGGCGTGCGTACCGACGGCGTGGGCACCACCCGCTTCGCCGGCGCGTTCGACATCACCCGTCCGCTGGACCCGGCCGTGGGCCAGGTGATCCAGTCGGTGATCGACAAGGGCTATGCGGATTTCACCGGCAAGGTCGCCGACGCACGCAAGAAGCCGGTCGAAGAGATCGACGCCGTGGCGCGTGGCCGCGTGTGGAGCGGTGCGCAGGCCAAGGAACGCGCGCTGGTCGACGAGCTGGGCGGCCTGGACGCCGCGCTGGCCGACGCCGCCAAGCGCGCCAGGCTGGGCGATGCGGACGCCTACCGCGTGCGCTACATCGAGAAGATGAGCTCGCCGTTCTCGCAGTTCATGTCCGGCTTCGCCAGCAGCCGCCTCGGTGCGGCATGGCTGAAGGATTCCGGCTTCGCCCGCGGCCTGCTGGCCCGCAGCCTGCCGGAGATGGACGCGCAGCTGCGCTTCGTCGACGAAGCGGTCAACAACCGCCACGGCGCGCCGGTGAAGACGCTCGCGTACTGCTTCTGCGGCTTCTGACGCGCAACGCGCCGGGCCCACCTCCCGGCGCACTGACGCCCATCGATCAGCAAAAAGCCCGGCATGTCCGGGCTTTTTGCTGGGCGTGGCCCGCACGACGGATCGCGTGCGGGCCTCGTCGGCATCGCACGCACGGCTGAAGCGTCGTGCCTAGGTCCTGCAACCCGGTGGCGCCACATAGCCCCGGTAAGCGCAGCGCACGCGAGGCATCGGGACATGTGGCTCGCCCGTGTCCCCGGATGCGGCCGCTGGCCTTACCCGGGCTACCCCCGCTCCCGCCCGGAGCGCGAGGCGGAAAGCCCCGCGCGTGACGCCCCCCAGCACCGCGCGTCGGGCTGCTTCACTCCAAGCGTCAGGTTCGTGTGCATGAGACGCGAGGCTCAACAGCCGGAGTGCGGTGCTTTCCCACTCGGAACGCGATGCGGAAAGCCTCGCGCGTGACGTTCCCGATCCCCGGGCGTCGGGCTGCTTCACCTCAAACGTCAGGTTCGTTTGCCTGAAGCGCGGGGCTCAACAGCCGGCGTGCGGTGCTTTCCCGCTCGGAACGCGATGCGGAAAGCCTCGCGCGTGACGTTCCCGATCCCCGGGCGTCGGGCTGCTTCACCCCAAGCGTCAGGTTCGTTTGCCTGAAGCGTGAGGCTCGACAGCCGGCGTGCGGTGCTGGCCTGCCCGGAGCGCGAGGCAAAAAGCTTCACGCATGACGCTCCCGAGCCCCGTGCCATGAACCCTTCTCCCCGCGCGCGGGGAGAAGGTGCCCGCAGGGCGGATGAGGGGCGGGCGGAGAGGTGGTGCTGAAGCCACGTAGCCCGGGTAAGCGCCGCGCACCCGGCGCATCGGGACATGTCGCTCGCCCGTGCCCCCGGATGCGGCCGTTGGCCTTATCCGGGCTACGCCGGCTTCGAAGACGTCATGCACGGGCGACATGGGTGGCTCCGGCGCCCCCACCCGCCTTCGGCATCCTCTCCCCGCAAGCGGGGAGAGGGGAAATCCCGCCCTGCATCCGTCCACGCAGACGATCCGGGAAGCAGAACGCCGTGCGCCGTGAAGCCCTGCCCGCAGGCGGGGAGTGGGCAGGGCAACGCCCCGGCACCGCCGGCATGGCCGCCGCCGCACCGGTCTGCGTTCAACAGGGCATCCCGGCATGGCTGACGGAACCCATCGCATGAACTGGCTGCTGCCCTGCGTGATCTGCATGCTCTGCTGTCCACTGCCGTTGTCGGCGCAGTCCGCGGCGCGCACGCAACGCGCGCTGTTGCCCGCCGACCCGTCGTGTGCGCTGCTGGATGCGCCAGCAGATGCAGGCGCCGTGGTGACGCCGGGCGGCTTCCTGCTGGTGCATCCGCGCAATGCACAGCTGCCGGCGCGCTACTCCGGCTGCAAGACGCTGTGGATCATGGACACCGAGCCGGCAGCGCGGCGCTGGTCGACGTTGTGGTTCCGCGAAGGCCGGCTGCAGCGGGCGGTGCTGTGGCAGCGGGACGCGCCGCAGGACGTGGACCGCGTGTGCGACATGCCGGGCGGTACGCCGCCGGGGGCGACGGCGGCAGAACCGTGCACGGGCGTGGAGGGCAACGAACTGATGGGGTTGCTGCTGCCCAGCTGGCCGCGCGCCTGCACGGTGGACACCACGCTGGCCGCGTGTGCGGGTGCGCCGGAATGAGGTGCGACGATCGCGGACGGCGTGCCGGTTCGCACGCGCCACCTGCCGCCACGCGATGGAAAGGCACGCCATGGAGGGTGGCGCTGCTGCTGGCGGTGTCGATGGCAACGGCGCGCGCCGACGACGGGTTCGCCGTCTTCATGACGCAATGGCGCGAGGCGCTCGTGCGCCGTGATGCGGTGGCGCTGGCGTCCCTGGCGCAGACGCCGTTCCTGTTCGACGGGCGTGCACAGGATGAAGCGGGCGTGGCGCGCGTGGTGGTGCCGGCGCTGATCACCGACGAGGTGCGCGCGTGCCTGCTGGATGCCGTGCCGGTGGCGGAGGACGACCGCCAGGTGCTGTTCTGCGCGCCGTACGCGTTCTACCTGGGGCGCGTGGCGGGGCGCTGGCGCTGGGTGGAGTTCGCCGCCGACGGCGAACCGTAGGCGTCAGGGCGCGACGTCGTTGCCGATCGCGGCGGCATCGGCGGCGTCGGCGGCGTCCTTCGCCGCATCGGCGGCTGCCTGCACCTGCGCTTCGACCCCCTGCGCCTTCTGCAAGGGTGCCTGCATCGCATCGCGCAGTTCGGTGTCCGCGCCGGTGGCGGCCGTCGCCTGCGGTTCCGGCGGCTGGTCCTTCGGCGGCGGTTCCGGTGCGCGGCAGCCGGTGGCGAGTGTGGCCAGGGCCAGCAGTGCAACGACGCGGCATGCGGTCTTCATGGCGGCAACCCTCGGTGATGGCGTGACGCTATGCTACGCCCAACTGCAGAGGAGCGACCCGTGTCGGCGAACCGTTGGCGTCTGGACGGACAACGTGCCCTGGTCACCGGCGCCAGCGCCGGCATCGGCCTGGCCATCACGCGCGAGTTGCTGGGATTCGGCGCCGCCGTGCTGATGGTGGCGCGCGACGCCGATGCGCTGGAAGACGCACGGCACGACCTGGGCGAGGAATTCCCCGAGAGCGAGATCGGCATCCTGGCCGCCGATGTCGCCGACGACGAGGATCGCCGCGCCATCCTCGACTGGGTGGAAGACCACCCCGACGGCCTCAACATCCTGGTCAACAATGCCGGCGGCAACATCACCCGTGCCGCGGTGGACTACACCGAGGACGAGTGGCGCGGCATCTTCGAGACCAACCTGTTCTCGGCGTTCGAACTGGCGCGCTATGCGCATCCGCTGCTGACGCGCCATGCCGCATCCAGCATCGTCAACGTGGGCAGCGTGTCGGGCATCACCGCCGTGCGCAGCGGCGCGCCGTACGGCATGACCAAGGCCGCGCTGCACCAGCTGACCCGCAACCTGGCCGCGGAGTGGGCCGAGGACGGCGTGCGCGTGAACGCGGTCGCGCCGTGGTACATCCGCACGCGCCGCACCTCCGGCCCGCTGTCGGACCCGGACTACTACGACGAAGTGGTGGCGCGCACGCCGATGGGCCGCATCGGCGAGCCCGAGGAAGTCGCCGCCGCCGTCGGTTTCCTGTGCCTGCCCGCCGCCAGCTACATCACCGGCGAATGCATCGCGGTGGATGGCGGTTTCCTGCGGTACGGGTTCTGACGCCGCCACGCGCGGCGCGACGCGCCGATTGAAGTTGGTTTCACATCCTTGCCCTACGGTGCCTGCCCTGGGCTGACGGGAGGGTGTGCACATGAAGCGATGGATCAGGCGGGGCGTGCTGGCCGGCGTGGCCACGATGCTGGTGGTGGGGTTGGCGGGCGTCGCCGGCTGGCGTGCGCTGGATCTGGAGGGCCAGCCGCGGGCCGACCCGCGCAGCACGCCGGCCGACCTGGTGTTCCTGCGCGACGCGGCGGTGCCGGCACGCGGGCGGATCCTGGCGGTGGTCACCAGCGCTGCGCATTTCCCCGACGGCGTGAAGAAGGCGGGGTTCGAACTGACCGAGCTGGCGCGCGCGTACTACGTGTTCCAGGCCAACGGCTACCAGGTGGACATCGCCAGTCCGCGGGGCGGCTTGCCGCCGATGCGGCGCGACGACGAGGACATGGAGGATGCCGACCATGCCTTCCTCAACGACGCGGCGGCGCAGCGGAAACTGGCGGCCAGCCTGCGCATCGCCGACGTCGATCCTTCGCGGTATGACGCGGTTTTCTTCGTGGGCGGCAAGGGCACGATGTTCGATTTCCCGGACGACCCGGCCATCCAGCGGGTGGTGCGCCAGGTCTACCAGGCCGGCGGCGTGGTCGGTGCGGTCTGCCATGGCCCGGCGGCGTTGCTGGAGGTGCGGCTGGACGATGGCACGCCGCTGCTGCGCGGCCGCCGCGTTACCGGCTTCAGCAACGCGGAGGAGCTCTTCCTGATCGAGGACGCACGCGCGCGATTCCCGTATCTGCTGCAGGACCGCCTGCAGGCGAAGGGTGCGCACTACGTGGAAGCGCCGATGTACCTGGACAACACCGTGGTCGATGGCCGACTGGTCACCGGGCAGAACCCGTGGTCGACGTGGTCGACGGCGGACGCGATGGTGAGGGCGCTGGGCCATGCGCCGGTGGCGCGGGCACGCACGCGCGCGGAATACGCGGTCGAGGTGCTGGCCATCTACCACCGCGATGGCCCGGCCGCGGCACGCCAGGCACGCACCGCGCGGCCCGATGCGGACAGGCGACTGCTGCTGATGCACGCGCTGGTGGCAGGCATGCAGGGACGCCTCGGCGATGCCTGGCGCCTGCAGCGGCTGGCGCACGGGTGAGCGCCACCGCGTTGCGCGGCGGGCGATCTACGGTGCGCCGCAGGTGCTCTCGTTGACGATGCGGGCGACGCGCTCGTACTCGGCGCGGTGCTTGTCGAGGTTCTCGGGGCGCGAGAAGCGGAAGGCCACCTCGGTTTCGTCGCGGCGCTTCTTCCAGGCATCGCACAGCGCGCCATCGGCGACGCGCGCGCAGGTGTCCTTCACCACTTCGCAGGCCTGGCCCGCGCCGGCCTGCGGATTGCCGTCCAAGCCGACGGTGCGCAGCGGCACGCAGCGCGACGCGGGAACACTGTCCTCGGTGACGAACGTGTCCTTGTCATGGGTGGTGCACTGGTAGACCACCGGCGGCGGCAGGCGCGGCGCATCGGGATCGCGCGCGGGCAGGGTGGGCAGGGCGGTGGCGGCGGCCGCCGGCGCGGCCGGTGCACGCGGTGCGCTGGCGGCGGGCGCAGCCGTGGGTGTGCTGGCGGGCGACGGCGACATCGGCACGGTGGTGATGCCCTGCATGGTCCGCTTTTCCTGCTTCTGATCCTTCGGGCAGGGCATGTTCTGCACGGTCAGGCTGCCCGCGGCATCGGTGCAGCGGTAGAACACGACTTCCGCGGCCGCGGCGTGGCCGGCAGCGGCCAGCAGCAGGCAGAGGGCGAGCGCGCGCCAGGGGGACAGGGTGCTACGGATGTTCATCGGGTTCCACAATCATCGGCCATGCGCGCATCGATGCCGCGCTGTTCCAAGTCTATCCTGTCGCGCTCGCTGGGCATCGCGCTGTGGTAGCGCCGCAGGATCTCGTAGCGGCGGTCGGACAGCCGCGCGCAGACTTCCTGCTGCGGCAGGGCGTGGCATTCATCGCGCACCCATGCGCCACCGGCCGGCACCACGCCGGCCACGGGCGACGGCGGCGGTGGGCGCACCAGCGGCGGCGTGGGCGGCACGCGGATCGGGCCGCCGCCACTGGTGATGGACAGGTGGCCGTTGCCGATGCCGACGGTGCCCGACACGCGGGCGCCGCCGCCGCGCCAGCCGCCGTAGCCATAGGCGGGCACCCAGTACGGTACCCAGCGCGGATTGCCGTCGCCGTTGTCGCTGGTGTACGCATCGCCGTCGGGGGTGACGCATTCGTACATGGGCCGCGGTGGCGAGCGGTAGACCACGCGTTCCTTCACCGTGGGTGCGGACGCGGGTGCCGGTGCGGCGGTGACGGCCGCGGCGGGCACGGGCGCGGGATCGCGTGGTCGCTGCATCGAACGCACTTCCTGCCGTTCGCCTTTCCGGCAGGGCGAATCGCGCAGGGCCACCGCGCCGTCTGCACCGATGCAGCGGTAGATGGTGACCGCCGCGGGCGCATCGGTGGCCGGCGCCTGTGCCGCATGGGCGGGCAGGGTCAGGCATAGCGACACGGCAAGGACAACGTGCGGGCGGAGGCGCGACATGCGCGGATAGTGCGCCGTGGTGCGGGTGATGGAAAGTCCGGCGCGTCCAGCGCCGCGGAATCACTCGCGCAGTGCCTGGCCAGTCAGCGCGTCGCGGATGGGCGTGGGCCGCGACAGCCCGCCGGTCGCACCGGCCACCACGGCGTCCACCCGTTCCAGCATCACCGGGTCCAGCGCGTCGCGGCTGCTGACGGCGGGCTGGCCGCTGAGGTTGGCACTGGTGGAGACCAGTGCGCCGCCAAAGGCGTTGCACAGGCTGACGACGACCGGATGCTGGCTGACGCGCACGGCGATGCTGGCGTGCCGGCCGGTGATCCAGCGCGGCGCCTGGCTGCTGGCCGGCATCGTCCACGTATGCGGCCCGGGCCAGCTGGCCAGGACCTCGGTCAGGCGATCGGTCGGCAGCGCGGTGACATCGATCAGCGGCCGCAGCTGGTCGAGCGTGGCGGCGATCAGGATCAGGCCTTTTTCCACCGGCCGCTGCTTGATGGCCAGCAGCCGGTGCACCGCGCCTTCATCGAAGGGATCGCACCCCAGCCCCCAGACCGCTTCGGTCGGGTAGGCGATGATGCCGCCGCTGCGCACGACTTCGGCGGCTTCCTCGATGGTCCGTTCGATGGGCATGCGCGCGATTCCAGTGCGAAGTGAAGAGACGGGTCCGAGGCTCAGAAGGGCGCGTCGTCCCCGGCGCCGGCGGCCACGGCCTTCTTCGCTGCCGCTTTCTTGGTGGCCTTCTTGGCGGCGGTTTTCTTGGTCGCGGCCTTCTTGGCGACTTTCTTGGCCGGCGCCTTCTTCGCGGCCGCCTTCTTGGTGGCGGCCTTCTTCGGCGCGGCTTCCTTCTTCACCGCGGTCTTCTTGGCGGCGGCCTTCTTGGCACCGAAGCCGCGACGCACGGGCTTGCCGGTTTCCTCCAGCAGCTTCTGCACTTCTTCCAGCGTCAGCGAGGCGGGCTCGCGGTCCTTCGGGATCTTGCCGTTGAGCTTGCCGTCGCTGATGTACGGGCCGAAGCGGCCGTTCAGCACCTGGATGTCGCTGCCGTCGAATTCCTTGATGATGCGGTTGCGCGCGATCTCTTCCTTCTCTTCGATCAGGAACACCGCGCGCGCCAGGTCGATGGTGTACGGGTCGTCTTCCTTCTTCAACGACGCGTACACGCTGCCACGCTTGGCGAACGGGCCGAAGCGGCCGATGCCCACGCTGACTTCCTCCTCCTTGTCCAGGCCCAGCTTGCGCGGCAGCTTGAACAGCTCCAGCGAATCTTCCAGCGTGATGGTGTGCATGGACTGGCCGGGGCGCAGCGAGGCGAACTCCAGCTTCTCGTCGGTGTCCTTGTCGCCGATCTGCGCATACGGCCCGTAGCGGCCCAGGCGCACGCTGACCGGCTTGCCGGACTTGGGGTCGGTGCCGAGTTCGCGCGCGCCGGTGGCTTCGCTGCGGTCGACGGATTCCTTCTTCTCTTCGATGAGCTCCTTGAACGGGCCCCAGAAGCGTTCCATCAACGGCAGCCAGTCCTCTTCGCCGCGCGAGACGGCGTCGAGTTCGTCCTCCAGCTTGGCGGTGAAGTCGTAGTCGACGTACTGGGTGAAGTGTCCGGACAGGAACTTGGACACGGCGCGGCCGACGTCGCTGGGCTTGAAGGCGCGGCCTTCCATTTCCACGTACTTGCGGAACTGCAGCGTCTGGATGATGGAGGCGTAGGTGGACGGACGGCCGATGCCGTATTCCTCCAGCGCCTTGACCAGCGCCGCTTCGGTGAAGCGCGGCGGCGGCTGGGTGAAATGCTGGTCGGCATGGATGCGGTCCAGCGGGATGCGGTCGCCGGGCTTCATCGGCGGCAGCTTGCGGCCTTCGTCCTCGTCCTCGGCGGCCTTGGTGTCCTTGCCTTCCTCGTAGACGGCCAGGAAGCCCGGATCGATCACGGTGGTGCCGCTGGCGCGGAAGCTGTGCGCGTTGCCGGCGGCGAGGTCGACGCTGACGGTGTTGAGCGTGGCCGGCACCATCTGGCAGGCGACGGCGCGCTTCCAGATCAGTTCGTACAGCTTGCGCTCGTCATCGGTCAGGTAACGCGACACCTGACTGGGCGTGCGCAGCGCGCTGGTGGGACGCACGGCTTCGTGCGCTTCCTGTGCGTTCTTGGACTTGGTGACATAGACGTTGGGCTTGTCGGGCACGGCCTGCGTGCCGAAGTCGCGCGCGATGACGTCGCGGATCTCGGCGACGGCCTCGGCCGACAGGCTGACCGAGTCGGTACGCATGTAGCTGATCAGGCCGACGGTGCCTTCTTCGCCGATGGTCACGCCTTCGTACAGCTTCTGCGCGACCTGCATGGTCTTGCGCGTGGTGAAGCCCAGCTTGCGCGAGGCCTCCTGCTGCAGCGTGGAGGTGGTGAACGGCGGCGAGGGGCGGCGCTTGCGCTCCTTGCTGAC
>JAESGS010000530.1_pt1 | contig 25651 bp, 19 predicted proteins | sample 9269761 | NCBI WGS metagenome assembly JAESGS01 (sample SAMN15741799, study PRJNA653493) | algae metagenome | isolation source: Cyanosarcina radialis HA8281-LM2 and co-occurring heterotrophs from damp... | place: USA: Makauwahi cave, Hawaii | collected 2011-01-06 | reverse complement strand
AGGGGGTTGAGAGCGCCCCGGACCGAGAATCGATCCTTCCTTGCGAGGAAGGTATGCCCCCTCACCCTAACCCTCTCCCCCGCAAAGCCGGGGGAGAGGGGATCGGAATCACGACCCACGCGGAGTGCGGTATGTTCCCGAACCCCGAACAATTCGGCCAGTCCGCCCCGGTCGAGACGTCGCTCCTCGAACTCGCCGTGTACAGCACGCTCATGCTGCTCGGCCTGATCTTCTTCCTCACCGTCCTCGCCGTCGTCACGCTCCCGCTGTTCTTCGGCGCGATGTACGCGATGGAACTCGTCGTCCGCGGGTTCCAGAACATGCCGGACCCGGTCGGCAAGTACGCGAAGCTCGCCGGCCTCGTCTTCCGTAGCCTCCGCCGCAACCTCCTCCGCACCGCCCTCACCTACGTCGCGCTGTTCGTCCTCACCGGGATGCTCACGATGCTGTACGGCGTCGTCAACACCATCGGGAAGCTGACGCAGGACCAGGAGGACTCGCAGCTCGTCATCATGTCCGAGAAGTTCGGCATCCCGAGCATGATGAAGCCGGGGTACGCCCCGAACCTGAAGTCGATCATCCGGGACAAGCTGCCGAAGGACATGCAGCCGGCCGACATCGACAAGAACTTCATGACCTGGTCGTTCGTCGGGGCGACGCTCGACCTCAACAAGATGACGCCGGAGAACAGCATGTTCCTGTTCTCCCTCGACCCGGACGCCGTGACCAACGGCATGATGAAGGAGCAGGGGCTGAACCCGGACGACCTCGGCGAGGACAACTGGGAGGCGATGAAGGCGGTCATCGCGCTGGTGAAGGAGGACAAGCGGAACATCATCGTCGGGGCGGACCGGCTGGAGAAGATCGGCAAGAAGGTCGGGGACGAGATCAAGCTGTTCGGCACGAACTACAAGGACATCGAGTTCGAGTGCAAGATCGTCGGGGCGTTCCCGGCCGGCAGCCGGATGGCGATGAACGCGGCCATGCGGTACGACTACCTGCTCGCGAAGCTCGACGACTACCGGGCGCGGACCGGCAAGGACCACCCGGTCGCGGACCGCTGCCTGAACCTCGTCTGGGTGCGGATGCCGAGCAAGGCGGCGTACCAGCAGCTCGCGGCCGTCGTCAACGACCCGGCGTCGTTCTCGAACCCGGCGACGAAGATGGAGACGTTCTCCGCGGCCATCGGGTCGTTCATCGAGCCGTTCAAGGACATCTTCTGGGGGCTGAAGTTCATTATCATGCCGGCCATCGTGGTCATCATGTGCCTGGTCATCGGCATCACGATCACCATCGGCGTGCGGGAGCGGTGGACGGAGATGGCGGTGATGAAGGTACTCGGGTTCCAGCCGTGGCAGATCGTCAGCATGATCGTGAGCGAGGCGATGCTAATCGGCGTCTACGGCGGGTTGCTCAGCACGTGGGCCGTGTACTTTCTCCCGATGGGGATTCGGTCGATTACCAAGGCGATCGGGGTGAAGGTGGCGTTCTTCGACACGTTTAACGCGCCGATGATGATCGTCGTCTACGGCCCCCTCCTCGGGCTGCTCGTGGGCCTGATCGGGGCGGCGCTGCCCGCCTGGAACGCGCGAAAGGTGAAGGTGTCCCAAGTGTTCGCGCAAGTTGCATGACCCGGAGCCATCGATCGTGTCTACCCAGAGCGACGCGGAATACTACGAGAATCGGGGCCTCGTCGGGTGGGGGCTCGATCGGGGCCTCGTCGGGTGGGGGCTCGATTTGTTCAGCTCGTTCCTACAAGCGTGGGCCGGGCTGTTCACGTTCATTCCTACCATCTGGGTCCTCCGGCGGTTCGTTCTGGAACGGAGTCAGGACGGCCGGACAACCCCCCTCGCGCGGCTGACTCGCTCGTGCGTGCTGTGGCTCTTGACGATGGCGGTGAACGCCGCCGTTCTGCTTTGCCTGTTGATTTGCTTCGTCGCGTTCGTGGCACTGACGGCGGGGTTGTCGGCCGAAAGTATGGCCGCGGACAACGTGCCCGCCCGCCTGTTCGCCACCGCGTTCGACGTCGCCGGGCTGGTATTCGCGCTCATCAGCCTGGGCGGGAGCGTCAACTACGAGGGCGACTACACGGTCTATTCAAAGGTCGTCCGCTTCCGGTTGCTCCTCTGGAAGCTGATCGGCACGATGCTGTTGCTGGGCCTGTCGCTGTTGCCACTGTCCGTGCTGCTGCTCGCCGTCCCGGCGTTCGTCTCGCAGGAGTCCGTCCTCGACGACACCACGCCCGGCCGCGCGTCGTGGCTCCGGCGGACGCTGAAGCGCGGGTTCGCGCTCATGACCGCCGTGGTCGTCCTCGTCACGCTCATCGCCGTGTCGGTCGAGTTCGTCAGCCGGCTGCCGCTGCCGGAACACGGGTCGTTCGGCGTCATCGCCAAGACGTTCACCCCGGCCGTCGCGGACTTCATGGGCAAGACCCAGCGGGAGCGGGACGCGGCCCTCGCGAAAATCGAGGACAAGGCGGTCCGCGACTTCCTCAAGACGCCGCTGCACGAGCGGCTGCCGCCGGCGATGATCGAGCACTGGCCGTTCGTCATCCTCGGCATCTACGCCCTGGACATCGTCATCCTGCTGTTCATCGGCAAGGTCCCGCTCGCGTACAACCTGCGGAACGTCCGCGTCCGGTGGAAGACGAACCTCATGACGGCGATGGCGTTCACCGCCGTCATCGGGCTGCTCGCGTTCCTCCTCGCGTTCGTCAACGGTATGAACAACCTGACCGAGAACAGCGGCGTCCCCGGCAACGTGTTCGTCCTGTCCGACGGCTCGACGGACGAGATCTTCAGCAACCTCGGGTACGGCGACCTCGACAACGTCGAGCGGGTCGTCGTCGAGTTGGACGAGAAGGACCGGGTGCTGAAGACGCCGATCAAGGTGAAGCAGTTGGAGCGCGGCGGCAAGACCGTCGCGCTCGCCAGCCGGGAGACGTACTACAGCATCAACCAGCCGGTCCCGAACACGAACCCCCCGCGGCGGCGGTTCGTCCAGGTGCGGAGCATCGAGGACGCGGAGGTCGCGGCCGAGGTCCACAACATCCAGCTCTACCCCGGCGGGAAGTGGTTCCGCAGCGCCGGGGTGAACGACAAGAGCCAGATCGAGTGCGTGCTGGGCGAGGGCGTGGCCGGGGTGCTGGGCGAGGACACGCCGACCAAGAAGCCGCTCGTGACCGGCGACGTGTTCGTCCTCGGCGAGGTCGAGTGGGTCGTCACCGGCCTGATGAAGAGCGAGGGGACGACGTTCGGCAGTGAGATTTGGGTGAAGCGGTTCAGCCGCATCTACCAGCCGTTCGGGAAGGAGAAGTACACGACGCTCGTGATGCGGACGGAGCAGGACACCCGCGACGCGGCCCGCGCGATGGCCCACCACCTGAGCAAGCGGTACACGCAGCAGAAACTCAAGGCGTTCGCCGAGCCGGATTACTACGCGGAGCTGACGAAGACGAACAACTTCTTCCTCACGGCCGTCGTCGTGGTCGCCGTCGTCATGGCGATCGGCGGCGTGTTCGGGATGATGACGACGATGTTCGCCAGCATCGCGCAGCGGATCCGGGACATCGGCGTGCTGCGGCTGCTCGGGTTCAAGCGGTGGCAGGTGATGGTGTCGTTCATGCTGGAGTCGCTGACCATCGCCGTCATCGGCGGGGCGCTCGGCGTGTTCGTCGCGTGGCTGCTGGCCGACGGGCGGGCGAGCACGAGTACGCTGAGTAGCGGCGGCGGCGGCCCCGGCGGGAAGAGCATCGCGCTGCGGATCGACGTGGACGCGCAGGTGATGGCGATGGGGATGCTGTTCACGCTCGTCATGGGCCGCCTCGGCGGACTGGTCCCGGCCCTGAGCGCGATGCGGATGAAAATCCTCGACTCGTTGCGGTGAGTCGTGATTGATATAGCCGCCGGCTTGCCGGCGGGGTTTTGCGACTCCCAAAACCCCGCCGGCAAGCCGGCGGCTATATGAAGACTGTGTCCCCCACGACACGGACACCCGCCATGCCGCGTTCCAGCCTCTCCCTCGGCGTGCTTCTCCTTCTCGCGACGCCGACCTTCGCCCAGCCCACGCTCCGCGATGACGCACTCGCCGCACTCAAGAAGGCGGTCGGCTTCTACCGCGGGACCGTCGCGAGCCGCGGCGGGTACGTCTACTACTACGCGCTCGACCTGACGGACCGGTGGGGCGAGGGCCGCGCCACGGCGGACACGATCTTCGTCCAGCCGCCCGGCACGCCGACCGTCGGCATGGCGTACCTGGCGGCGTTCCACGCGACCGGCGACAAGGTCTACCTCGACGCCGCCCGCGAGACGGCGCTGGCCCTCGCCTACGGGCAACTCGAGTCCGGCGGGTGGACGCAGACGATCCACTTCGGGAAGGCGGCCCGCCTCGGCAAGTACCGCAACGGCAAGGGCGGGAGTTGGAACGCCTCGTCGCTCGACGACGGCCAGACGCAGGCGGCGCTCGCGATGCTCATGCGCGCGGACAAGGCCCTCGGCTTCAAGGACGCGGCCGTCCACGACGCCGCGGCCTACGGGCTGGCCGCGATCTTGAAGGCGCAGTTCCCGAACGGGGCGTTCCCGCAGGTGTGGACGAAGCCGGTGGACGCGAAGCCGGTGCTGAAGGCGAAGTACCCGGACTACGACTGGAAGACCGAAGGCCGGGTGAAAAACTACTGGGACTACTACACGCTCAACGACGGCCTCGCCGGGACGGTGTGCGACGTGCTGATCGAGGCGCACCAAATCTACAAGGACGACAAGTACAAGGCCGCGGTCGCGAAGCTCGGCGACTTCCTCGTGCTGTCGCAACTGCCGGACCCGCAGCCGGGGTGGGCACAGCAGTACAACTTCGACATGGTCCCGATCTGGGCGCGGAAGTTCGAGCCGCCGGCCGTGACGGCCGGGGAGGGGCAGGACGCGATGCTCACCCTCGTCGAGATTTCGCGCTTCACCGGGGACAAGAAGTACCTGGAGCCGATCCCGCGGGCGCTGGCGTACTACAAGAAGGGCGTGCTGCCGGACGGCCGGGTCGCGCGGTACTACGAACTGAAGACGAACAAGCCGCTCTACATGGACACGGCGTACCAGCTGACCTACGACGACTCCGCCGCCCCGGACCACTACGGGTGGAAGCAGCCGGCGCGGTTCGACAAGATCGAGAAGGCTTACCTACAGGCGGAGGCCGGCACGCCTGCCGAGAAGCCGCGGGCCGTGAAGGACGACGACGTGCGGCGGGTCGTCGCCGCCCTCGACGCCGACGGCCGGTGGGTGTCCACCTACGCGGGCGAAAAGCTCGTCGGCCAGCCAAGGTTCGCGACCGGGTTCAAGTACCTGTCGAGCGACGTGTTCAGCCGGAACGTCGAGACGCTGAGCGCGTACCTGGCGGCGACGAAGAAGTAACTCATCGAGGCGATCATGCTCACTCGATTCCTCGCCGGTATTTTTCTCGCGCTGCTCGCCGTGCCCGTTGGCGCGGCGGAGAAACCGAACGTCGTCTTCATCCTCGCCGACGACCTCGGCGTCAACGACTTGCACTGCTACGGCCGAACGGAACACCACACGCCGAACCTCGACAAGCTCGCGGCCGACGGCGTGCGGTTCACGGCCGCCTACGCCGCGTGCCCGGTCTGCTCGCCGACGCGGGCGGCGATCCTGACCGGCAAGCACCCGGCCCGGCTGCACCTCACGACGTTCCTCCCCGGCCGCGGCGACGCGGCGTCGCAGAAGCTCCTGCACCCGAAGATTCGCCAGCAGTTGCCGCTCGAAGAGAAGACGCTTGCGGAGTACCTGAAGGCCGCCGGGTACGCGACCGCCGCCATCGGGAAGTGGCACCTCGGCAACGTCGGGTTCACGCCGAGGGACCAGGGGTTCGACGCGGCGCACGCGGGCAAGGGGAACACGCCGCCGACCGCGACGGAGGGCGGCAAGGGCGAGTACGACCTCACCGCGAAGGCCGAGGAGTTCATCGCCGCGAACAAGGACCGGCCGTTCTTCCTGTACCTGTGCCACCACACGCCGCACATCCCGCTCGGGGCGAAGAAGGAACTCGTCGAGAAGTACAAGGCCGCGTTCAACCCGACCTACGCGGCGATGATCCACGAGATGGACGCCGCCGTCGGCCGCGTGCTGGCGAAGCTCGACGAGCTGAAGCTGACGGAGAAGACGATCGTGGTGTTCACGTCCGACAACGGCGGGCTGCACGTCCCGGAGCTGAAGGACGACCCGCCGACGCACAACTCGCCGTACCGCGCGGGCAAGGGCTTCCTGTACGACGGCGGCATCCGCGTCCCCCTGATCGTCCGCTGGCCGGGCGTCGTGAAGCCGGGGGGCGTGAGCGCCGCCCCGGCGATCAGCACCGATTGGACGTCGACGCTGCTGGAGGCGTGCGGCGTGTCGCCGGACGGCCAGCTCGACGGCGTGAGCCTCGTCCCGCGGCTGAAGGGCGGGAAGGCCGAGAGCCGCCCGCTGTTCTGGCACGTTCCTCACTACACGAACCAGGGCAGCCGGCCGGGCGGGGCGATCCTCCGCGGCAGCTCAAAGCTGATCGTGAACTACGAAGACGGGTCGCACGAGCTGTACAACTTGGGCGCGGACGTGGGCGAGACGCGCGACATCGCGAACGTCCGCCCCGGCGTGGCGATGAGCTTGCGGGGTGAGTTCGACCGCTGGCTGAAGGACGTGGGCGGGCAGACGAACGAGCCGAACCCGGCGTTCGACGCCGGCCTGCACCGGGCGCTGTACCGGGACGTGGACGTGTCCGTGCTGAAGCCGAAGGCGACGGCCGCGGAGACGGCCGCGGCCTACCGCGACTGGCGGAAGCGGGTGGACGAGGTCGTGCGCAAGAAATAACCCTCGGAGGTTCCATGCAACGCATCCCCCGCGACCGCGCCACCCGGTACGCCTTCGACTGGCGGGACGAGCCGCTGCTCCGCGTCCGGCCGGGCGAGGCGTTCGAGATCGAAACCTACGACGCCAGCACCGGCTACTTCCGCACGCCGGAGGACAAGGCGATCCCCGCGAAGCGGCCCGGCTTCGACCGGTCGCCGCCGCTCGTCAACCCGATCGGCGGGCCGGTGTTCGTGGAGGGCGTCGAGAAGGGGGACTGCCTCGTCGTCTGTTTGGACGAGATCGTCGTGGACGACTACTCGTGGGTGGCCATCGGGCCGAAGCGGGGGCCGCTCGGGGAATCGACGCGGTGGCCGGAGCTGTCCGCCGACTACACCACGCGCATCTTCCAACACACGCCGGGGCCGAGCGGCACGACCCGCGACGGCACGCTGGCGTTCAACGACCGGATCAGTTGGCCGATCACGCCGTTCGTCGGCACGCTCGGCGTGTGCCCGGACCGGGAGGTCGTGACCAGCCTCGACGGGCAGGGGCCGTGGGGCGGCAACCTCGACGCCCGCGACATGGCCCCCGGCAACAAGATTTACCTCCCGGTGGCGCACGCCGGCGGGCTGTTCTACCTCGGCGACGTTCACGCCAGCCAGGGGGACACGGAGTTCACCGGCACGGCCGCGGAGACGAAGGCGACCGTCCGCCTGCGGCTGGAGGTGCTGAAGAAGAAGCGGATGCCGTACCTGCGGATCGAGAAGCCGGGCGCGATCGTGGCCGTCCACGCGGACAAGCCGCTGGAGGCCGCGGTCGAAACCGCGACGTTCCACCTGATGGACTGGCTCATCACAGAGCACGGGTTCACGCCGACGGACGCATACTGCCTGGTGAGCACCTGCCCGGACTTCCGGATCAACGTCTACCAGATGTGTAAGATCGGGAAGCTGAGTTACGTCGCCGGGGCGGAAATACCGACGCGCTACCTACCGACGTGACACCCGCGTCCGGCACTTTAGTTGCTCCTCAGAGCGGGACGCCCGCATTCCCTCCGAGGACGCATCACATGACGACGAAACTTCTCGCGATGGCGGCCGGGCTGCTCATCGCCGCGCACGCGGTTGCCGAGGACAAGACGCAGAAGGCCGACGCGGACGAACTGGTCGGCACGTACACGATCACGAGCGGCGAACGCGACGGCCAAGAAATCGCGAAGGACAAGTTCAAGGACGTGACGGTGAAGATTTCCAAGAACGCGATCACGACCTACGACGCGAAACAGAAGGAGGTCTACGCGGCCACGTTCACGCTCGACAAGGGCCAGACGCCGTGGAAGATCACGATGACGGCCACGATCACGCCGGGCGGGGACAAGGGCGTCGGCACGAAGGCGGAAGGGCTGATCCAGAAAGACGGCGACACCGTGAAGCTGGTGTACGCACTGCCGGACGGGAAGGCCCCGACCGCGCTCAAGGGCGGCGAGAAGCAGCAGATGTTTGTTTTGACGAAGTCGGCGAAGTAAGAACTCATCCCCGCCGACGTTCGTCGGCGGCTTTCGCCCGATTCATTTCAGAGATTTGAGCCAGTCGTCGAACCCCTTCTTGTGCTTCTCGACCACCTTCTGCGGGCCGCTGAACCGCACGTATGTCGCCTCGTCCTTCTGCACCACCAGCACCCAGATCGCGCGGTACTCGGGCCGCATCTCCTCCTTCGACCGTGGGTCGAACGGCCGCTCCTTGTACCGCCACGTCCCGGTCACGTCGAGCGTGTGTAGCGTCGCCCCGCTCACTTCCGCTTTCGATTCCTTCGCCACGTCGTCGATCGCCTTGCCGTCCGGCGGGACGAACTGGTTCTTCCAGCCGGGGAACGACTGCTCCGGCTTCGGCTTCGCCTCCGGCGAGACGATCACCTCCGCGTCCGGCACGCCCTCCTCGCCGGACGGGAGCTTAAACTGGTGCGACCGCAGCCGGTTCGCGGGCTTCTCGGCCTTCCACTCCTTCGGCGGCGCGGCGGAGAGCGTACCGACCTTCACGGCGTCGGCGGCGGGCAGTGGAAGTGAAGCGAGCGGAAGAATCAACACGGCGAGGCGGAACATCGGCACTCCGGGAAAGGGTCAGGCGGACGCGGTCTCTTCCTCGTCGGCGGTGCGGCGGGCCATCCGGGCGGCGGCGTGCGGGTCGCTCGGGACCGGCCGCTCGTCGCGGGCGGCGGCCCGCGCGGCGGCGATCTCCTCGACCTCCGCCTTCACCGGCTCGGCCATCCGCGCCAGCCCGTGCCCCAGGGCCGTCAGGTACAGGCCGGCGAACGCCAGCGTCAGCCCGCCGAAGAACACGCCGACCCACCGGACGGGGACCTGCCAGACGCGGCCGAAGAGCGTCTCGTTCGACACCCGCACCGTCACGTCCTTCCAGATGTTGGTCCGGCGGTCGCGGACGATCTTGTTGTCGATCGTCGGGTACGACACCTCCAGATCGACCTTCAGGTCCAACGTCCGGCCGGACAGCCGGTCGTCGCTCGGCACGGTTACCTTCGCCCACAGCTGCGGGTGGACGTGCTCCCGGCCGGCCTCGACCTTCACCGTCGGCGGCCACGCCGCGTCGTTCGACACGGCGGCCACGGCCGGCGGCCGGTTGCCGAAGTCCTGCGGGTTCTGCACCGTCACCTTCGGCGTGCCCCGCCACAGCCCGTTGACCGCGTCGATCGCGTCCGGGAACTCGAGGGTCAGTTCCTCCCCCGGCCTCACGCGGAACTGGGCGGCCGCTTCCGTCGGGCGGTCCTTCACGACGGCCGGGGTGAGGAGCACGCCGCCGGCGAGCAGGCAGCCGGCGACGCCGAAGCCGTGCAGCCGCGTGAACGGGCCGACCGGCGGGCGGACCTGCTCGCGGTCGCCGCTGCGGGTCACGTCCAGTTCGCCGTCGTCCTCCATCTTGCGGGCGGCGGTCCGGTTGTCGCCGGGGTTGGCGTTCGGGTTCCGGGTACTCGCGAGGACGTGCGCGACCGCGGCGACGACGGCGACGCCGCCGAGCAGCCCGCCGGTCTGCCCGCCGCTCAGCCCGAGCAGGCCGGCGACGACGGCGGCGACGAGGACGGCCCCGACGCTGACGAGGGTGACGAGGCCGTGCGCCGCGGCCTGCTTGTGGCCGACGAGGTCCGGCTGGAACTGCCCGCAGTCCGGGCAGGCGACCGCGTTCGGCTCGGTGAGCAGCTGCTGGTTGATCCGCTTGGTGGCCGCCTTCGCCGCGGACTCTTCCGACCGGGCCTTCTCGTGGACGGTGTGCTCCTGCCGGACGCGGTAGACGCACCCGCACCCGGAGCAGGTGTGGCGCTTCAAGCAGCGGACGCGGAGGGCGTAAACGGTAGACACGTTCAAATGGCCCTGTTCTGGCGTGCCCTGATCTTACCGCGTCCGCCGGCCGGCGTACATAGCCGGTTCGGTCACGCCCCGATGCGGAGCAGCACCTTCGCGTTCTTCCCCGGCGCGGCGGCGCGGGCCACGGCCTCGCGGACGCGGTCGAGCGGGAACTCCTCGACGTTCTCCGTCGTCAGCACGCCTTCCCGCAGCAGGCCCCGCACCTCGCGGACCATCCTAAGCATCTGCGGGATCGACCGCCGCTTCGCCCACCGGCCGAGCCAGAAGCCCTCGACGGCCAGCCCGCCCTGCATCAAGAGCCGCGGGTCGCAGCTCAGCGGCGCGTCGGACAGCGTGCCGTAGAGGACGAGTCGCCCGCCGGGGGCGAGGCAGTGCAGCACCCGCGCCGCGAGGTCGCCGCCGACCGGGTCAATCGCGTACCGGACGCCGTCGGCCCCGGTGATCGCCTTCACCCGGTCCGCCAGGTCGTCGTCCGTCGTCACCACGGCGTCCGCGCCGAGCGCCGTCAGCTCCCCGACCTGGCCGCGGTCGCGGACGACGTTGATCGTCTTGAACCCGTACTTCTTCCCCAGCCGAATCACCATCCGGCCGAGCGCCCCGTTCGCGGCCGTTTGCAACAGCCACCCGCCGGGCGGGACGGCCAACACGTGTCGCGTCAGCGCCACGGCCGTCATCGGGTTCACGAAAAACGTCGCCGCCTGCGCGTCCGAAATGTCGTCCGGGATCGGGATCACCTGCCGGGCGGTCGTGACGGTGTACTCGGCCCAGTTGCCGCGGCGGTCGTTCAGTACGGCCACCCGCTTCCCCGTCCGCCACCAGCCGAGCAGCCCGCCGCCGGCCGTCTCGACGACGCCGACGCCCTCGAACCCCGGCGTGGCCGGGAACGTCGGCTTCAGCCCGTAGACGCCGCGGACGTACATCAGGTCCGACGGGTTCACCGGGCTGGCGACCATCCGCACGAGCACCTCGCCGCGGCCCGGCGTCGGCTTGCCCGCGTCGCGGAGTTGCAGTACCTCGGCGGGGTCGCCGGCGCGGTCGAAGAGGACGGCACGCATGATGTCGGGTATCGGGTTTCGGGGATCGGGTTTCGCAGAAGAGATGATATGACGGCGAGGCATCGGCGGGCGTTTGCGAGACCCGAAACCCGATACCCGAAAGACCCGGCCCGCCCCTTAGCGGCTCTCCACCCGGTTCCGGCCGGACTGCTTCGCCTTGTACAAGAGCGCGTCCGCCCGCTTGAGCAACTCCATCGGCGTTAGCCCGGCCTCGCCGCCGACCGTGCTCGCCACGCCGAGGCTGACGGTCAGGTCCAGGCTCGCGCCGTCGAACCGGAACGGCGTGTCCGCGACCGTCTTGCGGATCCGCTCGGCCGCGTCGATCGCCATCGGCATCCCGGTCTCGACCAGCACGATCGCGAACTCCTCGCCGCCGTACCGGGCGAACAGGTCCTCCCGGCGGACGAACTTCCGAATTCGCTGGCTCAGTTCCCGCAGCACGTAGTCGCCGCACAGGTGGCCGTAGGTGTCGTTCACGGACTTGAACCGGTCGAGGTCGAACATCACGACCGCCAGCGGCCGCTCGTGCCGGATCGACCGCGCCAGTTCCCGGTCCAGGAAGTCGATCAGGAACCGGTGGTTGTTGATCTCCGTCAGCCCGTCGGTGATCGTGAGCCGGTAAATCTCCTCGTGGTAGTCCGCCTCGATGTTGCCGCCGGTCAGGAACTTGTAGATGCAGTTGCCGACGCGGAGGTAGGAGCGGTCGCGGATGATCGTCGGGCGGTCCACCTGCACGTCGTTGATGAACGTGCCGTTCGTGCTGCCGAGGTCCGCGACCTGATACCCTTCGCCCGTCGGCTGCACGACGGCATGACGGCGGGACACGGAGCTGTCCTGAATTCGGATGTCGTTGTCCTCGCCGCGGCCGAGGTAGAGCGGCGCGACGCCGAGCGGCGACCGCTTCCCCATCGACGGGCCGGTCGGGTAGATGTGAACGAGGCACGCCTCGCTGCCGCCCGATTGCAGCAGCTCCTTGCGCGTCGTGACGAGCGTGTCGAGGGACCGTTCGGACATTTGGCGGGCGCGATTCAAGGAGACGAACGAGCCATCCACCCTATTGGGATAGCACCGGGCGATCCGATCGCAACATTCTAGCCCGTGAAACTCCCGACACTTCAAACCGCTCGATTAAAATTGTCACGACCGCGCGAACTTTCTCACACGCGGGTGTGAACCGGTAGCGGTTACGTTCACGTAACGCCCGTCATTCCCTGGGACCGCGGGCGTCCCGCCCGCCCACCGTCACGACTCCGGGACCCGTCTTACGCGGCGGGGGCCGTGGCGGGCGGGACGCCCGCGGTCCCAGGGTTGACACTCTGCCTACTTGCTCGCCTGGCTATTCCGCGGCCGCTTCTCGGTCCCCGTTGAATCGAGGTACCACTTCACAGTCTTCATCAGCCCTTCCTCGAACGTCTCGCTCGGCTCGTACCCGAGGTCCCGCTTCGTGCGGCGGATGTCGGCCCGCGAGAACTTCACGTCGCCGGACCGCGTCGGGCCGAACGCGGGGGACAGGCTCGTGCCGAGGATCGCGTTCAACCCGGCGACGAGGTCGAGGACGGTGACGGTGCGGCCGGTGCCGACGTTGTACACGTTGCCGGACACCTCCGGGGCCTCGGCCGCCTTCACGATCGCCTGCACGGCGTTGCCGACGTAGGTGAAGTCGCGGGACTGCTTGCCGTCGCCGTGGATCGTCGGGGCCTCGCCGCGGGCCATCATGGCGGTGAACAGCGCGATGACGCCGCTGTACGGGCTGTCGCTCCGCTGCCGGGGGCCGAAGATGTTGAAGAACCGCAGCCGGACGGTCTCGATGCCGTAGGTGGCGGCGAACGCCTGCATGTAGAACTCGCCGGCGAGCTTCGCCGCCGCGTAGGGGGACTTCGCCGCCGGCAGGAGCGTCTCGGCCTGCCCGCCGTCGCCGGCCGCGCCGCCGTAGGCGCTGGAGCTGGCCGCGTACACGACCCGGCGGACGCCGACCCGGCGGGCCGCGTCGAGCAGGTTCACCGTGCCGGTGGCGCACGCCGCGTGGCTGACGAGCGGCGTCTCGACGCTCCGGGCGACGGACGCGAGCGCCCCGAGGTGGTACACGACGCCGACGCCCCGCATCGCCTTCGCGACGGCCGCCGGGTCCGTGAGGCTGCCCTCGACGACCTCGACCCGGTTGCCGTGGTGCGCCAGGTTTTGCGCGCGGCCGGTGCTGAAGTCGTCGAACACGCGGACCGGCCGGCCGCGGCGGACGAGGTCGTCCGCGAGGTGCGACCCGATGAATCCGGCCCCGCCGGTGACCAGGCTGAGTTCGTCCATGAACCGCTCCGAGAGAGAAGGGTGGGGGCGGAAAGGGTAACGTGCGGGAAGGCGGGTTGTCTACGGCGAGTTCAGAGGCCCTGACTTCCGAACTCCGGCTTCGACTTCGGAAGTCGGGCGGGACCAAGAACCACACGGGCGGGGAGGAACGTCCCCGCGGGGATCGACTTCCGAAGTCGAAGCCGGAGTTCGGAAGTCGGGCCGCTGTTGGCCTTGCACGTCCTTTCCCCCATCGCTTACAACCACACGCCTTGCGCCCTCGCACGGATGCGACCCTGTGACGACCCCCGCAGCCCCCGACCCGCCCGGCCGACTGGCCCGCGGCATCGCCGCCGTCGTCGGCGGGGTCGGCCGCGCGCCATGGCTCGTACTCTTGCTGTGCGGCCTGTCCGTCGCCGCCGCCGGGTACTGGGCCGCGACGCGGATGCGGTACCAGACGCAGCGGAACGACCTCATCTCGGCGGAAAAAGAGTGCCAGCGGCGGTGGCAGAAGTACCTCGACGCCTTCGGCGACGATGACGACCTGATCGTCGTCGTCCGCGGCGACGACCGCGAACGGATGATCGCCGCCGCCGACCGCATCGCGGAGCAACTGGCCCAACACCCGGCGCAGTTCGACCGCGTGTTTCACCAGGTCGATTTGCGAAACCTTTACTCGCGGTCGCTGTTCTTCCTGCCGCCGGACCAGCTCCGCACCGTCGAGAAGCGGCTCGACGGCATGGACCCGCTCCTGGGCCGGTTCAGTTCCATCGGCTGGCAAACCCTCTCGCTCCAGGCCCTGCTCGTGCAGGCGAAGTTCGCGCAAGAGTCGTCCCGGCCGACGCAGGCCGACCGCGACCTGCTCGCGACGCTGCCGGCGCTGATCGCGTCCGCAACGAAAACGCTGGAGGACCCGCTGAAATACCAGAACCCGTGGTCCGTGGCCGGGGACCGGGACGGGGCGAAGCAACTCCGCGAGCCGCAGCACTTCTTCACCCCGGACGGCCGGCTGGCGCTCGTGTTGGCCCGGCCGGTGAAGGAGTCGGACTCGTTCACGCCGGTGAAGCGGGCGTGCGAAACCGCGCGATCCATCCTCGCCGACGTGCGGCGGGAGTTCCCGGACCTGGCCGTCGGGCTGACCGGGCTGCCGGTGCTGGAGACGGACGAGATGGCCGCGTCCGAGGAGGACTCGACGGCCGCGTCCGGGCTGGCGCTGGCCGGGGTCGCGGTCCTCTACCTCGTCGTCTACCGCGGCGTCCGCTACCCGCTCCTGACCGTCGGCACGCTCCTGATCGGCAGCGCGTGGGCGCTCGGGTGGGCGACCCTGACCGTCGGCCACCTGAACATTCTGTCCACGACGTTCGCCGTCATGCTCATTGGGATGGGCGACTACGGCGTGCTGTGGGTCGCCCGGTACGACGAGGAGCGGCGGTACGGGCACGACGTGTTCGCCGCCCTGCGGGAGACGGCGCTGCACGCCGGGCCGGGGATCGTGACCGCGGCCGGGACGACCTCGCTGGCGTTCTTCGCGACGATGCTCGCCGACTTCAAGGCGGTCGCGGAACTCGGGTGGATCGCCGGGTGCGGCGTGCTGTTCTGCGCCGCCGCGTGCGTCACGGCGCTGCCCGCGGCGCTCGTGGTGCTCGAACGGCGGCGGAATTCCGACGCGGGAATCATCCCCATCGACACGGTCCGGCCGTTCCTGCCGGCGGTCGCGGCCCGGCCGAAGCTCGTGCTGCTCCTCGGCGGCGTGGGGGTGATTGCCGCGGCCGCGTTCGCCGGGGGCGTGCGGTACGACGCGAACCTGCTGAACATGCAGGCCCGCGGGCTGGACTCCGTCGCGTGGGAGCACGAGCTGATCGGGCACGCGGCCGGCGCGACGTGGGACGCGATGAGCCTGGCCGCGACCCGCGACGAGGCGCTGACACTGAAGGCGAAGTACGAGGCCCTGCCCGGCGTCGGCCGCGTCGTCGAGGCGGCGTCGCTCGTGCCGGACGACCAGGCCGCGAAGCGGCCGACGGTGGCGGCGATTCACACGAAGCTCGCGAACCTACCTTCGACGATCCCGGAGCCACTGACGAGTGACCCGATCGTCGTCCGCGACCTGCTGCACCAGCTCCGCGGCCACGCGGCCGAACCGCTGGCCACACTGCTGACGGCCCCCGGCGCGGCGGAGCGGTTGCGGGCGTTCGACCGCCGACTGCGGATCGACCTGCTCGCCGACCTGCAGGAACTGCGGGGCGTCAGCCGGCCGGAGCCGATCGCGCTCGCCGACCTGCCGCCGAGCTTCCGCGAGCGGTACGTCGGCAAGGACGGCACGTTCCTGGTCCGCGCGTTCGCGGCCGAGTCGCTGTGGGAGTTCGACAAGCTCGAACGGTTCACCGTCGCGGCCCAGACCGCGGACGCCAACGCGACCGGCAAGTCGTTCCGCACGCTCGAAGGGCTGCGGCAGATGAAGGCCGGGTTCGAGCGGGCCGGGCTGCTCGCCCTCGCCGTCATCGTCGCCGTCCTGTGGCTCGACTTCCGCAGCGGCCGGATGCTGTTGCTCGGCCTGTTCCCGCTGGCCGTCGGCGTCGTCGCGACGCTCGGCGCGATGGGCCTTGCGGGCGTGCCGCTCAACCCGGCGAACCTCATCGCCCTGCCGCTGATCGTCGGCGTCGGCGTGGACAACGGCCTTCACGTCCTTCACGACTACCACGACAAGCCGCCGGGCAAGCTCTACCGGCTGACGGCCGCGACCGGCCGCGGCATCCTGGTCGCGGCCCTCACGACCGTCCTCGGGTTCGGCACGCTCACGCTCGCCCGCCACCGCGGCATGGCGAGCCTCGGCTTGGCCCTCACCCTCGGCGTCACGTTCTGCATGGTCGCCGCCCTCGTGGTGCTCCCCGCGATCCTGCGGCTGCTCGACGCGCGGAAGCTCAAAGCGCGTCGCCCCGCCCTCGACCGCCGCGACCGGATCGCGGCGTGACCCCGTCCCGCGAAGGCGGACACGAAGAACCGGTTCCTGGGCTACTGAAGCTACGGCTTCCGCCCGTATCTTGACTTCACCTCTCGATTCTCACCCACCCGGTCGCCATCATGATTCGCATCCTCGCGCTCCTCGCGGCCGTCGTCGCCGCGCCCGTCGCTTCGGCGGCGGGGATTCGGTTTGAAGTCTCCATCGACCCGAAGCTCGCGCCGGCCGCGGGCGGCCGGCTGCTCGTCGGCGTCGGGCCGAAGGGCCGGCCGCCGGCCTTCACCTCGTCCGACCCGTTCGCCCTGCCCGTCCTCGGCGTGGACGTGCCGACGTTCGCCGCCGACACCACGGTGACGGTCGATACTACCGCGCTTACGTTCCCGGCCGAGGCGCTCAAGAAACTGCCGAAGGGGGAGTACATGGTGCAGGCCGTGCTCGCCACCAACCGCGACCTGTGCCTGCCGAAGGCCCCCGGCAACTTGATGAGCGAGCCGGCGACCGCGACCCTCGACCCGGCCGCCTCGTCGCCGGTCAAGCTGCGGCTCACGAAGGTGATCGCGGAGGACGTGCCCGCCAACACCGCCACGCACAAGTTCCTGCGGCTGCCGTCGAAGCAGCTCTCCGACTTCCACAAGCGGCCGATGGTCTACAGGCTCGCCGTCGTGCTGCCGCCGGACTTCGAGAGGGAGGATAAGAAGTATCCGCTCGTCGTCCGGATCGGCGGGTTCGGCACGCGGTACACGTCCGCCCGCCGGATCGTGCCCGACCCGCGGTTCGTGCAAATCCTGCTCGACGGGGCCGGGCCGTTCGGCGACCCGTACCAGGTGAACTCCGCGAACAACGGCCCCTACGGCGACGCCCTCACGCAAGAGGTCATCCCGCACGTCGAGAAGGCGTACCGGTGCGTCGGCACGCCGAAGGCCCGGTTCCTCACCGGCGGCTCGACCGGCGGGTGGGTGTCGCTGGCGCTGCAACTCTTCTACCCCGATTACTTCAACGGCTGCTGGGCACAGTGCCCGGACGGGGTGGACTTCCGCGCCTTCGAGCTGATCGACATCTACCAGGACGCGAACGCCTACGTGAACCGGTTCGGGTTCGAGCGGCCGGCGAAGCGGACGCTCGACGGCGACACGGCGTATTCCGTCCGGCACGAGTGCCACCTGGAGCGGGTCCTCGGCCGCGGCGGGCGGTGGGAACTCGGCGGCCTCGACTGGGCGAGCTGGAACGCGACCTACGGCCCGCGCGGCGAGGACGGGCTGCCGAAGCCACTCTGGGACGGCGCGACCGGCGCGATCGACCGCTCGGTCGTCGCCCACTGGGAGAAGTACGACCTGCGGAAGGTGCTCGAAACGAACTGGCCGACGCTCGGCCCGAAGCTGGCCGGCGGCAAGGTCCGCGTCTGGGTCGGCGACGCGGACGACTACTTCCTGAACAACGCCGTCCACCGGCTGAAGGCGGCGACGGCGAAGCTGGCGAACCCGCCGTTCGACGGCGTCATCGAGATCGAGATGCGGAAGGGCCACACCTCGGGCTGGAGCGGGAAGCGGGTGTTGGACGAGATGATGGAGCGGGCGAAGTGACTATATAGCCGCCGGCTTGCGGGCGGGGTTTCGGGGGTCGCAAAAACCCCGCCGGCAAGCCGGCGGCTATATTACCACGCCAGCGGGATGAGCATCGGCCGCGGCACGACGGTCCCGACGATGCGGCCGTGGCGGTTCAAGAGGTCCGTCGTGCGGAACCGGAACGGCTCGTACACCTCCGGCCGCGGGTGGTCCGCCAGGTAGACGCGGACCAGCTTCAACATGTTCTCGTCGTACTGCTGCTTCGACCGCGAATGCACCTCGCACCGGCCGGGCAGCCGCCGGATGTCGCCGTCGAACGCCGGGCTGACGTGGAACAGCTCGTGGAAGACCGTCGTCAGCTTCTCTTCGAACGTCTGGTCCAGGAACCGCGGCAGGCAGAACGTCACGACGTAGAGCATCTCGCGGCCGTCCACGTAGTACCGCTGCGTGCCGTACAGGACGCCCCGCATCCGGCGGGTGAGCGCCCCCTGCTTGTACCGCATCGGCGTGACGCGGGCCATCAGCCCGAACCGGCTGCGGGTGCGGCACGGCGTGAAGCTGACGAGCATCCGGGAAAGGTCGAGCGGGGCGAACGTCGGGACGCGGAGGATGATGTCTTCGCAGAGGACGCGCATCGCGGCGGTGAAGTCGAACGGCGTCGCCGCGGTCGGGGCGGCCTTGCCGACGATCGCGCCGACCGGCAGCGGCCGGGCCGCGTCCCACCGGCGTTCGAGCGGCCACCGGGAGCGGGGCGGGGTCGGGGCGAGCGTGCCGGTCATCCGGGGTCCTTCGTGGCGGGCGGGAAGTTTCAATCGTAGAAGACGGGCCGCGGGCGGTCAACGAGCTTGACGGCGAACGGCACGGCGTGAGCGTGCCGGTGTCACCCCGGTGGCCGCCACCGGCACGCTCACGCCGTGCCGTTCGCCTTTAGGTCCCCGCCGGCGTGTACATCGCCACGTGGCGGTTGCGGTACTCCTTCGGCGTCATCCCGGTCGCCTTGCGGAACGTGTGGCTGAACGCGCACGAGTCGCAGAACCCGTACCGCATGGCGATGTCCGTCACCGTCCGGCCGGTGTGCGTCAGCTCGCGGGCGGCGGCGTGGACGCGGGACTCGATCACGAACCGCCGCACGGTCATCCCGAACACCTTGTGGAACAGCCGCTCCAGTTGCCGCTCCGAGTACCCGACGGCTTCCGCGATGTCCGCCAGCCGCAGCGGCTCGGCCAGCCGGTCGCGGATGTAGTCGGCCGCCGCCGCCACCGGCTCCAGGTGGACGAGGTGCTGCCGCCGGGCCTGGAAGCTCTGGAGCGTCCCGATCAGCCCGACGACCGTGCCCCGGTGGTCGCGGACCGGGTACTTGTCCGTCACCAGCCAGTCGCGGAGCCGCTGGTCGTTGATCCCGACCTCGATCATGTTCACGAGCGGCTGCCCGGTCTGGAACACCAGCCGGTCGTCCGCCAGGTACTTGTCCGCCAGGTCGCACGGCAGGTAGTCGTGCGGCCGCAGGCCGATCACGTCCTCCTCCGTCGTCCCGCCCATCCGCCGGATCGAGCCGGGACTGACCACGACCATCCGGCTGTCCGTGTCCTTGACGAAGTACGCCAGCCCGACGACGCGGTCGAACGGCCGGAGCAGGTCGCGAACGTCCGGCCGCAACCGGAGGAACGCGTCGCGGGCGTGCAACCGGCCGGCGGCTGTCGGGACCATGTCTCGATTCCACAACGCGAAATGGTTAACATCCGGAAACAGAAGTCGGGCCGGACGTTGAGTAGGAAAATCGTCAGATGTCCCGATTTTACAAGAACACGTCCGGCCGATCCTAGCGGAAAGCGCCGCCCGCGGATTAAAACGGGTTCATCAGTCGTCCGACCCGGTCCGGGTCATTCCGTTCGCGTTTCATTTTCTCGTTCGAGGTCTCTCTCATGTCATCCCACGTCGGGAACCGGGGGCGGTCGCGCCTCGGGTTCACCCTGATCGAGCTGCTGGTCGTGATCGCGATCATCGCGATCCTCATCGGCCTCTTGCTGCCGGCCGTCCAGAAGGTCCGCGAGGCGGCGGCGCGGGCCAGCTGCCAGAACAACCTGAAGCAGATCGCGCTGTCCGTCCACAACTACCACGACTCGGTCGGCACGCTCCCCCCGGTCCGGGTGACGAACCGGGCGGTGACGTGGTTCGTGCTCATCATGCCGTACATGGAGCAGGACAACCTCCGCCGGCTGTGGACGCCGACGGCCACGTACACGGACGCGGTGAACGCCGCCGGCCGGACGACGAGCGTGAAGACGTTCTTCTGCCCGAGCCGCCGGTCGGCCGCGGACGGCACGCTCAGCGAGTCGATCCAGGTCTACCCGGCGGACAGCAGCCCGCCGCCGACGTTCACCCCGACCGGCGCGCTGGACGCCCGGTTCGGCCCGGCGAACAGCCCGCCCGGCGCGCTGGGCGACTACGCGGGGTGCGTCGGCTCGGTGAACGGCTACCCCGGCAACCCGACCCGGATCGACTGGGCCAGCATCCGGGCGAACGGCATGCTCATCCAGGGCGAGAACCCGGTCGGCACGTCGTTCAAGGGGCTGACGAACTTCGCGAGCGTCACGGACGGCTTGAGCAACACGTTCCTGGCCGGGGAGAAGCACGTCCCGCAGGGGATGTTCGGCCGGCTGAAGGTCGGCGACGGGTCGATCTACAACGGCATCTGGACGACGTACTCCGGCCGGGTCGCCGGGCCGGAGGACCCGTTGGCGAAGGGGCCGACGGACGTGTCCCCGAGTACGACGGCGGACGCGTTCTACGCCCGGAAGTTCGGCAGCTGGCACACCGGCGTCTGCCAGTTCGCGCTCGGCGACGGGAGCGTGAGGATCGTGCGGACGACGATCGACCCGGTGAACCTCCGCCGGTTCGCGGTCCGCAACGACGGCGAGGTGGCGGTGAACGATTGACCGACCGGCGGGTTCCGTGCGGAGGCCGACGGTGGTAGAATCTCCGGCAGGAGGTTCACCCATGAGCGCGAGCAGTGCCGCCCCGAACCCGCCGGCCGTTGAGGTCGAATCGTTGGATTTGACCGAAGAAGGCCGCCGCACGCTGGCGGACGTGGCCTGGATGCATGAGGAACTGCGGCTCGGCCGTTTCGCCGGGTACGCCGACGAGTACGTCGGCGTGTTCGAGAAGCAGGTCGTCGGGCACAACGCCAGCCTCCGGCAGCTGCGGGCGGACGTGGAGCGGGACCGCGGCATCGGCCCGGCCCGGCTCGCGACGACGTTCGTTCCCGGGCCGAAAGGAATTGGCGGGGGGGGCGCGTGGCCCGCATAGCCCTCGACACGGTCCCCGCGTTCCCCGTCCACTATCAACACCCGAGCGACCGGCCGGGAACCTTCACGACCGTCCCCACGTACCACGTCACGATCCCGCTCTACGTCGCGCCCCGCGCCGCCCCCGACGGGTGGCGGCCGACCGGCACCGTCGATCAGGACCGACGGTTCGACGCCGTCCTCGACACCGGCACGCCGTTGACCGTCATCCCGCCGGACTTCTGGGAAGCATGGGCCACGGACGCGGACGTGCTGGCCCAGCCGCCGGACGAGTCCGCCATCCTGATCGCCGGCGGGCCACAGCCCGGTCGGCTGGCCAGGGTTCGGCTCGGGGCGGTGGACGACGAGGGGCATTGGCTGCCCGCCGAGTGGACGCTCGCGATCCTGTTGGACGGCCGGGGCGAGAATGCCTTGCGGGTTCCCCTCGTCGGGCTGCACTCGCACTTCTTCACCCGCCGGCGTCGCCTCGGCCACGTCGGATTCGAGCAGGACGACCGGTCCGCTGCCGTACCCCGGTGGTGCCTCGAAGACCGACCCCGCCTCCTGCCCTGGTCGTGACTTTCGCCCGGCCCCGGTTTTCTTTACACTGTCACCAGACCGGACCCGCCGTCCTCCCCCGATTCGGAGCCTGGAATGCTTCGCACCTCCCTGGCCGCGTGCCTCGCGGCCGCGCTGCTTGCTTCGCCCGCGCTGGCCCAGCTGCCGCCGGACAAGGCGCTCGCCACCATGACCGCCGGCGACGGCCTGCAGGTCGAACTCTTCGCCGCCGAGCCGATGCTCGTCAACCCCACGGCCATCGACGTGGACCACAAGGGCCGCGTCTGGGTCGCCGAGGCCGTCAACTACCGCCGCAAGAACTTCAACCGGCCGATCCTCCGCCCCGAGGGGGACCGCGTCGTCGTCCTCACGGACAAGGACGGCGACGGCAAGGCCGACGACTCGACCGTCTTCTTCCAGGGCAAGGAACTGTACGGCCCGCTCAGCGTCCTCGTGCTGCCGCAGGCGGACGGGAACGCGCTGCGCGTCCTCGTCGCGCAGTCGCCGGACATCCTCGAGTTCTGGGACAAGGACGGCGACTTGAAGGCGGACGGCCCGCCGACGAAGTTCCTCACCGGGTTCGGCGGGTTCGACCACGACCACGGCGTCCACGGCCTGACCGTCGGGCCGGACGGCAAGCTCTACTTCACCGTCGGCGACTCCGGCGTTACCGGCCTCCAGTCGAGGGACGGCAGGGGGCCGAAGTTCGTCAGCAACACCACGACGATCCAAAAGGGCACGGTCTGGCGGTGCGGCCTGGACGGGAACGGCGTGGAGCTGATCGCGCACAACTTCCGCAACAACTACGAGGCGTGCGTGGACAGCTTCGGCGAGATCTGGCTGTCCGACAACGACGACGACGGCAACCAGCAGACCCGCATCTGCTTCGTGATGCCCGGCGGCAACTACGGGTACGGCCCCCGCGGCCCCGGCCAGTCGCACTGGCACGAGGAGCAGCCGGGCGTCGTCCACAAGACGCTCCGCACCGGGTTCGGCAGCCCGACCGGCATCTGCTTCTACGAGGGGACGCTCTTGCCGAAGCGGTACCAGGGCGACCTGATCCACGCCGACGCCGGGCCGCGGGAAATCCGGTACTTCAAGCGGACGCCGAAGGGGGCGGGGTACGAGCTGGAAAAGATCAACATGCTGACGAGCACGGACAACTGGTTCCGGCCGAGCGACGTGTGCGTGGCCCCGGACGGCAGCGTGTTCGTGAGCGACTGGTACGACCCCGGCGTCGGCGGCCACGGCATGGGCGACTGGACCCGCGGCCGCATCTACCGGCTCACCCCGAAGGGGCACACGGGGTACAAGGTTCCGGAGGTGAAATTGGACTCGAAGGCGGAGAAGCTAGCGGCCCTGGCTTCACCGTCTTTAGCAGTTCAGCACAAGGCGTTTCAAGTGCTTAACGAGATGCCCGGGGGCGAAGCTATCAAAGTCGTGTTGGATGGCGTTTCCGGGTCGGAGTCGCTTCAGGCACGCAGTTTTAGGCAGATGTTTCTCATCATGCGACGAAGCCCGCCCGACATCCTGTCTAGGGATGCCCAAAAAGTGCTGGGCGATTGGCAGAATCGCATAGGCAAGTCGGGAAAATTCCTCGCGATGTTGGTGAGATGTTCCAAGGAGTATGGGCTTCGACAGCCAGGCGCAAAAGATTCATCCCTTGAGGAACACGAGATACCGGCCAGTCGTGAACTGTTGCTTGCAGTGCGAGACGTACCGGTTGAACAGGCCAAAGCAGTTGTCGAAAATGTGATGAAGTATTACGACGGCCAGGACCACTTCTACCGCGCCGCGCTCAACATCGCGTGCGGCACGGACCCGGCGCGGCGGGACAAGATCCTCGCCGACTTCGAGAAGCACTTCCCGGAGTGGAACGACAAGGTCGCGGACCTCGTGTGGGAGCTGCGGCCGAAGTCGATGCTGCCGAAGATGGAGAAGCTGCTCGGCGACGCCAAGCTGACGGCGGCGCAGAAGGCCCGCATCGTGGACATCCTCGCGGCCAACGACGACGTGACGGCCGGCAAGACGATGCTCACCCTCCTCAAGGGCGACGCCCCGGCCGAGGTGAAGGCGAAGGCCGTCGAGAACCTCAAGCTGTTCCTGCCGACGAAGTGGGCCGGCCTCAAGCGGTCCGACGACCTCCGCACGGCGATCTCCGAGCAACTGAAGGGCAAGGCCGCGATCTTCGGCCTCTGGCTGGCGGCGGCCGCGCCGGAGGCGTGCAAGGTCGAGGACGTGCAGGCCGTGGCGACGGACGCCGAGCGCCACCCGGAGGTCCGCCGCGAGGCGGTGCTGACGTGCGGGAAGATTCGCGACGTGAAGATGACGAAGTTCCTCGTCACGCTGACGGCCGACAAGGACCTCGGCCCGGCCGCCGTGACCGCCATCGGCACGCAACTCGGCGGGCAGGGGATCGACGCCGTGGGCAAGGCCGCGCTCGACGCGCTGGAAGGGATCGTCACCGGCGACTCGTCGGCGGCGCTGAAGGCGGCGGCCGTCGAATCGCTCGCCGGCTCGCGGACCGGGACCGGCTGGCTGTTGAAGCTCAAGGAGTCCGGCAAGTTCCCCGAACCCCTCGCCGCCGCGGCCGGGCGGTTGTTGCGGAACAGCCCGTTCCAGGGCGAGCGGAACAAGGCGATGATCCTCTTCCCGGCCCCCGGCAAGCTCGACCCGAAGAAGCTCCCGCCGGCGAGCGAACTCGCGAAGCGCGTCGGCAACGCCGAGAACGGCAAGTCGATCCTAGCGAAGAGCGTCACCAGCGAAGTGCAGTGCCTGAAGTGCCACATGGTCCGCGGGACCGGCGGGCAGATCGGCCCGGACCTGAGCATGATCGGCAAGAAGGCGAGCAAGGAGAACCTGTACGACTCCTTGCTCACGCCGTCGAAGGCGATCGCCGACCAGTACGTGAGCTGGAAGCTCGACACCGACGACGGCCAGAGCATCACCGGCCTCGTCGTCGGCGAGACGGAGACGACGGTGACGGTCCGCGACGCGAACGGCAAGGACTACAACTTCCCGGCGAAGGGGACGGAGCGGAAGAAGTCGTTGCAGTCGATCATGCCCGAAGGGCTGATCGCGACGCTGACCGAGGACGAGTTGGTTGACCTCGTCGAGTACCTGACGAAGCTGCAAACGCCGTCGCTGACTCCCGATTCGTGGATGGTAGTCGGCCCGTTCGCGTCGCCGGGCGGCAACGACGGGTTGGACAAGGCATTCGGCCCGGAGAAGGGCGCGTTCGACCCGGCCGCGAAGTTCGACGGCAAGGCGTGGGCGCTGGTCCGGCCCGGCGCGAACGGGTACGTGGACCTGGCGAAGCTGCACGGCAACGCGGCCGCGAACAGCGTGTCGTTCGCGTACCGCGACGTCGAGTCGCCGGAGGACGTGGAGGCGACGGTCCTGCTCGGCACGGACGACGGCGCGACCCTCTTCGTCAACGGCGAGCCGTCGTTCACGCACAAGGCGACGCGGGCCGCGGCCCCGGAGCAGAACGCGGTGAAGGTGAAGCTCAAGAAGGGCAAGAACGCGGTGCTGCTCAAGATCGCGAACGGCAACAACCCGCACGGGTTCTACCTGACGATCGAGGGCATCCCGGAGGCGGTGAAGAAATGAGTACGACCGAATAGTGGAAAACCCAGACTTCCGAAGTCCGGCTTCGACTTCGGAAGTCGATCCCGCGCCGGGGCGTTCGCGGTGTCGGCAACCGCCTCTCACCCAATTCCACTACCTAAGTCGAAGCCGGACTTCGGAAGTCTG
>JAESGS010000528.1_pt1 | contig 25759 bp, 19 predicted proteins | sample 9269761 | NCBI WGS metagenome assembly JAESGS01 (sample SAMN15741799, study PRJNA653493) | algae metagenome | isolation source: Cyanosarcina radialis HA8281-LM2 and co-occurring heterotrophs from damp... | place: USA: Makauwahi cave, Hawaii | collected 2011-01-06 | reverse complement strand
TGGGACGGAATCCCTCCCGGTGGGCCTCGAAGACTCGACCCACCCTACAAGAAGGTACGGTCAGCGCATCGGCTCAATACGAACGTCGTCGAAGTAGGCTTCGCCCAGCCCGGTCAGCGCGAACGTGACGGCCAGCTTCCCGTCGGTCCCGGCCTGGCGGTACAGGTGGTACTGCTTCCACCCGCCGCCGTACAGCCGCACGGACAGCGGCTCGCTGCCGACGTTGTCGAACACCAGCGCCCCGTCGGCCGTCGCGGACACGCCCGGCACCTTCGCCCAGAAGCTGACGCGCGCCCACGCCCCCGGCGGCAGCTCGACCGCCGGCGTGTCCACGGCCAGCGACACCCGCTCCAGCGCCTGCGGCGGCCGGTAGTCCTTCGCGTCCTTCGGCTTCTTCGGCTTCACCTCCAGCTTGAGGCAGTGCTTACCGAGTTGCGGGCCGTTGTTCGCCGGGGCCGTGGCGCGGATGCCGTCCGTGACGTTCACGATCGCCGCGACCGGCGTCACCGCGTCCAGGTGCGTCTCGCGGGCCGACCACCCCGGCAGCGACTGCACGGCCGCCCCGTCCTTCGTCGGGTTCTCGCTCAACTCGAAGTTGCCGTGCCGGAGTTGGTTCCCGCCGGGCCGCGCGGCCTGAATCTTCTTCGCCAGCTCCCAGTGCTTCGGCAGCGTGTAGAAGCTGACCGCGTAGGGGCTGGCCGTCGGCGACGACAGGCCGGCGGTCGCGTTCTTCCAGTGCTCCCGCATGACGATCCGCAGCGGGCGGAGTGCCGTCCGCGAGTCGCGGTACGCCACGTCCGGCTGGTTGTTCGCCATCGCCTTCGTCGAGCGCTCGATCGACTGCCGGGCCTGCGCGAACAGGTCGTCCGCCCCGCGGACGGCCGGCGCGACCCCTTCGAGTTGTTCGTGAACGGCCTTCACCTTCTCGTAGATTTCGCGCGACTGCTCGAGGGCCAGCTGCGCCGCCCGCTTCGCCGACCCGTTGCGGATGTTGTCCTGCCACCGCACGACCAGGCCGTCCGGCGTCAGGTCGTTGGTGAACACGACGGCGGCCGTCAGGTCGAACTTCGGGATGGTGATTTCGCTCCCGCCGGGCACGGCCCGGACGCCGCCGGTGGCCCGCAGGTTCTCGTAGGTCGCGGGCGTCAGCAGCCACGGGTCCGCGCCGTCCGGCACGAGCGGGACGGTGATCTTCAGCGAATCGACCGCCCCCTGGTCCGGGCAGTGCTGCGACCCCGGCCCGACCCAGACCGGCAGGACGACGATCCCCTTCTTGCCGCGGATGACGGCCGCCTTCACGGCCCCGTGCGACGTGTTCACCCACATCGTCTTCTCGTCGTCGGCCCCGAACAGCACCGGTTCGAGCAACTCGATTTCAGTGTTCAGCAGGTACAACTCGATCATCCGGTCGCGGCCGTTCACGCCGTCGGCGGCGAAGTCGGGCGAGAGGAACTGGTCCGTCCAGAAGCCGAGGCCGCGGTAGCCGGACGCGAGGCCGAGGTACGTGAGCAGCCGAATCTGTTCCGGCTGCGGGCCGAGCGGGAAGTCGAGCCGGTCCGGGTTCGCCCGGCCGGTGGCGGTGGTCAAATACCACTCCGGCATGTGCGTCTGCACCCACGTCCACATCAGCTTGCCCGGCGACGTGAGCGCCCGCCGTTGCAGAAGCCACTCGCGGTACTTGTCGAGTTCCAGGCTGGTGAACAGCGGCCACCGGTGCGAGCCGATCACGTCCAGGTATTCGGAGTACGCGGAGTAGCCGTCCCACAGGTCCACGCCGCGGGGCCGCCGCGGGTCGTACTCGCGGAGCGTGTCGGCGGTGCGGGCGACGGCCCGGAGCTGCTCCGTCGTCCGGCCCGCGCCGAGGTCCCAGAGCAGCACGCCGTCGCCGGACCGGAACCGGCGGAAGTGATCGACGAGGCGGTCCGCGTCGCGATTCACACTGATCGGCGTTTCCGCCCCCGGCTCGTCGCCGACGACCGGAACTTCCGCGACGACCATGAACGAGTTGTTCACCACCGCGTCATCGACGAGGGCGGCGTCCACGTTGGCCGGGAACGCGATGGTGTTGAAGTTGAAGTCGCGAAGCCCTTTGAGCGACTGCCCGGCGTGGCGGACGGCCCGCATGAAAAACGGCTTCTTGTCGATCATGATCCGCCCGGCGACGAACTCCACGGAGTACGGGTGCGCGACGCCGTTCGGCAGCGTCCCGGTCGGGGCGGCCAGCTTCTCGCCGTTCTTCGTCCGGCTGACCGGGCGGCCGATGCCCTTCAGCGGCTTCTTCGGGTCCGGCTTGCACGGGCCGACATCCAAATCGTCGATCCACACCTCGTTGACGCCCGGCCCGGCGTAGACGTTCAGCACGAGTTGGTCTATGTACGCGTCCGTCGGGTCGATCTCGCGGCCGAGTTGCGCCCGCAGGACGGGGAGTTGCTTCTTGAGCGCCTCCGCCGGCTTGCCGACGGTCAGCCGGTGCCACGACCGCACCCGCTCCTCCGGGTAGCTGTCGCCGACGATGAGCGTGGTCAGCGGGGCTTCCGGCGTCCGCGGGTCGCGCTCCTTCGGCAGCACCACGCGGGCGCGGAGCTGGATGCCGGCGCGGAACGACTTCACCCACACGCTGGCGGACGGGTCCTCGCCGCCGACGGCCTGCACCGGGCAGGCCGGGGTGTCGTAGGCGTAGTGGACGAACTCGGCGTCGGCCTTCCCGCCCGCGGGCTGGGCCTCGACCTTCAGGTACTCGGACGACGGGGCGTTGAAGTACGAGTTCGAGACGATGCGGTGGTCCTTCTCCTCGACCTTCAGGTTCGTGTCGGCGACGGCCCACGCCGGCTCCCGGCTGGCGAACCCGTCCCGGTGGACGTGGCCCCGCGGCCCCTCGGGTGACTGCGCCACGACGACGGCCGCGCAGGTGACGACGGCGAGGCCGACCCAGAGGGAGTACCGTTCGTGCATCGAGATGCGCTCCGCGCGGGCGAATTCCCGGACCGAGGGCTATACCCGATGCTGGCAAAGTGGGGAAGGCGAAGTAGGTGGAAGTGGAAAAGGCATTCACCACAGAGACACTGAGGGCACAGAGGAAAGACGAGAAGAGAAATCCGATTCAAAAGACCAGAGAAAAAAACCGAGAGATGAGAGAACGCAAGGATTCTCTTGTTCTCTGGTTTTGAACTCGGTTCTTGTATTCTCGTCTTGACTCTGTGTCCTCTGTGACTCTGTGGTGAATGCCCTTATTCCTGGGACCCGCCCAGACGACCGCCGAAGTTCTCGCCGCCGGCGCGACCCTGCTCCTTCTGCTGCTTGTACACGGCCAGGTCGCGGCGCATCTGCGAGTTGTGCTCCTCCCGCATCTCGCGATAAATCTTCAGCCAGTACCGGCGGGACGCCAGCGCGTCCACGACCGCCAGCCCGATCACGAAGAACGTCAGCAGCGCGACCCCGGCCCAGATGCCGTAATAGGTCCGCATCAGGTCCTTCTCTTCATCCGTCAACTGCCGCTTCTCGCCGTCGGCGTCGGTCGGCTTCTTCTGGCCGAGTTCGTCGATCCGCGCGGTCATGCCAGACAGGTACGCCCCGGCGAACAGCCCGCCGATGACGACGAGCAGCACGCCGACGAGTAGCCGGCGGCGGTGGCGGCCCCGCAGGTAGGCGTACTCGTCGCTCGGCACGAGCTTGCGGTCGCGGAGCTTCTTCATCTCCCGGACCTGCTGCCAGCCGGAGCCGACGCCGAGAGCGACGAGCGCCCCGGCAATCAACAGCGCGACCACCATTTGCGCGTTCAACGGGTCGTCCTCGGACGGGCGGCGAGAAAGGACGTGATACCCTCATCGTCGGGATTCGCCGCGGTCTGTCAAGAATTCCGAACCCGTGCGGCCTCTCCGATGTCCTTCGCTCGTCTCGCACATGCCGGAAGGGAGGTGGGCCATGTCCCCGATTGTTGCCAAAAATCGTGGCGTCGCGTGCAAGCCCCGTTCCCTTTCGAGTGTACCTCCCGATGAGACGAACGCGAACCGACGCACACGGCCGCAAGACCCTCCAGTTGTGCGAGCAGGTGAAGCGAGCGGTCCACGAGATTCTGGCGGACTGTGCCGATGACGTGGTGCGGAATCTGATGGTCGTGTCGGTCGTGCCGGCCCCGAACACGGGCCGGTTGAAAATCGCAGTCGCCGTCCCCCTGACGGCAGACGCGACGGACCGGGCGACGGTCGAAACGCACCTGCAACGGGCGTCCGGGTTCATCCGAACCCAGGTGGCGGCGGCGATCAGCCGACGAAACGTGCCGGAGTTGGTGTGGACGGTGGAATGAGACGGGGGCACTCGCGCGGCGAGTGCCCCACTTGTTTTACTTCGTCGGCGAGTAGTCGGTCGCCTTCAGGAACAGCGACTTCACGCCGTCCTTCACGGTCAGCGACCCGCCCGCCTTCTCTTCGGAGGCCGTTCGCGCCTTCACCCAGTCCGGGTCCATCCGGAAGGAATCGAACGACTTCTTCGCCGCGTCCTTCGAGGCGTGCGACAGCAGGTACACGAGCGTCACGTCCTTCGCGGCGGCCTTGCCGTCGCACTCGCACTTGTCGCCGTCCACGGCCGTACACGCCTTCAGCACCTTCTCGCACGTCGCCTTCTCGCCGGCCGCGAGGTTCCAGTACGCCACGTTCGTCATGCCGTGCTTCTCGAACAGCTTGATCGTGTGGTCGCGGAACCGGGCGTTGATCGCGTCCAGCCCCTTCGCCGGGGTGATGTACGTCCGCAGCTCGAACACCCGCTCGCCGTCCTTCTTCTCGGCCTTGATCGGCGGGCTGTAGTCGGTCGCATTCATGAAGAAGTAGTCGATCCTCGCGACGATCTTCCCGTCCTTCTCGGACTCCTTCGCGGCCTTCTGCCAGTCCGGGTCGGCGGCGAACTCCTTGAACGACTTGTTCCGGGCGTCCATGTCCTTGTGCGCGATGACGTAGATCAGCCGCTCGTCCGGGTTGTCGATGGGAACCCAGTAGCCGATGTTGGTGATGCCGTGCTTCTCGAAGAGCTTGACGGTGTGGTCGCGGAACCGGGCATTCACGTTGTCGAGCTTGCCTTTCGCGGCGTAATAGACGCGGAGTTCGAACAAGCGGTTCTCCTTTTCGGCGGCCGCGGCCGGTCCGACCGCGGCGAGGGCGAGGGTGAGGGCGAACACGAAGCGCAGCATCGCAGACCTCCGGGAGTGGTGGGGTGGTGTTCTAGGAAGGAATCGGTCCCGCTCAACCGCGTCTCGCGTCCGACCGAGCCGGGTGGTAAAGTAACGGCGTTCGAGGGGACGCCATGCCGATTCACGACTGGACGCGGGTGCGGGCGGGCCGATTCCACCACTTCCACCAGCGGTGGATCGGGGCGATCGGCGACGCGCTCAACGCCGGCCGCCTGCCCGCCGGGTACATCGCGCTGACGGAGCAAATCACCGGCGGCCCGGAACCCGACGTCATCGCGCTGAAGTTGCCGGACCAACCGACCGCGCCGAACGGCGTCGGACTGCGCGTGGCGGAGAACCCGCCGCAGGTCCGGTTCCGCACCGAGTCCGAGGCGTCCGGGTACGCCCGGCGGGCGGACCGGGTCGCGATCCGGCACGCCGACGGCGACCTCGTCGCCGTCATTGAGATCGTCTCGCCGGGGAACAAGGACACCCGCCACGCGGTTCGAGCGTTCACGCGGAAGGCCGTGGAGTTCCTGCGGAACGGCGTCCACCTGCTCGTCGTGGACCTGTTCCCGCCGAACCGCCGGAACCCGCAGGGGTTCCACAAGGCCGTCTGGGACCACGTCCGGGAGGAGGACTTCCAGTTGCCGCCGGACAAGCCGCTGACGCTGGCGGCGTACTCGACCGGGGCGCGGATCGCGGGATACGTCGAACCGGTGGCCGTCGGCGACCCGTTGCCGAACATGCCGCTGTTCCTGACGCCCGACGATTACATCCCGTGCCCGCTGGAAGAAACGTACACGACCGCCTGGGCCGTCTTCCCGGCCGCGCTGAAGGGTATTTTGGAAGCGAACGACCCGCCGGGTTGATACACTCTTCACACCGCCGGTCCCTCTTCTCTCATTCCGAGCGATTATGTTCACCCGATCCCTCCTCGTGACGTTGGTGTCCGCGTCCATCGCATCATCCGCCGAGCCGCCCAAAGGGTTCGCCGCCCTCTTCAACGGTAAGGACACGGCCGGCTGGATTCCCTGGGCGATCCACGAGAAGGGAGCGACGCCCGCCGACGGCGTCACCGCGAGTCTCACCACCCGCGCCGCGGCCTGGGCGGAAGAGGCGAAGAAGCACTGGTCCGTCGAGAACGGCGAACTCGTCAACGACGGCCAGGGGGCGTACCTCGCCACGGCCGCGGACTACGGCGACATCGAGCTACTCATCGAGTACAAGACCGTAGCCGGGGCCGACTCCGGCATCTACCTCCGCGGCACGCCGCAAGTGCAAATCTGGGACTGGAACCAGAAGTTCGACCCGAAGAACCCGACCCGCAAGCCGCACCTCGGGTCCGGCGGGCTGTTCAACAACACGCCGGGGGCCGACGGCCGGGACCCGCTCGTCGTCGCGGACAGGCCGTTCGGCGAATGGAACAAGTTCCGCATCGTGCAGGTCGGCGAGCGGACGTGGGTGTGGCTGAACGACAAGCGGGTCGTGGACGGCGCGCGGATGGAGAACTACTGGGACAAGGAGCGGCAGCGGCCGCTGCCGCGGAAGGGGCCGATCCTCCTCCAAACGCACGGCGGCGAGATCCGCTGGCGCAATCTGTTCGTCCGTAGCATCGCCGGGCCGGAAGCAACCGAGTGGCTGACGAAGCAGACGGCCGACTTTGCGAGCGTCTTCAACGGCACGGACTTCGACGGGTGGGCCGGGCAACTGGAAAACTACGAGGTCACGGACGGGACCATCGTGTGCAAGCCGAAGAAGGGCGGCGTCATCTTCACGAAGGAGCAGTACGCCGACTTCGTCGTCACCCTCGAATACAAGGTTCCGCCCGCGGGGAACAACGGCCTCGCGATCCGCTACCCCGGCAAGGGCCGGGCGTCCGCGGACGCGATGTGCGAGGTCCAGGTGCTGGACGACGACGACCCGAAGTACGCGAAGCTGGACGCCCGACAATTCAACGGCTCCGCCTACGGCCTCGCGGCCCCGTACCGCGGCTACGGCCGTCCGGCCGGGGAGTGGAACTTCGAGCGGGTGACGGTCAAAGGTTCGGTCCTGGAAGTGGAACTGAACGGCACGCGGATTCTCAACGCCGACTTCGCGAAGATCGTTGAGTCGAAGAACAACGAGCCGCGGCCGGGCAAGAACCGCACGAGCGGGCACTTCGGCTTCTGCGGCCACAACGACCCGGTGGCGTTCCGCAACGTGAAGATCAAAAAGCTAAATTGAGAAGAATTTTTCACCGCGGAGGGCGCAGAGGGCGCGGAGAAAAACCAAGAGAGTTTAGAAATCATTCTTTGAAATCTTTTCTTGGTTTTTCTCCACGCCCTCTGCGCCCTCCGCGGTGAAATCGGTTTTCACTTCTGCCCGGTGAGCGCCTTCGCCTTCTTCACCAGTTGCAGGAACTCGGCCCGGTACGCGCCGGGGTCGTGCGTCATCGACGACATCGCCAGCTCCTCGACCAGGGCGTAGCTCGCCTGCCCCTTGTACGGCGACTGCTTCAGCAGCATCCCGAAGGCCGCCACCGCGGACGCGAACTGGAAGTCCTCGCTCGCCTTGTCGTAAGACTTGGCCACGTCGCCGACCGGGATTTCGCGGAGGGTGCTCGTGTCCGCGTCCGGCAGCTTGTGCCGCAGCTTCACCACGAACGCCTCGGTCGCCGTCTTCGCGTTCACCTCCGCCTTCGGCTTCTCCGGGGCCGGGGTCGCCGGCTGGTAGCGCAGGCCGTCCACCTTCGGGGCCTCCGTCGCCGCGACGCCGACCGGGACGAGTTCGTACAGCGCCGTGACGACGTGCCCGGCCCCCATCTCGCCGGCGTCTTTCTTGTCGTCGTGGAAGTCCTTCGCCGCCAGCTTCCGCTTCTCGTACCCGAGCAGCCGGTAGGACGCGACCTTCGCCGGGTTGAACTCGATCTGAATCTTCACGTCCTTCGCGACGGTGACGAGCGTGCCGGAAATCTGCTCGACGAGCGCTTTCTTCGCCTCGGCGATGGTGTCGATGTACCCGTAGTTGCCGTTCCCCTTGCCCGCGAGCTGGACCATCATCTCGTCCCGCAGGTTGCCCATGCCGAACCCGAAGACGCTGAGGAACACGCCGGTCTTCTTCTTCTCCTCGATCAGCTTGACGAGCGCGTCCGTGCCGGTCGTGCCGACGTTCCAGTCGCCGTCCGTGCAGAGGATGACGCGGTTCGTCCCCTTCTCGATGAAGTTCCGCACGGCCACGTCGTAGGCGAGCTGGATGCCGCTGGCCCCGTTCGTCGAGCCGCCGGCGGACAGGTTGTCGATCGCCTTCAGGATGTCGTTCTTCTTGCTGGCGTTCGTCGAGTCGAGCACGAGGCCACTGGCCCCGGCGTACACGACCATCGCGACGCGGTCGTTCTCGCCGAGTTGTTCGGTCAGCAGCTTCATCGACGCCTTGACGAGCGGCAGCTTGTTCGGCTCGTCCATCGAGCCGGACACGTCCACGAGGAACACGAGGTTGCTCGGCGGCCGCTTCGCGTTGTCGATGGCCTTCGCCTTGAGCGCGATCCGGGCGAGCCGGTGCTTCGACGCCCACGGGCAGTCGGCCATCTCGACCCGCACGGTGAACGGGTCGTTCCCCTCCGGCGGGGCGTCGCGGTACGGGAAGTAGTTGACCATCTCCTCGATCCGCACCGCGTCCGGGTGGGGGATGGCGTTGCGACTGAGGTAGTTCCGCACGATGGCGTAGCTGGCCGTGTCCACGTCCACGCCGAACGTGGAGAGGGCGTTCAGCCCCTCGACGCGGGTGAACGGGTTCTCGATCAACTGGCGGTATGCGTTGCCGGACGGGCGCGAGGGTGCGGTGTCGCCGAAGGGGTCGTTTGGCGAAAGCTGCTTACGGCCGGGTTCGCTAATTGCTAACGGCCCGCCCCTCGATTCGAGTTCTGCTTCGCCTTTTACAGACGGAAGCGGGGGGGGGGGGGGGGCCGGGGCTTTGGCATAAAAATCCTTCGCCGGCTTGTTCTCTCCTGGAGCGGCGGGCTTCGCTTCGTAGTACCTCGTGGTGTCATCGGCCGCAGGATCGGTTGCGGTCGCTGAACCTGGCGTGGCACCGGTAGGGTTCGAGGGCGGAAGGTAGCCGGGTTGCGCAGGACTACCGCCGCCTTGGAAGCCGCCTCCTCCAAGCCCGCGCCGCTTAAATGATTCTCTCTTGTCAGCCGGGACCGCAGTCACTGCGGCGAGTTCATCCATGGTTGTTGCTGAAGGTGCTCCCAATGCGAGTTCCAAGCCCTCTGCTAATGGAGCCGTTTCTTCGTTGAATGTGTTGCTCATCTCTGGGGCGTTTTTCGCCGCCGTTTCCCTCTCTGTCCGCGATTCCCTAGGCGCGAATTGTTGGTTCGCGAAGACCGCGAGCATCACCACGGCGGCGAGGGACGCGAGCGTGATCGCCCACCGGTTGACCGCCCGCGGCTTCGCCAGCGACGCGGCCACGGCCGGGGCGACCGACGCGGCCGCCGGCTGCTCCTCGGCCGCGAGGCTTTTCGTCAGCAGGTGGCCGAGCTGCCGCGTCTGTTCGAGCAGTTGCCGGGCGGCCGCGTCGTCGCGGAGGCGGGTTTCGATCTCGGCCCGCTCCGCGTCCGTCAGCGACGGGTCGTTCAGGGCGTAGGCGGTCAGCTTGAGTTCAAAGTCGTCGGGGGTCATGGGAGTCATCCAGTCGTGTGTGAAGTGTGTTCAGGTCAGGTGCGGCAGCGACTGCCGGAGCGTCTTGAGGGCGGTGTGTAGCAGCACGCCGACGTGGGACTCGGTCAGCCCCATCACCTCGGCGATCTCGCGGTACGAGAACTGGTTGTGGAACCGCAGCCGCACCGCCTCGGTCTGCTCGGCCGGCAGTTGCGCCAGCCGCGCCAGCACCACGCGGGCGGTGTCGGTCGTTTCGGCCGTCTGGGTCGGGTCCGGGCCGCGGGCCGGGGCGTCGGCCGCGGGGTCGAGGGTGGCGATCATCCGGTGGTCCTTTCGCAGGATGTCGATGACCTTCCGCCGGCACACCGCGAACAGCCACGGGGCCAGCCGGGGTTCGAGTTCCAATCGCGATTGCTGACAGAGTTGGAGGAACGCCTCCTGGACCACGTCGCGGCCGCGGTCGGCGTCCGGCAGCATCCGCCGGACGTAGGCGAGCAACGGCCGCTCGAACCGCGTAACGGCCGCGAGGATCCAATCGCGATCCGGTGTCATGGCCCCTCCGTCTGAGAGGGTCAACGGACGGGCGGCCGGTTCATTAATGAGAAATGCGGAATCGTTACGCCGCGATCGCGGCCGGGACGCGGGTGATGAGGTCGAGGACGCCGAACAGTCGCGGGAGGTCGGTCAGTTGAAACTCGCGGTCATCCAGGATCACGACGTTCCCCTGGAGCTGGAGGAATTTCCAGACCGAACCGGTGGAAACGACTCCCGAGATCGGGAAGATCGGCTGCTTCGCTTTCTCGTTGGCGACCGTTGCCGCGTACATGGTCGCGATGCACTGACCCAAGCCGGTCGGCAGCAGGTCGTTCTTCGCTTCCACCACCGCGGCGAACGGCGCGGAAACGTAATACTGGCTCAACCCCCACGTGAGCAGGAAGTCGAAATATCCGTTCAGCCCGCGGTCGGGGTCAACCTTCCACTCGGTCCCGGAGAACAACTTGAACCTCTTATTCGTCATACGTCGTAGCTCGAACAGGACGGGCGCGATGACGAACTCGGACTTGGCCTTCTCCGTACTGATGGCCTGGGCCAGATCGAACCCCTCGCGGATGGATTCCATGAAATCCTGGCGCACGGCCAGGGCCGGGGGGTTCGGGAACAGGTCGCCGTCGCGAATGGCCAGGCCGAGTTGCTCGCCCACTTCCGGGAATGTAAAGTCGCGGAACGCCATGTCGATCCCTCCACACTTCTCTCAATGTATCACTTCACCTTGAACAGCCGCTGGGCGTTCTCGCGGAAGAACTGCTCGCGATAATCGGCCGGCACGATCCCGCTGACGAACTCGCGGTAGCCCGGCATCGGCACGAGCGGCCAGTCGCTGCCGTACAGGAACCGGTTCGGCCGGCCGGCGTACCGGATCGCTTTCCGGACGCGGTCGATCACGTCCGCCAGGTCGTCCTGCGCCGCCTCGCCGGTGAAGTCCTCGGCCTCGCCGACGATCAGCCCGGACAGGTCGGCCCACACGTTCACGTTCTTGTAGATGACCTCGGCCGCGTCGATCGTCCACGGGTTGCCGAGGTGCGCCATCACGAACCGGACGTGCGGGTGATCGACGGCCACTTCATCGACGTTCAGCGGGTGGGCGTACTTCAGCTTCGCGTAAGGGGAATACGTGTCGCCGGTGTGGAACACGACCGGGATGTCGTGCTTCTCCGCGAGTTCGTAGTACCGCCGGTACGTCGGGTGGGCCGGGTCGAAGTGTAGGTAGCCGAGGTAGCCCTTGAGCGCGACGACGCGGCCGGTGGCGAGCGCGGCGTTCACCCGCTGGAAGTGGTCGTGGTCCGCCTTGTCCTTCGTCGGGTCCATCACGCCGATGGCGGACAGGCCGGGGACCTTCGCGGCGATTTCGAGGGTGCGGGCGACGCCGAGTGGGTCGTCGGTCGTGATCCGCCACTCGCCCATCGCGAAGGCGTGGGTGATCCTGGCGTTCCGCATTTCCTGTCGAAGGAGGGACGCGATTTGATCCGGCGGGGACCGGAGGACCGGCGCCAGGCTGCCCGCGCCGGGAATCTGGGGCGGCACGACGTGGATGTGCGCGTCGATCATGCCCCAATCGTAGTCGCGAACGACCCGCCGGGGAACGACCATTTACCGGTACATCGACTGCACCCAACTGCCGAGGTAGTGCAAGAGACTGGTACAAATCACCAGCAGGAAGATCGCCACCCACGCCTGGAACGCGATCCGGTAGGCCGGGGAGTGCTCGCCGCCGGGGTACTGCGGCACGTCGTCGGGAATCGCTTCGCTGTCCATGACGGTCACCCTGAAAGATTCGGCCCCGTCAGTTTACATCGGCCGTTACGGAATGAAACGTCGCCGAATCGCCGGCCGTTGGCCGGCCCCGCCGGGGGATTCCCGGCACGGCCGTTTTTCGCGAACAAATCCGGCGAATCAGAAGTACAATCTGTGGGACCGCGGTCCGGGACGACCGATGGGAAATCGCCCCCTCCAATGGCCTGCCCGCGAATGGACCCGTTCACGCCGCAGAATTTAGTTCAGGCCATCCGCGAGAGCGGCCTCTACCCGCCGGACAAGCTCGCGGCCCTCGATTCACTCACCCCCGAAATCATCGCCGACCTGCCGAAGCTCGCCGAACAACTGTTCGCGGCGAAGCTCGTCACCCCTTACCAGGCCCGCAAGGTCCGCCTGAACCGCCTGTCCGAAATCCTGTTCGGCCAGTACCTCGTCCTCGACAAGATCGGCGAGGGCGGCATGGGCAAGGTGTACAAGGCCGCCCAGGTCCGCACCGGGCGGCTCGTCGCGCTCAAGGTCGTGCGGGCGCAACTCATGTCGAACAAGACGGTCGTGTCCCGGTACAAGCGGGAGGCGGCCGCGTCCGCCACCCTCAACCACCCGAACATCGTCACCCTGCTCGACGCCGACGAGGCCCAGGGCCGGTACTTCCTGGCGATGGAGTTCGTCTACGGGTCCGACCTGTCGCGGATGGTCAAGGAGTTCGGCCCCCTGCCCTCCACAGAGGCGTGCGAGTACGTCCGCCAGGCGGCCCTCGGCCTCCAGCACGCCCACGACCATAACTTGATTCACCGGGACATCAAGCCGTCGAACATCCTCGTCAGCGGCGAGCGGGCCGCCCCGGACACCGGCGGGGTGGCGACGGTGCGGCTGCTCGACATGGGCCTCGTCCGGTCGCTCGTCGAGGACGACGACGCGTCGAAGACGGAACTCACCCGCGACGGCACGGTCGTCGGCACGCCGGACTACATGTCCCCGGAGCAGGCGAAGAACTCCAGCGGGGTGGACCACCGAGCGGACGTCTACAGCCTCGGCTGCACGCTCTTCTACCTGCTGACCGGGAAGCCGCCGTTCCCGGACGGGTCGCCGATCGACAAGCTGCTCCGCCACCAACTCGACCCGCCGCCGGACGTTCGCAAGCAACGGCCGGACGTGCCGTTCGAGGTCGTGAACCTGGTCAACAAAATGCTGGCGAAGCGGCCCGAGGACCGCGTCCAGACGGCCGCGGAGGTGGCGCGGATCGCCGCCCAGTACACGGCCGCCGGGCTGGCGAGCGCCCAGGACATCGTGTTCACGATGCCGGACGCCCCGCCGCCGGTCGTCCCGGTCGGGGACACGGTGGCGACGCCGGCCGTGAAGGTGATGGAAGCCGAGGTCGTGACCCGCAAGTCGGCCCCGGTCCCGAAGCCGGCGGCGCTCCTGAAGAAGCCGGTGAAGCTCGTCCCGCGGGAGGCGGACAGCAACGACTCGTTCCCGCACGTCGGGTCGCGGCGGGGCCGGGACGCGGACTCGGACAGCCTGCCGGGGACCGGGGACGAGACGCGGCCCCGGAGCAAGGACACGGAAGCGGCCGCCGCGGCGAAGAAGCGGCAGGCGAAGGCCCGGCTGGCAAACAAGAGGCGGAAGAAACCGACGAACTGGGTCCCGCTCGTCGCCGCCGCGGCCGGGGCCACCGTCCTGGCCGTCGTCGCGCTCGTGTTCCTGCTCAAGCCGGACCCGAAGCCGACGGAGGCGAAGCCGGACCCGAACAAGAACGCGCCGCCGCCGGTCGCGGCCCGGCCGCCGCTACCGCCGGCGTGGCTGCACGTCCCGGAGGGGGCGACGGCCCTCGCCGTGGCCCACCCGGACGCCTACTGGCCGGCCGCCCGCGACTCCATCCCGGCCCAGTCCCGGTACGTCAAGGCGATGAACGAGCTGGCCGCGAAGTACCAGTTCGACCTCCGGGCCGGCGAGCGGTTCACGTTCGCGTACACCGGCGGGCCGAACCACGGGTTCGCGGCCACGATCGAGGGGGCGTTCCTGACCCCGGACTGGTTCCGGCAGGTCGCGAAAACGCCGGGGGCAAAGGCCCAGGTGCTCGACGGGCAAATGTTCTTCACGTTCCCGTCCCCGCGGGACCGGGCGATCCGCGGGTGCGGCAGCGCGGCCCGCGGGTACACGATCACCAACGAGGAACACCTCGCACACGAGTTATCCCGGCGGAACCCGGCGAAGACGCCGGCCCTGGCCGACGGGCTGCTCCGGGCGATCCCGGACGCGGCCGACCCGACCCGGCCGACGGTCACGTTCGCGGCCACCGGCAAGTGGCAGCTGCCGGACGGCCCGACGCTCTCCGAGTTGGGGGCGGAGTTGGTCATCATCAACGCCCGGCTGGTGGGCGACCGGTTCGACGTGGACGTGGAGGTCAGCGGCACGAGCAAGGAGCGGGTCCAGGAGTTCGTGAACGTCTCGCTGTGGGGGTTCGTGAACAAGCGGCACGTCGGGGTGAAGCCGTACCTGAAGGCGATCTTCGAGAACACGGCGAACGACGGCTGGGACAAGGTCGGGGGCCTCGACCGGCTGACGAAGACGGAACCGGCCGCGTGGACGATCGAGCAGGTCCACCAGTGGTTGGAGCGGCTGCTGCCGGAGTGACGGGCTGACGAACAACCAAGGTCGGGCCGACCCTGGGACCGCGGGCGTCCCGCCCGCCCACGTTGCCATCTCGGGGACCCGTCTCACGCGGCTGGGGCCGTGGCGGGCGGGACGCCCGCGGTCCCAGGTCAGGTCCTTGTGATGCCCCGATTGTTTCTCTTCATCTCCCTCGCCCTCGTCGGCTGTTCGAGCAGTTCCCCACCGCCGCCCGCCGCCCCATCGCCCTCGCCGAAGGCCGAGGAGCCGCCCCCGCGCCGTCCGGCCCCTGCGGCCGAGCGGCCGCCGGAACCGAGGAACGTCGTCTTCACCGCCGCCCCGGCCGACGCCGACCGCGTGCCGCCGGTGCGGCCGGTCGAGCTGCCGGCCGTCGCGAACGCTACCGCCGTCTGGGGCGGGACCGGCCGCGACCACCGCGGCCGCGTCTACTTCGGCGTCTCCACCGAGGGCGCGGGCGTGCTCTCCGCGCACCTCGTCGAGTACGACCCGGCGACGGGGAACACCATCGACCGCGGCGGGGCGGTCGAGAACCTGACGCGGTTCGGCCTCGCGAAGCCGGGCGAGAGCCAGAACAAGATTCACACGAAAATCTGGCAGGCGGCCGACGGCTACCTCTACTTCGCGACGATGGACGAGGGCGGGGAGAAGGACGACGGGTCGAAGCCGCAGACGTTCGACTCGCACCTGTGGCGGGTGAAGCCGGCCGGCGGCGAGTGGGAGCACCTCGCGGCCGTGCGGGAGGCCGTCGTCGCGGCCGCACTCGGCGGGCGGTACGTCTACTTCCTCGGCTACTTCGGCCACGTCCTCCACCAGTGGGACACGGAACGCGGCACGCTCGCCAACTCCGTCCGCGTCGGGTCCGTCGGCGGGCACACGACACGGAACATCTTCGCCGATACTCGTGGACATGTGTTCGTCCCGCGGGTGACGGCGGCGAAGGTCGAACTCGTCGAGTTCGACGAACGGCTGCAAGAAGTCGCCGCGTTCCCGCTGGCCGGCTACACCACGACGCCGGACTCGAGTTCGCACGGCCTCGTCGGCGTCACGCAGCTGGCCGACGACGGGTTCGCGTTCGTCACCGACCGCGGCCGGTTGTACCGGCTCACGCCGCGGGTGACCGGCAGCGCGCTCGTCGATCTCGGCAACCTCCACCCGGCCGGCGAGTGTTACTGCGCGACGCTGTTCACGTTCGACGGGGAGTCGAGCGTCGTCGGGATCGGCCACCGGCCGGGCGGCGGGCGGGAGTACGAGTGGGTTCGATTCGACCTGCGGACGCGCCGCTCGACGGCGGCGAAGGTGGCCGTGCCCGTCCCGGCCGGGGCGACCGACGTGTTGGTCTACGGCAGCCAGACGCGGGACGACGACGGGGCGTTGTACGTCGCCGGCCGGTACGTCACGGCCGGCAGCCGGCCGGCGGCGTGGCGGGTCGGGCCGTAAACGCCAACGACCCACGGTCCTCGTGGGTCGTCACGGCGGGCGGTGTGCGGGGACGAGGCTCAGTCGTCGTTCTTCTTCTTTTGCATGATAACGAGCAGGATCACGAGGCCGACGAGCAACGCGCCCATGATGCCCATGAAGCCCCAGCTATTCATGAAGTCCATGTTCGATCCTTTCGCAGAAGAATGGAGACGGGGGACGGTTTCCCTTGATGAAGGGTAAACGGATACGAACCCACGACCGGCCGGGGGGCACGCGCCGCCGGGCACGCCGGTACGCTTCGCACGTGTTGTACCGCCCCGATTTCGGCCGTGCAAGTAGCTTCCCCGATTTTTTGCAGAACCCCACCGGCCCCGCGCCCCTCCCGTTCCCCGCGAACCTCCGCGCCCTAGTCAACCTCACTATCGGTGGTAACATAGTGTGGTTGTCTCCCGTTCCTCTCATCCCCCAACTAAGAGAAGAAGGATGAACCCTGGCCTCGAACTCGTGCGCTCCGGACAGCTCCTGTACACCGACGAGGTGGGCCGCGACGCCTGCGGCATCGGCGGCGTCGCCGCCAAGGACGGGAAACCGAACGCCGAGGTCGTCCAGAAGGCCATGCTCGCGCTGAAGGCGCTGGAGCACCGGGGCGGCGTCTGCGGGGCGGCCGGGGACGGGGCCGGGCTGACGCTGCAAATCCCGCAGCCGTTCTTCCTCGAAGAAGCCAAGCGGCTCGGCTTCGCCGACGCCCGCGCTCTGCGGCCGACGGACCGGCTCGCCGTCGGCGTATTCTTCATTCATGAACGGGAAGCGCCGGCCATCGAGCGGGCGCGTACCATCGTCCGCCAGACGCTGACCGGCGGCCCGGTGAAGCTGCTCGGCCTGCGGCCCGTCCCGACGAACGACGGCATCCTCCCGCCGACCGCCCGAGACACCCGGCCGGGCGCGATCGAGCAGTGGCTGTTCAAGGTCGAGGGCGACCCGGTCGCGGCCGAGAAGTACCTGTACCGCCAGCGGCTCGCCCTCCGCGAGCAGTTCAAGAAGGCCGGGCTGGACGTGTACGTCCCGTCCCTCTCGACGAAGCTCGTCAGCTACAAGGGCCTGCTCACCAGCCCGCACCTGTGCGACTACTACCCGGACCTGATCGCCCCCGGCTTCGAGGCCGGGATCGCCATCTTCCACCGCCGGTACAGCACGAACACGTTCCCGAACTGGAAGCTCGCGCAGCCGTTCCGGTTCACGTGCCACAACGGCGAGATCAACACGATCCGCACGAACCGCAACGCCGTGCAGGCGTTCTCCCGCGGCCTCACGCCCCCGCCGCCCGGCGGCGACATCTGCACGCCGAAGATGAGCGACTCCGCCAGCCTCGACGAGTGGCTGGAGTACCTACTGCTCGAACAGAACTGGAGCCTCTTGCGCGCGATGCGCCTCTCCGTCCCGCCGGTGTGGGACACAGAAGCGGACGTGTGGGGGCCGGAGGCGTTCCAACTGTTCACGTACTGCCGCCGGACGATGGGCAGCCTCGCCGCGTGGGACGGCCCGGCCGGCATCCTCGGCACGGACGGCCGGTACATGGTCGGCCTCGTGGACCGCATGGGCCTCCGCCCCGTCCGCTGGTGCGCCGACAAGCGGGGCTGGCTGTACATCGGGTCGGAGACCGGCGTGTTCGGCCTCGACAACACGACGATCGTGGCGAGCGGCCAGCTCCAGCCGGGCGAGATCATCGCCATCGACACGGAGACCGGCACGCGGCTCGACAGCAAGCAGATCATGAACCGCGTTGTCGAGGAGGCGAAGGCCGAACTCGGCAACATCCACGAGCTGAACCAGCGGCAGGTCGTCATCACGGAAGGGTTCGACTTCAGCCGTCAGGTGGAAGACGTGGTCGGCGCGATGTTAAAGGAACAGAACTGGACGCTGGAAAACCTGCTCCAGGCGTGCGGCTGGGACTTCGACCGCGCGGTGTTCGTCAAGGACATGGCGAAGCTGAAAAAGGAGCCGCTGTCGAGCATGGGCCACGACCGCGTGCTGACGATCTTCAGCCAGCACCACCCGACGTTGTTTAAGTACTGCCAGCAGACGTTCGCGGAGGTGACGAACCCGCCGATCGACCCGTACCGCGAGGGCGGGGCGATGTCGCTGGCGACGTATCTCGGCAAGGCGTACCCGACCCGCGGGGCCGCCCAGGACGACACGCTGCCGGTGAAGCAGATGGAACTCTCGTCGCCGGTCATCAGCGACGCGGTCATCGAGGAGATCAAGCAGAACGAACTGCTCGGGTTCAAGTTGCTCGACTCGACGTTCCCGCTCCAGGGCGGCGCGGAAGCTTTGCGGAGCGCGCTGCACAAGCTGCGGAGCGACGCCGAGAAGGCCGTCCACGAAGGCTACCACGTCCTGTGCATCAGCGACAAGGAAGCGGTGAAGCGGGGCATCGACCCGATCCCATCGCTGCTCGCGCTCGGGGCGGTCCACAGCTACCTGTGCCAGCAGGGGCTGAGGGACAAGTGCTCGCTCGTCGTCCAGGCCGGGGACATCCAGGAAGGGCACGACATCTGTGTGCTCGTCGCGTTCGGCGCGGACGCGGTCCACCCGTACCTGATGCTGCGGCTGGTGAAGGACGGCATCACGTACAAGCACCCGGAGAGCAAGCAGGACATCTCCATCCCGGCCCGCGAGGCGCTCGAGAACCTGTTCGAGGCGCTCGAGGACACGATCAAGAAGGTTATCTCCAAAATGGGGATCACGACCATCGAGGGCTACCGCGGCGCGATGCTGTTCGAGGCCGTCGGGTTCGGGCCGGAGCTGATGGAGTTCTTCGGCGACTTCCCCAGCCGCGTCGGCGGGCTGACGCTCGCGGACCTGGTGGACGACGTGAAGTGGCGGGTCGAGCGGGCCGAGGAGATGGCCGCGAAGAACACGCCGATGGGCCGGAACAAGGACTACCACGCGTTCAACGCGAAGGTGCGGATGGCCCTGCGGAACGCCGTCATCGAGGCCCACCCGGAGCCGGACGGCGGCGGGGGCGAGGTCGCCTACACCACGCCCCCGGCCGTGAAGGACGACACGCTCGAACTGAAGGTGAACGCGAAGTTCAAGAAGTTCACGGAGATGGTGAACACCCGCGTGCCGACGGTCCTCCGCGACCTGTTCATCATCAAGTCCGGCACGGCCGTCGAGAAGGACAAGGTCCAACCGGCCATCGACCTGATCGTGAACCACTTCCGCGGGGCGGCGATGAGCCACGGGGCGCTCACCGGGGCGTCGCACATGACGATCGCGGCGGCGCTCAACGAACTCGGCGGGTTCAGCAACTCCGGCGAGGGCGGCGAGTCCCGCTTCCGCAACGACATCCCGCCGCGGGCGTGGGGGTCGTACTGGGAGAAGGTCCGGCAGCAGCGGGTCGCGCACCCGGACGTTTACACACTCGGCGGCGACCTGAACAAGAGCCGGTTCCGCAGCCGCATCCGGCAGGTCGCGTCCGGCCGGTTCGGGGTGGACGCCGAGTACCTCATCAACGCCGAGGAGTTGCAGATCAAGATGGCCCAGGGGGCGAAGCCCGGCGAGGGCGGCCAGCTCATGGGCAAGAAGGTGACGAGCGAGATCGCCGAGATTCGGTTCGCGAAGCCGGGCACGGACCTGATCTCCCCGCCGCCGCACCACGACATCTATTCCATCGAAGACCTGGCGCAGCTGATCTACGACCTGAAGGCCGTGAAGCCGGGGATGCCGGTGTCGGTGAAGTTAGTCGCGGTCGAGAACATCGGCACGATAGCCGTCGGCGTGGCGAAGGCCGGGGCGGACGTGATCGAGATCGACGGCATCGACGGCGGGACCGGGGCGGCGATGGTGTCGTCGAAGGAGCACGCCGGACTGCCGAGCGAGATGGGGCTGTGCGAGGCGCACCAGGCGCTGGTCGTCAACGGCATCCGCACGAGCGTCAAGCTCCGCGTCGGCGGCGGCATCAAGAACGGCTGGGACGTGATCAAGTACGCCCTCCTCGGGGCCGACCAGTTCGTCTTCGGCCAGGGCCTCATGGTGTCCGTCGGGTGCATCGTGTGCAAGTCGTGCCATATCCCGAACTGCCCGACCGGGATCACCGGGTCGCCCGAAATCTTCAAGGGCCACCCGGAGCACACGAAGGCGTACATGCACGCCGTCGCGGAGGAGGTCCGCTGCCTGCTCGCCGAGATGGGGTTCACGCACGTCGGCCAGCTCACCGGCCGGTCGGACCTGCTGGAGCGCCGCCCGGACTTGAAGGGCCGCCCGGCCCGGGTGGACGTGTCGAAGTTCCTGCGGCCGGACATGGCGCTCGACAAGCTGGCGCAGAAGTTCCCGCAGATCACCGGCACGGTCGGCGTCTGCGAGCCGCCCGGCCCGTCGTTGAACGAGAAGCTCGCGACCGCCCTGCACGACGCCATCGACCTCGCGCAGGACGCGACGCTGACGTTCAAGATCAAGAACAGCGATCGGTCGGTCGGCGCGACGATCGCCGGCACGATCGCCAGCCTGTACGGCCGGGAGGGGATGCCGAACGGCCGCAAGATTCGGGTGAAGTTCGACGGCGAGGCCGGGCAGAGCTTCGGGGCGTGGTGCCTCGACGGGCTAGACCTGGAACTCCGCGGGTTCTGCCAGGACGGGCTGGCGAAGGGCATCGCCGGCGGGACGGTCGTGGTGACGCTCGACTACAAGGCGTCCGACTACGGCGGCGAGATCATGAGCGTCGCCGGGAACAACGTGGCGTTCGGCGCGACCGGCGGGCAGGTGTTCATCGGCGGCCGCGCCGGCCACCGGCTCGGCATCCGTAACAGCGGCGCGACGATCGTGGCCGAGGCGGCCGGGAAGTACGCCTGCGAGTACATGACCCGCGGCCGGGTCGTCATCCTCGGCCCGATCGAGAACGAGGTCGGCAGCGGCATGACCGGCGGCGAGCTGTTCGTCTTCGACCCGAAGAACGAACTGGCCGCGAAGCTGCACAGCAGCAGCGTGGCGGTCGTGAACTGCAAGCACTCGGACTACGAGTGGATGCACCCGCTGGTGCGGCAATACTACGACCGGACCGGCAGCCGGCAGGCGAAGAAGATTCTGGACCGGTGGGCGGACATCCGCCGCGAGCACCGGCTGAAGAAGGTCGTCCCGTTGGCCGTGGCCCGTGCGATGGAGGACTTCCGCGCCGTCGGTACGGCCGCGGGGTAAGCCTTTCCAAACCGTCCGATTCGACCGGTCGCGGGACGGGTTCCCACCGCGACCGGTTCTCGTTTCTAGCCCCAGAACTGCTGCCGCGATTCCTTGCACGGCCCGCCCGATCCGGTTGCATCCCGCCCAAACCGGTCGAGATTCGTGACCCGGATTCCCCGGCCGCGAACGATTGAAATGCCTTGAAAAACAAGCGTTCCACATAATCCGCCAATCGTGTCCGATTATTGGCCCGCAGCGTGCTTTTATCCTCCCCGTCGGCCGGGTTCTCGAACCCGACCGGCCCTCCCCCGTTGACCAGGATTTGCCTTCGATGCCTTCGCGTTCTGCCATTCCCGGAACCGTTTACCTCGTCGGGGCCGGTCCCGGCTCGCCGGACCTCATCACCGTCCGCGGCTTGCGCCTCCTGCAAACGGCTGACGTGGTCGCCCACGACGCCCTAATCCACCCGGACCTGCTGGCGGAAATCCCCGAAACGGCCGAGGTCGTGTACGTCGGTAAGCGGGGGTTCTGCGTCGGCTCCACCAAGCAAGAAACCATCAACGACCTGCTCGTCCGCCACGCGAAGGACGGGAAGGCCGTCGTTCGGCTGAAGTGCGGCGACCCGTGCGTGTTCGGCCGCGGCGGCGAGGAGGCCGAGTTCCTCGCCGAGAACGGCGTCCGGTTCGAGATCGTGCCGGGCGTGACGACCGCCCTCGGCGCGTGCGCCGCCGCCAACATCCCGCTCACGCACCGCGACGCCGGGCAGTCGGTCGCCCTCGTGACCGGCCACTTCGACCCGGACTCGCCGGACTGCAAGCTCGACTGGGCCGGGCTGGCCCGGATGAGCAACCTCGCGATCTACATGGGCCTCCGCCACCTGGACCGGATCGCTGTGAAGCTGATCGAGGCCGGCATGGACCCGCAGACGCCGGCGGCCGTCATCGAGAAGGCGACGCACGCCGACATGCGGACCGTGGACGGCGAGCTGGCCACCATCGCCGCCCTGAGCGAAGCCGAGAGCGTCGCGGCCCCGGCCGTCGTCGTCGTCGGCGAGGCCGTGCGGTTCCGGCACGTCCTGAACGACCTGACCGAACGCGCGGACGAGTTCCGCGACGAATACTAAGGAGCCATTCCCCATGCCGAAGCGTTCGCTGCCGACCCGCCGCGGGTTCCTCAAGGGGGCCGCCGCGCTCGCCGGGGCCGGCCTCGTGGGGTGCGGGGACGGGTCGAGCGGGTCGTCCGCCCCGGCCGAGGGGATGATCGGCAAGCTCGACATCGGCATCATCGCCCTGACCGACTGCTCGCCGTTCGTCGTCGCCCACGAGAAGGGGTTCTTCCAGAAGCACGGGGTCGAGTCGAACATCGTCAAACAGGCGAACTGGAAGGCCGTGCAGGACGCGCTCGCCACGGGTGCCATCCAGATGACGCACATGCTCATCGGGATGCCGATCGCCAGCACGATGGGGCTGCTCGGGTCGCAGAAGATTCCGATGGTCATCCCCTGGATGGCGAACCGCAACGGGCAGGCGATCTCGCTGAAGGCCGACTTCAAGGGGAAGGTCGGGGCCGACCCGAAGCCGCTGAAGCCGTTCGTGGACGCGGCGAAGGCGGCCGGCAAGCCGCTGACGTTCGCGATGACGTTCCCGCCCGGCACGCACGCCATGTGGATCCGCTACTGGCTCGCGGCCGGCGGCGTCAACCCCGGCGACCCGAAGGGCGAGAGCGCGGACGTGAAGCTCATCACCATCCCGCCGCCGCAGATGGTCGAGAACATGAAGCGGGGCGAGATGGACGGGTTCTGCGTCGGCGAGCCGTGGAACGCCCGGACCGTCAGCGAGGGGATCGGGTACACGGCCATCACCACGCAAGAGATTTGGAAGGACCACCCGGAGAAGGTCGCGGCGTTCAAGGCCGACTTCGCCGACCAGAACCCGAAGCTCGTAAAGGCGGCGCTGAAGGCCCTGCACGAGGCGAGCGTCTGGCTGGACGAGGAGAAGAACAAGGAGGAGCAGGCGAAGATCGTTTCCGCGACCGGGTACATCAACTGCAAGCCGGACCTCATCCTCGGCCGGATGAAGGGCGAGTACGACTACGGCGACGGGCGGAAGGTCGAGAAGGACCCGCACGCGATGATGTTCAGCCAGCGGAACTGCAACTACCCGCAGCCGGCCTACTGCAAGTGGTGGCTGACGCAGCTCCGCCGCTGGGGGTTCACCGACGGCGCGCCGGATTACGAGGGCGTGACGAAGCAGGTCATGCGGCCGGACCTCTACGAGGAGGCGATGAAGGAACTCGGCGTCAAGTACGGCGGCCCGGACGACACCCCGCAGAAGCTGTTCGACGGCGTGACGTTCGACCCGAAGGGCGACCTGGAGAAGTACGCCAAGGGGTTCGCCGTCCACTCCCTCAAGGGCTAACACCGGCGAGCCGAGCGGCGTAAGCCGCCGGGCGAGTGCGAGTAACCGGTGGCTTACGCCGCTCGGCTCGCCAACCAAACTTGAGATTCCGCGACATGAAGAAGCTCTTCCCGTTCGACTGGCTGGTGCTGCCGCTCGCGGGCGTCGGCGTGACCGTGCTGCTCTGGTGGGGCCTCAGCAAGACCCTCACCCCGGAGCTGCCGACCCCCGCCGCCACGTGGGAGGAGTGCAAGGTCTACGTCCTCGAGCCGTTCGCGAAGCGGAGCGAGCTGGACCAAGGTATCCTCCGGTTCACCTGGTACTCGCTCGTCCGCGTGGCGAAGGGGTTCGGCCTCGCGATCCTCGTCGGCGTGCCGGTCGGGTTCCTCCTCGGCCTGTCGGCGTGGTTCTACAAGACGTTCGACCTGCTCATCCAAATCCTCCGGCCGGTGTCTCCGCTCGCGTGGTTCCCGCTCGGCGTCGTCCTGTTCGGGCAGTTGGAGAAGGCCGCGCTGTTCACCATCTTCGTCTGCTCGATGTGGCCGACGGTGCTGAACACGGCCGTCGGCGTCCGGGCGATCCCGCAGGACTACCTGAACGTCGCGAAGGTGTTGAAGTTGTCGTGGGGCCAGACGCTCTGGAAGGTGATGCTCCCGGCCGTGCTGCCGTACATGTTCACCGGGTTCCGCCTGAGCCTCGGCATCGCGTGGCTGGTGATCGTGGCCGCCGAGATGCTCACCGGGAAGGCCGGGATCGGGGCCTACCTGTTCCAGGAGTACAACGCCGGCAAGTACGCCCCGATCATCTTCTGCATCATCGTCATCGGCCTCGTCGGGTTCATCCTCGACCGCCTCATGAACGTGGTGGAACGCCGGTTCAAGACCATCTGACCGTGGAACCCGGAGCGGAAGCGATGGGGTGAGTGACCAACACCCCGTCCGCTCCGGGTTCCAGAAGAACGCCTCCCCTGGTGGAAGTTTGTCATGAGCTACCTCGAACTCCGCGGCGTGTCGAAAGGGTTCAAGTCCGCGGGCGGCGGCCGCAGTGAAGTCCTCGCCGACGTGAACCTGTCGATGGAGCGGGGCGAGTTCGTCGCGATCGTCGGGTTCTCCGGGGCCGGCAAGTCCACGCTCATGAACCTCATCGCCGGGCTGACGACGCCCGACCGCGGGACCGTAACGCTGGAAGGCGAGGCGATCACCGGCCCCGGCCCGGACCGGATGCTCGTGTTCCAGAACTACTCGCTGCTCCCGTGGCTGACGGCGTTCGAGAACGTGAAGCTCGCCGTCGATCAGGTCTTCCCGCAGTGGGAGCAAAGCTGGCGGAAGAAGCACACCGAGGACTACCTGAAGATGGTGAACCTCGGCCACGCGATGGACCGCAAGCCGGCGCAGCTCTCCGGCGGGATGCGGCAGCGCGTCTCGGTGGCGCGGGCGCTGGCGTGCGAGCCGCGGATTCTGCTCCTCGACGAACCGTTCGGGGCACTGGATGCCTTGACCCGCGGCAGCCTGCAGGACGAGTTGGTGAAGATTCGCGAGAAGGACGACCGCACGGTGCTGATGATTACGAACGACGTGGACGAGGGCATCCTCGTCGCGGACCGGATCATCCCGCTGACGGCCGGTCCGCGGGCGACCCTCGGGCCGAGCATCGCGGTGGACATCGAGCGGCCGCGGGACCGCAAGGCGATCAACCACTGCCCGAGCTTCAAGAAGCTCCGCAAGACGGTGAACGACTTCCTCCTCGGCAGCGCGACCGAGAAGCGGACCCCGACGAAAGTTCCGGCCCTAGCCCCGGCGTTCGCCGGCACTCCGGTGGGGGTGAGCGCGTGACAAGCAATTGCTGCCTCGGCTTCGGTCTTTGGTTTTATTCCCTCCCCCCTTGGGGGGGAGGGCTAGGGAGGGGGGTAGACTTCCCTCCCGCGGTGAGGATCGCGTCGGAGGGAGGAAGCTCGGGGGGGGGGGGGGGGGGGGGCGCCCCCCCCGCGCCCCGCCCCCCCCCCCCCCCCCCCCCCCCCCCCCCCCCGCCCC
>JAESGS010000527.1_pt1 | contig 25795 bp, 24 predicted proteins | sample 9269761 | NCBI WGS metagenome assembly JAESGS01 (sample SAMN15741799, study PRJNA653493) | algae metagenome | isolation source: Cyanosarcina radialis HA8281-LM2 and co-occurring heterotrophs from damp... | place: USA: Makauwahi cave, Hawaii | collected 2011-01-06 | reverse complement strand
GGCTCCGCCCCGAACGCCGTCGCGGCGCCCGAAAACAGCTTGGCGTTGGAGGTGACCTGCGCATGGACCTCGAGGCCGATCACGACCTCCCACTCGCCGGTTTCGCCCTTGATGCGATAGTCGCTCATCTTACCACCACTTCTCGGCGCGGGCGTTGAAGCCCGCCCGCTCTTCAATTGCCAGACCGGCGTTGAGCACGCCCTGCTCGTCGAATGCCTTGCCGATGATCTGCAGCCCCAGCGGCAGCCCTTCGCGGTTCAGCGCCGCGGGGACCGACATCGCGGGCAGGCCTGCGAGGCTCGCGGGCACCGCGAACACGTCGTTGAGGTACATCGCCAGCGGGTCGGCCATCTTTTCGCCCAGCCCGAACGCCGCCGACGGCGCGGTCGGCGCGAGGATCACGTCGCACACGCCGAACGCCTGTTCGAAATCGCGCGCGATCAGCGTCCTAACCTTTTGTGCCTGCGTATAATAAGCGTCGTAGAACCCCGCCGACAGCACATAGGTGCCGATCATGATGCGGCGCTTGACCTCGGGCCCGAATCCGTCGGCGCGCGTCGCGGCATACATATCCTGCAACCCCGCCTTTTCGGGGAGGTCGCGCAAACCATAACGCACACCGTCATAGCGCGCGAGGTTCGACGACGCCTCGGCGGGCGCGATGATATAATAGGCCGGAAGCGCATATTTGGTGTGCGGCAGGCTGATCTCGACGACATCGGCCCCCGCATCCTTGAGCATCGCAATGCCCGCGTCCCACATCGCGTCGATGTCGGGATCGATACCCTCCAATCGATATTCCTTGGGAATACCGACTGTCTTGCCCTTGAGATCGCTCGACAAAGTGGCTTCCCAATTGGGCACGGCCATGTTCAGGCTCGTCGCGTCCTTCGGATCGAAGCCCGCCATATTTTCGAGCATGATCGCGCAATCCCTGACGTCGCGCGCCATCGGCCCCGCCTGATCGAGCGAGCTAGCGAACGCCACGATGCCCCAGCGCGAGCAGCGGCCATAGGTCGGCTTGATCCCCGAAATCCCCACGAACGCCGCGGGCTGGCGGATCGAGCCGCCGGTGTCGGTCCCGGTCGCTGCAGGGCAGAGCCGCGCCGCGATCGCCGACGAGCTGCCGCCCGACGACCCGCCCGGCGCGAGCGCGGCATTGCCGCCGTCCTTGCGCTTCCAGGGCGAGATCACATTGCCGAAGTAAGAGGTCTCGTTCGACGACCCCATCGCGAACTGGTCGAGGTTGAGCTTGCCGAGCATGCCGCAACCCGCGTCCCACAATTTCTGCGAAACGGTCGATTCATACCGCGGCACGAAACCTTCGAGCATGTGGCTCGCGGCGGTCGTCTGGACGCCGTTCGTCGCGAACAGGTCCTTCATCCCGATCGGCACGCCCGACAGCGGCTTCAGCGTCCCCGCCGAACGGTCGGCGTCGGCCACTTTCGCCGCCGCAATCGCATGTTCGGGGGTTTCGACGATGAACGCATTGAGCGCCTTGGCGCCCGCGACATTGGCGTTGAACGCCTCGGCGACCTCGACGGCGCTGAAATCGCCCGCGCGGTGCCCGTCGCGGATCTCTGCGACAGTCAGGTTCGTAAGCTCGGTCATTATTCGATTACCTTGGGAACGCCGAAAAAGCCGTGCTGCGGCGCGGGCGCATTGGCGAGAATATCATCGCGGCGGTTGCCGCCGGTCAGCGGGTCGGCGTCGACGACATCGTCGCGCAGACGGAGCGTGTTCGGGATCACCGCGGTCATCGGCTCGACCCCGGTCACATCGACTTCGCCGAGTTGCTCGACCCAGCCCAAGATGCCGTTGAGTTCGCCTTCCATCGCGGCGGCTTCGGCATCGCTGATCGCGATGCGCGCCAACGACGCGATTTTCCTTACTGTTGCCTGATCGATTGCCATGATCGCCCTAACTTTAACGAAGCCGCGCCGCTAGCATCCCGCCCCGCGCGCTTCAAGGTGCGCCTATTCGAAATCGCCGCCCACCGGCTTGCCGTTCACGAAAATCTGGCGGCGCGTCACCGTTCGCACCTCGACCGCGCCCTTTTCGACGTCGTCGGCGCTCAGTTCGCGGCGTTTCTGCTCGGCGGGGTCGCTTCCCTCATAATAGTCATTCCACGCCTTGGTCGCGGGGTCGATAGCGAAGTGGGACATCATGCCGCTATTCGAAACGACCGCGACACGGTTGTCGCCGATCCATTGCGCGATACAGGGCGCCGTGCGGCAAAGGCTCCGCTGGTCGAGCAGTGCATAAAGTTCGGGCGGCAACGGCCGGATCGCCGGGAACACACGCACCTTCTCCTCGATCCGGCGCGCACCAAAGGCGGCGTCGCGCGGCGTCATCTCGTCGCTGTCGCGATCGAGCGTCCACCGGTCCTGCGCCTTCAGCGCCCAGTTCGCGAGGCCCGCCTTCGTTTTGTCGACCGACTTCGCCATGTCCGCCAGCGCTGCGCGCCCGCTCGGTCCGAAATCGAACGCCAGCGCGGCCCAGTCGAACTTCTCGACCGGCGTCGCGCCCGATTTCAGCCGCGCAAGCTGATCGCGCGTCGAGATCGCGCCGAAATCCATGACCGGCAGCGCAAGAAACAGCGCGAGCAGCATCATCCCGATCGCCAGCTTTTGCTGCAAAGGCCGCAGCACATCGTCGAAGTCCCACTTGCCCCGCACGGCTGCCCACAGACCCGCAAGGCCATAAGCGAGCGCGATCATCGCCGCGATCGCGCCCCAGATGCGCTCGGGGGTCCAGCCATACTGGATCACGCGCAAGTGCATCGAGTAAAAGGCGATGATCGCCAGCGGCAGCACCGCGACGACGAGCACCGCCGCCGCGCCGTGCAGGAAACGGTTGCCCGACCGCTCTTCGCGGCCGTTGCCAATCACCGCATTGGCGAGCAGCACGGCGAACGCGGCCGCCCCCATCATCAGCGCGGCGGTCGAAAAGCCCGAATCCCACAGCGGCTTCAGTCCCGTGCCGACAAGCGACAGCAGGAACAGCGCCACCGCGACCGCCAGCACCGGTGCGAGCACCGCGAGGACGATCATCACCAGCTTCTGGAGCGTCGCGACCAGCTTGTCGCGCTCGCGCAGCAGCCCGACCGCACCGCCGAACGCCGCGCCCGCGAGCATCCACGGGAACCAGCCGGTCTCGAATGCTTCCATGATCAGGTTGATGCCGATCAGCTTGAACATCTGCCCGATCAGCAGCACGAGCAGGAAGGTCAGCCCGGTGAAGGCCAGCCCCGCCGCCCCGATCACCGCATCGGTCCACGCATGGCTGTGCAATCGCTCGTAAGGCATCTGCCACAGCTTCCAGAAACGCCAGTCGGGCGCGACATCGCGCCGCGTCTGGAACAGCGGCGTCGCGATCAGCACCGCGAGCAGTCCTGACCAGAAAGGCCATTCGAACACCGACGCGTTGACGTTATACCCGACCGAGGTCCACACGATCAGCGCAATCACCACGCCCCACACCAAAGCGAAGCCGAGCGCCCATAGCCAGCGGCGCAATTCCACCCCCAGCACGAACACCAGGGTCGACACGGTGATGAACGCCGCCAGCGCGTTGCGCCCCGGATCATGATCGGGGTCGTAGCGCCAGTCGATTGTCAGGTGAAAGGCGAGCCCCGCGAGTGCGCAGATCGCCGCCATGATCCACGGTCGCTGTGGCCAGGGCAGGTCGCTGGCGTCGAGGCGGGCCGAGACGGGCGGAGCCGAATCGGGGGCGGACACGGTTGCGGCAGCATCGGTCATGCCCATATCTGGGCTTGTTTCGCGGCGCACGGCAAGCCAAAGCTGCGCCGCACTCTCCCCCGACCGCATGGAGCGCCTTTTGGCCCGCAAATTTCTCTACGTCATCGCTGCCATCATCCTGCTGATCCTCGCCGCCGGGGTCGTGTACCAGCTCTTCCCCGGCTGGATCGCACGCACCGCCTTCGTCCCCAGCACCGAATTCAAGCCGCAGGCGGCCGTCGCGCCCAACGCCTATGACGACCCCAAAATGTGGTTCGCGCGGCCGGGCATGGAAAATGACCCCTCGGCCTGGCGCCCCGCCGCCGACGGCAGCGAGACCGCCGGCACCGATCTTCCGGGAGAAAAAGCCGCGGCACCGCTGATCCCGCCCGCCAAGGCGGCGCAAGCATCCGCCGCCGATGCGCCCTTCCCCAAGGGCGACGCCGCGGTCTTCTTCGTCCACCCGACCAGCTATTACAGCCGCTCGAGCTGGAACGCGCCGCTCGAGGACCGCGATTCCGACCACCGCGCAAACCTGTTCGTACAGGGCATGGCGAGCGCCTTTGCCGACGCCGGCGAAATCTGGGCGCCGCGCTACCGTCAGGCGACGCTCGGCGCCTTCCTTGCCGAGGATCGCGTCACCGCAGGCAAGGCGATCGACTCCGCCTATCGCGACGTCGAAGAGGCGTTCGACGCCTTCCTCGCCGCGCAGCCGAAGAACAAGCCGATCATCCTCGCGGGCCACAGCCAAGGCGCGCTCCATCTGACCACGCTGCTCAAGAACAAGATCGCGGGCACCCCACTCGCGAAACGCATCGTCGCCGCTTATGTGATCGGCTGGCCGATCAGCCTCGACACCGACATCGCCGGTCTCGGCCTGCCCGCGTGCCAGACGCCCGAGCAAAAGGGCTGCATCCTCGGTTGGGCGAGCTTTGCCGACCCCGCCGATCCGATCATGGTCACCGACGCCTATGACGGCACGATCGGTTTCGACGGCCGCCCGCGCGCGGGCACGCGGATGCTCTGCACCAACCCGCTCACCGGCATTCCCGACACCGAGGCGCCGCCTGCGGCCAATATCGGCACGCTGAAACCCACCGAAGGCTTCAAATCGGGGTCGCTGATCGCGGGCAAGATCGGCGCCAAATGCGACGACACGCGCGGTTTCCTGATGATCGGCGACGCCGATATCGTGAAAAACTACGTCGTTGCGGGCTATGTGCTCCCCGGCAACAACTATCACGTCTACGACATCACCCTCTTCTGGGCGAACGTCCGCGCCGACGCGCTCCGCCGCCTCGCGACCTATGAAGGCAAGCCGTCGCCGGTGCCGCCCGCGGCGGCGCCGACGCCTCCGCCGCCGCCCCCCGCAACCGCCGCGCCGAAATCCTGACGATGATCACCACCGCCGCCCCCGAATTCGCCGCCAACTTCCCGAACGGTGGCCGTCTCGCGGGCCTCGACGTCGGCACGAAAACCATCGGCGTCGCCTTCTGCGATGTGAACTGGAGCTTCGCGACCCCCGACAAGACGATCATCCGCAAGAAATTCTCGGTCGATCTCGAAACGCTGAAAGCGCTCATCGCGCAGCACAGCATCGTCGGCCTCGTCGTCGGCCTGCCGCTCAACATGGACGGCACCGACAGTCCTCGCACCCAAAGCACCCGCGCCTTTGCGCGCAACCTCGCCCCGCTCGCCCTCCCCCTGCTGCTCTGGGACGAACGCTGGTCGACCGCCGCGGTCGAGCGCGCGATGATCGCCGCCGACGTCAGCCGCGCCAAACGCGCCGAGCGCGTCGACAGCGCCGCCGCCGCCTTCATCCTGCAGGGTGCGATCGACGCCCTGATCCGCCAATAGCGCCGCGCGGTTGAACGAATTTATCGTCTATTGGCTGGTCGCGACGAACCTGATCGGGTTCGCACTGATGATCCTCGACAAGAAATTCGCCCAAGGCGGCGCGCGGCGCATTTCCGAAACCACCCTGCTCGGCTGGGCCCTCCTCGGCGGCGCCATCGGCACCTTCGCCGCCTCGCGCCTTGTCCGGCACAAGACGAGCAAACAGCCCTTCGCAGCGCAGATGATCGCGATCCTGATATTCGAACTCCTCATGCTTGCGCTCTGGTCGTCGGGATTATTGCTCCCTTTCGCTACCTCCACGCTTGCCAGAATCGCCCCGCCTGCGTAGACGCTCGGCTTTAATGACAAGCTCAACAATCCGACCCGCCAGCGACTATCCGCCCGGCGGCGATGCCTTTCGCCATCGCCACCTGATCGGCATCGCCCAGCTCACCCCGTGGGAGATTTCCTACGTCCTCGACGCCGCCGAGGAGTGGGTCGACCTGAACCGTTCGGGCGCGGCAAAACACGACGACCGGCTCGCGGGCCTGACGATCATCAACGCCTTTTTCGAAAATTCGACGCGCACTTTGCTGTCGTTCGAAATCGCGGGAAAACGCCTCGGCGCCGACGTCGTCAACATGCACGCCGCACAGTCGAGCGTGAAGAAGGGCGAGACGCTGATCGACACCGCGATGACGCTGAACGCGATGCGCGCCGACGCGATGGTGATCCGTCACGGCAGCTCGGGCGCGGTCCAGCTCATCGCCGACAAGGTCGACTGCCCCGTGCTCAACGCGGGCGACGGCCGCCACGAACATCCGACACAGGCGCTGCTCGACGCGCTCACGATCCGCCGCCGCAAAGGCCGCGTCGAGGGCCTCACCATCGCGATCTGTGGCGACGTCCTCCACAGCCGCGTCGCGCGCTCGAACATCCTCGCGCTCACCCTGCTCGGCAACGAGGTCCGCGTCGTCGCGCCGCCGACGCTCACCCCGCCCGCGATGGAGCGGATGCACGTGCGCTGCTTCACCGACATGGACGAAGGTATCAAGGACGCCGATGTCGTGATGATGCTCCGCCTCCAGAACGAGCGCATGGACGGTGCCTACCTGCCCAGCGCGCGCGAATATCACGCGCTCTACGGCCTGACGCCGAAGCGCCTCGAACGCGCGAAACCCGATGCCATCGTCATGCACCCCGGCCCGATGAACCGCGGGGTCGAAATCGACAGCAATGTCGCCGACGATCCGGTCCGCTCGACGATCACCGAACAGGTCGAAATGGGGGTCGCCGTGCGCATGGCGTGCCTCGACATCCTGACGCGCCGCAAGCGGGGAGTCGTCGGATGGAACTGAAGCCGCTCCACATCACGAACGCCCAGTTGATCGACGGCGACACGCCGCGTCCGGGCAGCCTGCTCGTCACGGGCGGCCGCATCGCCGCGCTCGACCCGACCGAGCTTCCCGACGGCACCGAAACCATCGACGCCAAGGGCCAATGGCTCGCCCCCGGCATCATCGACCTCGGCGTCTTCGCGACCGACAAGCCCGCCTTCCACTTCGGCGGAATCACGCGCGCCGCGCTAATGCCCGACAATGGCCCGCTCGACGGCGCCGGGCTCGTCGAGCGCGCCGCGAAGGGCGGCAAGCCCGACCTCTGGGTCCACCCGCTCGCCGCCGCCACGAAAGGCCTCGCGGGCAGCGAACTCGCCGAAATCGGCCTGATGAAACAGGCGGGCGCGCGCGCCATCGCCACCGGCCGCAGCCGCATCGCCGACAGCGGCGTGATGCGCCGCGTGCTCGCCTATGCCGCCTCGCTCGACCTCGTCACGATCATCCATGCCGAGGATGAAGGCCTCACCGCCGGCGCGGTCGCGACCGACGGCGAAATGGCGACCCGCCTCGGCCTCGCCTCGGCCCCCGCCATCGCCGAGGCGATCGCAATCGCACGCGATCTCGCGCTCGTCGAGGAAACCGGCGCGCCCGTCCATTTCCGCCAGGTTACCACCGCGCGCGGGCTCGACCTGATCCGCGCCGCCAAGGCAAAGGGACTGCCCGTCCTCTGCGGCATCACCCCCGCGCATCTTTTGCTCTCCGACACCGCGATCGGCGATTTCCGCACCTTCGCGCGCCTGTCGCCGCCGCTGCGCAGCGAGGACGACCGGCACGCGTGCCTCGCCGCGATCGCCGACGGCACGATCGACGTCCTCGCCTCCGGCCACGACCCGCGCGGCCCCGAAGACAAGCGCCTCCCCTTCGCCGAAGCGCTCCCCGGCATGGCGGGCGCCGAAACTTTGCTCGCGCTTGGGCTGGGTCTCGTCCGCGACGGGCATATCTCGCCGGGTCGCCTCTTCGAACTGCTCGCCCGCACCCCTGCCTGCCTGCTCGGCGTCGACGCCGGCAAACTCGCGGTGGGCAAGGAAGCCGACCTCATCCTCATCAACGAAGGCGCGCCGTGGCAGGTCGATGCCAAGAAGATGGCCGCATGGGCGGGCAACACCCCCTTCGACGGCATGCCCGTACAGGGGCGCGCGACAATGATGTGGAAGGGCGGCCAGCGCATCCGCTGATCCGGGCTTTATCTCGCTGATTTAATTCGATACCCCTCCTGCGGGGGATCGATAATCAGCGAGGTTGACCCGATGCGCCGTCTTGCCGTTCCAACGCTCCTCACCGCCGCCCTGCTCGCCCCCGCCGCCGCGGCACAAATGACACCCGTTCAGGGCATCCCTTGTGCACAGGGCCTCCCCTGCAACGCGCCGCCGCCGCAGGTGCTGCAACAAATGTATGGTGACGCACGGCCCCCCGCCCCGCCGGGACAAATCATCCCGTTTGCGCAGGAAAAACAGGATTATGTCGGCGGCTATATGGTCAACAGCTTTGCCGCGATCGCCTTCTGGCGCTCGGCATCGGGCCAACCCGGCTATAGCTATGGCGCACTGCGCGGCGACAGCCGCGAACAGGCCGAGCAATATGCAATGACGGCCTGCCGCGAGGCCGGCGGCCAGGGCTGCGTCGTCGGGCTATGGGGCGGCAACGGCCATTTCGCGATCGCACGCGACAAGGAGGGGCAATATTATGCCGGCTTCGCGGGCACCCCCGGCGGCGCGAAGCGCTCGGTGATGGACAGCTGCAAGAGCGCGGGCGCCAAATGCAAGGTGGTCGAGACGCTCGAAAGCATGCCCTATTTTTTCCGCTTCTGATCGTCGCGGCGCGCGCGCCCAAACAAATGAAGCCCGCCGGCAAAGCCGACGGACTTCAAGAGAGCAAGATGGCCTTGGTTCCACCTTCCTCGGGTCGCACCGCCTGAATGACCGATTCGGTTGATTCTTTCGCTACCCACCTGGGTAGGAGACAGAAAATTTTCATTTTATCGCATTGCGCTTGCCTTCGCGCCCTGGCTCCTATCAAATGAGGGTGCTGCGGGTCTTCTGGGGGGAAGTGCATGCAGAGCGATCAGGGACCGACCTTTCCGTCCGACCATAATGCGCCGGCCGAATGGGAAGTGCTCAATGCGCTGATCGGCGAAATCTACGATTCGGTGCTCCATCCCGAAAGCTGGAACGAAACCCTCGCGCGCATCACCGGCACGCTCTGCCCGCTGAGCTGGGAAGCCGCCTTCATCCTCTGGGAATCGAACAGCCCGCCGAGCGGACGCTTCGTCGCCGCGACCGGCCTCGCTGCCGGGGTGCAGGAAATCTACACCGCGGTCTATGCGGGCCACCATCCCTGGTCGCGCAAGCTGATGCGCTACGGCAATGGCAGCGTCGTCGATAGCTACGACATCATGACGCGCGAGGAATTTCTCGAGACCGAATTTTTCCGCAATTTCCTCGCGCCGTGGGGCATCGACCGCATGATCGCCGTCCTCCTCGACAAGCGCGGCAGCGAGCGGCTCGGGCTGATGTTGCCCGGCCCCGGCGACCGCGATGTCGAGCGCCTGAAACGCGGCCTCCGCGTCCTCGCCCCGCATATGCAGCGGGCGATGCGGATCAGCGACCGCATCGCGACGCTCGACTTGGCCGCGGGCGCCGCGCGCGCCGCGACCGACGCCGCGCCCTTTGCGATCTTCAGCCTCGACGACCAGCTCAATATCCTCGCCGCGAACAGCCGCGCCGCGCGCTATGAAAAGGCGGGCTTCATCCGCACCGCGCACGATCGCTTCGCCTTCACTCACCCGCCCAGCCAGAAACAATTGCTCGATCTGGTCAGGAGCGAGGCGCCCTCCGGAGTCGCCTTCCAGGCGCTCGGCCCCTCGGGCAAGGAATGCCCGGTGCTCGTCGCGCGCGTCACGCGCCAGTCGGCGCAGCAGCTCGGCGGCGTCCGCCTCGGCGCCTCGCTGATCGTCACGCTCGGCAGTTCGCCGGGCGAAACCCCGGTCGTCGAAATCGACCGCGTCGCGCAATGGTTCGGGCTTACCCCCGCCGAGGCCCGTCTCGCTGTCGCGCTCGCCGCGGGCGACACGCTACAGGATTATGCGGCGCTCCGCGCGGTCAGCGTCAACGCCGTCCGCTTCCTGCTCAAAGGCATTTTCCGCAAGACCGGCGCCACGACGCAGGCACAGCTCGTCGCACAGCTCGCAAGACTTCCGGCACCGGGCAGCGAAAATTAAGCCGCGGCGCGCAGCGTCCTCGCCCGCGACGCGAGGCGGAACAGCGGCACCGTCAGCGTCGTCGACACCAGCGCCAGCGTGACGAGCACGGCAAAGACCGTCGGCGTGATCAGCCCCGCCTGTACCAATATCGTCGCCGCGACGATCTCCATCAGCCCCTTGCACTGGAGCAGCAGCCCCAGCCGCGTGCGCTCGGCCGCGGGCATATCGCGCGCAGGCGGCACCAGATGCACCGCTGCCAGCTTCGACAGGCCCGCGAGCGCCAACAGCAACAGCGCAACGCCGAGCGCCCCTGCCGTGACCACCGCACCGTCGATGCTCAGCCCGCGATGCGCAAAGAACAACGGCGACAGCCCGAACAGCGCAATCTTGCCCAGCGCTTCGGGCCGCAGCCTTTCGGCGAGCGGCTTCGGGGTCAGCACCCCCGCGAAATAGGCCCCAAGCAGTTCGTGCAGCCCCAGAACATTCGTCGCCCACGCGCCCGCCGCCAGATAGGCAATCCCGAGCGCGACGGTGATCGCGGCATGATCGGGCAAAGGACGAACCAGACGCCCGCGCAGCATAATCATCGCCGCAAACACGCCGACCGCGCCGACCTGCGCCAGCCCGCCCGAAAAGACCGCGCCGCCCTCGGCCCCGTGAAGGAACAGCAAAACCGCCAGCCCGATCCACAGGATCGCATCATCGAGCGCCGCGATCCGCAGCGACAAATTACCCAGCGGCCGGTCCGCCAGCGGCAGTTCGCGCACGATGCCGACGAGCACCGGCAGCGCGCTGACCGCAAGACAAAGCCCCATCGCGCCCGCCGACAGCCACGGCGAAACCCCCGCCGGCCGCACCAGCACCGCGTCCATCGCACCCGAAAGCGCAACAAGCAAACCGACGAGAAACGGCAAAGCCAACGCGATCAGCGCCGTACCGACCACTCGCCCGCCGAGCCGTGGCGCATGATCGGCGGTCACCCGCGTCTCCAGCCCGGCGCTGAACGCCAGCGCCAGCACGCCGAGCCACCCGATCGTCTCGCCCCACGCCGACGGATCGAGAACCGCCTTGTCGAACCCGAAGCGATCCGCCGCAATCGCCACCGCGAGCCCGGTCAGGATCGGCAACACCGCCATCGGCACCGCCCCGCGCACCAGCCGCCAGCAAAGCACCGGCACGACAAGGAAGCAGACGAGGTCGATCAGGAACGCCACGGAAGCAAAACTATCGTCCGGCGCGGTGCCGGGCAAGCGCCGTTGTGAACGTTCTCTTGCGGGATGCAACGCCTCGCGGACTGCTTGTACAGGATACACGCATCAACCCGCTCGGCGCCAAAGTATCTATTCCCTGTTGCCAAGCAAAAGCCGAAGCGATTACTGGGCCCAAAGGGGAATTTATGAAATTCAAAGCTTTGGTCGGCCATAATCTTGGCCGATTCAATATATTGGCGGCTTGCCTGTTTCTCGCGGCGTGTGGCGGCGGAGGCGGAGATTCCGGGTCGGGTGGGGCTGTGGTCGTTCCGCCAACGCCGACGCCGACGCCAACCCCCACGCCAACGCCGCCCTCCCCATCCTACGCGACCGCCTATGATTTCACGGTCGACAGGTCGTTCAAAGTCCCGATGGCGATGATCTATTATTCCCAGAACATTATCGCTGACCCGCCATATTTGACCTTGGACACATTCGGCGACGCCATATTTGGGCGGGATTTTCAGCTTTCGGACCTGACCTACTCTCACAGCACCGGGACCGTGACGACGAAGCATGATGGGGTCACATCGACATTCGCTGCCTCCGATATCTATCGGCAGGATGACGAGGCCACGAATTACTTCCGCCCCGGCCCGGAGAATATTGATCGCGACTTGTTGCAAATATTAAATTTGAAACCGTTGAAATATGTCGCGCTTGCCCGCCAGGATACGGAAGGACGTGGCGGGGCCGAAAAGAAACTCACGAGACGTCGCGAGTTCCTGTTCGGTGCGCCAACGCTGTCGACCGACATGCCTGGGTCGGCCGACACCGACTATAACATGGCACTCCATTCAACCATCCCACCGCTTGACGGTTCCGGGGCATATTTCTCCCAAGCCACAAACATTCAGATCAGCCAAGGAATGTCCCGGATTTCCGGTACTTTCGACATTTTTGGAGATAGCCTGGAGACGGGAAAAATTACGCTATCCGGCTCCATAACACCCGGAAACGAAATCACCGGAACGATGTCCGGAACCACGCAGAAGTACAGCTTCACCGGAGATTTTGCCGGACGTTTTTACGGTCCCAAGGCAACCGAAATCGGGCTGGTCTTCACGTTGAGACGTCAGTCTCTGGGAGAGAAGCGTATGCCCTTTGTCGGCTTTATAACGGGTACGCGAAAATAGTCTGGGCAGAATATCCAAAACAAAAGAGGCGCGGCCCCCCGGCCGCGCCCCTCCCCCTTATCCGGGTAAATTTGTTTAGCGCGAAGCGAGCCGCATCGGGCCGGCTTTCGACGCCCACTGGATCGTCTCGCCGCCGCCCATCGCGCGGACGAAGCAGGTCTGACCCTGCGCTTTCAGCTCGTTGCACAGCCTCGACGCGTCGGCGCGCGTCGCGAGGCCGTTGACTGTCAGGCGATAGAAATTGCGGCCGTTCACCGTCGCGGCGTGGCTCGACGCCGGGAAGCTGGCCAGAATAGCGTTGCGCTTTTTCAGGCTGCCCCATTTTTCCTTCGCGATGCCCAGGCTGTCATAGGCGCCGAGCTGAACCGCCCAGCCGCTGGGCTTTTTCGCGTCGAAGCCCATCGCCTTGGGGATCAGCACCGTCGCCAGTTCGATCGCCTGCTTTTGCGCCGGACGGATACGCCCCTCGCCCGCGACGCGCGGCGCGGCACGATAGGGCGCGGCGTCGGCCAGGATCACTTCGCCCGCGCGTTTCGGCTGCGGCAATTCGGTCACCGGCACGACGCCATCGACGCCGCGTTCGGGCATCGGCAGTTCGACGCTGCGGATCGCACCCGACGCATCCGCCAGAACCGGCGGCGGCGGCGCAAAGGCCGCGACCGGCGCCGGATCGGCGCTGGCGAGTTCAGCCGCGGGCGCGGCTTCGGCCATCTGCGTGTCACTGAAATTGCTGAGCGCGAGGCGCACCGGCATGCCGGCATCCTGCTGCGCCGCCGTGCCGATCAGGCTCGCGATGCGAACCTGCGCGTTCGGCTGCGCGGCCAGCTTCGACCATTCGGCCATCCGCCCTTCGAGCTTGGCCGCCGACAGATCCTGCGACGCGATGATCCGCGCCTGCGCCCAACGATCCGACAAGGCGAGCGCCAGCGCAAAATTCTGCCGCGTCCGGGCGTCGGCGCCCTTGGCGCGCGCCGCTTCGTTCAGCACATAGATCGACCCTTCGGCATCGCCCGCGAGCGCAAGGGCCAGCCCCAGGTCCGACGCCGGCACCGTATCGCGATGCTCGGTGAGCAGCGCGATGGCCTGCTGGTTCTTGCCCTGCGCGATCTGCGCGAGCGTCAGCGACAGGATCGTATTGCTGTCTGCCGCGCCGAGTTCCATCGCCTCGGTCAGCGCCGAGGTCGCCGATGCAAAGCGGCCGTTGTTGAGATAGGCCTGACCCAGAAGCGCGCGATAACCGGCATCGCGCGGACTGCCCGCCACTGCCGCTTCGGCCAGGCTGACGGCCTTGCTCGGCTTGCCCGCTTCCAGCGCGACGCGCGCATCGCTCGCCGATTTGGCGGCAACCGCAGGCTTCCCGGCGGCGCGCGACGGCGCATCGGCCATCTTGCCCATGCCGCTGCATCCCGTGGCGGCGCCCAGGACAAAGCCCGAAACAGCCAGTTTCATCAGCATCTTGCGGTTCATGTCTGGGTCCCCCTCTTATGCTTTCAGCGCTGCGTGCGGCGCATCGGGCGCGCAGCGGGCAAACGGCTCGCCATCGCGTCGATTTCGGGCAGCGACGACAGATATTCGTCGAGCAGGTCGGTCAGGATCACCTGCGACGACCGGTTCGTCACCGCGCTCGCAAGGCGCAGGCGCAGATGGCGCTCGGCGTCGAGGCGCAATGTGAACGCCGCCTTTTCGCGGGCGCGCAGGGCGCGCGGCGCCTTTTCCTTCTTCGGCGCCGGTTCGGGTCGCGCTTCGACCTTGCGCGCCACCGCGGCGACGCGCTCGATCAGCGATTCCTGCTGGCGGACGATTTCCGGAACTTCGGGTGCTTCGACCCCAAACTGCTCCGGACCAGACTGGTCGGTGCCATAATCGTCGTTCAGCCCGGCGCGTTCGGCGGCGAACTCGGCCCCATATTCGGGCACGAGCTCATGACCGGCACCTTCGTCGACCGCATGTTCGGCCTCGACATTGTGCGCCAGCACCGATCCGGTGAGCAGCGGCTTCAGATCGACCAGCCGCGCGGGTTCGGCCGACTGGTCGGGATCGACATCATAACCCATGTCGTTCCAGCCGAGGTCGTCATAGCCCATGCTGTTCATGGTTGCGGGGCCGCTGCCGAGCGGCTGGCGGCGCATGGCGGGACGCGCTCCGCCCTTGCGGGCAAGGAGGCCGGCGCTCAGCGATGCGAGAGGTTTTGGTTCGCCCATGGTTCCCGAGCTCCCCTTCACTGGCCAGCGACGCGGCGGCCGAAGCCACCACCCATCGGGCGAACCGCACCATAATTCCCCTGTGTCGGGGCAGGCGCGGCAAATACGGTCCGGCGGAAATTCTTTTCGAGGCGATCGTTCATATAAGTCCACAGCTGGCGGATTTCGTCGGCGGAGCGCCCGTTGGGGTCGACTTCCATCACGGTGCGGCCGTCGATCATCGACGCCGCATAATCGGTACGGTGGTGCAGCGTGACCGGCGCGACCGTGCCGTGCTGCGACAGCGCAACCGCGGCCTCGCTGGTGATTTTCGCTTTGGGCGTCGCCGCGTTGACGACGAATACCAGCGGCTTGCCGGCGCGTTCGCACAGGTCGACGGTGGCGCCGACGGCGCGCAGGTCGTGCGGGCTCGGGCGGGTCGGGACGACGATCAGTTCGGCGACCGAAATCACGCTCTGGATCGCCATGGTGATCGCCGGCGGCGTATCGATGACCGCCAGCTTAAAGCCCTGTTGGCGCAGGATTTCGAGGTCGGATGCCAACCGGGCGACCGTGGTCTGGGCGAACGCCGGAAGGTCGGTCTCGCGCTCGTTCCACCAGTCGGCGAGCGAGCCCTGCGGATCGATGTCGATCAGAACGACGGGGCCGGCGCCCGCAAGCTGCGCCTGCACCGCCAGGTGCCCCGACAGCGTGGTCTTGCCCGACCCGCCTTTCTGTGAAGCCAATGCCAATACGCGCACTGCGTTTACCCCCTCGGAAATCCAAAATCCGGCGAAGGGATGCCATGCGGGGCGCTAAAATTGGGTTAACGATGATAAAAAGAGGGTAAACGATTTCCGCATCTTGATGGTAAACGAAACCCCAAGGTCGACTTGTCCCATAACGGATCAAATTCGGCACACCCTATTTTGTCGCTAACGCCGTGTTAGCCTATTGGCGCTATAAAGCATGCGGGGACTGCAGCCGCTCGGTGCGGCGCAAGTCATTGGAGAATAAGATGCGTTCATTCCGCACCGCCGCCCTGCTGGCCTTGCCGCTGGCGATGGCCTCGATGCTGGCGGCGCCGGCCCATGCCGACGTCAAGGATGGCGTCGATGCGTGGCAGGCCGGCAATTACCAGGCGGCGGTCGCCGAATGGCGGCCACTCGCGCTCGCGGGCGACGCCGACGCGCAATTCAATCTGGGGCAAGCCTATAAGCTTGGCCGCGGCGTTCCCGCCGATCTGGCGCAGGCCGAGGCCTGGTATCGCCGCGCCGCAAAACAGGGGCATTTGCAGGCGGAGGATAATCTCGGCCTCGTACTCTTCACCGCGAACCGCCGGCAGGAGGCGATGCCCTTCATCATCAATTCGGCCGCGCGCGGCGAACCGCGCGCGCAATATGTCCTCGGCACCGCGCACTTCAACGGCGATCTCGCGGCAGAGGACTGGCCGCGCGCCTATGCGCTGACCAAGCGCGCGAGCGACGCGGGGCTCGACATCGCGTCGGCGCGGCTTGCGCAGCTCGACAGCCTGATCCCGCTGGACCAGCGCCGCCGCGGGCTCGCGATGATTCCCGAAATCGAACGCAGCGAACAGCAGGCGCGGCTTGCCGCGGTCAACGCCGCCGCGCCCCCTGCCCCCAAGCCCGCACCGGCATCGCCGGTGAAGGTCGCCAGCCTGCCCGCCTCGACCCCCGGCACCAGCTACACGCCGCCGCCGGTGATCGGTACGCCGGCGCCCGCCGCCGTTCGCCCGTCGGCGGTGCCCGAACCGATCCGCAGCGTCGCGGTGCCATCCTCGCCCGTCGCCAGCGCCGCAGCCGCCGCCGCCGCCGAAGCGACCGCCAACGCCGTCGCCGCGACCGGCCAGGCGAGCACGACCCCCGGCACGACCTACGCCGCGCCGCCCGAAGGCGGAAAACTGCCGCCCAAGCCCGAGCCGGCAAAACCCGCGGCCGCCAAGCCCGCCGCAGAAAAGCCCGCGCCGGCCAAGGCCGCCCCCGTCGCCACCGCAGCGACCACGCCGGCGCCGGTCCGCGTCCACAGCGGCACCGCCAGCCCCTGGCGCGCCCAACTCGGCGCCTTCGGGGTCGAGGCGAACGCCCGCAATCTCTGGGCTTCGCTCGAAAAGAAGAATCCCGCCTTCGCCGGCCGCACGCCCTATCTGGTCAAGAGCGGCAAGCTCACCCGCCTCCAGGCCGGCGGCTTCGCGACCAAGGGCGAGGCCGAAAGCTTCTGCGCCGCCGCGAGCAAGGGCGGGCAAGCCTGTATGGTCGTCGATAAATAGCCGCCGCCTGGGTCAGAAAATCTCGGGTGCGTTCTCGGCCTGCTCGCGCTCGCCGCGCCCCATGACAAAGCGCACGGTTTCGATGCACCCCGTGGCACCCTGCGGCGATGCAACCGCGCGGCCGCTCTGCATGATCGAGATCGCTTGCCGCCCGAAATCCTCGGCGGGCTGCGACGCCAGCACCTTGACGTTACCGACGCCGCCCCACGGCGCGACATCATAGCTGACGATCGCCCAGCCCTCGATCGAGCGGCGGCGCCAGGCGTCGGGAAAGACCAGCACGGGCCGGCTGTTCCACTTCGGCTTGACCGCGCAGCCCTGATCGCCGGACCGATAGACCGCCTCGTCAGGAACCGGCGGCGCGGGAAGCCTCGCCGCGACCTTCCAATAGGGATAGAGGCAGCTCTTCCGCGCGCCCCCGGTAAAGCGCGAATCGCCCACCGCCTTCGCCGCCGCCGCGTCGAGCGCGGCATTGCCGGTGGTGTGCATCGTCCGCATGTTCGTGGGAACGCCGTTCTGATCGGTGTCATAACCGACCAGAACCCAATCCTTGACCCCCGGCGTACCCGCAATCTGCCGGAAATCGGGATAGGCGCGCAGCAGCGCCTGCGGCGCCGGCGCGTCCCAGCATTTGCCGCCCGCCCGGATCAGCTCCCACCCCTCGCGCGGCAAGGGGCCGGAGGTCTGAGTGATCGTGTAGGAAACCAGATCCTCGATCGGCACGAAGTTCATCCCCCACGCACGCGGCGTGTAAGTGACGCTGCAATCCTCACGCGCCTCCCCTTCCCGGAAACGGCTTGCGGCCAGCGCGGGCGCGACATCATGGCCGAAAGGCGACGCCTCACCCTCGCGCGCCAATGACAGCGGGCGTCCCGATGCATCGATGCCAAAACGATAGGTCACCGGCACGACGCGCGGCTCATTATAGCTTAAATTGCCGAGCGGCCGCCGCACCACGCCGCCGCGGACAACCGCGCCGGCGCAGCGCACCTCCCCGGGCGTCCATGAAATTAGCACCCGATTTCGCGGCCCCACGGGTGGTGCGGGAACCGTCAGCACCATGGGCGGCGGGGGCGGCGCATCGGCGGGCGTCGCTGCCCCGGCAAGCAACATGATAAACGGCATCGGCATGCTATCGTCCCCCGCAACATCGCGCCGAACCTAGCGCGATTACGGCGGCGTACAAGATTGAAATGCAATGGGATTGAGCGCTATTTCGCGTCCGCCCGCTCGTCTGCGAGCCGTTTCTCCAGCTTCTTGCGCGAGCGGTCGACATAGGCGCGGCACGCGCCGGGCGTGTCGTTAAACCGCCCCGTCCCCGCATTGTCGGGATGCGCCGAGATCAGCACGTCGCACGGCGTCGCGTCCATCTTGCGATAACTTTGCTCGAAACCTCTGACGATCGGTGCGCCGGCCTTCGAGGTGAAGCGATAGCCGTCCGCCGACACCGGGTTGAGGCTCGAGGCAAAGACGATCGTCTTGCATGCTGCGCCCTCGCACGCCTGCCAGCGCCAGCTCATGCTGCCCATCGTGTGTCCCGGCGTCGCGACCGCGGTGATCGCCGCCTTGCCGAGCTTCAGCACTTCGCCGTCCTTGACGACGCGCAGCCGCGTGACCGCAGGCCAGCTTCCGCCATAGCCGAGCTGCGGATCGTCCTTCGCATGCCGGCCCGAGCGTAGCCCTTCTGCGCCGCGCGCGCTCGCGACCACCGTCGCGCCCGTGTCGCGCGCCAGCGCGGCGAGCCCGCCCGCATGATCCCAATGCGGCTCGGTGCTCAGAATAAATTTGATGTCTTTAGGGTCGAAACCGAGCGTGCGGACATTGGCGAGGATAGCGGGCGCCGCCTGCGGCAGCGCGCCGTCGACCAGCACCAGCCCGTCGCCGGTATCGATCAGCGCGACGCTCAGCCCGCCAAAGCCGACCAGATAGCTGTTCCCGAAGAGCTTCTCCGGCGGCAGTGGCGCTAGCCATTCCTTGGCGCGCTCGACCGCCAGCGGCCGCGTCAGCGGGTCGTCTGCCACCGCCCCCGCAACCACCTGCGCGTTCGTCTCGTCAACGAGGGGCAGCGGTACATGGCTCACCCCGGCCAGCCAGGCGGCAATCGTCATCATCGCAATCATCTTCGTCTCCCTTCCCCGCCGGGATGCCAATCGCCGCGCGCGGCGACAAAGCATCATTTCTCGACAAAGCCATGAGAATTTCTCATATTCTTCGTCATCCCGGACTTGATCCGGGATCCATTTTTCGACTTGCGTCAGTGGACCCCGGATCAAGTCCGGGGTGACGATGTATGATAGGCAATGAGGCCCCATGGACCGCGCCCAGCTCCCGCTCAACGCCCTTCGCGCCTTCGAAGCTGCGGCGCGCCACCTCAACTTCACGCGTGCCGCGATCGAGCTCTGCGTCAGCCAGGGCGCGGTCAGCCATCAGGTCGCGCAGCTCGAACGCCGCCTCGGCACGCGCCTCTTCCACCGCCTGCCGCGCGGCCTCGCGCTCACCGACGAAGGGCACGCGCTCGTCCCCGTGCTCGCCGAGGCGTTCGACCGCGTTGCCGCGACGCTCGACCAATATGCCGACGGCCGCTTCCGCGAGGCGCTCAAGGTCGGCGTCGTCGGCACGTTCGCGACCGGCTGGCTGCTTCCGCGCCTCGACGCGTTCGCGCGTGCGCACCCGTCGATCGACCTGCGCATTTCGACGAACAACAACCGCGTCGACCTCGCGGGCGAGGCACTCGACTATGCGATCCGCTTCGGCGACGGTGCGTGGCACGGCACCCACGCCGAACCACTTTTCGCCGCGCCCATGGCGCCGATCTGCGCCCCCGCGATCGCTGCGCGCCTCAAGAACCCCGCCGATCTGGTCCACGAGCGGCTCCTCCGCTCGTACCGCGCCGACGAATGGGCACTCTGGTTCGCCGCCGCCGGCGTTCCCGTCCCGGTGCTCCGCGGCCCCGTCTTCGACAGCTCCGCGCTGATGGCGACCGCCGCCGCCGCAGGCCAGGGAATCGCGCTCGCGCCGCCCACGATGTTCACCCGCGAACTCGCCGCCGAACTGCTCGTCCAGCCGTTCGCGCTCACGATCGACGCCGGCCGCTACTGGCTCACCCGCCTGATGTCGCGCGCCCAAAGCGACGCGATGCAGCGCTTTCGCGATTGGCTGTCCGAAGAGATCGCGACCACATAAACCTCAGATAATCAATCTCAATTCACCGCTGTTCATCATCCTCGAACGAGACACGCGGCTCGTTCGACTTGATCCGGGATCCATATTTTCGCGCGCAGTGTTGACATCGTAAACATTATTCCTATCTGGACACCCTCAATGTTAACGTCGTCAACTTAAGCAGGAGAAACACCATGTATCACGCAATCGTCCGCCATCAGGTGCGCAAGATTTTCGACGGCCTCAGCAAAGGCGACTGGGAGTCCGCGCTCGGCGGCATGGCCGACCGTTTCGAACATATCTTCCCCGGCGACCACGCCCTCGGCGGCACGCGCCACACCAAGGTCGGGCTGCGTGCCTGGTTCCAGCGCCTGTTCGCGGTCCACCCGGTCCTGAAATTCGAGATCAAGCATATCGCGTCGAGCGGCACGCCGTGGGACACCACCGCGGTGATCGAATGGCGCGACCGCGCAGTGATGGCCGACGGCGACACCTCTTACGTCAACGACGGCGTCCACATCATCCGCCTGCGCTGGGGCAAGATCGTCAGCCTGCACCCCTATCTCGATACCGCCAAATATGCCGCCGCACTGAAACGCCTCGCGGATACAGGCTTCGCCGAAGCCGGCGCCGCGCCGATCGAGGATTGAGGGCCGCATTGGGGTGGGAAGCGGACATCCATAAGTCCGTTCGTGTCGAGCGAAGTCGAGACACCCGTCGAAGCCAAGCCTAGCCCGAGGGGCATCTCGACTGCGCTCGATGCGAACGGGTTAGGTAGTGGAGCGGCCGCAATCGGTCGATATCCGCCGTCACCCGCGCAAGATCTTCTCCATCTTCTTGCCCCTCGCCAATTCGTCGATCAGCTTGTCCATATAACGCAGCTCGCGCATCAACGGCTCTTCGATATTCTCAACGCGGATGCCGCAAATCACCCCGGTGATCAGTTCTCGCGCCGGATTCAGCTTCGGCGCCCGATCAAAGAAGTCCTCGAAACTCGTCCCCTTCGCCAGCTCGCCGTCCAGCGTCGCCTGACTATACCCCGTCAGCCAGCGAATAATCTCGTCGACCTCAGCCTTGGTCCGCCCCTTCTTCTCCGCCTTGGCGATATAATGCGGGTAAACGCTCGCGACGCTGATCGAAAAGATGCGGTGTTTGGTCATCCGATCCTCACTCGTTACGCGCCGACGCAAATGCTATCGCACGACGCAAGGTTCTCGATCGACTTCATCACAGGCTGGAAAGGTGAAGTCGGCATAAGAAGCGCCTGCGCAAAGGATGGCGCACAGCGGCGCCAGTAGCAGCCATGGCGCCAAATGAAACCAGAACAGCCCCGCCCGCTTATCGCGACTTATCGGGGCCCTTCCTGACCACATCAGGAAAAAGCTGGCGGGCTGAGCGTCGCCCGAGAGCAAGCTTTTCCAGACTGCCAGAGACGCGACCCAAGCTGCCACGGCCAGAACGATCGCGACAACGATCATCACCCCAGCACCCAGCTCCGCCGCGGATAACCCTGCGCCCACAAAAGCGCCGTCAGATCATGATGCCGGATCACCGCCGCCGCGGCCTCGCCTGCCGCGGGATGCGGATAATAGCCGATCCCCAGCCCCGCGCTCGTGATCATCGGAATATCGTTCGCGCCGTCGCCGACCGCCAGCGTCTCGGCGAGCGGCAGGCCGTGCTTCGCCGCCTCGGCCTTCAGCGTTTCCAATTTTGTCGCGCTGTCCACGATCGGCTCGCGCACCTTGCCCGTCAGCTTGCCGCCCGCAATCTCCAGCTCATTTGCGATCACCTTGTCGAACCCGATCGCCTCGCCCACCGGCCCGGCAAAGGCGGTGAAGCCGCCCGAAATCAGGATCGAGTAGGCGCCATGCGCCTTCATCGTCTGCACCAAGGTCCGCGCGCCCCGCGTCAGCTTCACCCGCTCGATCCGGCAATCGACCAAGGTCGCCTCGGGCATACCCGCGAGCAGCCCGACACGCTCCTCCAGCGCGGCGCGGAAATCGAGTTCGCCCTTCATCGCACGTTCGGTGATCGCCGCAATCTGCGGCTTCAGCCCGGCGTAATCGGCGAGCTCGTCGATGCATTCGACGGTGATCATCGTCGAATCCATGTCGGCGATGATCAGCTTCTTCGTCCGGTCGCCCAGCGGCTGCACGACGATGTCGAGCGAACCATGGTCCATCAGCGCCAGTTCCTTGCGCGCGCTCACCAGGCTGCCGTGAAAGACGATGTCGGCCGCGTCATGCTCGTCGATCCAGTGCGGGGCGCCGACATCGTGCCCCGTCGCGGCGAGCCGGTCGATCCCCTCGCGAACCACCTCGTCGGTCAGCTTTCCTGCTGCTATCAGCGTCGCGACGAACATGGCATCTCCTCTTATCTCGACCGCCAGTGCGCGGCTGCCCGTGGCACTTATCGCCGGACCCACCGCCAGCGGCAAGAGCGCTTTGGCGGTCGCGCTCGCAAAAACGCTCAAAAACGCGATCGTCGTCAACGCCGACGCGAGCCAGGTCTATGCCGACCTCGCGATCCTCTCGGCCCGCCCGTCCGAACACGAGATGGAGGGCGTGCCCCACCGCCTTTTCGGCCATGTCGACGCCGCCGAGGCGCATAATGCCGTGCGCTGGGCGGACGAGGCGCGCGCCGTGATCGCGGAGGCCCACGCCGCCGGCCAAGTCCCCATCCTCGTCGGCGGCACCGGCCTCCACATGCGAACGCTGCTGAACGGCATCGCGCCGGTGCCCGAGATCGATCCCGACATCCGCGAGGCGGTCCGCGCGCTCCCCGTCGCCGACGCGCACGCCGCGCTCGCCGCGGCCGACCCTGACGCCGCCGCGCGCCTGAACCCCGCCGACACCACGCGCGTCGCACGCGCGCTCGAGGTCGTGCGCTCGACCGGCCGCACCCTCGCCGACTGGCAGCAAGCCATCGCGGGCGGGATCGCGGACGAAATCACCCTCGCCCCGCTGATCCTCCTGCCCCCGCGCGACTGGCTGCGCGATCGCTGCGACGACCGCCTCGTACAGATGTTCGACCGCGGCGCAGTCGAAGAGGCCGAAGCCCTGCTCGCGCGTGGCCTGAACCCCGATCTCCCCGCGATGCGCGCGATCGGCGTTCCCCAGATCGCGAGCTATCTTCGCGGCGACATCACCCGCGCCGATGCGCTCGAACAGACGCAGGCGGCGACCCGCCAATATGCAAAGCGCCAATATACGTGGTTCCGCAACCAGCCACCCGCCGACTGGCGGCGTCACACGGAATCATTAAACATCGATTCTATCAAGGAATTAGCAACAATATTACGTGATAAGCTGTTGACAGGATAGAATCATACACCTATTGCCCGCACCCTGTTGCAGCGCACAAGCGCTGCCCTTTTTGTATTTGGAAGGAGTTTCGTCGTGACGGAAATGAGTGGTGCCGACATGGTGGTTCAGGCGCTGGTCGACCTCGGGGTCGACACGGTGTTCGGCTATCCGGGCGGCGCGGTCCTTCCCATCTATGACGCGCTCTTCAACCATCCGTCGATCAAGCACATCCTCGTCCGCCACGAACAGGCGGCGACGCACGCGGCCGAAGGCTATGCGCGTTCGACCGGCAAGCCCGGCGTCGTGCTCGTCACCTCGGGCCCCGGCGCGACCAATGCGGTCACCGGCATCACCGACGCGCTGCTCGACTCGATCCCGATGGTCGTGCTCACCGGTCAGGTGTCGACCGCGCTGATCGGCACCGACGCCTTCCAGGAATGCGACACCGTCGGCATTACGCGCCACTGCACCAAGCATAATTATCTGGTGATGGACCCCGATCGTCTCGGCCCGATCATGCACGAGGCCTTCCATATCGCGACGCACGGCCGCCCCGGCCCCGTCGTGATCGACATCCCCAAAAATGTGCAGGTCGCGACCGGCGAATATGTGGTGCCCGAAAAGATCGCGCACAAAAGCTATCGTCCGCAGGTCGAACCCGACGCCGATGCAATCGCAGAGGCCGTCGCGATGATCGCCGCGGCCGAGCGCCCGATCTTCTACACCGGCGGCGGCGTGATCAACGCCGGCCCCGATGCGAGCGCGGCGCTGCGCCAGCTCGTCGCACTCACCGGCGCGCCGATCACCTCGACGCTGATGGGCCTCGGCGCCTTCCCGTCGGATGATGACAAATGGCTCGGCATGCTCGGCATGCACGGCACCTATGAAGCGAATATGGCCATGAACCGCGCCGACCTGATTATCGCGGTCGGCGCGCGCTTCGACGACCGCGTGACCGGCCGTCTCGACGCCTTCTCGCCGGATTCGAAGAAGATCCACATCGATATCGACCGCAGCTCGATCAACAAGATCGTCCCCGTCGACCTCGCGATCGTCGGTGATGCCGGACGCGCGCTCGACGCGATCATCGCGGGCTGGCAGGCAGCGGGCCACAACGGCCGCGACCTCGGCGAATGGTGGCGCCGCGTCGACGGCTGGCGCGCGACGCGCTGCCTCGACTTCCCCGAAAAGAAGGATCCGGCCGCCGACATCATGCCCCAGCGCGCGGTGAAGGCGCTGTTCGACGCGACCCGCGGCCGCGACCCGATCATCACGACCGAGGTCGGCCAGCACCAGATGTGGGCGGCACAGCATTTCGGCTTTTCGGCACCCAACCGCTGGCTCACCAGCGGCGGGCTCGGCACGATGGGCTATGGCTTCCCTGCCGCGGTCGGCGCGCAGATCGCGCACCCCGACCGCCTCGTCATCTGCATCGCGGGCGAAGCCTCGCTCCAGATGAACATTCAGGAAATGGGGACGGTCAGCCAGTACCGCCTGCCGGTGAAGATCTTCATCCTCAACAATGAATGGATGGGGATGGTCCGCCAGTGGCAGGAACTAACCTATGAAAGCCGCTATTCGAACAGCTATTCGGACAGCCTGCCCGATTTCGTGAAGCTCGCCGACGCCTATGGCTGGACGGGCCTGCGCATCGACAACCTCGGCCAGCTCGAGGACGGCATCAAGAAGATGATCGAGACCCCGGGTCCGGTGATCGTCGACTGCCGCGTCGCGCAGCTTGCCAACTGCTTCCCGATGATCCCCTCGGGCGCCGCGCATACCGAAATGCTCCTCCAGCCGAGCGATGTGACCGGCACGATGGACGACGAAGCCAAGGCACTGGTCTAAAACATATGAAAATCAAAACCGAAGCCGGCGAGCGCCATGTGCTCGCCATCACCGTCGACAACGAGGCCGGGGTGCTCGCCAAGATCACCGGGCTGTTCACCGCGCGCGGCTATAATATCGAAAGCCTGACGGTGGCCGATATTACCGCCGACCACGCCCTGTCGCGCATCACCATCGTCACCTCGGGCCCGCCGCCGATCATCGACCAGATCATCGCGCAGCTCGACCGCCTCGTCCCCGTGCACAAGGTCGTCGATCTCAACGACGCGGGCGAGGCGCATGTCGAACGCGAAATCGCACTCGTGAAGGTCGCGGGCACGGGCGAGAAACGCATCGAGGCGCTGCGCATGGCCGACGTCTTCCGCGCCAAGGTCGTCGACACGACGCTCACCAGCTTCATCTTCGAAATCACCGGGACGAGCGACAAGGTCGACCGCTTCATCGCGCTGATGCGC
>JAESGS010000525.1_pt1 | contig 25841 bp, 20 predicted proteins | sample 9269761 | NCBI WGS metagenome assembly JAESGS01 (sample SAMN15741799, study PRJNA653493) | algae metagenome | isolation source: Cyanosarcina radialis HA8281-LM2 and co-occurring heterotrophs from damp... | place: USA: Makauwahi cave, Hawaii | collected 2011-01-06 | reverse complement strand
CGACGGCGAGATCGTGGGTGATGTAGAGGGCTGCCGTATGCGTCTCTTCGATCGCATGCTTGATTGCGGCGAGCACGTCGATCTGGGTCGTCACGTCGAGCGCGGTCGTCGGCTCGTCGAAGACGATCAGTTCCGGGTTGGGGCAGAGCGCCATGGCGGTCATGGCGCGTTGCAGTTGCCCGCCGGAGACCTGGTGCGGATAGCGGTCGCCGAAGGTTTCCGGATTGGGCAGGCCCAGCACCCGGAAAAGATAGAGCGCCCGCTTCTTTGCTTCCTCGCGGCTCATGATGCCGTGGCGGAGTGAAGCCTCGATCACCTGGTCGCCGAGCCGGTGCGCCGGGTTGAAGGCGGCCGCTGCCGATTGCGCGACGTAGCAGACGCGGGCACCGCGGATCGAGCGGATGCCGTTCTTGTCGAGCGTCAGAATGTCCTTGCCGTCGAGCAGCACCTGGCCGCCGGTGATGCGCACGCCGCCGCGGCCGTAGGCGAGCGCCGAAAGGCCGATGGTCGACTTGCCGGCGCCGGATTCCCCGATGAGGCCGAGCACCTTGCCTTTTTGCACGGTGAAGGAGACGCCCTCGACGAGGGTGACGACCTTCGGCGGTTCGCCCGGCGGGTAGCTGGTCGCTTCGATCTTGAGGTTCTTGACGGAGAGCATCTCAGGCATCGCCGCGTCCTCCCTTGAGGCTGGAGGTTCTCTTCATCAGCCAGTCGACCACGAGGTTGACGCAGATCGCCAGCGTCGCGATCGCCGCACCCGGGATGAGTGCCGCCGAAATGCCGAAGATAATGCCGTCCTTGTTGTCCTTGACCATGCCGCCCCAGTCCGCTGCCGGCGGCTGGATGCCGAGGCCGAGGAAGGAGAGGGTGGAGAGGAACAGGATCGAGAAGGCGAAGCGCAGGCCGAATTCGGCGAGCAGCGGCGACAGCGTGTTCGGCAGGATCTCGCGGAAGATGATCCAGAGCGAACCTTCGCCGCGCAGCCTTGCCGCTTCGACGAACTCCATGACCGCAACATCGAGCGCCACGGCCCGGCCGATGCGGAAGACGCGGGTACTGTCGAGCACCGCCATCACGAGGATCAGGATCCAAAGATGCTGCGGCAGCACGGCAAGCACGACGAGGGCGAAGATCAGCGTCGGGATCGCCATCATCAGGTCATTGAAGCGAGAGAAGAGCTGATCGGTGAAGCCGCCGACGACGGCGGCCGTGAAGCTTAAGAGCATGCCGAGCGAGAAGGAGAGCACGGTTGCCGCCAGCGCCACGAAGATGGTGGTGCGGGCGCCGTAGATCAGACGCGAGAGCAGGTCGCGGCCGAGATTGTCGGTTCCAAGCAGGAAGTCGCCACCGGCCGGAAGCCAGACGTCGCCGACGACGTCGCGTTCGCCGAAGGGGGCGATGACGGGTGCGAAGAGCGCGCAGAAGATCGCGATCGCAATGCCGGCGATGCCGATCCAGGCGCTGAAGGGGATGGATCTCAGGTTCATCGCGGGTGCCTCAGTCTCGGGTTGGCGATGATCGCGAGAATGTCGGCCGCCATGTTCAGGAAGATGTAGAAGGCGGCAAAGATCAGGCCGCAGGCCTGAACGACCGGCATGTCGCGCACGGTCACCGCATCCACCATATATTGCCCCATGCCTGGATAGACGAAGACCACTTCGACCACGACGACGCCGACGACGAGATAGGCAAGGTTGAGCGCTATGACGTTGATGACCGGCGCCACGGCATTGGGGGCGGCGTGACGCGCGATGATGCGGAACATGCCGAGGCCCTTGAGCTCCGCCGTCTCGACATAGGCCGACGACATGACGTTGAGGATCGCCGCGCGGGTCATGCGCATCATGTGGGCGAGAACGACGAGGACGAGGGTCGCGACGGGAAGCGCGATCGCCGAGAGACGTTCGGTGAAGCTCATGCTGTCATAGACGGTCGCGGGGAAGGTCGCGACGCCGTATTTGACGGCGAAGAACATGATCAGGAGATAGCCGACGAAGAACTCCGGCAGTGAGATTGCCGCAAGCGAGACGACGTTGATGATCTTGTCGGGCAGCCTGTTGCGGAACTGTACCGCCAGCATGCCGAGCCCGACGGCGAGCGGCACCGAGACCAGGGCTGCGAAGAAGGCAAGGAACAGCGAGTTGCCGAGGCGTTTGCCGATCTGCTCGCCGACCGAATTCTTGCTCGCCCAGGAGGTGCCGAAATCGCCTTGGACAGCGCCGCCGAGCCAGGAGAGGTAGCGTTCGCTCCAGGGCTTGTCGAGGCCGAGATCCTTGCGGATGTTTTCGACCGCCTGCGGCGTCGCCGACTGGCCGAGATAGGTGGTGGCGAAGTCGCCGGGAAGCGCCTCGATGCCGCCTGATATCATCAGCGATACGGCGAAGAGAAGGCCGACGCTCAAGCCGAGGCGCTGCAGGATCAGCGCCGCGAGCGGGCGGCGGAAGGTGAAGCGCCGCCAGAAGGTGCCGCCGATTTCACCATTCGAGGGATTGGCGGCAGGGTTGGGTTTTGCTGGTACTCCGGAAAGTTCGGCAGACCGCGGGTGTGTTGCACCCGCGGTTCCATCCGTCGGAACCGGACCAGTGAGCGGTCCGCTTTCCATCATCATGCGTCCAGCCATACCCGGGTTGCGACATAGCCGTTCGACATGTCGTTGCCGATGTCATGCACGTAGCCTTTCACCTGCTTGGTGGAGGCGTTCACGAAGTCGTTGAACATCGGCAGGATCAGGCCGCCTTCGTCACGCACCATCATGGCCATGGTGCGGTACATGTCCTTGCGCTTCGCCTCATCGAGTTCCGAGCGGGCCTCGAGCAGGATCTTGTCGAAATCCGGACGCTTGAAGCGGGTGTCGTTCCAGTCGGCGGTCGAAAGATAGGCGGTGGAGTACATCTGGTCCTGGGTCGGACGGCCGCCCCAGTAGGAGGTGGAGAAGGGCTGGACGTTCCAGACGTTGGTCCAGTAGCCGTCGCCCGGCTCGCGCTTGACCTCGATCTCGATGCCGGCCTTCTTGGCGCTTTCCTGGTAGAGCACGGCCGCATCGACAGCACCCGGGAAGGCGACGTCGGAGGTGCGCAGCAGTACCGGACCGCTATGGCCGGACTTCTTGTAGTGGAAGGCCGCCTTGTCCGGATCATAGGCACGCTGTTCGATGCCTTCGGGGAAGAGGGCGTAGGTGTCGTTGATCGGGAAGTCGTTGCCGACCTTGCCGTAGCCGCCGAGGATGCGCTGGACCATAGTCTCGCGGTCCATCGAGTATTTCAGCGCCATGCGCAGGTCGTTGTTGTCGAAGGGCGCGGTGTTGCAATGCATGATGAACACGTAATGGCCGCGGCCGGACGTGTTCAGGATCTCGACCGTCGGCGCCTTCTTCAAGAGGTTGACCGTCTTCGGATCGACGCGGTTGATGTAGTGCACCTGGCCGGAGGAAAGGGCGGCGATGCGGGCGGTCGCGTCGTTCATGGCGATCAGCTCGACCGAATCGACATAGCCGCGGTCCGTGCGCCAGTCGTCGGCGTTCTTCTCGAAGGTGGCGCGAACGCCGGCTTCGAAGCTCGTCACCTTGAAGGGGCCGGTGCCGATCATCGCGTCCGGCTTGTCGATGCCGCCACCGGGCTGGATGATCAGGTGGTAGTCGGTCAGAAGCAGCGGCAGGTCGGCGTTGCCTTCCGTCAGCACGAGCACCAGCTTGTCGCCGTCGGCCTTGATTTCCTTGATCGACTTCATCACGCCGAGCGCGCCGGATTCCGACTTTTCGTCGGTGTGGCGCTGCAGGGTCTTGATGACGTCGTCGAGCGTCAATTCCTTGCCGTCATGGAATTTTACGCCCTTGCGGATGGTGAAGGTCCAGGTCGAGGCATCAGCCGAAGGCTCCCAGGATTCAGCCAGTGCCGGTACCGGCGCGCCTGTGGTCGGATGGCTTTCGACCAGCATGTCACCCCAGTTGCGGCCGACGACGAACATGAACTGCGACAGTGCCTTGGCCGGGTCCTTCGAGTCGGTGGCGGCAGCGCCTTCGAGACCGAGTTTCAGGTGACCGCCGCGCTTCGGCTCCTGCGCTGCAGCGCTGGTGGCAAACAGCGTGCCTGCGGTCGAGGCGAGAATGCCCGCAGCGGCCGCGCGGCCTAGAAACTCGCGGCGGTTCATCTTGCCGAGCATGACCTGACGTGTGAGGTAATCCTTGTAATCGCTCATTCCCCTGTTCCCTTCTGTTGTCGGCATTCGCCGTTCGTTCTGGTTGGTAGAGATTGCTGCGTACAGCCATTGTATCAGATGGCTTCGGATCGGCCCGGAGCGGCCGCTTCTTGTTCTTTCGTGCCCTGTTCTTCCTCCCTCAGCCGGGGGCGTCTTCGTTCAGATCGATAAGCGTAATCGCTGGAACTCTTCTTGTAACGCCCTAAATTACAATTTATTTCCATAAGCTTGGCTTATGGGTGCGCGTTTGATGGCGCACGGTTTTTCCCGCGCGTCTCGTCACGTCTCAATACCGGTCGCCCGGCTCGGTTGCCTGCGCCGCCAAGGCTTGGCGGGATGCGCTTTCGGTGTTCTCACGCGAAAGTGGAATGCTCTAGCGACCCTTCCAGACGGGGTCGCGCTTCTCGGTGAAGGCGCGCACGCCTTCCAGCTGGTCTTCGCTCGAATAGAGAATATCGACGGTCTTGAACTGCCGTTTGGTGATCTTGTTCATGGTCCCCTGGAAGGTGTCGCCCTCGGCGGCGCGCACCACTTCCTTGATCGCCGCATAGACGAGCGGCGGACCGCTTTCGAGCAGGCGCGCGAGCTCCCAGGCACGCTCCATCAGCTTGCCCGCCGGCAGGATCTCGTTGACGAAACCCCAGCGGTTGGCCTCGACCGCATCGAGCCAGCGGCCGGTCAGGAGCATGTCCATGGCGATGTGATAGGGGATGCGCTTCGGCAGCTTGATGGAGGCGGCGTCGGCAACGGTGCCGGAGCGGATCTCGGGCAGCGCGAAGGTCGCGTGTTCGGCGGCCAGGATCAGGTCGGTCGACAGCGCAATTTCGAGGCCGCCGCCGCAGCAGATGCCGTTGATCGCCGCGATGATCGGCTTGTTGAGATCGCGCAGCTCCTGCATGCCGCCGAAACCGCCGACGCCATAGTCGCCATCAACGGCGTCACCGCCAGCGGCCGCTTTCAAGTCCCATCCTGGACAGAAGAATTTTTCGCCGGCGCCGGTGATGATGGCGACGCGCAAGGTGTCGTCGTCGCGGAAGTCGCGGAAGATCTCGCCCATCACCCGGCTGGTCGCCAGGTCGATGGCATTGGCCTTCGGCCGGTCGATGGTGACTTCGAGAATGCCGCCTTCGCGGCGTGTGCGGATCGGTCCGGTCATCTCTGTCATTTCCTCCGGCGGATCAGGGCGTCGGCGGCAACGGCACCCTGACCGTTCGGCAACACCATCAAAGGATTGATATCCAGTTCTTCGAGATTCGAAGCGTTTGCAACGACATAGGATGCCGCTGCGGCGACAGCCTCGATCAAAGCGGCGTAATCGGCGGCAGGCGCACCGCGATAGCCGTCGAGCAGCTTGCGGATCTTCAGCTCGCCGATTGCTTGCCTGATCGCTTCCGGCGTCGTCGGGAGCGTCAGGATGGTGGAATCATCGAGCAGTTCCACGAGGATGCCGCCGGCGCCGATCGTCAGCACGGGGCCGGCGACGGGGTCGCGCATGGCGCCGATAATGAGCTCGGCGACGGGCTTGCCCACCATCTTTTCGACGAGGTAACCGGAGGCTACCCCGGCCATGGTTTTAGCCGCTGCATGGACCTCATCGCGGCTCGTCAGATTGAGCTTCACAGCACCCGCTTCGGTCTTGTGGGCGACGCCGAGACCCTTGAGCACGACCGGGAAGCCGAGCGTTTCGGCGGCGGCGGCGGCCTCTTCGGCGGTTGCCGCGGTCATGCCCTTTGGCACGGTCAGGCCTGAAGCGGCAAGCTCCAGCTTTGCCTCGTACTCGCTGAGGGTGACGGCTTCACCATCATCCGCCCCAATACCATCGAGCAGTCGCGGCGGAGCGGGCTTTGCCCAGGCGACACCGATGTCGGCGGCCGTTTCGATGGCGTCCAGCGCCTCCTCGATGCCGAAGAAGGGCACGATGCCCGCCTTCATCAGAAAGAGAGCGGTGGCCTCCGGCATGTTCTCGCCAAGGCTCGCGACGATGCCGGCGCGGGCGCCCGTTGCCCGTGCCGCGTCGATCACCGCATGGCAGGTGGTTTCCCAGTCGGCGGGGTCGCAGCGGTCGAGGCGCGGGAAATCGAGCACCAGCAGGTTGATCGCGTAGCCGCCCTTCATCATGGCGGCAAAGGCGGTCGTCTGCTTCTCGCGGTTGCCCCAGACGAAGGTGTGGTAGTCGAGCGGATTGGCGATCGTTACCATCTCGCCGAGCGCGTCCTTAAGCGGCTTCTTCTGCTCGTCGCGTAAGGGTCGGTAGTTGACCCGGTAGCGCTCGCCGGCATCCGCCATCAGCGAGGCCTCGCCGCCGGAGCAGCTCATCGAGGAGATGTCGCGGCTGTCGAGCGGGCCTGCCACATGCAGGAGCTTGAGCGTTTCCAGAAGCGCCGGCAGCGTGTCGACCCGGCCGATGCCGAGGCGGGCAAGAAGGGCGGAGGAGACGCGGTCGTTGCCGGCAAGGGAGGCGGTGTGCGACACCGTCGCCAGCTGGGCTGCCTCCGACTTGCCGACCTTCAGCGTCACCACCGGCTTGCCGAGTTCGCGCGCCCGGGTCGCCAGTCGCTCAAGGGCTGCCACGCTGTCAAAGCCCTCGATATGCAGGCCGACGGCGGTGACGCGTGGATCTTCAAGCACGGCGCAGGCGATGTCGGACAAGCCCGTCTGCGCCTGGTTGCCGGCGGTCATGACATAGGCGAGCGGCAGGCCGCGCGTTTGCATCGAGATGTTGCAGGCGATGTTGGAGGATTGCGTCAGGATCGCAACGCCCTTTTCGACGCGCTGCATGCCGTGCTGGTCCGGCCAGAGCAGGGCGCCATCGAGCATGTTGATGAAGCCGTAGCAATTCGGCCCGACGATCGGCATGTCGCCGGCAGCCGCCACCAGCGCCTCCTGCATGTCGTTGCCGTCGTCGAGCTCGCTTGCCGCCTCGCGGAAGCCCGAGGCGTAGCAGACGGCGCCGCCTGAGCCGCGGGCGGCGAGATCACGGATGATCTCGATCGTCAGCTGCCGGTTGACGCCGACGAAGGAGGCATCCGGGGCGCTGGGCAGTTCGGCGACCGAGCGGTAGCACTTGCGGCCGAGGATCTCGGTCTCGCGCGGATGCACCGGCCAGATTTCGCCGGAAAAACCCATCTTGTCGCATTGTTCGATGACGCGCCGGGCTTCCTTGCCGCCGAAGACGGCGATGGTGCGCGGGCGGATGAGGCGGGCGAGGGAGCGGGTCATGCGGCGGCTCCCTCGAACGTTCGGCCGGAGCGTGCGGTTACCCCCCTGCGTCCTGTCGGGCATCTCCTCCACAAGGGGGGCGATTGGATGGGGTGCGATCCTCGCCAGGCATTAACCGTTGAGGAGGTGCGGACGATCAACACTTGTTGAGCTGCGGTCTTGGCAGAAGGGGGCGCGCCAACGCGGTGAGCGGCGCGATCATCAGTCTGCGAAACATCAAGGGGAAACCAGGTGGATGCCTCTAGCCGATCTCCCCCCTTGTGGGGAAGATGCCCGCCAGGGCAGAGGGGGGTAACTCGCTCAAACCGACCCATCCGTTCACGCCCCCAACGGCCGCAGCAGGTCGCGGCTGATGATGTGGCGCTGGATTTCGGACGTGCCGTCCCAGATGCGCTCGACGCGGGCGTCGCGCCAGAAGCGGGCGAGCGGCAGGTCGTCCATCAGACCCATTCCGCCGAAGATCTGGATCGCCTCGTCGGTGACGCGGGCGAGCATTTCGGTGGCGTAGACCTTGGCCGAGGCAATCTCGCGGTTCGACGGCAGGCCGTTGTCGAGCCGCCATGCTGCCGACAGCGTCAGCAGATCGGCGGCGTCGATCTCGGTGATCATGTCGGCGAGCTTGAAGGAGACGCCCTGGTTGGCACCGATCGGCTTGCCGAACTGCTTGCGTTCGGCGGCGTAATTCAGCGCGTAGTCGAAGGCGCGACGGGCGCGGCCGACCGAGGTCGCCGCCACCGTCAGCCGGGTGGCAAACAGCCAGTCGTTGGCGACGTCGAAACCCTTGTGCACTTCGCCGAGGATCTGGGAGGAGGGCAGGCGGCAATCGTCGAAGGTCAGGACACAGTTGTTGTAGCCGCGGTGGGAGACGGAATTGTAGCCCTTGCGGATCTCGAAGCCGGGCGTGCCGCGGTCGACGAGGAAACAGGTGATCTTCTTCTTCGGGCCGCGCGGCGTATCCTCTTCGCCGGTCGCGATGAAGACGATAACGAAATCGGCGATATCGGCATGGCTGATGAAGTGCTTGGTGCCGTTGACGATCCAGTCGTCGCCGTCCTTGCGGGCAAAGCACTTCATGCCGCGCACGTCGGAACCGGCGTCGGGCTCGGTCATCGCAAGCGCATCGAACTTGTCACCCTTGACGGCCGGCAGCAGGTATTTCTCGCGCTGTTCGGCATTGCAGGCCATCAGGATGCCCGAGGGACGGCCGAAGAAGACGGTGAGGCCCATGGAGCCGCGACCAAGCTCACGCTCGACGAGCGTGAAGGAGGTGTGATCGAGGCCGGCGCCGCCGACTTCCTCCGGGAAGTTGCAGCCGAAGAAGCCGATCTCCTTGCATTTGCGGGCGATCTCCTGGCCGAGTTCGCGCGGCACCACGCCGGTGCGCTCGACCTCGTCCTCATGCGGATAGATTTCCGTTTCGACGAAGCTCCTGACCGTATCGACGATCATCTGCTGTTCTTCGGTCAGTGCGAAATTCATTGTGTTGTTCCCCTCGTTTTCGCGCCGCTGACGTCGGTGCCGCAAACGATGGCCGCCTCCTCAAGCGTCCTTCGGCTGCGGGTTGCGGCTCCGCCGGAAGGCGAAGCTGCCTGTTGTTGCTGGCCTGCCGCCGTTACGGTCAGGCGCGCTTCTGGCCGACGAAGCGTCCGGCACCATCCGGCGTCGGCAGCTGCGCATGGGCTTCGGTAATCGCGCGGAGCTTGCTCAGCACCGTCTCGGGTGCCGCGACGGCCTTGCCGGCCTTGCTGTCGACATGCAGCATCATCTGTTCGGCGGTGGCGACGGCCTCGTTGGTTGCGGCGTTGTAGATCGTCGAGAAGATGTGCAGGCGCTTTTCGTCCGACGACAGGATCTGGCAGGTCGAATAGAGCGCTTCGCCGAGCTTGGTTTCGCCGAGGTTCCGGATGTGGGTCTCGACCGTGTAGTAGCTGTGACCGTCGCGGACATATTCGAGGTCGACGCCGATGAGGCGCAGCACGCCGTCGGAGGTGTCGCCGAAGACCTGGAGATAGCGGTGCTCGGTCATGTGGCCGTTATAGTCGACCCAGGCGGCGCTGACCTTGGTGTCGAGAATGCGCAGCGGTTTGACGTCGCCGAGATCGGCTTCCGGCTTCCGGGCATTGGCCCAGAGCTTGGCCTCGAAATCGGCAAGCAGCTTGCCGGCACCCCAGCCTTCGCCGCCGTTGCCGGATTTCAGCGCATGCATGATGCCGACAAGGTTTTCGTCGCGGATGCGTTCGAGCTCGCGGATCGAGCGACCGGCCGCCTGCGCGTCCGACTGGGCGCCGATCTTTTCGACCAGCGCATCGTCGAGGTCAACGACGTCGGTGAACTTCGTCCAGGGCCATTTCAGGCACGGGCCGAACTGGGCGAGGAAGTGGCGCATGCCGGCTTCGCCGCCGGCGATCCGATAGGTCTCGAACAGGCCCATCTGCGCCCAGCGCATGCCGAAGGAATAGCGCATGACGTTGTCGAGCGTTTCGGTATCGCAGATGTCGTCCTGGATCAGCCACAGAGCTTCACGCCAGAGCGCCTCGAGCAGGCGGTCGCCGACGAAGGCCTCGATCTCCTTGGCGATGACGACGCCCTTCATGCCGATCTGCTCGACGCCCTGCATCGCGCGCTCGATCGTCGCTTTCGACGTCTTCTTGCCGCCGACGAGTTCGACGAGTGGCAGCAGATAGACGGGGTTATAGGGGTGCGCCACGAACATACGTTCCGGGTGGTGCATCTCGGATTGCAGATCGGAGGGAAGCAGGCCCGAGGTGGAGGAGCCGATCAGTGCGTCGGGCCGTGCGGCTGCATCGATCTTGGTGATGACGCCGCGCTTCAGTTCCAGCCGCTCCGGCACGCTTTCCTGAATCCAATCAGCGCCTTCGACCGCTTCTTCGATGCTCTTGCAGAAGGTCAGTTTTCCCTTCGGCGGCAACGGCGCCATGGTGAGCATGGCGTAGGCGCGCTCGGCATTGGCCATGACTTCGCCGATGATGCGCTCGGCTTCCGGATGCGGGTCGAAGATTTTCACGTCGATGCCGGCAAGCGCGAAGCGCGCCACCCAGGCGCCGCCGATGACGCCGCCGCCGACACAGGCTGCTTTGGTGATAAAGCTCATGGTCCCGTCCTTGCTCAGCGCTTCGTCAGCTTCAGTTTCTCGCGGACCTCTTTCGGTCCGATGATCTTGGCGCCCATACCCTCGATGACGCCGACGGCCTTTTCGACGAGCTGGCCGTTGGTGGCGAGCTGGCCCTTGCCGATATAGAGGTTGTCTTCGAGCCCAACGCGGACGTTGCCGCCGGCAAGGATGGCTGCCGCCGGATAGGCGAGCGCATTGCGGCCAATGGAGAAGGCCGAGAAGGTCCAGTTGGTCGGCACGTTGTTGACCATCGCCATGAAGGTGTTGAGGTCATCGGGCGCGCCCCACGGAATGCCCATGCAGAGCTGGATCAAGACCGGATCCTCGATCAGGCCTTCCTCGACGAGTTGCTTGGCAAACCAGAGATGGCCGGTATCGAAGGCCTCGATTTCGGGGCGCACACCGAGCGCGGTCATCTGGCGGGCCATTTCGCGCAGCATCGACGGCGTGTTGGTCATGACATAATCGCCAAGCGAGAAGTTCATGGTGCCGCAGTCGAGCGTGCAGATTTCCGGCAGGCATTCGGCCACATGGGCGACGCGCTCGGTTGCGCCGGCCATGTCGGTGCCTTTCTCGTTGAGCGGGAGCGGGCTTTCGACGTTGCCGAAGATGAGGTCGCCGCCCATGCCGGCGGTCAGGTTCAGCACCATGTCGACATCGGCGGAGCGGATTCGGTCGGTTACTTCCTTGTAGAGATCAAGCCTGCGGGCCGGCGCTCCGGTCTCCGGATCGCGGACGTGGCAGTGGACCACGGCAGCGCCGGCCTTGGCCGCCTCGACCGCCGCTTCGGCGATCTGTTTCGGCGTGATCGGAACATGGCTGGACTTTGAAACGGTGTCGCCTGAGCCGGTGACGGCACAGGTGATGAATACCTCGCGGTTCATGCTGAGCGGCATTGCTGTCTCCCTTTTATTGCGCCCATTACGAGCCAAGAAACACCGCGCTGCTTTTCATTATCGGCTTCATTCTATACATTATCGGCGGAAGAGCGGAGAAGTTTGGGCATGGATCAGAACGTTTCGCAGGTGCAGCACGTCGATATCCTGGTGCTGCCGGAGACCAATCTGATCCTCGTTGCCTCCGTTATCGAGCCGATGCGCGCCGCCAACCGCATTGCCGGACGGCCGCTCTACGACTGGACGATCTATAGCCCCGACGGTGCGCCGATCGAAACGAAGAGCGGCATCCCCATTCCGGTCTCCGGCATCTTCCGGCCGCAGCGCGAGACGTCGCCGCTTTTCATCCTCTCAAGCTACAACTGGCAGCGCAGCGCCACCTCGCAGCTGAAGATGCTGCTCTCGCAGACGGCGCGGCACCGCGAGCTGATGGCCGGCATTGAATCCGGCTCGTGGCTGCTCGCCGAGACCAGCCTGCTCGACAATTTCAAGGCGACGACCCACTGGGAGGATTTCGAGGATTTCACCGCCGCGTACCCGCAGGTGACGATGGTGCGCGAACGTTTCGTCATAGACGGCAAGCGCATCACGACCGGTGGCTCGTTGCCGACGCTCGACCTGATGCTCGAGCTGATCCGCCGGGCGCATGGCTATTCGCTGGCGCTCGAAGTCTCCCGCCTCTTCATCTACGAGCAGGAGCGGACCCGCGGCGACCTTCTGCAGATGCCGACGATCGGCAACATGCGCATCCTCGATCCACGCGTCGGCGCCGCGGTCAAGCTGATGGAGGAGACGGTGGAGGCGCCCTTGACGCTCGCCAGGCTCGCCCGCCGCATTGGTGTCAGCACCCGGCACCTGCAGGATCTCTTTCGCGACACGATGGGGGTCGCGCCGCACGAACATTACCTGGCGCTTCGGCTGAATGCGGCGCGGCGCAAGGTGATCGAGACGCGGATGGAATTTGCCGACATTGCCGCGATCTCCGGCTTCAACTCGTCGTCTTCCTTCTCGCGCAGCTACAGGGCGCATTACCGCGAAAGCCCGAGCGAAACGCGCAGGCGGCTGAAGCTGAAGAGCTGAGCGCTGCTTCAAGTATCGATTCAAGCGGGAATTTCAGAGTCGTTTCAGGTGTTTGTCGGCCGATGATCAGGAACTGATTCCGCAAGCAGGCTGGTCTCGGCGCTCATCTTCATCATCGCAATCATCAGCTCGCCGACCTCGGCCGCGAAGGCGCCGCGCGGCCAGACGAGTGTCAGCGACTGCCGATAGGCCGGGCCGAGCCGGATCATGGCTGGCGGGCGATGCACGCGGGCGAGCGAGGACTCCGGCAGCACCGAGAGATAGCCGTGCTGGCGAACAAGGTTGATGATAACGGGGATGGAATCGACCTCGACGAGGGTGATGCGCCGCCGCTCGGCTTCATCGAGCGTGTCGTCGAGGAAGCGCGCGGCCTCACGGCGAAGGCCGCTCCGGACGCTCGGCACCGCGATCGGGCAGGCGGCGAGCAGCTTCGGCAGGTTGCCGCCCAGTTCCGAAAGGGCGGAGGCTGGCCCCGAAAGCACCAGCGGCGTCTGCGACACCAGCCGGCCGTCGCAGTCGGCCGGGATCTCGGCGACATCAAGCAGGGCGGCATCGAACCGTCGGCTGCGCAGGCCGACAAGCAGTTCGTCGGCCGTGGTGCTGGAAATGAACAATGGTTGGCGCGGGCGGGCGCGGTGCCAATTGGCCGTCAGGGCGGCGAGCATGCGGGCGATCTCGCTTTCCGGACCGAGCGGCATGACAGCGCCGAGCCGCCAGGTGGCAACGTCGCGGCGGAAGCGGTCGGCGGAGGCATGGGTCAGCCGCGCCCAGATATCGAGCAGCGCTTCGACAAGCGGGATGATCCGCTCGGCGGTCGCGGTCGAGAGGACGCCGCCATGGGAGCGCTCGAACAGCCGGATACCGAGATGACGTTCGAGGTCCGCCATCTGTCGCGTCAGTTGCGGCTGACCAAGGCCAAGTGCCTTTGCCGTGGCGCGGATGCTGCCGGAGCGGGCGACCTTGACGAACCGGTCGAGCGCGACGAGCCCGACCGGCGGCACGGGGTCGGTCGCCGCCGTGCCGGCGAGTGCCAGGATGGCGGCAATGCCTGCTGCCGCCTGCCTCACATCGTCCGCGCGGCTGCGCGCTTCCAGCGTCAGGACGAGTGTGGTTTCCTCCCGTCGGAAGAGCGGCATCGAGACCGCCTGTTCGAAGCGCTTGACGGCGGCGCTGACGCTCGAGGGTGCGCGGCCTGCAAGGGTGGCTGCGCGACGAATGCCTCCTTCGCGGAGCACCGCATCGACCAGCGCGATCGTCGCCAGATCCATTTTCTATCCCCGGAAACCATGCGTGCCGAAAGGCCGTTCTCAATTCGGCATCACCCGTTCCAGATTTGGGATATAGCATGGATGTGCGATAAGCGCATAGCATGCATCCTGCAAACCGGCATCTTCGAGCGTCGGTTGCGAGACATCAGAGCGTCCGCGCGCCCTATCGAAAGCATAGGCGGCCACGCGCGGGAGGATCCGTATCGGCATGCTGCACCAGGTCAAGACCATCGTTCTCTGCGGAAAACCGCTGGATTTCGCGACGCTCGAGGATATCGGGGCGGGGCGGGTGCGGCTGGCGGCGGATGACGGCGGCATGGAGCGAGTGGCGGCCGCCCACAAGGTGATCGCTGACCGCATCGCGATGGGACTGCCGGTCTACGGCACCAACACCGGTGTCGGCTCGATGAAGGATCGGCTGTGGACGGCCGACGATCTTGCCGAGTTCAACAACTCGCTGGTGCGCGCGCATCACTTCGGTACCGGCGAGTTCTTTGCGCCGGCGATCGTGCGCATGGCGATCGCCATCCGCGTCAACACCGCCATGCGCGGCCACACCGGCTGCAGCCCGGACCTGATCCGGGCGTTTCTGGCGCTCAGCGAACACGACATCATACCGGCGGTGCGCCGCCACGGATCGATGGGCTGCGCCGATATCGGCCTGATGGGCCAGATCGCCTCGGTGCTGACGGGCGTCGGCGAGGCCTATTATCAGGGGCGGCTCGTCTCGGCCGAGACGGCGCTTGCCGAAGCGAGCCTGGAGCCCTTCGTGATGCAGCCGCGTGATGCGCTGGCAGCCCTCAGCGTCAATGCCATCGCCTTTTCGGCTGCCGCCAATGTACTGCGCGAGGCGGCTTCGGCCATCCGCGTGCTGCTCGTCACCGGGGTCATGTCGTCCCAAGCGCTCGGGGCGTCTGCCGATCCCTGGCGGGTGGCGGCGACACTCTCGACCCGCGGCGAGGCGGTGGTCGGTTCCTGGCTCTATGGCCAATCCGGTATCTCCGACTGGCCCGTGCCGACGGCGATCCACGATCCCTTGAGCCTGCGCATGACCGCCCAGGTCTTCGGCGCGGTGGTCGATACGCTGCTGGTTGCGGCCGGCCGGCTGGTGGAGCAGACCTATCTCTCCGACGACAACCCGGTCGTGATCGGCGGACAGGTCCATTCCTCCGGCGCCTCGCTGCCGCTGACGACGACGCTTTACATCGAGGCGGCGCAGATCGCCTTTTCGCACGCGGCGCGCAACGTCTTGAACCGTTGCATCCTTCTTGCGAATGGCGGCCGACGCAACCTCTCGGTCAATCTGGTGGCGCCCGGAGAGGTGGCCACCGGGCTCGGGCCGCTGATGAAGCTTGCGGTCGAACTTTACATGCGCGTGCAGTCGCTCGCGGTGCCGCTCTCGGCGCAGTCGATCGTGGTGGCGGGTGGCCTTGAGGAGGAAGCGACCTTCCTGCCGCTGATCGTCGAGCGCATGGAAACGCAGGTTCGGGATCTGCGCCAGCTTGCCGCCATCGAGGCGATGCTCTCGGCCCAGGCGATCGACCTCGTTGGCGATCAACCGCAAGGGATCGTCAAGCGCGCCTATGACCAGACCCGCTCCGTCAGTGCGATCTATCTCAAGGACCGGCCGCTTTCGAAGGAGATCGAGGCGCTGCAGGATGCGTTTACCTGCCACGATCTTCTGCGCTCCTTCGTCGCGACCGCGCCGATGCCGGAGTTCGACGACTTCTTCGCGCTCGACAAATAATCCGATTGGGAGAGCAGCATGTCCGATTTCGATCTCGTTCTGAAAGGCACCGTTGTTCTCCCCGAAAGGATCGTCGAGGGCGGCCACGTGGCGGTGCGCGACGGCAAGGTGGTGCATGTCGGGCAGGGTGCTGCACCGGCTGCGCGGGAGCGGCATGATCTCGGCAACGCGCTGATCCTGCCGGGCGCTGTCGATGCGCAAGTGCATTCGCTGTCGCAGAAGAACCAGGAAGATTTCATCTGGTCGACCCGCTCGGCGGCGGCCGGCGGCGTCACCACAATCGTCGACATGCCCTATGACGAGGGCAATCTCGTCTGCTCGGCCGAGGCCCTTCGCCGCAAGATCGACCATGCGGGTCCGCAGGCGCGCGTCGATTTCGCGCTCTATGGCACTGTCGATCCAGAGGAGGGACCGGCGCGCATTCTCGAAATGGTGGAGGGCGGTGTCGCCGCTTTCAAGTTCTCGACCTTCGGCACAGATCCGAAACGCTTTCCCCGCATTCCGGCAGCGCTTCTCGAAGACTGCTTCCGCGCGATCGCGCCAACCGGGTTAGCGGCCGGCGTGCACAACGAGGACGACGAGGCGGTGCGCGCGGCGATCGACAAGGTCAAGGCCGCAGGCATCACCGATTATCGCGCCCACGGGCTGTCGCGCCCGCCGCTGACGGAGCTGCTTGCCACCAACCAGATCTACGAGACGGGGGCGGCCACGGGCTGCCCGGCGCATGTGGTGCATTGCTCGCTCGGCCGCGGCTATGAGATCGCCGCCGCCTATCGCGCCCAGGGTTACAAGGCGACGATCGAGTGCTGCATCCACTACCTGACGCTCGACGAGGAGAACGATGTTCGCCGTCTCGGCGGCAAGGCCAAGATCAACCCGCCGATCCGGCCGCGCGCCGAGGTGGAAAAGCTCTGGCGACACGTGGCCGACGGCACGGTGACGATGGTCTCGACCGATCACGTCAGCTGGTCTGAGGATCGCAAGACCAATCCGGACATGCTGGCGAACGCATCTGGCGTGCCGGGGCTGGAAGTCATGGTGCCGCTCTTCGTCAAAGGCGCGCTGGAGCGTGGCATTCCCTTGACGCGCGCAGCCGAGCTGATGACGCTGAACCCGGCCAGGCATTTCCGTCTCGATCATCAGAAGGGTGCGCTGGAACCTGGAAAGGATGCCGACATCATCGTCATGACGCCGGAGCCCTATGTCTATGATGCGGCGACAAGCGGTCACAACGTCGTCGGCTGGTCGCCCTATAATGGCATCCGACTGCCCTGGCGGGTTTCTGCGACCTATCTGCGGGGCAGGCTTGCCTTCGATGGTCGCCAGGTATTGGCCGAGCCGGGCGCGGGACAGTTTGTCCGGCCGCTCGCCACTTTGGCTCTGTAGAGCGGGATACGGAAAAGTGTGTGCGGCTTCCGCCCGCATCCGGCATCGAGATTTAGGAAATGTGATGAGCAAGACCGCCCACAAAGTTCCGGCCAATCTGCCCGTCAATGCCGGCCGCATTGCCGGCATCGTCAGCGGTCTCGCCGGGATCACCGAGCCGGACCGGCCCTATACACGCCGCGCCTTCACGCCGCTGTTTCTCGAAGGCCGGGCCTTTCTCGACCGACGTTTTCGTGCGGCCGGGCTTGAAACCCGCATCGACGCCGCCGGCAACCTGATTGGCCGGCGCAAGGGGAAAAAGTCGGCGCTCGGAACCATCCTGCTCGGCTCCCATTCCGACACAGTGCCGGACGGCGGCCGTTTCGACGGCATCGCCGGCGTGGCGGCGGCGCTTGAAGTGGCGCGCGCGCTTTCCGACAACGGCATTGAGCTCGACCACGATCTGGAGATCGTCGATTTTCTGGCCGAGGAAGTGTCGATCTTCGGCGTTTCCTGCGTCGGTAGCCGCGGCATGGCAGGCGTCCTGCCGGATGGGTGGCTCAGCCGCACACAAGGGGATCTGAGCCTCAGGCAGGGCATCGTCGAGGTGGGCGGTGATCCCTCCAGGCTTTCCGGCTCGAAACGCTCCGACATCAAGGCGTTCCTCGAACTGCACATCGAACAGGGGCCGATACTGGAGACTGGGCGGCTGGATGTCGGGGTCGTTACCGCCATCTCGGGCATCACCCGCATCGAGATCGTCGTCGAGGGCCAGGCGGACCATGCCGGCACGACGCCGATGGGCCACCGGCGCGACGCGCTGGTTGCCGCCTCGCATCTGGTGCTGGAGATCGAGCGGCTGGCGACAGAGTTTTCTCACGGCGACGGGCATTTCACCGCGACGGTCGGCGAATTCTCGATCGAGCCGAATGCAGCCAATGTCGTGCCGTCTCGCGTCCGGCTGCTGATCGATGCGCGTGCCGAGCTGCGGCCGCAGATGGAGCGGTTCCTGGCAACGCTCGGCTCCCTTTGCCAGGGCGTCGCCGAGGCATCGGGCGTGACGATCCCGCCCGCCAATGTGATCTCGGACAACCACCCGACGCCGGGCGATCCGCTCCTGCTTTCGACGCTCGAAGAAAGCTGCGATGCGATCGGCGCCAAGCATCGGCGCATGGCCTCCGGCGCCGGTCACGACACCGCCTGGATGGGACGCATCACCCGTTCGGCGATGATCTTTATTCCCTGCCTCGGCGGGCGCTCGCATGCGCCGGAGGAGTGGGCCGAAAGCGACGATATCGCGCTCGGCGCGGCCGTTCTCTTCGATGCGGTGAAGCGGCTCGACAAGAAATTGCAGGAGAAGGTGTGAGATGGGCCGGATACTGAAGGAAAAGGACGTCGAGGCAGCGGTCAAGGGCGGTTCCGTCTATGCGGCCGGCGGCGGTGGCTGGGCTGATCATGGCCGCATGCTCGGCTATGCCGCGGTGTCGATCGGCAAGCCGGAGCTCGTCTCGATCGACGAGCTCGATGCGCAGGACTGGGTGGCGACGGCGGCCGCGATCGGTGCACCGGCCTCGACCACGCCCTGGGAAATGCGCGGCGTCGACTACGTCAAGGCCGTGCAGCTCTTGCAGGAGGCGCTCGGCGAGAAGCTTTCGGGCCTGATCATCGGCCAGAACGGCAAGTCTTCGACACTGAACGGCTGGCTGCCCTCGGCGATCCTCGGCACCAAGGTGGTCGACGCGGTCGGCGACATTCGCGCGCATCCGACCGGCGACATGGGCTCGATCGGCCTTGCCGGTTCGCCCGAGCCGATGATCCAGACAGCGGTCGGGGGAAACCGCGAGGAGAACCGCTACATCGAGCTGGTGGTGCGCGGCGCCACGGCCAAGGTCTCGCCGGTTTTGCGTACCGCCTCCGACATGTCCGGTGGCTTCATTGCGTCCTGCCGCAATCCGGTCAGGGCATCCTATGTGAAAGCCAATGCGGCGCTGGGCGGTATTTCACTGGCGCTGGCGCTCGGCGAGGCGATCATTTCGGCGGAAGCGAAGGGCGGCAGCGCGGTGATCGATGCCATCGTCAAGACGACCAACGGCGCGATCCTCGCCGAGGGCACTATCACCGACAAGTCCGTCGTCTATACCAAGGAAGCCTTCGATATCGGCACGGTGACGCTGGGGAAGGGCGCTGACTCAACGATATTGCACGTGATGAACGAGTATATGGCGGTTGACTCTGCGGAAGGCACGCGGCTTGCGACCTTCCCCGATGTCATCACCACGCTGTCGCCGGAGGGCGAACCTTTGAGCGTCGGCCAGCTGCAGGTGGGCATGAAGATCTTCGTGCTGCATGTGCCGAAGACGGTGATCCCGCTGTCCTCCAGCGTGCTCGACCCGACGGTCTATCCATCGGTCGAAAAGGCGATGGGCATCGAGCTTGCCCGTTACGCGCTTTCCGGCCGTAGCTGACGGGAGCAGGGTGATGGCGCGCGATGCCGGACTGGAGGAACTGATCCGCGAAGAGCTCGGCGACCGCGCCGGGCTCTCGGAAAAGGCCATGTTCGGCGGCTGGGCCTATCTGCTGCACGGTAATCTGCTGCTCGGCGCGCGCGAGGGCTCGCTGCTCGTCCGGCTCGGCAAGGGCAATGACGGCTGGGCGCTGGAGCTCCCCGATATCGAGCTGATGGTGATGAACGGGCGGGCGATGCATGGCTGGGTGCGCGCAGGGGCGGATGCCTATGGCGATGATGCGCTGCGTCGGCGGTTGCTGGATGGGGCGCTAGCGTTCGTCGAGACGTTGCCGCCGAAGTGAGATTTGGTGGGTGGAATTGCCCCTCACTCTAACCCTCTCCCCGCTTGCGGGGAGAGGGGACGTGGCCACCAGCCTCCACGATGGGTTTGGCGAGCATTGAGCCAATTGCGTTTGCCGCAAGGTTACGCGCTTCGCCAAGTGTTTGGATGTGACCCAGGCGGCAATCACAACGGTGTTCCCTCTCCCCGCGCGCGGGGAGAGGGCTATAGGGTGAGGGGCAATCGCCACGCGCCATAAGCGAATGAGCGGGGAATTTGCTCCTTCCGCCGACACAACAAAGAGGAACGACACCATGCCCAAGGCCAATCCCCGTCACCCGAACTTCCCCATTCCCGGCGGGCCGGAGCTGCGCGCCAAGGGCTGGCGGCAGGAAGCGCTGTTGCGGCTCTTGGAAAACGTGCTTTCGGTCGGCGAGGATCCGGACAATCTCGTCGTCTATGCCGCGCTCGGCAAGGCCGCGCGCAACTGGCCGGCGCACCGGGCCATCGTCAAGACGCTCATCGAAATGGACGAGGACCAGACGCTGATCATCCAATCCGGCAAGCCGGTGGGGCTCTTGAAGACCCATGCCAAGGCGCCGCTCGTCATCATGGCCAATTGCAACATTGTCGGGCAGTGGGCCAAGGCGGAGGTGTTCTATGATTTGCAGCGAAAAGGGCTGATCTGCTGGGGCGGCCTGACCGCCGGCGCCTGGCAATATATCGGCAGCCAGGGCGTGATCCAGGGTACCTACGAGATCTTCATGCGTATCGCCGAGCGCCGCTTCGGCGGCGATCTCTCCGGCCGCTTCGTGCTGACCGCCGGCCTCGGCGGCATGGGCGGCGCCCAGCCGCTTGCCGGACGGATGGCGGGGGCGGCGATCCTCTGTATCGATATCGACGCGGAGCGCGCGAAGAAGCGCCGGGAGATCGGCTATCTGCAGGAAGTCGCGCCCGATCTCGATACGGCGCTCTCGATGATCGATGCGGCTGTGAAGGACAAGCGGGCACTCTCCGTCGGCCTCGTCGGCAATGCGGCGGAGATCTATCCGGAGATCGCCCGGCGCGGCATCGTGCCCGACGTCGTCACCGACCAGACGTCAGCGCATGATCTCGTCTATGGCTACGTGCCGAAAGGCATGAGTCTTGAGCAGGTGAAATCGCTGCGCGACGATGGCCAGGGGCAGTTGATGGCGGCGAGCCGCGCCTCGATCGTCGAGCACGTCAAGGCGATGCTCGACTTTCAGCAGAAGGGCGCGGAAGTCTTCGACAACGGCAACCTCATCCGCACCCAGGCGCGCGAGGGCGGCGTTGCAAACGCCTTCGACATTCCGATCTTCACCGAGGCCTATCTGCGTCCGCTCTTTGCCCGCGCCATCGGCCCCTTCCGCTGGATGGCGCTTTCCGGCGAAGAAAGCGACATCGCCCGCATCGACGATCTGCTGCTCGACATGTTTCCGCACAACCGCATCGTCACCAACTGGATCCGGCTTGCGCGTCAGCATATTCCCTTCGAGGGCCTGCCGGCCCGCATCGCCTGGCTCGGCCACGGCGAACGCACGGCACTGGCGCGGCGCGTCAACGAACTGGTGGCGTCTGGCGAACTCAAAGGCCCGATCGCGTTCTCCCGCGACCATCTCGATGCCGGCGCCATGGCGCATCCGAACATCATGACCGAGCGGATGAAGGACGGATCGGACGCGATCGCCGACTGGCCGCTGCTCGACGCCATGCTGCTCTGCTCGTCGATGGCCGATCTCGTGGTCGTCCATTCCGGCGGTGGCGGTTATGCCGGCTACATGACGAGCTGCGGCGTGACCGTTGTTGCCGACGGAACGGTCGAGGCCGACGAGCGCCTCGACTATGCCCTCACCAACGACACCTCGCTCGGCGTCATCCGCTATGCGGATGCCGGCTACGACGAGAGCTTTGAGGAGATCGCCGCCAAGGGCATCGGGCATGTGAAGGTGTAGGGACCTGTGGCTTTGCCCTAAGCAGTCTCACACCTGTCACGGCACTCGGGAATCCATTTCAGGATAAAGAACAACGCTCTCCTGCGCGGTTGGCTCGTTGCGCGCCCCGACAAATACCGCTGGTTGGGCAGCTCGATTGACGGCCACGTGCAACACGTTGGCGGGGATGTACAGATAGTCTCCTGGGTGCATCACATCCCGGTGCTGGAGTTGATCGCCACTCCATAGTTCCAGCTCTTCACCGCTCAACATGTAGAAGGCAGTTTCGTGGCGCTCATGCACATGCGCCTTGGTGCGCTTTCCAGGCGGGATCGTAGCGATACCGAGCCACAGTGCGGTAGAGCCAACTGACTCTGCACTAATGCCGGGCAGGTAATCGGGCCCCTGTTCAGCTTGGTAACCGGCGTCCCCTTTGGATACGAGGGCCTTGCCCCGCGAGAAGCCTGGACGCGCGTCGGTTCGTTCTTCTGAAATCGTCATGTTTCGGTCTCCTCTGTGGTAGTCTGGTCGACCTACGCAAAGGATCGCAAGAAGACCGGCTGGAGTCCTGAATGGGAGGGCGAAAAGTTCCGAATTCTTCCGAAGACGTCGTGGCCGATAGCGTCGAGCCGCAACTGTTCGCGTTCGGGACATTCATCCTCGACATGCAGCGCGGCGCACTGACGTGTAAAGGGCGGCGTGTCGCGATTGGCCATAAGGGCTTGTTGCTGTTGCACGCGCTGGTGCGAGCGTCGATGCAGGTCGTGAGCAAGTCCGCGCTGATGGAAGCAGCCTGGCCCGCGGCTGTCGTCGAGGAGAGCAATCTCTCGGTTCAGATCGCTGCCTTGCGCAAGATGCTGGGCCCTCAACCGGAGGGTAACGAATGGATCGCCACCGTGCCGCGTGCGGGGTATCGTTTTGCCGCCCGGGTGAATAGCCTGCATCCGGTTGCCGCTGATGCGTCGCCGGCACTGCCAGGTTCGCCCGCGAACCGGGGCAGACCATCGATCGTGGTCCTACCGTTTGCAAATCTGAGCAGTGACAAGCAACAGTCGTATCTGGTCGATGGCATCACCGAAGATGTGATCACCGCGCTCACGAGATTTCGGTGGTTTCGAGTCATCGGGCGCAATTCAAGTTTCGTCTACAAGCACAAGTCGGTGAGTGCCAAGCAGGTGGGCCGAGACCTGGATGTCGATTACGTGCTCGAAGGAAGCGTGCGCCGCTCCGGCGGCCGTCTTCGGGTCTCCACGCAACTGGTCGAGACCACCTCGGCAAGCCAGGTCTGGGCCGAACGGTACGACCTGAAAATGGAAGAGGCATTCGCAGTTCAAGACGCCATCGCAGAGAGAGTTGCAGGCGCGATTGAACCAGAACTGCTGAAGACGGCGTCACTCCCTGCGGCGTCGCGGCACACGGGAAATTTGACGGCATGGGAGATCGTGCGGCAGGGGACCTGGTATTTTCACCAGGTTGGCCGGCAGACCCACTTAATGGCGCGAGAGCTATTCAGGGAGGCGCGTCGGCTTGATCCCGAGCTTGCCGAAGCGCATCTCTGGCTTGGTCGCGTGAGCGCAGGCATCGTCGCCTATGGATGGAGCGAGCATCCTTCCAAGGACATCGGGGAGGGTTTGGACGCTGCCCTGGCGGCCGTTCGGCTCGACGAAAAGAACCCGTACACACACTATGCGCTGGCAATCTGCAGCGCGTATGCGAATGCGCCCGAGCAGGCGGTCCTTGCCGCCGAAAGGGCGATCGAGATCAGCCCGAGTTTCGCCCTTGGCCATCTTGTCCTGGGAATGGCGGAGCTGTTCAGGGGGAACGCGTCCGGTGCCATAGCGTCGCTGGAACACGGTCTCATGTTGAACGCCAATGACCCGCAGAACTTCGTCTGGCTGAATTTTCTGGCGCTCGCCCACCTGTTTGCAGGCGATGGAACAAACGCGCTCGCTGCTGCGGTCAAGGCCCAAAAAGTGCGCCCTGCATGGCGGCCGGTCCAAGAAACGCTGGCCTGCTGTTATGCGGCTGCCGGGCGTCTTGCAGAGGCTCGATCATCGCGCGCGTTGATGAGCGAAATGGAGAACGTGTCAGGCGACGCTCTAGAGCCGCTAAGACAGCGCAATCCGCATTGGCAGAAGCGATTGGCGGAATTGTTGCAACAAATCCCGAGCAACTTGCTTCAGACGCCTCAACCTTCCTGACTTCCTTGCTGCTTTGCCATTCTCAAAAATCACGCCCGCTCACGCAGGCGATCTGACGACGTACGTTCCACCGTTGCTGCTGACGGCGCTCGAGCGGTGGGCTGGTGTCTTGGTGTCGCGCCTGCCGCACGTTACAATGCACGCCTCACTGCCCGGAGGCGATCATGACATCGAGCTTCAATGTGCAGAGTGCTGCCGGTTACGAACAGTTGATGGGTCGGTGGAGCCGGCAGCTTGCGCCGCCATTCATCGACTTTGCGGGTGTTGCCGACGGTGAGCGGGTGCTGGACGTCGGCTGCGGCACGGGCAGCCTCACCTTTGCGCTGCCGCATGCAGCCGATATCAGCGAGATTACGGCGATCGACTTCTCGCCCGTCTTCGTCGAGGCGACGATCAAGGCGAACAGCGATCCGCGGATCGAAGTCCAGCAGGCCGATGCCTGCGCGCTGCCCTTTGCCGATGCATCCTTCGACCGGGCGATGGCGCTGCTGGTGCTGCACTTCGTGCCGGAATCGGGAAAGGCGGTCGCCGAGATGCGCCGTGTCGTGCGGCCGGGTGGCGTCGTTGCCGCCGCTGTCTGGGATCACTTCGGCGGCATGCCGGGCATGCGCATGGTACTCGATGTGGCGGCGATGCTCGATGGCAATGCCGAGCAGGTGCGCAGTCGCTATTGTTTCCAGCCGATGATGCGGCCGGGTGAGATGATGCAGAGCTTCGTCGCGAATGGCCTCGCGGACGTCCGGCAGACCTCGCTCCTGATCCGCATGGACTATCAGTCCTTCGCCGATTTCTGGGAGCCGATTGCCGCAGGCGAGGGGCCGCTCGGCAAGTATGTCGGCTCACTGGATGCGGGGATGCGGACGAAGCTCGACGCGGCCATTCGCGCCGCCTACGAAGCCGGCCAGCCGGATGGGCCGCGGTCCTTTGCGGCGGTTGCGTGGGCCTGTCGGGGTATCATTCCGTCCTAACGGCTCGCTACACGACCGTCTCGCCGCCATCGACCACCAGGATCTGGCCGGTCATGTAGGAGGAGCGGTCGGAGACGAGGAAGAGGATCGACTCGGCGATCTCCTCGACGCTGGCCCAGCGGCCGAGCGGCACCTTCTCGCGGATATAGGATTCGATTGCGCCGCGGCCGCCCATTTGCGCGATGAAAGGTTCGTTGAAGGGCGTGTCGACCCAGCCGGGGCAGAGCGCGTTGACGCGGATGCCGTGGCGGGCGTAGTCGCCGGCCATCTGCTTGGTCATGGCGATGACGGCATGCTTGGTGGTCGTGTAGGCGATCATCTCGCGGTCGTAGAGCACGCCCGAAGATGAGGAGGTGTTGACGATGACGCCGCGGCCGGCGGCCCGCATCGACGGCATGACGAGGCGCGCGGCCATGAAATGGGAGCGGACATTGAGGTTCCACGAGCGATCGAAACCCGCGACCTCGACCTCTTCGAGATCACCCGCAACCTGGGCGCCGGCATGATTGTGCAGGATGTCGATGCGGCCGTGGCGATAGAGGATATCGGCAATGCCATCGGAAAGCGCCGTGTCGTCCGTCACGTCGATCGCCAACGCCTCGGCGCTGCCGCCCTTTCCGGCGATCGCCTCGACGGCGGTCGCGGCTGCCGCAAGGCTGCGGTCGACGACGACGACATGGGCGCCCTCGCGCGCCATGATGGCCGCACCCGCCTGACCGATCCCGGAGCCGGCTCCGGTCACGATCGCGACCCGCTCTTTCAGGATCATGGTTTCACTCCCCGGATTTCGTTTTCTTTTCCCGCATCAGGATGCGGGCGGTCAGGATCAGAAGCAGCGAGGCGACGAGCACCAGCGTCGCAATCGCATTGATCTCGGGCGTCACGCCGCGGCGGATCGAGGCGAAGACGTAGATCGGCAGCGTCGTCTTCGAGCCCGCGACGAAGAAGGCGATGATGAAATCGTCGAAGGAGAAGGTGAAGGCGAGCAGGAAGCCGGCGAGGATCGACGGCAGGATCTGCGGCAGCACGATC
>JAESGS010000523.1_pt1 | contig 25896 bp, 20 predicted proteins | sample 9269761 | NCBI WGS metagenome assembly JAESGS01 (sample SAMN15741799, study PRJNA653493) | algae metagenome | isolation source: Cyanosarcina radialis HA8281-LM2 and co-occurring heterotrophs from damp... | place: USA: Makauwahi cave, Hawaii | collected 2011-01-06 | reverse complement strand
ATGTCCATCTCCGAGGCCAGCACTTCGGTCTCGTCTTCCTGGCTCTTGTCGCGCATCGCGACCAGATCCTTGTGGCGGAAGGCGGCGTTGTCGTCGCTGTTGAACTTGCCGTCCAGCGCGTACAGGTTGCCGTCGTCCAGGATCGCCAGCGGGTTGATCTCGACCAGCGCCAGGTCCTTCTCGTTGAAGATGCGGTACAGGTTGACCATGATGCTGGCGAACTGGCCCGCCTGCTTGGCGGTCAGGCCCATCTTGAAGCCGAATTCACGGCCCTGGTACGGCTGCACGCCTTCGACGAAATCGACGTTGAGCGTGTGGATCTTGTCCGGCGTCTCGGCCGCGACCTGCTCGATCTCCATGCCGCCCTCGGACGAGGCGATGTAGGTGATGGTGCGGGTGCCGCGGTCGACCAGCACCGACAGGTACAGCTCCTTGACGATCTCGCCGGCGGTGGTCACCAGCACCAGGTTGACCGGCAGCTCGACGCCGGCGGTCTGGTAGGTGGCCATCTTGGTGCCCAGCATCTTGCCGGCGGCCGCCTTCACGTCATCGACGGTCTTGCAGAACTTGACGCCGCCGGCCTTGCCGCGACCGCCCGCGTGGATCTGGGCCTTGACCATCCAGGGGCCGTTGCCGAGGGACTGCGCGGCTGCGACCGCTTCGTCCGCCGTGGCGGCGACTTTGCCGGCCGGGACCGGGATGCCGTACTCGGCCAGCAGCTGCTTGGCCTGATATTCGTGGAAATTCATGCGTCACCGTGGGTAGGGAACAGAAGACATCGCCCACGGCCGGGGCCACAAGGGCGGCGGCGCGGGCGAGCCCCCTATTGTCGCCGACCCGGGCGGGCGGCGCAAAACCCGGGGTCTAAGCCTTTGGTGGGAAAGGGGGAACCGGACCCCAAGGGCCCGGATCCGCCGCCGCGCCCCTATACTGGGGACCTCGTTACCGGGGAAGTACGAGTTTGCGCCACGCCCAGTCGATCATGTCGCGCATCGAGTCGGTCCCACGCCGGGAGCTGTACTTCTTTGCGCTGTACCGGCTGCTGGAAGCCGGGATCCTGGCGGCGCTGATGTTCAGCCCACTCGCGGGCGTCCTGGGGGAAGCCCGGCATCCCGAGCTCGGCACCGCCGTCACCTTCGGCTATCTGGTGGCCGCCCTGCTGTTCTTCTTCGTCGGCCGCAACGTGCGCTGGCTGACCGCCACCGTGTTCGCCAGCGTCTGCGTCGACCTCCTGGCCGCCGCGCTGGCCACCCACGCCCTGCCCTCGGCCACCGCCGGCATCGCGATGATGCTGCTGTTCAATGTGTCGGCCGCGGCGCTGCTGCTGCCCTCCACCGGCATGGCCGTGGCGGTGGGGGGCCTGGCCATTGCCACGATGTTCGCCGAGTACTTCTGGACCGGCACCCACGACGGAGCCTCCAGCCGATCGGTGGCGGAAGTGATGATGTTCGCCGTCAGCTACCTGTCGCTGGCCTACCTCTCCCACCAGATGGGCCAGCGTGCGCGCGCCAGCCAGGCGCTGGCGGACAAGCGGGGCGAGGAAGTCGCCAACCTGTTCGAAGTCAACGAACTGATCATCCGCCGCATGCGTACCGGCGTGCTGGTGGTGGATGCCGACAACCACATCAAGCTGGCCAACGAAGCCGCCAGCCTGCTGCTGGGCGATGGCAGCGAGGTCGAGCCCGACACCCGTGGCGTGTCGCTGCTGCACACCGCCCCGGAACTGGCCCGCCGCCTGCAGCGCTGGCGCAATGGCTGGCAGACCGACGAAACCCCGATGCAGCTGTCGCCTGACCAGCCGGAAGTGCAGCCCCGCTTCGCCCGCCTGCTGGCCGACAGCGACACCTCGCTGATCTTCCTGGACGACGCCACCGTGGTGTCGCGCCGCGCCGAATCGCTGACGCTGGCGGCGCTGGGCCGCTTCTCGGCCAGCCTGGCCCACGAGATCCGCAACCCGCTGGCCGCCATCAACTACGCGGTGCAGCTGCTGGAGGAGTCACAGCAGATCGTCGACGGCGACCGCCGCCTGCTGCAGATCATCCACCAGCAATGCCAGCGCACCAACGGCATCGTCGAGAGCGTGCTGAGCCTGGCCCGGCGCGAACGCGCCACGCCCGAACACGTGGACCTCAACACCTTCGCGCGCCGCTTCGTGGACGAATACCAGCAGACGCTCGCCATCGAGACCGACACGCTGGAAGCCATCATCGGCGCCAAGCCGGTGCCGGCGCTGGTCGACTCGCGCCACCTGCAGCAGGTCGTCACGGTGCTGGTGCAGAACGCATTGAACTACGGCCGGCTGCCCGGCGAATCCGCGCGGGTGCGGGTACGCGTGTTCCAGTCCGACAGCCGGCCCATGATCGACGTGATGGACCGGGGCCCGGGCATTCCCGAGGCCGTGGCCGCCCAGCTGTTCCGGCCGTTCTTCACCACCTCGGAGCACGGCACCGGCCTGGGCCTGTACATCGCCCGCGAGCTCTGCCGGGCCAACCAGGCCACGCTGGAATACGTCCCCGTCCCCGGTGGCGGCAGCTGCTTCCGCATCACCCTGCCCGGCCCGCACTCCCTGTTGCCGGCCTGATTCCGCGGTTGTGCCCCGCCGTAACGGCCTTGCCTACCATCATTAACATTGACCCGTTACACTGCCGGCACAGGGGCAATGGGGGGATGCATGAATCAAAGTCGTAGCGCCCTGATCGTCGATGACGAGCGCGACATCCGTGAACTGCTGACGCTGACGCTGGGCCGCATGGGCCTGCGCATCGACACCGCGGCCAACCTGGGCGAAGCCCGCGAACTGCTGGCCCGCAATCCTTACGACCTGTGCTTCACCGACATGCGGCTGCCCGACGGCAACGGCATCGACCTGGTGGGCGAGATCGCCCGCAACTACCCCGATACCCCCGTGGCCATGATCACCGCGTTCGGCAACATCGAACTGGCGGTCGAGGCCCTGAAGGCCGGCGCCTTCGATTTCGTCAGCAAGCCGGTCGACCTGACCGTCCTGCGCGGACTGGTGAAGCACGCGCTGGAACTGAACAACACCGAGCGCGCCCCGCCCGCCCCGCCCCCGCCCGAGCAGGCCAGTCGCCTGCTGGGCAATTCGCAGGCCATGGCCGGCCTGCGCGAGACCATCGGCAAGGTCGCCCGCAGCCAGGCGCCCGTCTACATCATGGGCGAGTCCGGCGTGGGCAAGGAGCTGGTCGCCCGCACCATCCACGAGCAGGGTGCGCGCGCCAGCGGCCCGTTCATCCCGGTCAACTGCGGCGCCATCCCCGCCGAGCTGATGGAAAGCGAGTTCTTCGGCCACAAGAAGGGCAGCTTCACCGGCGCGCATGCGGACAAGCAGGGCCTGTTCCAGGCCGCCAACGGCGGCACGCTGTTCCTCGACGAGGTGGCCGAGCTGCCGCTGCCCATGCAGGTCAAGCTGCTGCGCGCCATCCAGGAGAAGGCGGTACGCCCGGTCGGCGCCTCGGGCGAGGCCCAGGTGGACGTTCGCATCCTGTCGGCGACCCACAAGGACCTGGGCGAACTGGCGGCCGACGGCCGCTTCCGCCATGACCTCTATTACCGCATCAATGTCATCGAACTGCGCGTGCCACCGCTGCGCGAGCGCACCGGCGACCTGTCGCAGCTGACCAGCGCCATCCTGGAACGCCTCGCCGCGCAGCATGGCCGCATGGCGCCGTCGGTGTCGCCGGAGGCGATGGAAGCGCTGGGTCGTTATCCGTTCCCGGGCAACGTACGCGAACTGGAAAACATCCTGGAGCGCGCGCTGGCCATGTCCGAAGGCCATAGCATCGAGATGGACGACCTGTACCTGCCGCAGGGCAACAGCGCTCCGAAGAAGTTCGGTGGCGACTTCGGCCCCGGCGAAGTGATCCGCGACGCACCCGGCGCCATCGACATCGACCCCGCCAGCGGCGCCCTGCCCAACTACATCGAGCAGCTGGAACGCGCCGCCATCCAGAAGGCGCTCGAAGAGAACCGCTGGAACAAGACCAAGGCCGCCGCGCAACTCGGCATCACCTTCCGCGCGCTGCGGTACAAGCTGAAGAAGCTGGGGATGGAGTAGGCGCGGAAGCGCCTCGCACGATCGCCACTCCCAAATGGCATCAACACCAGGGCGCCGCATGCGGCGCCCTTTCCATATCGGCCGCCGCTGGCGATGTCGCACCAAAGCCTCGCAACTGACGCGTAATGTCACATTGTGACAATCGACGTCACCGCGCCAAAGGTTTGACCTTTGCAGCCCGGCGGACCCACCGTGTGGGCGATCTCAAATCTGTGATCGTTCCCCGGAATGAGCGCGTTTCCCGATACACAAGGTGTTGAAATGATGCGATAGTCGCCCCCGACTTCAGGGTCAGGGCTCCATTCCGGGGAAGGTTTGGGGGAGCCGCCAAGGACTCTGAAAGTTGGCACGCAACCTGCTGCAATACCCGAGCACGTGCAGCCGTAAGCGCGGCGCCCACGGTCCACATGTAAGGGACACGGGGCTTGTGTGTCCCTAAACCAACCAAGCCAAATCCTGAAGGGGAATTGTTTATGAAGAAGAACATGCAGGGCTTCACCCTCATCGAACTGATGATCGTGGTCGCCATCATCGCCATCCTGGCCGCCATCGCGCTGCCGGCTTATCAGGACTACACCATCCGTTCGCGCGTGTCGGAAGCGGCAGTGCTCGCCTCCGCCGCGAAGGCGACGGTTGCGGAGAACATCGCCAACAACGGTGGCGCATTGCCGGCTGATGCGTGCATCGGCGTCGACCAGACTGCGCCCGGCACGGACAACGTTGCCACCTTCACCTGCGCTGCAGGCACCGGCATCATCACGGTCGGTACGACCGCTGCAGCTGGCACCGTTACGCTGGAATTCCGTCCGTCCATCGGCGTTGGCATTGCCGGCACGGAATGGGATTGCGTGCGCACCGCTGGTGAGAACAAGCACGTTCCGGCCGAATGCCGTAACTAATGTTCAATTCTTGACGCAAGTCAAAAAACCCCGCTCCGGCGGGGTTTTTTTTGGCATGCAAGCTGCTACTGCTGATGTGCACCCGCCCCCTCAATGGCGGTCTACCGAGGCCAACATGAAACAGCAACAGGGCTTTACATTGATCGAGCTGATGATCGTCGTAGCGATCATTGCCATCTTGGCAGCGATCGCCTTCCCAGCGTATCAGGACTACACGATCCGCGCGCGCGTGTCAGAGGCGCTCGTTCTAGCAAGCGGCGCGAAGGCCACCGTAACCGAGAACGTGAATAACGCCAATGCCTTGACGCCCACAGCATGCTTGGGTGTGCCAGGGTTGCCGGCTGCAACACAGAATGTTGCCTCGTTCGCCTGCGTAGGAAACGGCGTACTAACCGTCACGACGACGCCCGCCAGCGGCTCGGTGACCATTGAATTGGCTCCCGTCTACAATACCAATCAGCCTGTAGAGTGGACGTGCACACGAACTGCAGGTGAAAACAAGCATGTCCCGGCGGAATGCAGGATCTAGCTCACCCTTGCACTTCGCTGAATGAACCTCTCCGCGGTTGTAAGTTACAGTTGCATTCTCAAAGCAATGCCGAGATAGCCGAGGTTTCCAAATGAATGCCGTCGCAGCACCCAATACAAACCTTGTCGGCATTACCGGTCTCGCGCGCCGACTGGTCCTGGATGGAGCGATGGACGAGGTGGCCGCCAGATCCGCGATGGCGAATGCGACAGAAGCAAAAATCCCCATCGCGCAGTGGTTGTCTGAAAAGAAGCTGGTGACGGCAGCTCATCTTGCCGCCGCTAACGCCATCGAGTTCGGCATGCCGCTTTTGGACGCCACCGCCTTCGACTCGACTCATAACGCGATCAAGCTGGTCAGCGAAGAACTCGTTCAGAAGCATCAAGTACTTCCGCTCTTCAAACGCGGAACGCGACTTTTCGTGGGTGTATCTGATCCAACCAAGACCCATGCGCTGGATGAAATCAAATTTCATACCAACTTAACCGTTGAACCCATCCTGGTAGATGAGGATTCACTCCGCCGCACCTTGGACCAGTGGCTGAATGCCGCCAGCAACCTGGCGGGTAGTTTTGGTGGGGACGACGATGATGGCTTGGACAACCTGGAAGTCGGCACCGACGACGACATGGGGGCCGGCGGCGACAGTGCGGTGGACGCGAAGGGCGATGACACGCCGGTAGTCAAGTTCGTCAACAAGGTACTGGTGGACGCCATCAAGCGGGGCGCGTCGGACATCCACTTCGAGCCTTATGAAACCGACTACCGCGTACGCCTGCGCATCGACGGTATTCTGAAGCAGGTGGCCAAGGCCCCGGTCAAGCTGCGTGACCGCATTGCCGCGCGCCTCAAGGTCATGTCGCAGCTGGACATTGCCGAAAAGCGGGTGCCCCAGGACGGCCGCATCAAGCTGAATCTGTCCAAGACCAAACAGATCGACTTCCGCGTCAGCACCCTGCCCACGCTGTTCGGTGAGAAGATCGTGCTGCGCATCCTGGACGGCAGCGCCGCCAAGCTGGGTATCGACAAGCTGGGCTACGAGCCGGACCAGCAGGCGCTGTTCGAGGCCGCCATCCAGAAACCCTACGGCATGGTGCTGGTCACCGGCCCGACCGGCTCGGGCAAGACGGTGTCGCTGTACACCGCGCTGGGCATCCTGAACGACGAGACCCGCAATATCTCCACCGCGGAAGACCCGGTGGAAATCCGCCTGCCGGGCGTCAACCAGGTCCAGCAGAACAACAAGCGCGGCATGACCTTTGCGGCTGCGCTGCGCAGCTTCCTGCGCCAGGATCCGGACATCATCATGGTGGGCGAAATCCGCGACCTGGAAACCGCCGAGATCGCCATCAAGGCCGCCCAGACCGGTCACATGGTGCTCTCCACCCTGCACACAAACGACGCGCCTCAGACCATCGCGCGCCTGATGAACATGGGTATTGCGCCGTACAACATCACCAGCTCGGTGACGCTGATCATCGCCCAACGCCTTGCCCGCCGGCTCTGCAGCAAGTGCAAGCGGCGAGTGGATCTGCCCGAGAAGGCCTTGCTGGCCGAAGGCTTCAGCGAGGCTGAGATCGCGGCCGGCTTCACGCTCTACGAAGCGGCCGGCTGCGATGAGTGCACCGAGGGCTATAAAGGACGGACGGGTATCTACCAGGTCATGCCGATGGCAGAGGCCATCCAGGCCATCGTGCTGGAGGGCGGCAACGCCATGCAGATTGCGGAAGTCGCGCAGAAAGCCGGTATCCGCGACCTGCGCCAGTCCGCGCTGATGAAGGTGCGCAACGGCGTCACCAGCCTGGCCGAGATCAACCGCGTCACCAAGGACTGATACCCGTCCCCCGTACGTGGCGACTTATGCCAGGGGCGGGTCATGGCCCGCGCTGCGGACGTTCTCGTGGGAGCTTCTTCAGGGATGCCGCGCCAGCAGACGCCCGCCGCTGATCGCGGCGAACGCGCAGGTGTGGGGATATCCGAGCCATCAGTCTGTCTGCCAAACCCTGCCCCCCGTCACACGGGGGGTAGTTCCCATCGGGCAATAACCGGCTACCATGGGCAATGACAGTCCGGCTGGGGAAGCCGGACAGGGGAAAACCGATGGCTGTGACCCGTTCTGCCGTTAAGAAACCAGTGCCCGTCCGCGAGAACCCGCTGAACCTCTTCGTATGGGAGGGCACGGACAAGCGCGGCATCAAGATGAAGGGCGAACAGCAGTCGAAGAACGTCAACTTCCTGCGTGCCGAACTGCGCAAGCAAGGCATCACGCCGACCGTGGTGAAGGCGAAACCCAAGCCGCTGTTCGGTCAGACCGGCAAGCCCATCTCTCCCAAGGAAATCGCCTTCTTCAGTCGGCAGATGGCGACCATGATGAAGTCGGGCGTTCCGATCGTCAGTTCACTCGAAATCATCGAGGGCGGGCAGAAGAACGTCCGCATGAAGAAGATGGTGGAGCAGATCCGCTTCGACATTGAAGGTGGCAGCTCCATGTCCGAGGCCATCAGCCGGCACCCCGTCCAGTTCGACGAGCTGTACCGCAACCTGGTACGGGCAGGCGAACAGGCGGGCGTGCTGGAAACGGTGCTGGACACCATCGCCAACTACAAGGAAAACATCGAGGCGCTGAAGGGTAAGATCAAGAAGGCCCTGTTCTATCCTGCGATGGTCATCGCCGTCGCCATCCTGGTCAGCGCGATCCTGCTGATGTTCGTGGTGCCTCAGTTCGAACAAACTTTTAAGAGCTTCGGTGCAGACCTGCCCGCATTTACCAAGATGATCGTGGCGGCATCGCGCTTCATGGTTGGCAACTGGTATTTCGTACTCGGTTTAACTTTAGCGGCCATCTTTGGCACGCTGTTCGCGTTCAAGCGCTCTCTGGCCTTCCAGCATGCAGTTGATCGGATGGTCCTGAAGGTTCCGGTCATTGGCCAGATCATGAACAACTCGGCAGTGGCCCGCTTCGCTCGCACCACGGCCGTGACCTTCAAGGCCGGCGTACCCTTGGTAGAGGCACTGGACACGGTGGCGGGAGCCACCGGCAACACCGTCTATGAGAAGGCCATCCTTCGCATCCGCGACGACGTCTCCGTCGGCTACCCGCTGAACATGGCCATGAAGCAGGTCAACCTGTTCCCGCACATGGTCGTCCAGATGACGGCCATCGGCGAAGAAGCCGGCGCATTGGACACGATGCTGTTCAAGGTGGCCGAGTACTTCGAGCAGGAGGTCAACAATGCCGTTGACGCACTGTCCAGCCTGATCGAGCCTTTCATCATGGTCATCATCGGCACACTGGTCGGCGGCATGGTGATCGGCATGTACCTACCCATCTTCAAGCTGGCAGCGACGATCTGACACGCTGCCCGATACACTCTCCCGATGGCATTCCTAGATCAGCACCCCGAACTGGGGTATCCGGTAGTGGCGGGCCTTGGCCTGCTGGTGGGCAGTTTCCTCAATGTGGTCATCCTGCGGCTGCCCCGGCGGCTGGAGTGGGAGTGGAAGCGCGACGCCCGCGAGGTCCTGGAACTGCCCGAGATCTACGACCCGCCGCCGCCCGGCATCGTGGTGGAGCGTTCGCACTGCCCGCACTGCAAGACGCAGCTGTCGTGGTTCGAGAACATTCCGCTCTTCAGTTGGCTGGTGCTGCGCGGCAAGTGCCGGCACTGCAAGGCGCCGATCTCCCCGCAGTACCCGCTGGTCGAACTGCTGACCGCGGTGCTGGTGGTGGCCTCGGTGTGGCGCTTCGGATTCGGCTGGCAGGGCTTCGGCGCGTCGTTGCTGAGCTGCTACCTGGTGGCGCTGTCCGGGATCGACCTGCGCGAGCGCCTGCTGCCGGACCAACTGACCTTGCCGCTGATGTGGCTGGGCCTGATCGGCAGCCTGGACAACCTGTACATGCCGGCCAAGCCCGCCCTGCTGGGCGCGATCGCCGGCTACCTGTCGCTGTGGCTGGTGTGGTGGCTGTTCAAGCAGATCACCGGCAAGGAAGGCATGGGGCGTGGCGACTTCAAGCTGCTGGCGGCGCTGGGCGCTTGGGTGGGCCTGAATGGCGTGCTGCCCGTCATCCTGTTGTCGTCCGTGGTGGGCGCCATCATCGGCTCGGTCTGGCTGGGCTTGAAGGGCCGTGACCGCGCCACGCCGATTCCGTTCGGCCCCTACCTGGCCATCGCCGGCTGGATCGTGTTCTTCTGGGGCGAACGGATCATCGATGGCTATCTGCGCTTCGCCGGCCTGAAGTAGCACCGCGCCACCCGACCGCATCCCACACGGAAGTAGTGACGCATCGGGCTAACGAGCGTCGCTGCTGCCGCATAATCCCCGCATGGCCCATTACTTCATCGGACTCACCGGCGGCATCGCCTCGGGCAAGAGCGCCCTGGAAAAAGCCTTCGCCGCCCGCGGCGTGACCGTGGCCGATGCCGACCTGATCGCCCGCGAGGTGGTCGAGCCCGGCGAGCCGGCGCTGACCGCCGTCGTCACGCACTTCGGAACGGATGTACTGCTTGCCGATGGTCGACTGGATCGCGCCGCCCTGCGTGCCCGCGTCTTCAACGACGAAGCGGAACGCAGGGTGCTGGAAGGCCTGCTGCACCCGGTGATCCGCGCCCGCATGATCGAACGCTGCCGCGCGGCCCCCGGACCGTACGCCATCGCGATGATTCCCCTGCTTGCAGAAGGGGGCGGACGCACGACGTACCCGTGGCTGGACCGCATCCTGGTCGTGGACGTACCGTCTGCGACGCAGAAGGCCAGGCTGATGCAGCGCGATGGCATCGATGCAGCGCTGGCCGACAGGATGATCGCCGCCCAAGCGACGCGCGCGCAGCGGCTGGCGCTGGCCGACGATATCGTGGTCAACGCTGGCGACATCGGCCATCTGCAACATGCGGCGGACGACCTGCACGCACGCTATCTGGCGCTGGCTGACCTGGCAGCGTAGGCCGGCGATCGCGCCGAGGCTTTCGAACCATTTCGCCCGTCGCCCGGGAAATCCAATGCTATCCCAGGGTCGTCCCAGAACAGACGGCCCGCTGCGGCCCTACGCCGGCCACAGGCTGCGGATCGCCGCAACGCCTTGCGCGCCATGCTCGCGTGCCTGCCGGATGTCGGCAGGCGACAGCCCACCAATGGCATATATGGGCAGCGATACGCGCTCGCGCAGACCGGCGAAGCCCGGCCATCCCAACGGCGGTGCATCGGGATGGCTTTCCGTCGGATGGACGCTGCCCAGCACCGCGAAATCGCAGCCCAGGTCCTCGGCCCGTTGCAGGTCTTCTGCGGTGTGGCATGAGGCAGCGACCCACTGGCCTTCCGGCATCGGCCGCTGCGCCAGCGCCGTCAGTTGCGCACTGCGAAGATGCACGCCCACCCCCAGCTCACGGGCCAGTTCGATGTCTCCATTCAGCAGGACATCCGCGCCGGCCTTCCGGCAACGTTGTACCGCCTGACGGGCAAGTGCCTGCCAGCGCTCGCCGCCGACGCTGCGGGCGCGCACTTGGACGCGGCGAATGCCGGCATCCAGCGCGCGCTGCAGTGACGCCAGCCATTCCGCATCTTCGCCGGGCTCCGGCGTCACCAGGTAGATATCCGGATGCAGCAACGCCGCCACCACCGGGCGATCCGCCGGCGGCATGGCGTAGCGGGTCAGCTTGTCGGGTGCCACCCACGCCAGGGCCTGTCCTTCATGCCCGCGCGGGGTGCCGGTCCAGCCCGCCAGATGGCGGACGTCCAGGCGCAGCCGCTTGTCGGGGTATTGCTGGGGAACATTGATCACCGCCGCACCGATATCGGCCTCGATGCCCAGTTCCTCACGCAGTTCGCGCACCAGCGCGTCCTCCGGGCTTTCGCCAGGCTCGCGCTTCCCGCCGGGAAACTCCCAGCGGCCCGCCAGGTCACGCCCTTCGGTCCGGCGGGCCAGCAGGATGCGGCCGCGCGGGTCGGTGATGACGGCGGCCATGACGTGGATGGAGCGCAACGGTGTGGACATGGGGGAACTTTGCCGGCAAGCGGCCAGGTAACGCAATTACCACGTCGCACACGGAAGCCGGCTACCGGGCCCGGAAACGACATCGCGCCCGAAGGCGCGATGCGATGGACCTCTTATGCGCGGCGGAGGCCGGCGGTCAGCCGGCCATGCCTCAGCCCAGCTGTCCGTGGCAGTGCTTGTACTTCTTGCCGCTGCCGCAGGGGCACGGGTCGTTGCGGCCGACCTTGGGCGCGTCGCGATGGGCCGGCATCGGCCCGGACTGCACGTAGCCACCCTGCACCGCCGCCAGGCGCTGGGCCTCCGCTGCTTCCTCGTCGGCGCTGTAGCCGCCGACGTCCTCGTGCTGGAACTGCATCTGCCGCGCCTGCGCCTCGGCCATCGCGCGTTCCTGCGCTTCCAGTGCGGCGACTTCTTCCTCGCTGCGGATGCGCACGCGCGACAGCAGCGTCACCACTTCGCTCTTCACCCGCTCCAGCATGCTGGAGAACAGCTCGAAGGCCTCCTTCTTGTATTCCTGCTTCGGCTGCTTCTGCGCATAGCCGCGCAGGTGGATGCCCTGGCGCAGGTAGTCCATGCGTGCCAGGTGCTCCTTCCAGTTCTTGTCCAGCACGGTGAGCATGATGTGCTTCTCCAGCGCGCGCATCGTCTCGTCGCCGATCGCGGCTTCCTTGCTGGCGAAGTGCTGGTCCATGGCTTCCTGCACGCGGCGCTCGATGGTTTCGGCATCCAGCTCCTCGGCTTCCTCGCGCCAGCGGCTCACGGGCAGGTCGATGCCCATTTCCTCGCCCAGCTCGTTTTCCAGCCCCTGCAGGTCCCACTGCTCGTCCACCGAGTTGAGCGGCACGAAGCGGGCGACCGTCTCGGCGACCACGTCGCCGCGGATGCCGTCGATGTTGTCCTTGACCGATTCGGCGTCGAGCAGCTCGTCGCGCTGCGCGTAGATGACCTTGCGCTGGTCGTTGTTGACGTCGTCGAAGTCGAGCAGGTTCTTGCGGATGTCGAAGTTGTGCGCTTCAACCTTGCGCTGCGCCTTCTCGATCTGCAGGCTGACCAGCTTGTCCTCGATGACGTCGTCTTCCTTCATGCCGATCAGCTTCATCGCCTTCTGGACCCAGTCCGAGGCGAAGATGCGCATCAGGTTGTCTTCCAGCGACAGGTAGAAGCGGGACGAACCCGGATCACCCTGGCGGCCCGAACGGCCACGCAGCTGGTTGTCGATGCGGCGCGATTCATGGCGCTCGGTGCCGACGATATGCAGGCCGCCGGCGGCCTTGACCGCGTCATGGCGCTTCTGCCATTCGGCCTTCACCGCGGCGCGGTCGGCGTCGCCGGCGTCTTCCGGCAGTGCCTCGTATTCGGCTTCCAGCGAACCGCCCAGCACGATGTCGGTACCGCGGCCGGCCATGTTGGTGGCGATGGTGATCGCGCCCGGACGACCGGCCTGCGCGACGATATGCGCTTCGCGCTCGTGCTGCTTGGCGTTGAGCACTTCGTGCGGCACGCCGGCCTTGGTGAGGAAGTCGGACAGCATTTCCGACGTCTCGATCGAGGTCGTGCCGACCAGCACCGGCTGGCCGCGCTGGTAGCAGTCCTGGATGTCGGCCAGCACCGCCTTGAACTTGCCTTGGCGGTTCAGGAACACCTGGTCGGGCGAATCCTTGCGCACGGTCGGGCGGTTGGTCGGGATGACGATCACTTCCAGGCCGTAGATGCTCTGGAACTCGAAGGCTTCCGTATCGGCCGTGCCGGTCATGCCCGACAGCTTCTTGTACATGCGGAACAGGTTCTGGAACGTCACGCTGGCCAGCGTCTGGTTCTCGCGCTGGACCGGCACGCCTTCCTTCGCCTCGACCGCCTGGTGCAGGCCGTCGGACCAGCGACGACCGGTCAGCGTGCGGCCGGTGAACTCGTCGACGATGACCACTTCACCATCGCGCACGATGTAGTCCACGTCGCGCTGGTAGATGGCATGCGCGCGCAGCGCGGCGTTGAGGTGGTGCACGACCGACAGGTTGTTGGCGCCATACAGCGGTTCTTCCTCGCTGATGATGCCGGCCTGCAGCAGCAGTTCCTCGGCATGCTCCATGCCCGCTTCGGACAGGTGCACCTGCTTGCCCTTCTCGTCGACCCAGTAGTCGCCCTCGGCTTCCTCGTTCTCCTGCTTGATCAGCTGGGGCACGATGCGGTTGACGCGGATGTACAGCTCGGGCGATTCGTCGGCCGGGCCGGAGATGATCAGCGGGGTGCGTGCTTCGTCGATCAGGATGGAGTCGACTTCGTCGACGATGGCGTAGTGCAGGCCGCGCTGGAAGCGGTCGGCCTTCGACATCGCCATGTTGTCGCGCAGGTAGTCGAAGCCGAACTCGTTGTTGGTGCCGTAGGTGATGTCGGCGGCATAGGCGGCGTGCTTGTCGCCGTGCGGCATGCCGGGATAGACCACGCCCACACTCAGGCCCAGCCAGTTGTACAGCTTGCCCATCCACGCCGAGTCGCGGCGGGCCAGGTAGTCGTTCACGGTGACGACGTGCACGCCCTTGCCTTCCAGGGCATTGAGATAGGTCGGCAGCGTGGCGACCAGGGTCTTGCCTTCGCCGGTGCGCATCTCGGCGATCTTGCCCAGGTGCAGCACCATGCCGCCGATCAGCTGCACGTCATAGTGGCGCATGCCCAGCACGCGGCGGCTGGCTTCGCGGCAGACCGCGAATGCTTCCGGCAGCACCTTGTCCAGCGTCTCCCCACCCGCGATGCGCTGCTGGAACTCCGGCGTCTTGGCCTTCAGCTCGTCGTCCGTCAGCTTCTGCAGCTCCGGTTCCAGGGCGTTGATCTTGTCGACGATGCGTTGCAGCTGTTTCAGCAGGCGTTCGTTGCGACTGCCGAAGACACGGGTAAGCAGGTTGTTGATCATGTAGGGAACCGGATTGGGAAGGAACGTCAGGGCCGCTCACGCCTTGGCGTGGCGCCCAAAACGAAACAGGGCGCTATGCGCCCTGTCTGGCAACACCGTATTGTAGCTTGGGGCGGGGCTCTGTTAATCAAGCCTGCGCAATGAACGGCCCCAGCCGGCCCGGCTCAGCGCGCCGGGCACCGGGATCGCCCGCGCGGCGGGGCCGCGCAGGCAGGCCGTCCTCACCCGCGCTTGACCCGACCTACCGGGGTCGGACCATCGCCCAGGAACTTGCGCGGGTTGACCACGCTGCCGTTCTCCCAGACTTCGAAGTGTACGTGCGCACCGGTGGAGCGACCCGTCGAACCGGCCTTGGCCACTTCCTGGCCCACGCGCACCAGGTCGCCGGCCTTCACCACCAGGCGCGAGTTGTGCGCATAGCGGGTGACGTAACCGTTGCCGTGGTCCACGTCGACCACGTTGCCGTAGCCGCCCTTGACGCCGGCGAAGCTGACCACGCCGTCGGCGACCGACAGCACCGGATCACCCACGCTGGCCTTGAAGTCGATGCCCTTGTGGTACTGGCCACCGCCACCGAACGGATCGGCGCGACCGCCGAAGCCGGAGGTGATGTAGCTGTTGGCGATCGGCATGCGGCCGGGGGTCGCGTTCTTGTCCAGCTCGCGGTTGAACAGCAGCGCTTCCAGCACGGACAGCTGGCGGCCGGATTCGGCGAACTGCTTTTCAAGCTGGTCGACGCCGGCGGACAGTTCGGCCGGCTTCATGTCGTAAGCGGCGTCGTTGCCGCCCACGCCGACCGGTTCGTTGAAGTCGAACTCGCCATCCTGCAGCTGGCCCACGCGGGTCAGGCGCTCGCCCAAGGCGTTCAGGCGGTTCGCCTGCGCCTGCAACTCGCCCAGTCGGGCGGCCATGGCATTGATTTCCTGCTGCGCGCCGCGGCGCACCTGCTCCAGCTCGGCCTCGCGGCTCTCGGCGCTGGCCTGCAGCATCGACACCTGGGCCATGCCGGCGGCACTGCGGCCGGCCGCGCCGATCAGCAGCCCTGCGGCCACCAGCACCGCCGCACTGGCCAGCGGCCGGGTGTGCAGGGCGAGTCGGGTACGGTATGCACCATGGGCCAGGGTATGGCTCCACCAGATGCGCGTATTGTTGACGATGTTTTTAAAGCTCATAGATACCGATGTCTGATTCGAAGTCCAAGCCGCGTCGTGCCGGCACCGCGCAACCTGCCCTGCAGGCTGCCATGACCGATGCCGCTACCGACCCGGTGCGTCGCGCCATGTGGCTCGACGCCTTGGAACAGCAACTTCGCCCCTGCCTGCCGCCTGCCCTGGCGCCCCATTGCCGGTTGGCCAATGTGGCGGGCACGCGACTCGTTTTTATCGTCGACTCCCCGGTGTGGCGGGCCAGACTGCGCCTGGCTGCCCCCGAACTGATCAACGCGGCCCAATCCATCGGACTGGCGGTCACCGAAGTCACCGCCAAAACCACCCTTGCGCCGTCTTCCCCCCCGGTCGGAGCGCAGGAAATGGCCAAACCCGTGTCGGAAGTCGCAAGAAAGGGGCTGAAAAGCGCCCTGGACCTCCTGTCCGAACCCGTCTCCGCGGATCCGTCCACCCCGCAGGGCGGTCATCGACGACGTCCGAAAAATTGACTCGGCCATCACGAGGGACGGGGCATGGTACCGGCCACCGTCGGTCGGGTCGTTAGATGAAAGTTAAAATTCCGTTAGGATTCAGGCCGCAACATGACTGATGTCACATTTTGACAAAGGCGTAACCGATCGTACCCACCCGTGTGACGGGGGTCGGTAACCGGTAGTCAGCACGATCACCCGCCAAAGCGGATGCAGGTCTCAGACGGCGGCGGCGGGGCTCGCGTACACCACCGGCGAGGGCTGGCGGTCGTCTTCGAAGGTCACTTCTTCCCAGGCCGAAGCATCGGCCAGCAGGGCGCGAACCAGCTTGTTGTTGAGTGCGTGGCCCGATTTGAACCCCTCGTAGGCGCCCAAGATGGGGTGGCCGGCGAGGTACAGGTCGCCGATGGCGTCCAGGATCTTGTGGCGGACGAACTCGTCCGTGTAGCGCAGGCCGTCTTCGTTCAGTACCCGGAACTCGTCCAGCACGATGGCATTGTCCATCGAACCGCCCAGTCCCAGGTTGCGTTCGCGCATGTACTCCAGGTCGCGCATGAAGCCGAAGGTACGCGCACGCGCGACTTCCTTGACGTAGGCGCCGGTGGAGAAATCCACTTCCGCCCGCGACTGCGACGCGGGAATCATCGGATGGTCGAACTTGACGGTGAAACCCAGCTTGAAGCCGTCATAAGGCTCGAAGCGGGCCACCTTGTCGCCGTCGGTCACTTCCACGGCGTGCTTGATGCGGATGAAGCGCTTGGGCGCGTTCTGCTCGGTGATGCCCGCCGATTGCAGCAGGAACACGAAGGGGCCCGCGGAACCGTCCATGATCGGCAGCTCGGCCGAGGACAACTCCACATAGGCATTGTCGACGCCCAGGCCGGCCATGGCCGACATCAGGTGTTCGACGGTCTGCACCTTGGCGCCTTCGCACGTCAGCCCGGTGCACAGCGTGGTCTCGGTGACCAGGCTGGCGCTGGCGGGAACCTCCACGACCGGATCCAGGTCGACCCGACGGAACACGATGCCCGTATCCACCGGCGCAGGGCGCAGGGTCATGTAGACCTTTTCGCCGCTGTGCAGACCCACGCCGGTCGCGCGGATCACGTTCTTCAGTGTGCGTTGCTGGGCCATCGGGACGGGTCGCAGGTGGGGGAACCTAAGCGGGCAGCGAGAATAACACGCACTTCGCTGAATCTTAACGAAAGAACCGCTCTGTCCCACGGCCGCAACACTGGTCTGTTATGGCCGTCATGAAAGGGCTGCCGGGCCGGACGGGCCCGGCAGCGAAAGGACATGGCGTGGGTGGTGCGTACTGCTTTGCTGCCCCGCTCCGCCTCGAAAGGTGGAGCGGGTGGAACCCTCAGTCCGCCTGGCGGCGCAGGAACGCCGGGATGTCCAGGTAGTCGTTGGGGAGGTCGGCGGCGACCGGTGCCGAGGCGGGCGCGGACGCCTGCGCAGCGGAACCACGACGCAGGCCCAGGCCGCTGGTGGCGGCACTGACCGCATCCATGCCGAAGCCGTCGTCGATCGGCATGCCGGTGGTGGCGTCGCGGACCAGCTTGATCGGCGCGCGCATCGGCTCGCGCAGGTCGCTGTTGCGGCCCACCGGCTGGCGCACCACGGCCCGGTTCAGGCCGGTGGCGACCACGGTCACGCGCACCTCGTCCTGCATGTCCGGGTCCAGCACGGTGCCCAGCACCACGGTGGCATCTTCCGAAGCGAAGCCTTCGATGGTGCGGCCCACTTCGTCGAACTCGGCCATGGTGAAGTCCGGGCCGGCGGTGATGTTGACCAGGATGCCGTTGGCGCCCGACAGGTTGACGTCGTCCAGCAGCGGGTTCTGGATGGCCGACTCGGCAGCGGCCTGCGCGCGGTCGTCGCCGCGTGCCGAACCGGTGCCCATCATGGCCAGGCCCATCTCGCTCATCACGGTGCGCACGTCGGCGAAGTCGACGTTGATCAGGCCCGGACGCACGATCAGGTCGGCGATGCCCTGCACGGCGCCGAGCAGCACGTCGTTGGCGGCACGGAACGCCTGGATCATCGTGGCGTTGCGGCCCAGCACGGTGATCAGCTTTTCATTCGGGATGGTGATCAGCGAATCGCAGTGGTGGCTCAGTTCCTCGATGCCCTTCAGCGCCACCTGCATGCGGCGACGGCCTTCGAACGGGAACGGCTTGGTCACCACGGCGACCGTCAGGATGCCCATCTCCTTGGCCAGCTGCGCCACGACCGGCGCCGCACCGGTACCGGTGCCGCCGCCCATGCCGGCGGTGATGAAGACCATGTCGGCGCCGTCCAGCGCGTCGATGATGCGCTCGCGGTCTTCCAGCGCGGCCTGGCGGCCCACTTCCGGATTCGCGCCCGCGCCCAGGCCCTTGGTGACGTTGCTGCCCAGCTGCAGCTGCAGCTTGGCGCCGCAGTTCTTGATCGCCTGCGAATCGGTGTTGGCGGTGATGAACTCCACGCCGTCCACGCTGCTGCTGACCATGTGCGCCACGGCATTGCCGCCGCCGCCGCCCACGCCAACGACCTTGATCACCGCATTCGGGGCCATCTTCTCAACCAGTTCGAAATGTGCCATGTCCTTGTCCTCGTTTATTTAGTTATGTGGTGCTGTTGGAACAACGTGCTTCGTCTCTCGTGCCTTCCGCGCTTGCCTGCGGCCATCCCGGCCCGCATCACTCAGAACTCGCCGCGGTACCAGTTCTGCAGTTTCTTGAACCAGCTGCCCGCCTTGCCCGTGGGCAATGACGGACGGCGGGGGTGTTCGATCTGGCTGCCCATCAGCAGCAGGCCGACGCCGGTGGCATGCACCGGATTGCCGACCACTTCGCCCAGCCCGGTGACGTGCTGCGGGATGCCCACGCGCACCGGCATCTGCAGCATTTCCTCGGCCAGCTCTACCACGCCTTCCATCTTCGACGCGCCGCCCGTCAGCACCATGCCGGCGCGCACGCGCTCTTCGAAACCGGAACGGCGCAGCTCGGCCTGCACCATCTCGAAGATCTCCTCGTAGCGCTGCTGTACGGCCTGCGCCAGCGAATGGCGCGGCAGGCGGCGCGGCGGACGATCGCCGACGCTGGGTACCTGGATGCTTTCCTCGGCAGTGGCCAGCTGGGCCAGCGCGCAGGCGTAACGCACCTTGATCTGCTCGGCTTCCGGCGTGGGCGTGCGCAGCATGTGGGCGATATCGTTGGTCACCTGGTCGCCGGCGATAGGCAGCGACGCGGTGTGGCAGATCGCGCCCTGCACGAAGACCGCCAGGTCGGTGGTGCCCGCACCCATGTCGACCAGCACCACGCCCAGCTCGCGTTCGTCACTGGTCAGCACGGCCACGCTGGACGCCAGCGAGGAAAAGATCAGGTCGTCGATCTGCAGTCCGCAGCGCTGCACGCACTTGCTGATGTTGGCGGCCGCGGACTGCGCGCAGAACACCAGGTGCGCGTCCACTTCCAGGCGCACGCCGGTCATGCCGACCGGATTGCGGATGCCTTCCTGGGAGTTGTCCAGCTTGTACTCGCGCGGGATGGCATGGAGGATCTTCTGGTCCGCCGGGATCGCCACCGCCTTGGCGGCCTCCAGCACGCGATCCAGGTCGCCCCAGGTCACTTCGCCATCGCGGATGGGCACGATGCCCGGCGAATTGCGGCACTGCACGTGGTTGCCGGAGATCGATGCGTACACCGAACGGATCTCGCAGCCCGCCATCAGCTCGGCTTCCTCCACCGCGCGCTGGATGGACTGCACCGTCGATTCGATGTCCACCACCACGCCGCGCTTCAATCCGCGCGACTCATGCGAGCCGATGCCGATCACTTCGATCGGATTGCCCGGGGCGTACTCGCCGACCAGCGCCGTCACCTTGGAGGTGCCGATATCCAGTCCGACGATCAGCGATTTGTCACCCTTGCGATTCATGTATTGCCCTGTTGAGTAGCGGGAGCGGGAAGTGCCGGAGCGGAAGCCGGTTGCCCGGGCGGCAACGCACCGCCCTCTGCATTTCCCCCATCCTGTTGTCCTGTCTGTGCCCTGCCCCAGCTCAACGCGAATCCGTTGGTGTAGCGGAGATCGGCACGCTCGAGCGGTTGCGCCTGGTTGGCCAGCAGCTGCGGCAGCATGCGTGCGAAGCGGCCCAGGCGCGGACGCGCGTCGGCGCGCCCGACCACGACTTCGGTACCGTTGCCCAGTTGCAGCGACCAGCTGCCACGGCGGTCCATCACCAGCGTGTGCACGTCCAGACCCATCGGCGCGAACAGCTGGCGCGATTCGTTGTAGAGCGCGGTCACTTCCTGCACCTGCGAGTCCGGCCCGCCCAGCTGCGGCAGCTTGAGCGTGCGCAGCTCCTTCGGCATCGGAAACAGGCGTCCGTGCTCGGACAGCAGGCGGTCCTGGCCCCAGCGCGCGAACGGCTTGTGTTCGACGATGCGGATTTCCATCACGTCGGGCCAGCGCTTGCGTACTTCCGCGCGCTCCACCCACGGCAGTTTCTCCACCGCCTTCTGCGCATCGGACAGGCGCACCGCGAAGAAGCCGTGCTGCGCGTACGGCAACACCACCTGGCGCAGCTCCGCGGCGTCCACGCGCGCGAACTCGCCCTGCACGCGCAGCCTGGTCAGCGGCCAGCGTTCGGCGCCGATCCAGCCGTTCACCACGGCAACCACCGGCAACGCGACCAGCGCGATGGCGATCAGCCAGGTGACGATGCGCAATGCGGCATTCATCAGCCCGCGGCCCCCGGCAGTGTCTGTTCGAGGATGCGCCAGCACAGTTCTTCGAAGCCCACGCCCGCCTTGCCCGCCGCCTTGGGTACCAGCGAGTGGCTGGTCATGCCCGGCGCGGTGTTGACCTCGATCAGCTGAAAGCCGTGCACGCGGTCGCGCATCACGTCCACCCGACCCCAGCCGCTGCAGCCGGCGGCGTGGAAGGCGGCCAGCGCCAGCTTGCGGATGGCGTCTTCATCGTCTCCCTCGAGACCCGGGCAGAGGTACTGGGTGTCGTCCGCGATGTACTTGGCGTGGTAGTCGTACCAGTCGCCGGCGGGCACGATGCGGACCGACGGCAGCACCACGTCGCCCACGATGCCGACCGTGAACTCCTCGCCCTGCACCATCTGCTCCATCAGCAGTTCACCGGGATAGTCCGCCGCGAACGCGACAGCAGGCGCCAGGTCAGCCTCATCGAGGATGCGGAACACACCGACGCTGGAGCCTTCGCTGGAAGGCTTGACGAAAACCGGCAGGCCCAGCGAGCGCGCGGCCGCCGTCATGTCGGCGCCGGGCGCGATGCGCACGAAGCACGGCGTGGGCAGGCCTTCGGCCATCCACACCTGCTTGGTGCGGATCTTGTCCATCGTCAACGCGGACCCCAGCACGCCGGGGCCGGTGTACGGCACGCCCAGCGCATCCAGCAGGCCCTGCAGCACGCCGTCCTCGCCCCCGCCCCTGTTGCCGTGCAGGATGTTGAACACGCGGTCGACCTTTCCTTCACGGATGGCATCGATCAACGCGGGAATGCCGTCGACCGCGAACGCCTGCACGCCGCGCGCCTGCAGCGCTTCCAGCACGTTGCGGCCGGAATCCAGCGACACCTCGCGCTCGGTGCTGGTGCCGCCCAGCAGCACGGCGACCCGCCCGAAGCCGGCCGGGTCGGTGATGCGCAGGGCCGGGAAGGTGGTCGCGCTCATGCGCCCTCCTTCCCTTCGAAACCGTGCGCCGCGATGTGGGGCGCGATGTGGCCGATGTCGCCGGCGCCCATCATCAGCAGCAGGTCGCCGTCCTGGAGCACGTCCGGCAGCACGTCGATCAGGTCGGACACCTGGCTGACCACCACCGGTTCGTTGCGGCCACGCGCACGGATGGCGCGCGCCAGCGATTTTGAATCGGCACCGGCGATCGGCGTTTCACCTGCCGGATACACCTCGCTGAGCACCAGCGCGTCGGCTTCGGACAGCACGGCGGCGAACGCGTCGAACTGGTCGCGCGTGCGACTGTAGCGGTGCGGCTGGAACGCGACGACGAGCCGCTTGTGCGGCCACCCGCCACGGGCGGCGGCGAACACCGCCGCCAGCTCCCTCGGGTGGTGTCCGTAGTCATCGACCAGTTGCACGCGCGCGCCCTGCGGCGTGGCGATCTCGCCCAGGTCGTTGAAACGGCGGCCGATGCCGGCGAACTTCTCCAGTGCGGCGGCGATGTTTTCCGGCGACACGCCCAGCTGCCAACCGACGGCGGCGGCAGCCAATGCGTTCTGCACGTTGTGGCGGCCGGGCAGCGCCAGGCTGACCCGGATGCTGGCGTCTTCCGGCAGGCGCAGCGTGAAGCGCATGCGTCCGGCCTCCTGTTCGACGTCCTCGGCGCGTACGTCGGCGTTCTCGGCAAAGCCGTAGCTCATCACGTGGCGCGGAGTCTCGGCGGCGATCGCGGCCACTTCCGGATCATCGATGCACAGCACCGCCAGGCCATAGAACGGCAGGCGCTGCAGGAATTCGGCGAACGCCGCCTTCACGCGTTCGAAGTCGTTGCCGTAGTTTTCCAGGTGGTCGGCGTCGATGTTGGTGACGATGGAGATCAGCGGGTTCAGGCGCAGGAAGCTGCCATCGCTCTCGTCGGCTTCGGCGACCAGCCACTGGCCGTCACCCAGCTTCGCGTTGGCGCCCGCGGCCAGCAGTTGCCCACCGATCACGAACGTCGGGTCCAGGCCGCCCTCGCTCAGCACGGCGGCGGCCAGGCTGGTGGTCGTGGTCTTGCCGTGCGTGCCCGCCACCGCGATGCCGCGGCGGAAGCGCATCAGTTCGGCCAGCATCGCTGCACGCGGGACGATGGGAATGCGCTGGCTGCGCGCCTCCATCAGCTCGGGGTTGTCCTGGCGGATCGCGCTGGACACCACCACGCAGTCCGTGCCGAGCACGTTGGACGCGTTGTGGCCGCGCATCACGCGCGCGCCCAGGGCGGTCAGGCGGCGGGTCGCGGCATTGTCGGCGTTGTCCGAGCCGGAGACTTCGTAGCCCAGCGTGCACAGCACTTCGGCGATGCCGCTCATGCCCGAGCCGCCGATGCCGACGAAATGCACCCGGCGGAATTCCTTCGCCAGGTTGCCCGTGTGCTGCAGGCGGCGCTCGCGTGCGGCAGCCATCATGCGACACCTCCGGTGCCGTGATGGGTGACGGGTGATTGGTGATTCGCAAGGGCGGGCGGCACCGTTCGCGCGCCGGCTGCGGCCTCGCTTTCACGGATCACGAATGACGAATCACGAATCACGGCTTGCTTCCTCAAGAATGATGTCGGCGATGCGGTCGGCCGCATCGGTTCTGGCGAGTGCGCGGGCGGCGTCGGCCATCGCACGGCGCTTGTCGTCATGGGCCGCCAGGTCGCGCAGCGCATCCGCCAGCGACGCGGCAAGGGCGTCGTCCTGCTTCAGCAGCACGGCCGCGCCGCGCTCGACCAGGTATTCGGCGTTGCGGGTCTGGTGATCGTCCACGGCCTGGGCGAACGGCACCAGTACGCTGCCCACGCCGACGGCGCACAGCTCGGCCAGCGTCGATGCGCCCGAGCGGCACACCACCAGGTCGGCCCACGCGTAGGCGGCCGCCATGTCGGTGATGAAGGCTTCCACGCTGGCGTCCACACCCGCGTCTGCATACGCCTTGGCGGCTTCGTCGCGCAGCTTCTCGCCGCACTGGTGGCGCACGTCGATGGGCGTGGCGGACAGCGACGCGATGGCCTTGGGCACGGCCAGGTTCAATGCGCGCGCGCCCTGGCTTCCGCCCAGCACCAGCAGGCGCACCGGACCCTCGCGACCCGCGAAGCGCTGCGCCGGCGGCGCCACCGCGGCGATCTCGTCGCGCACGGGATTGCCGACGACTTCCTCGCGTTGCGGGAATGCGCCCGGGAAACCGGTCATCACGCGGCGCGCCATCCTGACCAGCACGCGATTGGTGAAGCCTGCGGCGCGATTCTGTTCGTGCACGAGCAATGGCGCGCCCATCAGGCGTGCCGCCACGCCGCCCGGCCCGGCCGCGAAACCGCCGAAACTCACCACCGCGCGCGGGGCACGGCGACGCAGCACGAAACCCGCCGCACGGATCGCGCGCAGGATGCGTACCGGCGCGCCCAGCAGCGCCAGCTTCCCCTTGCCGCGAAGCCCGCTGATGGCCAGCGTGTCCAGTTCGATGCCATGCGGCGGTACCAGGCGTGTTTCCATTGCCCCGTCGGCGCCCAGCCACACGACCGGCACGCCACGCGCGCGCAGCACCTTCGCCACGGACAGCGCGGGAAAGATGTGGCCGCCGGTGCCGCCGGCCATGATCATGACGGGAGAGCCCGCATTGCTCATGCGATCCTCTCGAAGGTGGGTTCGACGCGCGAACGCAGCCGACTGGTGCCGCGCAGGGTCTGCGAGATGGAATTGGCGGCGGTAGCGACCGGGGGCGGCGTCACTGGCGCAACAGTCGGGTGCGCATCGTTGGCACCTTGCGCGACTTCACCGCGCAGCGCGACCTGGCGCTGCGTGCGCTCCAGTTCGTACGACACGCGCAACAGCAGGCCCATCGCCACGCAGGTCATCAGCACGCTGGAACCGCCGGACGAGATCAACGGCAGGGTCAGCCCCTTGGTCGGCAGAAGCCCCAGGTTCACGCCCATCGACACGAAGCTCTGCATGCCGATCCACAACGCAACGCCGAACGCGACATAGCCGGCGAAGTGCCGGCGCATCTCCACGCAGCGCAGGCCGATGACGAAGGCGCGCCCGACAAGCAGCGCGTACAAGGCCACCACGGCGCAGATGCCGAGGAAGCCCAGTTCTTCACCGATCACCGAGAAGATGAAGTCCGTATGCACTTCCGGCAGGTAGTTCAGCTTCAACACCGAGCCGCCCAGGCCGATGCCTGCCCATTCACCGCGGCCGATCGCCATCAGCGCGTTCGTCAGCTGGTAGCCGCTGCCGAACGGATCGGCCCACGGATCGGCGAACGAGGTGAGGCGGCGCATGCGGTAGGGTTCGGCGATCGCGATCACCGCCAGGATGGGCAAGCCCACCAGCACCGGGCCGAACATGCGGGGCATGTTGACGCCACCCAGCACCAGCATGCCGGCGGTGATGGCCAGCAGCAGCGACGACGACCCGAAGTCGGGCTGCATCAGCAGCAGCGCGACCAGCACCACCACCACGCCCAACGGCTTCAGCATCGCGGTCCAGGTCGCATTGACCTCGTCGCGGAAGCGCACCAGGTAACTGGCGAGCCAGACGATGAAGAACACCTTCACCGCTTCCACCACCTGGAAGTTGGATACGCCCAGGGTGATCCAGCGATGCGCGCCCTTCACGCTGACACCCAGGCCGGGCACGAACACCAGCAACAGCAGCACCACGCAGCCGAGCAGCAGCAGGTGGTTGCGTGCCTCGATGCTCTTCAGCTCGGTGCGCATCACCCAGTACGCCAGGCCCATGCCCACCAGCAGGAACATCACGTGGCGCAGCAGGTAGTAGAACGGGCTGCTCGCCTGGTAGATGGAACTGGACGCCACCATCACCACGCCCAACGACGCCAGCGCCAGCATGGCGCCCAGCAGCCAGGGGTCGAAGCGACCCCCGATGGCTTCCAGTCGTGTGGCCTGGCGCGGCGTGTCGTTCATCAGCGCACCTTCAACGTGGCCAGGCCAACCAGGACCAGCACGACGGAGATGATCCAGAAGCGCACGATCACGCGCGGCTCGGGCCAGCCCTTCAGTTCGAAGTGGTGGTGGATGGGCGCCATGCGGAACACCCGCTTGCCGGTCAGCTTGAACGACGCGACCTGGATCATCACCGAGAGCGTCTCGATGACGAAGATGCCACCCATGATCACCAGCACCAGTTCCTGG
>JAESGS010000519.1_pt1 | contig 26152 bp, 26 predicted proteins | sample 9269761 | NCBI WGS metagenome assembly JAESGS01 (sample SAMN15741799, study PRJNA653493) | algae metagenome | isolation source: Cyanosarcina radialis HA8281-LM2 and co-occurring heterotrophs from damp... | place: USA: Makauwahi cave, Hawaii | collected 2011-01-06 | reverse complement strand
TCGGTCTCGCCGCGCCAGCCGTTGATCTGCGCCCAGCCGGTGACGCCGGGCTTGACGCGGTGGCGGGCGAAGTAGCCTTCGACCACGTCGGAATAGGTCCGGTTCTGGGTCTGGGCGAGCACGGCGTGCGGCCGCGGCCCAACAAGCGACAGCTCGCCCTTCAACACGTTGAAGATCTGCGGCAGTTCGTCGATCGAGGACTTGCGGATGAAACGGCCGACGGGGGTGACGCGCGGGTCGCCCTTGGTCACGGCGTAGCGGGCCGTCGGGTCGCTCATATGCGTATACATCGAGCGGAACTTGTAGACCTCGATGGTCTCGTTGTTGAAGCCGTGCCGCTTCTGCTTGAAGATGATCGGGCCCGGGGACGTCGCTTTGACGGCGATCGCCGCGCCGAGCATGATCGGCCACAGAAGCACGAGGGCGACCAGGCTGAAGAAGATGTCGAAGCCGCGCTTGGCGACCGAGTCCCAATCGGCGATCGGCTTGTCGAAGATGTCGAGCATGGGGACATCGCCGACATGGGAGTAGCTGCGCGGGCGGAACCGCAGGTTGTTGGCGTGGGCGGCGAGCCGGATGTCGACCGGCAGGATCCAGAGCTTCTTCAGAAGCTGGAGAATGCGCTTCTCCGCCGTCAGCGGCAGCGAGATGATCAGCATGTCGATGCGCGCCAGGCGGGCGAATTCCACCAGTTCGTCGACCGTCCCGAGCTTCGGGTAGCCGGCGATCACATTGGGCGAGCGGCGCTCGTCGCGGTCGTCGAAAATGCCGCAGATGCGGATGTCGTTGTCGGGCTGGTCCTCGAGCGTGCGGATCAGGTCCTTGGCCGGCTGGCCGCCGCCGACGACGACGGCGCGGCGTTCCATCGTGCCGTTTCGGGCCCAATGCCGGATGGAGTAGGCGATGAAGGCGCGCTCGGCGATCAGAAAGATTGCGCCGCCAATGAACCAGCCGCCGAACCAGACGCGCGAATACTGGTGGCCGGATTTCAGAAAGAACAGCGCGATGGCGATGCCGCCAAACGCGATGGCCCAGGAGGCGAGGATGCGCGGCATCACCCGCAGCCAGGCGCGCAACGCCGGGATCTGGTAGGTGTCGGCGATCTGCATGGCGGCGACCGCCAATGCGGAACCACCGACGAGAATTGCCAGGTACAACGGCAGTTGTTCGAAGCCCGGCTGGACATAGAGCGCGTTGATGGCATAGCCGATCGTAAAGAGCGCGCTGAATTCGAACAGGCGCATCAGTCCCATGATCATCGCAGGCGAATAGGTATCGGCGCTGAACTGCTCGGCGATCTGCCGCGCCAGCGGATTGAGATCCGTGGTCGTCGTTTCGCCCGGCATTTCGCCAGGCGCGCGGGCGCGGATTTCCGAAATCTTCTTGCGAAGCGCTTCGGGATCGAACGAACCCGGGCGGTCAAACTTGTTCATGGCTGTCTTCCGGCGCTGAAGTCCCTCAGCCGGGATAGCAGAAAGCCACTAAGAAACGCTTACGTTGTGGGCAACACGCTATCGGCGGGCGGCTGGTAACGGCACAATTCCCGATAGAGGCTTAACATATCCGCCGACATTACCGAAGCTGCAAATTGCGACTTGAACGTGCTCGGATCGGGCATCACACGCGTTGCCCAGTCCTTCTCGGTGATTGCGCGGGCCATGATGGCGGCGAGCGATCGGGCATTGGCGGGTTCGGCAAGTGCGGTGCTGTCGCGTCCGAGAATTTCCGGAATGCCGCCGACCCGGCTGGCGATGACCGGCTTTCGCGCCGCAAGCGCCTCGAGCACGATATAGGGCATGGACTCGGCGCGCGAGGGAACGACGATGTTGCGCGTCAGCGCGAACGCCTCGCGCGTCTTCATCGCCGGCTGCATGCGGATGCGGCGGCCGAGGCCCTGCTGCAGCACCAGATCGCTGTATTCCTGCTGCTGCGGACCGTCGCCGATCATCAGCGCCGACAGCGGCCTGCCGACAAGCCTTTCGGTCTGGGCGAAAGCTTCCACAAACAGATCGGGACCCTTCAGGTCCCGCATCATGCCGATATAGAGAAAGTCGACCGCATCCGGCCCGGGCGGGACGGTCTCGAACTCCCGGTCGTCGATGCCGTTGTAGATCAGTTCGTTGCGCTCAATCGGCGCGCCGACCTTTGCGAAATAGGTCTGCCGCTCGAAGTCGCAGACGAAGACGAGCGCGTCGGTAATTCGCTGCTGGATCCGCTCCGCCGGGAAGACCAGCCGGCCTGTCATAGAGCCTGGACGATAGTGCAGGCTGCCGCCATGCGGCGAATAGAGGCGGGCTACGCGATACTTGTTGACCCGCAAGGCTGAACCGATGAGCCGGGCAATGACGCCGCCTTTGGCGCCGTGCCCATGCAACACATCCGGTCGCAAACTTCTGATTTCCTTGTAGCCGCGCCACAACGCGGCAAAATCCGACGGCCCGACCGAGCGATGGATCGGCATCCGTATGAGGCCGAGCGCCAAATAGGGGCGGATTTCGTCGAACAACCGATCCTCGTGACTGCCACCTGTCGTGCTGTCGCAGAGGATCCCGACCTCATGGCCGGCCTTGGCATGCGCCTCGGCCAGGTCGCGCACGTGGCGGAATATCCCGCCGACAGGCGACCTGAAGCAGTGGATGATGCGCAAAGGCCGCTCTTGTTGCATCGAGATCAGAACAGGCGTTCGCGAACATAGATCGTATCGCCGGCAAGAACCGCGTCAGTGATCGGAACCCGGCCGGTGATGATGCGGCCATTGATCTTGCGCGTGATATCGGCGTTGGACTGATTGGCGCGCGGAGAGAAGCCGCCGGCAACAGCTATCGCGTTCTGCACGGTCATGCCGGGCACATAGGCGTATTGGCCAGCCTGGCCGACCTCGCCCATGATGAAGACGGAACGGTAGCGATCGACCTCGATTGTGACATCGGGATCGCGCAGATAACCCTGCTTCAGCTTAGCGGCGATCATGCCCTCCAGTTCGGGCAGGGTCCTGCCGCGCGAGGCGACGGTGCCGATCAGGGGGAAGGCGACGTAGCCGGCCTGATCGACCGTGTAAGTGCCGCTGAGGCCGGCCTGTTCGAAGACGTTGATGCGCAGGCGGTCACCGCTGTCGAGCCGATAGGGCTGGATCGTGGCTTCACTGAAGGCCTTGGGCGCGGGCTGATAGCTCGTGCAGCCGCCGAGCAACATCGACAGCGCTGCCGCCGTGATCGCGAGACCCGTCTTGATAGCTGCGGTGGACATGCGGTTCATAGGCTCCGGAAACGACCAGCTTTTGTGACGTTATCGGTCCGTTAGGGTTAATAGCAGGTAAACTCGCGGTAGAATTTTCGCGGAGACCTGGCGATACCGCCGGGTCTTTATCATCCGCAGGTTGATCGCATTAACCCTTGCGTTACCATGTTCCTTTACGGTCCGGCGAGATTTGAAGGTTCGGAGCGACTAGCATGTCGGGAAGCGGCAGCGCACAACAGGATGTGGATATCGACCTCGGCGGCCTGTTTCGTGCCGTCTGGGATCGGCGCGTCAAGGTTTTGCTCGCCACCGTCGGTGTGGCGGCGCTTGCCTTCGGCGCAGCAAAGATGATCGCGCCGGATTACCAGAGCGAAACCCGCGTGCTCATCGAATCGCGCGAGCCGGAATTCAGCGGCCCCAACCAGGCTTCCCAGGCGGGAGCCGACCGCGTCTTCGACGAATCCGGCATCCTCAGCCAGGTACAGGTGCTCAAGTCGGCCGACCTCATCAAGCAGGTCGCCCGCAACATGAAGCTCTACGAGCTCAAGGAATTCGATCCGTCGTCGGCTCCCTCGGCGCTTTCGGATCTTCTCGTCATGCTTGGTCTGAAGAAGAACCCGCTGGAGATGCCGCCCGAGGAGAGGGTGCTCAAGGAATTCTCCGACAAACTCCAGGTCCACCAGGTGGAGAAGTCGCGGGTGATCGCGATCGGCTTCACCTCGAAGGACCGGCAGCTTGCGGCCGCCGTACCCAATGAGATGGCGAAGGTCTTCCTGGCGCTCCAGAGCGGCGCGAAGCTTGATACCAATTCCGAGGCGACACGCTGGCTCGAACCGGAGATCGCCAATCTGCGCGAGAAGGTGCGCGACGCCGAGGCGAAGGTGGCAGCCTATCGCGCCTCGTCGGATCTGCTACCAACCGGCGAAACCACCAACTTCGCGACGCGGCAGCTCACGGACATCTCGACGGAGCTGACCCGGGTGCGCGGCGAGCGTGCCAATGCGGAGGCGCGTGCCGCCGGCGTGCGTTCGGCGCTTGCGAGCGGCCGCGCGCCGGACACCATCGCCGACGTCGTCGGCTCCCAGATGATCCAGCGGCTGAAGGAAACCGAGGCCAATCTCCAGGCGCAGGTCGCCGATCTTTCGACGACCCTGCTCGACGGTCATCCGCGCCTGAAGGCGCTGAAGTCGCAGCTCGAAGGCATCCGCGGCCAGATCAGCACCGAGACGCGCAAGATCCTGACGAGCCTTGAAAACGAGGCGAAGGTCGGTGAACTGCGCGAGCAGCAGTTGACCCAGCAGTTGAATGCGCTGAAGGCGCAGTCGGCTCGGGCGGGCGAAGAAGAGGTGGGCCTGCGCGCGCTCGAGCGCGAGGCAACGGCGCAGCGGCAATTGCTGGAGACCTATCTCGCGCGCTATCGCGAAGCGACATCGCGCACTGTGGAGAATGCGACGCCGGCCGATGCACGGGTCATTTCGAGTGCCGTGGTTCCGACCGGCGCGAGCTTCCCGAAAGTGCTGCCGATCACGATCGTCGCAGCGCTTGCCACCTTCCTCCTGACCTGCATTGGCATCATGCTCGGCGAGCTTTTCAGCGGGCGGGCCCTGAGGCCGGTCGCGGCTACGGGCGAACGGGCACCGGTGCGCCCGCGCCCGGCGCTCGCCGCAAGCGTCGCCGATTTGCCGCCGGTCGAGATGGCTCAGGCTTCGCCTGCCATTTCGCCCGCAGCAGATGACGCCGTCGACTTGCTGCCTGCGACGGACGTGTCGCTTGCACCGGACATGGAGGAAGAGGCCGCCGAGGCGGATTTCTCGATCGAGGCCGTCGCCGAGCATCTGCGCGCCACCAACGTGCGCGTTGCGATTTCGGTTTCGCCCGGCGGAGACGAGGGTTCCACCGCGACCGTGATGCTCGCCCGGTTGCTCGCCGAAGAGGAGCTGAAGGTCGTGCTGATCGACCTGACCGGTTCTGCCTGCCCGACACGCCTGATGGCGCGCTCGCAGCAGCTTCCTGGGATCACCAACCTGCTGGCGGGGGAGGTGCCTTTCACGGACACGATCCACGCCGACCGCTTCTCCGACGCGCACGTCATTCCTCAGGGCGATGCCGATCCGCGTCAGGCGATGCGCGGCATCGACCGGCTGAAGATGATCATCGACGCCTTGACCAACGCCTATGATCTCGTCCTGCTCGAATGCGGCCCTGCCGATGAAATGGCTGTCGAGAAGATCGCTGGTCGCGATGGCGCGGAAATCATCCTGTCGGCGCCGTCGGTGAGCGATGAGCGGATCGTCGAGGTTCTGACCGGCTTCGGCGCAGCGGGCTATCGCGACATCGTGCTGATGACCGGCCAGGTACAATCGGACCCCGAATACCCGGACCGCGACGCGGCATAATGGTGTCGCCGGCCACCGGCGACAACGCGCCTGAGTCCCGTTCTCTTATCTAGGTTATCAGTCCGCGCTGCTGTCGAAGGTCTTGCCTTGCCTGTGCCGTCGCGTGCGCTGGATGCGGGCATAGACGGCCCGGTTCGCCTTGATCGCCCTTTTTGCCCTCACGACGAGGTGATGCCGCAGGCTTGCAAGCCGGCCAGCGAACGTCACCGGCAACACGACATCGCGCAGCGGCGTCTCGATCGTGCACCAGGAGCGTTTGTAGGGCTGGTCGCCGACGCCGAAATCGAACAGGCGCACCCCTTCCCCCGATAGGCGCTCGATCATGCGGTAGAACAGCAACTCACCCGGGCTGGCATCGCCGGCCAAAGCTTCGTCGATCGACCCGAACTGGCAGATCACGTGATCTGCCTTGCGGGAAAGTCCGGCGACGGCGACGATGCGGCCGTCATTTTCGCCCCGCAGGCGAATGGCATTGAGTTCCATGAGCTGAACGTCGTCGCCCAGACGGCCGGCGAGCGCATGGAAAAACGCCTGCGTTTCCTTGTCCTGGAAGACGTCGGGAAGGCCGAGCGTCGCAAAACGCGTCGCCTTCTGCCGAAAGAAGGTATCAAGCAGCGCGTGGGCCTCGTCGCTCGTGCGCGCCACCACATAATCGTAGCCGCCCATTTCAGTCAGCCGCCGCTCGGAAATGCGCATCTTCTTGCGACGCCGCTTGGCGTTGAGCTGGGCCAGTGTGGGCTGTATGCCACCGAGAAGGGGAAGCTGAAACGACGGGTTGGGATTGGCAACGCCCGAAAGCAGGGCGAAGGGGCTGGGGGCGCCGCGCCAGTCGCTCGGCAGACGATCGAGCATGACGATATCGGCAAGGCCGCGCAGCGCGTCACAGATGGCGCGGGCAAGCGCGTCGGCAAGCGCGGGCGTGCTGATGATCGCCGCGGCGTTGCGGGCAAAGAGCCCGGTGTTGAGGTTGCTATGCTCGCTTCCGATCAGCTTTGCCGTTCGAAACAATCGCCCGCGTGCCACTTCCAGCGGCAGGACGAGCAGGAGTTCGCCATCGAACGTAACCCGCAGGAGGGCGAGGTCGCTGGCGTGGGTCGCAGCCCAGGCGCTGCACCATTGATAGGCATGATGCAGCGAGTTCTCAGGAAGACCGTCGAGCGTGCGCCACTCGGTTTCGAGCGACTCCATGTTGCGGTGAAGCGAGATTTCGAAGCGGCCGGCGGCATCGGTCGGATCTGCACGCAAGGACGCATGCGCGCGGCGGTCGCCGGAGCCGTCCATGGTGAGTTCCGAGTTCGTCATCGCAGGTGCCGTCCGGTCCTTGTTGCGGAGAGATTGAACCTCAAGCCCGCTACGATCGCTTTAATTCGGGAATACTTATGAAGACGATTGGGAATAACCGGCGAACGCGGTTAGCAAAGCGTGAAGCGAGGAACGTGAAGCGCGCGCAAATTTCAATCGAGAAAGCCGGTGGCCAACACCTTTGCCCATTCCATGCGGTTGCGGCTGGCCGCAAGCTGGGACATTGCCATCCAGTCATAGGGGACATTGCGGAAGGTGACGTGCCACCCCGAGGCCGATTTCTCGATGATCGCGTAGCGGGCGTCCGGGGAGCCCGCCTCGACCTTGTGCGGCACCGGTTGGTCATCGTCATACCCGGGGCAGCCGACGCTGCCGGGATTGACGACGAGGCGGCCATCGGAAAGCCGCACGGCGCGCTGGATATGGGTGTGGCCGCAAAGGATCACCGGATAGTCGACGCCGGCTGCTTTCGTCTCGATGGCCGAACGCTGCGCCATGTGGACGGTACCTTCGGCCGTCAGAGCCTCCAGCCAGTAGGTCTCATCATCGGTCGGCGTCGCATGGCACAGGAAGAACGTTTCCTTGTGGACGTGCGCGACGGGTAGGGTGGCAAGCCATTCGCGGTGCTGCGGCTGCAATTGATCATAGGCTGCACGATCGGATAGCCCCATTTCATGCGGATCGATCGTCAGGAGATAGCGATCGTGATTGCCGCGGATCGAAAGGATCGCCCGTTTTATGAGGATGTCGGCCGTGCGCGCGGCATTGAGGGGGCCGCTCAGATGGTCGCCAAGATTGACGATATCGGTGATCCCTTGCGCATCGATGTCGGTGAGCACCGCTTCGAGCGCAAGATCGTTGCCGTGGATGTCAGCGATAACTGCAAGTCTCATGGGCGTTCCCCCCGAATGGCTGCCGGATTGAGGATCAACGATCCTTGGCGGGCTTTTCCATCCACTTGATGATCAGCATGGCCGGCAATATCCAGAGCAGGCCGGTAAAGAAGAAGTAGGCCAGATGCACGTACCAGGGGGCAGCGCCGAGCAGCAGCGAGGCGAAGGTGACGGCGGCAAGCGCATAGACGACGACGAGGATGATGATCAGGATCGTGCCGATCAGCTTTCTGAGGCGTACGGGCATTTCATATCTTTCACATGGGCAAATGCGCACGGTGCGGCCGCGACCGCATGCCGCAAAGGTTTCGGCCTTGTTTTGCATGCCGCTCTGGTGCAAATCAACGGCTTTCCGAAAGGTGCGACCGTTGATCCGTCCGGTTGCACCGCCGACAACCCTGCGACACCAGAGGGAACATGATGGCCGGCGTCGAAATGGCGACTGAACAAATGCTTCGAAACGAGATCGGCAGGACCGACCGCAACCGCCGGCAGATCCGCGGCTGGCTGGCAGTCGTGCTGTTCACCCTCTTTGCCCTGGTGCTCGTCGGCGGCGCGACGCGGCTTACCGAATCGGGCCTCTCCATCACCGAGTGGAAGCCGATCCATGGCGTGATCCCACCGCTGACGGTCGCCGAGTGGGAAGAGGAATTCCAGCTCTACCAGCGCATTCCGCAGTATCAGCAGATGAACAGCAGCATGACGGTCGACGAGTTCAAGACTATCTTCTGGTGGGAATGGGCGCACCGTCTGCTTGCCCGCACCATCGGCCTGATCTTCGCGCTGCCGCTCGCCTTCTTCTGGTTCACCGGAAGGGTCGAGCGTAAGCTGCGCATGCCGCTGCTCGGTATCCTTGCGCTTGGCGGTTTCCAGGGGTTCATCGGGTGGTGGATGGTTTCATCAGGCCTCGTGGAGCGCACCGAGGTCAGTCAGTACCGGTTGGCGACCCATCTCGTCATCGCCTGTCTTATCTTTGCCGCCTGTATGTGGATCTTCCGCGGGCTGAGCGCGCATTCGAACGACACCGCGCCCACCGACCGTTCGCGCAAGATGGCGGCGATCATCGCCATCTTCAGTCTGTTCCAGATCTATCTCGGCGCGCTCGTCGCCGGTCTCGATGCCGGCTTTAGCTACAACACCTGGCCGCTGATGGATGGCGCGATCATCCCGCAGGACCTGTTCCTGCAGCAGCCCTGGTGGATCAACCTGTTCGAGAACCCGAAGACGGTGCAGTTCGTCCACCGCATTGGCGCCTATGTGCTCTTTGCCTTCGCACTGATGCACATGATTGCCTCATTGCGCGCAGCACCCGAAACGACCCACGCGCGCCGTGCCGTGCTCCTGTTCCTGCTCGTCTCGGTGCAGGCGGTGATCGGCATCACCACGCTGGTGCTGCAGGTGCCGGTCGGCTGGGGCGTGGCGCACCAGGGTGGCGCGCTTGTGGTGCTTGGCTTTGCCATCGCCCACTGGCGCGGTTTCTACGGCGAGTACCCGCGGCCGACGGCGATCGAATTGCGCGACTGACGCCGGACGAGATCCGGAAAAAGAAAGACCCCGGCGAGCGGCTCGCCGGGGTCTTTTGTTTTGAGCTCAGTGCTGATCAGGCCGACAGCATCAGGTCCATGTTCTGGACCGCTGCGCCCGAAGCGCCCTTGCCGAGATTGTCGAGCAGGGCGACGAGGTTCACATGGTTGCCCCCAGGGGTGCCGAAGACGAAAAGCTTCATCGTGTCCTTGCCGGCAAGCTCGGTGGCGTCGATGCGGCCGAGCTTTTCACTCTCCTGGAGCGGCACGACCTCGACGATCGACTGGTCGGCATAATGCGCAACGATTGCAGCGTGGATCGTCTCCAGCGTCGTGCCGGCGGCGAGGTCTTCGAGATAGAGCGGCACCTGGACGATCATGCCCTGTGCGAACTTGCCGACCGAGGGCGCAAAGACCGGTGCGCGGTCGAGCAGGCCGTGCATCTTCATCTCGGGCACATGCTTGTGCTTGAGCGTCAGGCCGTAGAGGAAGTGCGGTGCGCTGATGTGATCCGCATTGGTCTCGTCTTCCATCTGCGCGATCATCTGCTTGCCGCCGCCCGTGTAGCCGGAGACCGCGTTGACCGTCACCGGATAGCCGTCCGGCAGGATGCCGGCCTGGCGCAGCGGCCGGATCACGCCGATCGCGCCGGTCGGATAGCAACCGGGATTGGCGACGCAACGGGCGCTGCGGATCTTCTCCGGCTGCGCCTTGTCCATTTCGGCAAAGCCATAGGCCCAGTCGGGCGCAATGCGATGCGCGGTCGAGGTGTCGATGATGCGGACCTTGTTGTTGCCCGAGACCATCGAAACCGCCTCGCGCGAGGCGTCGTCCGGCAGGCACAGGATGGCGATGTCTGCTTCGTTCAGAAGATCTTCGCGCATCGCGGCGTTGCGCCGTTCCGCTTCCGGAATGGAAAGCAGTTCGAGATCGCTACGGCCGGCCATGCGCGTGCGGATCTGCAGGCCCGTGGTGCCGTGTTCGCCATCGATGAAGATCTTCGGTTTCATGATTTTCCCGTTCTTTCAGGTCAGAGTTGCGGCAGGGATGCGGATGGAAAACCGCGGACACTTTTCCTCATCCCGCCAGTGCCTTACCGATCGTTTCGGAATCAGTGTGGCATGGAATTGAATCATTTTATCAACAGGCGGGCGGACCGCCGCCCAGCCCCGTTACTTCCTATATAAGCAGCCGTCCCGGGTCGCAACGGCATGCCGAGGTTTCAGCGAAGCGGCGCGCGCTCGGCAAGCTTCTCCGCATGCAGGCCCAGCATATACATCGCGACCGTCGCACCGGCGATTGCTGTGACGTCGGCATGGTCATAGGCTGGCGCCACTTCGACGACGTCGCTGCCGACCACCGTCAGCGCCCCGAGCTTGCGCAGCACCGAGAGGATCTTGGCGCTCGAGGGGCCGCCTGCGACCGGCGTGCCGGTGCCGGGTGCGTAGGCCGGGTCGAGGCAGTCGATGTCGAAGGTCAGATAGGCCTTGCGCTCCCCAACCTGCCTTATGATCGTCTCGGCGATCTCGCCAGCGCTCATCTCTTCGACGTCGTAGCCATAGAGAATGCGGATGCCGCAATCCTCGGGCGCGTGCGTGCGGATGCCGATCTGGATCGAGGCGTCCGTATCGATCAGTCCTTCGCGCGCCGCCCGGCCGACGAAGGAGCCGTGGTCGATCCGGCCGCGCTCGTCCGGCCAGGTATCCTGGTGGGCGTCGAACTGGACGAGGGCGAGGGGGCCGTGCAGAGCCGCCTGCGCCTTCAGGATCGGATAGGTGACGAAGTGGTCGCCGCCGAGCGTCTGCAGATAGGCGCCGCTCCTGATGATCTTGGCGGTCTCACGCTCGATCGTTGCCGGCGTTTTCGAATGGTTGCCGTAGTCGAGCAGACAGTCGCCATAGTCGACGGTCGCCATCTCCGCGAAGAGATCGCGGTCGAACGGGTATTGCGGGTCGTTGTCGAAGATTGCCGAGGCGCGGCGGATCGCCTGCGGCCCGAAGCGAGCGCCGGGCCGGTTGGAGGTGGCGGCGTCGAAGGGAATGCCCCAGACGACGGCATCGACACCCTTCAACTGCTTCGAATACTTGCGGCGCATGAAGGAGAGAATGCCGGCATGGGTCGGATCGGACGCCGCCGATGTGAGTGAGCGCGCTGTCAGCGCATGATCGATCGTCCTGTTCGCCATATCCCGCCTCTGCCTCGGAGCCGGAAAGCGCGCATCATGTGCGCGCATCCCGCTCAAACCTGTGGTGGCGGAAGGTTGGACAATCGTTGCCGGCAAGGCAAGGCCCTGCCGGCCGTTTCTTCGGCGATTACGAGGCCTTGGCTTCGTAGGTCGGGGCGAAGTCGCCAAGCGCCTTGGCCTCGGTGATGCGCGCGGCGATATCCTCTTCGATGATCGTTTCGAGTTGGGCGAAACTGTCGATCACGTAATAGATCGGCTGGACGATATCGATGCGATAGGGGGTGCGCAGCACGTTCATCAGGTCGAAGGGGCGAAACTCGACGCCTGGGGTACCCATCGCATTGCGTGTCTCGTTGGGCGAAGACACGATGCCGGCGCCATAGCAGCGGCGGCCCTTCGCCGTGTTGATCAGGCCGAACTCGACGGTGAACCAGAAGATCCGGAACATATGCCAGGAATAGCCCTTGCCGAGCGAAACCGCCTTTTCGCCGAAGCGGCGGACGAAATTGGCGTAGCTCTGGTTGGTGAGCAGCGGGCAGTGGCCGAAGACCTCGTGGAAGATGTCGGGCTCTTCTATGTAGTCGATATGCTCGCGGCGGCGAATGAAGGTCGCCAGCGGAAACTTGCCCTGGGACAGCAGTTCGTAGAAGCGGGACGGCGGAATGAGGGCGGGAACACCTTCGACACCGAAGCCGGTGGTTTCGGCGAGGCGGCGGTTCACGTCCTTCAACTGCGGAACGTGATCAGGACCGAGATCGAGCGTCTTTGCGCCTTCAAGATATTCGTCGCAGGCCTTGTCGGCGAGCAGCGCCATCTGTCGCTGATAGAGTTCGCCCCAGATCGCATCTTCTTCCGGGGTATAATGATAGGTGCCGTCCGGTTCCGGCAGTTTGGCCGTGTAGCTGCTTTCCTTCGTCATGACGTCTCCTCATTCGTCAGATGAACTCTCCTGTTGCAATTGTATCGCGGATGGAGCGAGTATTTGTTCCACAGTTGCCAGGTGGAGGCCTGATGGCGGGAGGAAAATTCGAAATGCCGTCCGATGTGAAAGAAAGTCTTCAGCCCATTCGAAAGCTGTTGCGACTGATTCAGGCCGATAGCGGCCAGTCTCTCAACGACCTCGCCGAGAAAGCCGGCATGTCGCAAAGTTCGGCCTGGCGACGGCTGCAGGAACTGGAGACGGATGGCGTCATCCGCAAGCGCGTGGCGCTGCTCGATCCGGCAAAGCTCGATCTGAAACTCTGCATCATTGCCCATGTGACGCTCGAAGATCACCACGACGAGGCAATTGCCGCCTTTTCCGCCGTCGTGCGCGACCGGCCGGAGATCATGGAGTGCTACGCTCTATCGGGCACATTCGACTACATGCTGAAGATCCGCGCCAATGACGTCGAAAGCTACGATGCCTTCATGACGCGCTATCTGATGCGCAATCCGCATGTGCGCACGGTGGTGTCCAGCTTTGTTCTGCGCGAACTCAAGTCGACGACGGAACTGCCGATTTAGCCCGCTTGCCGGCGGCGACCGTGCGCAGCCGCAGAACTAGGGGCGTTCGAAACCGTATTGGCGCTCGATCTTGCCCACGCGAACCTGATAATCCTCGTACCAGCGCTCGCGGCCGAGGCGCTGGGCCGTCAGGTGGCGGACATTGTTTTTCCAGGCCGCGATGCTCTCCTCATCCGCCCAGTAGGAATTGGTGAGGCCGAAGCCGTCGGCGCCGCGAACGCTTTCCAGGCCGAGAAAACCCGGCTGCTCGCGCGCAAGCCGCTCCATTTCTTCACCCATGTTGTCGTAGCCGTGATCACCGGCTGTGCGCCGCGACGCGAAGGTGACGATATAATAGGGCGGCTCTGGGGTCTTGGCGGCAGGAGAACTGGTCATGCGGTGCCTCAAAGGCTCGACGTTGCGGGAAACGGTGCGTCGGATGATAACAAAAAAAGGCGGAGCAAAGCCCCGCCTTTCCAAGTGTCGCAGTTGAAGCGATTAACGCTTCGAGAACTGGAACGAACGACGTGCCTTCGCACGGCCGTACTTCTTACGCTCGACCACGCGGCTGTCGCGGGTGAGGAAGCCACCACGCTTCAGGACCGAGCGCAGGCCCGGTTCGAAGTAGGTGAGTGCCTTGGAGATGCCGTGACGAACGGCACCGGCCTGGCCGGAAAGACCGCCGCCAGCAACGGTCGCGTCGATGTCGAACTGGCCGTCACGGGCAGCAGCGACGATCGGCTGCTGCAGGATCATCTGCAGAACCGGACGGGCGAAGTAAGCCGCGTAGGGCTTGCCGTTGATGGTGATCTTGCCGGTGCCCGGCTTGACCCATACGCGGGCGACAGCGTCCTTACGCTTGCCGGTCGCGTAGGAGCGACCCTGGGCGTCGACCTTCTTGACGTGAACCGGAGCAGCCGGTTCCGCGGTCGTGGCGATTTCCTTGAGAGCGGAAAGGTCAGCCATTATCAGGCGCTCCTTGTGTTCTTGCTGTTCAGCTTGGCGACGTCGAGGACGGCCGGCTGCTGTGCTTCATGCGGGTGGTTGGCGCCTGCGTATACGCGCAGGTTCTTCATCTGGCGACGGCCGAGCGGACCGCGCGGAACCATGCGCTCGACGGCCTTCTCGATGACGCGCTCCGGGAAGCGGCCTTCGATGATCTGGCGCGCAGTGCGCTCCTTGATGCCGCCGGGGTAGCCGGTGTGCCAGTAGTACTTCTTGTCGGTGTACTTCTTGCCCGTCAGAACTGCCTTCTCGGCGTTGATGACGATGACGTTGTCGCCGTCGTCAACATGCGGGGTGAAGGTAGCTTTGTGCTTGCCGCGCAGGCGGTTTGCGATGAGGGAAGCGAGGCGACCAACAACGAGGCCTTCGGCGTCGATGATGATCCACTTCTTCTCCACCTCTGCAGGCTTCTGAACGAAGGTTGCCATATCAAAAATCTTTCTTTGGACCCGAGCGGCGAACCGCTGGGCGTTTCTTGTTGCTTGGTTTTGTCCGGTTTCCCGGGCAAAAGAGAAAGCAGCCCTCAGAGGACCGCGATCTGCGGCAGCTTATACGCAAGTGCGAAACAAGCGTCAAGAATGCGAAATCTGCGCCATGGAAATAAAGATAAGCAAAAACAATATGTTATTAGTGTGGTATTTTGATACCACAAATTATCGCGGCGGAATCGAATAGGTCGCCGTGGCATGAGCAACGAGGTCGTCGTCGCCAACCTTGACGATCGACGCGTCGAGAACGGCGAGCCGCTTGCCGAGTTTGAGGATGCGGCAGGTGCATTCGAGCGGTTCCGGCTCGGGCTTGCGCAGGAAGTTGATGTTGAGATTGGTGGTGACGGCAAGCGCAACCGGTCCGATATGGGCGATCAAGGCGATATAGGCGGAAACGTCCGCGAGCGCGAAAAGGGTAGGGCCGGAAACCGTGCCGCCTGGCCGGATATGCCGTTCGTTCGGATCGAGCCGCATGGTGGCAAAGCCGGGTCCAACAGCCGTGACATGGAACACCTTGCCGTCGGTATGGACCTGCGGGAAATCCGTGTCGAGAAATCGGTTGAGGTCGTCGACGGTCATGATCGGCTCGATGGTCATGCATTCTATCCTTCAACATGTCTGTCCGTCACCTGAAACCGGCTGGTGGCCGGACGCAAGGCGGAAAATGGTCGTAGGCGGAATGCGTCACCGGGGTGCCTGTCGGCTTGCACGGCACGCGTGGCCGGCGTACCACCAACCAAATTCAAGTTTCGGGAGAAGAAGATGGCCGACGTCGTATCGTTCAAGAAGGAAGAGCCGAACGGCCTGCTGCTGCGTGAACAGTCTGGACCCGTCTTGCGGTTGACGCTCAACAACCCGCCGGCCAACGTGCTCTCGATCGCCATGATGGAGGCGCTGCACGCCGAGTTCGATGCGGTCGCCACCTCCAAGGACGTCAGGGTCGTCGTGCTCGCCGCCACGGGCAAGCTGTTTTCCGCCGGTCACGATCTGAAGGAAATGACTGCGCACCGCGAAGACGATGATCGCGGCCGGGTCTTCTTCGAACGGACGATCCGCCTCTGCGCCGATCTCATGCTGAAAATCACGCGGCTGCCGCAGGCCGTCATCGCCGAGATCGATGGTTTGGCAACGGCAGCTGGCTGCCAGCTCGTCGCAAGCTGTGACCTCGCGATCTGCACCGACAGCTCCACCTTCTGCACGCCCGGCGTCAATATCGGTCTCTTCTGCTCGACACCGATGGTCGCGCTTACGCGTGCGGCACATCGCAAGCAGGCGATGGAAATGCTCTTGACCGGCGAGACCATCGACGCTTCGACCGCCAAGGATTTCGGTCTCGTCAACCGCATCGTACCGCAGCAGTACCTGCGCCAGGTGGTCGACAAATACGCCGCAGTCATTGCCTCGAAGTCGCCGCAGGCGCTGAAGATCGGCAAGGAGGCCTTCTATCGCCAGGCGGAGATGGACCTGTCAGAGGCCTACGACTATGCCGTCGGCGTGATGGTCGAGAACATGCTCGCGCGTGATGCCGAGGACGGGATCGGCGCATTCCTCGGCAAGCGCATGCCGGAATGGAAGGAAGACTGATGGCCCGTATTACGAAATTTGAGCGAGGAGAGATCAGTAGATTTCAGTTGCACGATGAAGTCGACGCCAAAGTCTTTGTGCAGGACTTTGATGGGCGCCGACTACTGCAGGTCTCGACGTATGGCAGAGATAGCCGCCAGGACGTGGGTAAACTCAGCCAGACGTTTCAGTTAGACGAAGACGCTGCACGGCAACTCTTTGAGATTCTGAAAAATGAGTTCTTGTTCAAGTAATCCGCGTCTCAGGCGAGCTTCAGGAGCAGGGCGCCAAGCGCGATCACACAGGCAGCCGCGATGCGCCAGACGCTGACCGGCTCCTTGAGGAACACGACCGAGATCACCACGGCAAAGAGGATCGAGGTTTCGCGGAGCGCTGCGACGGTTGCGACCGGCGCCTTGGTCATGGCCCAGAGCGCCAGGCCATAGGCGCCGATCGAGCCGGCGCCGCCGATGAGGCCCCGCCACCAGTTCTTGTAGACGTGGCGGGCGACCGGCTTGATGCCGCGACGGGCAAAAGCCCAGGTGAAAAGCAGCACCGGTGGCAGCAGCGCCATCCACAGCGTGTAGGAGATGGCATTGCCAGAGACGCGTGCGCCGATGCCGTCGACAAAGGTGTAACTTGCGATGACGCAGGCATTGAGCAGCGCAAGCACGATCGCGTTCTTGCCGCCCTTGCGCGACTCGAAGGCGAGCGTCAGCACACCGGCAGAGATCGTTAGAATACCGATCATCGTTCCGAAGGTGAGCTTTTCGCCGATCAACGCCCCACTGGTCATCGCGACGATCAACGGTGCCGCTCCGCGCATCAGCGGATAGACAAGGCCGATGTCGCCGGCGCGATAGGATGCGGCGACGAGCTGGAAATAGGCGAACTGGAACAGTGCCGAAACCAGGATGTATGGCCACGCCTCCGGTTTGGGCAGCGGCATGAACGGCAGGAACGGGATTGCCACCGCAGCCGCCCCGAGCGCGATCATCGCAGCGTCGAGGGACTTTTCCGTTCCCGCCTTGACCAACGCATTCCAGGTCGCGTGCAACAACGCCCCGAACAGGACGAGCGCAATGACTTCAACGGGCAAGATGAGACCTCGGAAACGGTGTAGCGGGCGTTGAGACGCTTGTCGCGCCGCACGGGCGCAAAAGCAACCGGAAAGTCTTGCGGAAGCGGCAATCTTTGACGGGTGACGAGCAGGTCGCACGGTTGACTTGGCCGGCCTCGCCATCATTATACGACCGTTTAACACGAACGGATCCGAAGCCGCAGATGAACCACGACGCTTACCCGGACTATTATCTCGCAGACATCCTGCGCGAGACCAAGACGATCGCCCTTGTCGGCGCCTCGCCCAATCCCGAGCGTCCGAGCCATCGGGTCATGGCGTTTCTGCTGCGCAAGGGCTACCGGGTAATCCCGATCAATCCCGGGCATGTCGGCAAGAACATCCAGGGCCAGGCCGTGGTCGGCCGGCTCGCCGATATCAAGGAGCCGATCGATATGGTCGACGTCTTCCGCGCTGCCGACGCCCTGCCGGCGCTCGTCGACGAGATTCTCGCGTTGGAAACGCTGCCGAAGGCGATCTGGGGCCAGCTCTCCGTGCGCCACGATGGCGCGGCGGCGAAAGCGGAAGCCGCCGGCATCAAGGTGGTCATGGACCGCTGTCCTGCGATCGAGTACCCGCGCCTGATCGGCTGATCCCGGTCGGCACATCGCCGGCGGGCCATACAACCGTCAGTTCTTGAAAAATCCTCTTTGACCGCATGCGTAGGCTCTGGAATAGTGCCGCGGCTTGCGCGTGCAACTGCGCAGGTTCGATAGCGGTTCACGCGTAGATTCAAGGTGATAGAGCGTCTCCGGCGCGCCGGCTGGCGGCCGCGCTCTGGTCATGGGAGGGACGAAATGACGAAAGACAATCCTGGTTTCAACACGCTCGCAATCCATGCGGGGGCGCAACCTGACCCGACCACGGGTGCGCGGGCGACACCGATCTACCAGACGACGAGCTTCGTCTTCAACGACACCGACCATGCGGCGGCACTCTTCGGTCTCCAGCAGTTCGGCAACATCTATACCCGCATCATGAACCCGACTCAGGCAGTGCTCGAAGAGCGTATTGCCGCGCTTGAAGGCGGCACGGCGGCGCTCGCCGTCGCCTCCGGCCATGCAGCACAGCTTCTCGTCTTCCACACGATCATGAGCCCGGGCGACAATTTCATCGCTGCCAACCGGCTTTATGGCGGCTCGGTCAACCAGTTCGGCCACGCCTTCAAGTCCTTCGATTGGCAGGTCCGCTGGGCCAACCCTGCCGATCCGGCTTCCTTTGAGGCGAAGATCGATCGCCGCACCAAGGCGATCTTCATCGAGAGCCTCGCCAACCCCGGCGGGACCTTCGTCGATATCGCTGCCATCGCCGAGGTCGCCCGCAAGCACGACCTGCCGCTGATCGTCGACAACACCATGGCCACACCTTACCTCTTGCGGCCACTGGAGCATGGCGCCGATATCGTCGTGCATTCGTTGACGAAGTTCATCGGCGGCCACGGCAACTCCATGGGCGGCGTCATCGTCGATGGCGGCACCTTCGACTGGTCGAAGTCCGGCAAGTATCCGATGCTGTCCGAACCGCGTCCGGAATATGCCGGTGTCGTGCTGCATCAGACCTTCGGCAACATCGCCTTCGCCATCGCCACACGTGTTCTCGGCCTGCGCGACTTCGGCCCGGCGATCTCGCCGTTCAATGCCTTCATGCTGGTGACCGGCTCCGAGACGCTGCCGCTGCGCATGCAGCGCCATTGCGACAACGCGCTTGCGGTCGCCAAGTGGCTGAAGACGCACGACAAGATTTCGTGGGTGAACTATGCCGGGCTTGAGGACGACCCGAACCACGCCCTGCAGCAACGCTATTCGCCGAAGGGCGCCGGTGCCGTCTTCACCTTCGGCCTCAAGGGTGGCTACGAGGCGGGCAAGCGCTTCGTCGAAGGGCTGGAAATGTTCTCGCACCTCGCCAACATCGGTGACACGCGCTCGCTCGTCATTCACCCGGCCTCGACCACCCACCGCCAGCTGACGCCCGAGCAGCAGGTGGCTGCCGGTGCCGGCCCTGACGTCGTGCGCCTGTCGGTCGGCATCGAGGATGTCGCCGACATCATCGCCGATCTCGAACAGTCGCTGGCAAAGCTTTGAAACACTAGCCGTGAAGGGCGCGTCAGCGCGCCCTTCGCAAGGGTGCCATCATGACCAATATGCAGAAGTTCGACTTGTCCACCGTCGAGGCGGAAACCGGTACGCCGGCGGCCGACCGGCTCATCTCAGGCGCGCCGCAGTTCAAGACCTGGAATCTCGAGGAGGCCGAAGGTGGCCTCTATGCCGGGATCTGGGAATCGACGCCCGGCAAATGGCGGATCGTCTACGAGGAGTGGGAGTACTTCCACATCCTCTCAGGCTATTCGATCGTCACGCAGGATGGCGGCGAAGCGGCGCATCTGCGTGCCGGCGACAGCATGATCCTGCGTCCCGGCTTTGAGGGCACCTGGGAGGTCGTGGAGACGACCCGCAAGGATTATGTCATCCGTCTGTGATCGCTGGAGCACCGCAGATCAGTCTTCGGTGCTCGTCACCAGACGAGGTCGAGGCGTTCCAGGCCGTGAAAATGGAACGCGTCCTTGACCTCGGGCTCGTTCTTCAGCCGCATGTTCGGCAGGCGCTGAAACAGGATCGGCAGCGCCAGATTGAGCTCCAGCCGGGCGAGCGGCGCGCCGATACAGAAATGCAGGCCCGCCCCGAAAGAGACATTGGCGCCTTCGTCGCGCGCCGGCCGGAACGCGTTCGGTTCGGTGAACTTCTTCGGGTCCACATTCGCCGCTCCGAGCAGCAGGCCGATCTTGTCGCCCTTTCGAAGTGTGATGGCTTCATCGAGTTCGATATCCGAGAGCGCATAACGCTGGAAAATATGCAGCGGTGCCGCAAAGCGCAGACACTCCTCCACCGTCAGCGCGGTTGCCGTCTCCGTGGCAAACAGGTCTTTCGCCGAAAGCCCGGATTGCAGGATCGTTTTCACCGCGTTGCCGATCTGGTGCACGGTCGCCTCGTGACCTGCGTTGAGGAGGAGGGCGGTGGTCGAGGCCAGTTCCGCCTCCGACAGCCGCTCGCCATCCTTTTCCGACGTGATCATGTGCGTCAGTAGGTCGTCTGCGGGGTTGCGGCGCTTCTCGGCGATGATGCCGCGCAGATAATCGGCAAAGTCGGCGGAAGCCTGGTTGGCGTCGAGTTCGGTCTCGTAGCTCGGGTTGAAGACATACATCCGAACCATGCGATGCGACCAGTCGAGCAGATCCGGCGCCGCTTCGACGGGAATGCCGAGCATGCGGGCGATGATCGTCACGGGAAGCGTTTCGGCAAAGCTTTTCAGCAGTTCGACCTCGCCGTCATCGGCAAAGCCATCGATCAGGGTATGCGACAGTTGCTCGATGTCCGGCCGCAACTGTTCGATTTGTCGCGAGACGAAGGCGCGGTTGACGAGTGTGCGCAGCCGCGTGTGCGCCGGCGGCTCGAGTTCCAGCAGCGAATGTTCTTCGAGCGCGTCGAAATCCTTCAGATGCGGCTTCGGCGCCGGCAGGCCGAGTTCGTCGCGGGTCGCCACATGCAGGATCTGCCGGCCGAAGCGTCGGTCGCGCAACAGCGCGTTCACCAGGTCGTAGCCGGCGAAATACCATTGCTGCCGTTCCTCCCAGAAGAAGGCCGGGCACTGCGCATGGATCTCGGCATAGGCTGCGAGCGGATCACGATAGAATGCCGGATCACGCGCGTCGATGGACACGCGCCTCAGCGTGCGGTCGATGGAAATGGCAGGCATGGCAGCGGCTCTTCGCGGACTTCAATGGTCCCTATGTCTAAGGGAACCACGGTTCGGCCGGCAAGGGCGGATATCTGCACCCGCGGCCATCAGGGCGTTGACAGCACGTGCCATGGCGGCCAATCTCCATTGGCTGCGTAGGGCGCATCGGCAGAGGGCTGAAAGGGCAACGCCCGCCTACGGAACACAGACCGTAGTTGCGCCCATGCCAAACCTTGAAAACCTGAAGAAGCAGGCGAAGCAATACCTCAGATGGCATCGCGACCAATACTATCCGGTCGCCGCCGAGATCAGGGCTGCCTTGCCGCGCTTCCGCGATCTTGACGACGAGACCATTCTCAAGTCGGAGTTCAAGCTCGCCGACGCGCAGGAACTGATCGCGCGTCAATCGGGATTCGACAGTTGGCAGGCGCTCAAATCAGGAGCCCTGACAATGACCATGCAATCCAAACCCGCCACACCGCAGCCGGTGCTGCAATCGACAGCCGCGCAGTTGTTCGTTGCCGATATCAGGGCCGCGTGCGACTTCTTCACCGAGAAGCTCGGCTTTGCGGTCGATTTCGTCTACGGCGATCCGCCCTTCTACGGGCAGGTGATCCGGGACAATGCTCGGCTCGCTCTGCGTCTCGTCTGCGAACCCGTCTTCGTCGGCGACATCCGGCAGCGCGAACACCTGCTTTCCGCCTCCATCGCCCTCGATACCGTCAATGACATCAAGCAATTGTTCCTGAGCTACCAGTCGGCCGGCGTCTCTTTTCACCAAACGTTGCGCACGGAACCCTGGGGCGCACGGACGTTTATCGTGCTCGATCCCGATGGAAATCTGATCCTGTTTGCAGGGCCGGCAGATTGAACGAAAGAGCGGGAAGGGACGCCGGCAGCGCGCGTTTGCTGCCGGCGTCCATATTTCCTGGTGCGTTATTCACTGGGAACAAACTTCCGCTTTCCTCCCTTTTTCTGTGGCACCAGGCGACCTATTTGCGCATGATGCGGCCAGCAAGCAGGGAGCGGCATGGGAAAAAACCAGTCCAGTCTATCGGCGGGGATCGTCGCTGCGATCCGCAAGAGACGCCCCACCGTCGTTCATCGCGAAGCCGCAGTCAGCCGCGGCGATATCGTCATCGCCTCCTACAACATCCATAAATGCGTCGGCACCGACGGGCGCTTCGACCCCGGTCGTACCGCCAATGTCATCGGTGAGTTGGGCGCAGATATCGTCGCGCTTCAGGAGGCCGACCAGCGGTTCGGCGAACGCGCCGGTCTGCTCGATCTCGAGCATCTGCGCCGCGAGGCGCATCTTGTTTCGGTGCCGATTTCCGGGTTTTCGACCAAGGGGCATGGCTGGCACGGCAACGTCCTGCTGTTGCGCGAGGGCGCCGTTTCCGACGTGCGGCAGTTGAAACTGCCCGGCGTCGAGCCGCGCGGTGCGCTGGTCGTCGATCTCGACCTGAAAGTGGGGCCGCTGCGCATCATCGCCGCCCATCTCGGTCTTCTCCGGCATTCGCGCGCCCAGCAGGCCGAGGCGATCCTCGAGGCAGCGTCCGATGCGAACGGGCGGCCGACGCTGCTCATCGGCGACCTCAATGAATGGCGGATGGGGCGGCGTTCGTCGCTGTCCTTCCTCAGCCCGGTGTTCGATCCGTCCCACGCGACGGTCGCCAGTTTTCCCTCGCGCTTTCCCCTGTTGCCGCTCGACCGTGTGCTCGGCAATCCGCATAGCCTGGTGACGTCGGTCGCCGTGCACGATTCGCCGTTGGCGCGGATCGCCTCGGATCATCTGCCGGTAAAGGCCTCGATCGACCTGAAGGCGGCGCGGCCGGAACAACGAGACGGCCGACGGGTCGAAGCCGGGCGTACGGGGGCGGCCTAAAGGCGCGGGCGAGTTTTCGATGGGATCCTCTATCCTGTTCACCGTTGCCGCTATCCTCGGACTGGTTGTGGCCACGGTTCTCTATGTCTACGGCCGGTTCGGCCGCCGCCCGCACGGGCCGCCGTCAAGCGCACTCCCGCTGGCCGATGCCGGCACGGAGCTCGACCGATATGTGGCGCCGCTTGTTGCAGGGCAGGCGGGTGCGAATGGGGTCGCGCTTGTTTCCGACAATATCGAGGCCCTGGTGGTCCGCGCGCATGCGGCACGGTGCGCCGGACGCAGCCTCGACCTGCAGTACTATTACTGGAAGGGCGACCTGACCGGTCTACTTCTCGCCCGCGAGATCCTGGCCGCCGCGGACCGTGGCGTGCGCGTCCGGCTGCTGCTCGACGACATCAATGCGGGCATCCACGACCGCATGTGCATCGCGCTCGACGCCCATCCCCATATCGACGTGCGGCTTTTCAATCCGAGCCGGGCGCGCACCGACCGCTTTCGCCGCGGTTTCGAAATGGCGATCCGCGCCTTCAGCGCCACGCGCCGCATGCACAACAAGCTCTGGGTGGCCGACGGCCGGGTTGCGATCGCCGGCGGCCGCAATATCGGCGACGCCTATTTCGATGCCGCCGAACTCTCCAATTTCCGTGACCTCGATGTCTGGATGGTCGGACCCGTGCTGGAACAGGCATCTGCCATGTTCGACCGCTACTGGAACAGCACATCCGTGCTCCCGATTGCAGCGCTGCGCACACCGCGCAAGCAGTATTTGCCGGCGTTGCGCGAGGCCGTCGACGGCCTAGCCCGCACGCCGGCGGGTCGGTTCTATCTGGAGCGCGTCGACAAGGCGGTGGAAGAGGCGGAGATCTACCACGGCACGCGGCGGCTTCACTGGAGTTCCGAGATCCGTCTGGCATCCGATCCGCCGGAAAAGGCGCTGATGCAGCGGCGTCAGAACTGGCTGTTGCGCGAACTTTTTCCGCTGATCGAGGCAGCCACGCGGGATCTGCGGATCATCTCGCCCTATTTCATTCCCGGCGTTGCCGGCACGCGGGAGCTCGCCGCCATTGTTTCGCGCGGCGCCCGCGTCGCGGTCCTGACCAATTCGCTTGCAGCGACCGACGTTGCCGCCGTTCACGGCGGTTATGTCAAATATCGCCGGAAGCTCATCCGGGCCGGCGTCGTGCTCTTCGAGTTGAAGGAGCAGGGCGATGTTGCCGAGGGACACCGCATGACGTTGTTCGGACGCCGCAATGCGAGCCTGCACAGCAAGGCGTTCGTGGTCGATGGCCTGAACGGTTTCGTCGGCTCGATGAACTTCGATCCCCGTTCCGCTTCGCTCAACACGGAAATGGGCGTCGTTTTTCAGGATGCGGCACTCGCTGGCGAGCTGGTTTCCATGTTCGAGGAGGAAACTTCGCCGTCGATCAGCTACCGCGTCGACATCGAAGGATCGCGTCTTGTCTGGCGCGATCGCGCCAATGGCTCCGAGCGGCTGGTGCGCCACGAACCGGACGCGAGCCTGGCAAGGCGCATGATCGCCTGGGTAATCCGTGTGCTGCCGATTGAATCGCAGCTATGAACAGCACCCAGGTTCGCGGATTTCCCCTTCGTTTACCGATATCACCGAAGCCTGTGCGCAGAGTTTGCGTCCATCCCCTCAACCAAGGATATCGATGGAAAAATGTTCTATCGCCAACCATGTGTGGAGGACGGCCGAACTTCGAAGCAAAGCGGACTTCGATTAAGCTTATCGAAGCTTCGCGACTTGAAGTGCAGGGTGTTGACACTCTATGTAGGAGCAGAAGGTAAATCCCGTGATTCCCGGTTCGCAAAGGTTTTGCGAACCCGATTGATGAAGGTTCGATATGAGAAATCCCGTTGATACCGCCCTGGCACTGGTGCCGATGGTTGTTGAACAGACCAACCGCGGTGAACGTTCCTACGATATCTTTTCGCGCCTTCTGAAGGAGCGCATCATCTTCGTGACCGGCCCGGTCGAAGACCAGATGGCAACGCTCGTCTGCGCCCAGCTTCTTTTCCTTGAAGCGGAAAACCCGAAGAAGGAAATCGCGCTCTACATCAATTCGCCGGGCGGCGTCGTCACGTCGGGCATGGCGATCTACGATACGATGCAGTTCATCAAGCCGGCCGTTTCGACGCTCTGCGTCGGCCAGGCGGCCTCGATGGGCTCGCTGCTTTTGGCCGCCGGCCACAAGGATATGCGGTTCGCCACGCCGAACGCGCGCATCATGGTTCACCAGCCCTCGGGCGGCTTCCAGGGCCAGGCCTCCGATATCGAGCGCCACGCCAAGGACATCCTGAAGATGAAGCGCCGCCTCAACGAGGTCTACGTCAAGCACTGCGGACGGACCTATGAAGAGGTTGAGCAGACGCTCGATCGCGATCATTTCATGAATGCGGACGAAGCTCTGAGCTGGGGCCTTGTCGACAAGGTTCTGACCTCGCGCGAAGAGATCGAGGGCGGCGAGCAGGCCTGATAACGCGCATTTGTGTCGGGATAGATGTAATTGTGACACAATTGTAATGGCTCAAGGGCTTTATCGACAGGGTAAAGCCGGTAATATGAACCATTAATGCTATGTTGGAATCTGTCAGCGTAGTGTTCGTTCGGAGTTGGGAGAGTCGTTGCGGCTGCGTTGGGCGTTTACGCCTGGGGCGGTGAGTACTCCCGGAAGCCCTGTTTGAGGTTGAGGCTCAGGGCAAATTGAGTGGTCCGCGATACTTATCTTGAAAGTGTCCGGCGTGCTGGAAGGAAGTCGAAATGAGCAAGGTCAGCGGAAGCAACGGCGGTGACTCGAAGAATACACTTTATTGTTCGTTCTGCGGCAAGAGCCAGCACGAAGTCCGCAAACTGATTGCCGGACCGACCGTGTTCATCTGCGATGAATGCGTCGAACTGTGCATGGATATCATTCGCGAAGAGAACAAGACCTCGATGGTCAAGTCCCGCGACGGTGTTCCGACCCCTCAGGAAATCATCAAGGTTCTGGACGAATACGTCATCGGCCAGCAGCAGGCGAAGCGCATCCTGTCGGTCGCCGTTCACAACCATTACAAGCGCTTGGCGCACGCCGCCAAGGGCAGCGACGTCGAGCTTGCGAAGTCGAACATCATGCTGGTCGGCCCGACCGGCTGCGGCAAGACCTATCTCGCCCAGACGCTTGCCCGCATCATCGACGTGCCGTTCACCATGGCCGACGCCACGACGCTGACCGAAGCCGGTTACGTTGGTGAAGACGTCGAGAACATCATCCTGAAACTGCTTCAGGCTGCCGACTACAACGTCGAGCGCGCCCAGCGCGGCATCGTCTACA
>JAESGS010000517.1_pt1 | contig 26273 bp, 30 predicted proteins | sample 9269761 | NCBI WGS metagenome assembly JAESGS01 (sample SAMN15741799, study PRJNA653493) | algae metagenome | isolation source: Cyanosarcina radialis HA8281-LM2 and co-occurring heterotrophs from damp... | place: USA: Makauwahi cave, Hawaii | collected 2011-01-06 | reverse complement strand
GAATTGCCGGACTTCAGCGCCGTCTCCGGAATGCGCCGCAGCTCTTCTAGATCGCCCTTCTCAAGCGCTGCGAGAACAGCTCGATCCAGCGGCTCGTTAACAAGAAAATGCGACAATCCACCTGACGCGATAACCGCAATACGCAGATCGGACGGAAAGCTCGCAATCGCTTCCTTAAGTGCTTTGCCGAACTCGATAACGCGTCCCATGCGCGGCTGATTTGGCGGATAGAACGCGTTAATGAATACCGGGACCACCGGCATTGATGCGTCAAGAATTCGGCGATAGAGGAAGGTCACGGCGTGGCTCATTCCGCTATCTCTTGGCTGGCTCGAAAAGGTCGCCAGATCGAAACCAGCGTCCATCGCGTGCCGAATGATATGCAGACTAAGCTCGGCATGTGCCGGGAAGACGGTAGGCACATCCGTGTAGTAGCCCCACGCTGACAACCGGATTGCTTCTGATTTCTGTGACAGATCTGGTCGCTTACAGAGCATCTCCTTTCCGTAGTACACGCCGAAGGCTGGCATGTTATCAAAATCAAACATTTCCTCCTGGTCGTCCGCGATCGCGACGCAGAGGTCGGGATTTGCCGCACGAATCTCTTCGCGCAATGCGGCTAGTCCCGCTTCCGTACGGGCGAAGAAGCCTTTCTGGGCTTCTTGAGTAATATACGGTTTGAACTTTCCTTGGCTTTGCGAAACCCTCTGAGCAAAGGGGACGTTTTGCCCGTCGTACTCGAACAATGGATATTTCGGATCTCGCATGGCGTGATCCAACCAGTTCTCAGGCGGCGTGCTCAGAACCGGAGAATGAGAGGTTCCGACTCCCAGAACAATCTCGCTCACTTTGACCTCATCGATGAAGATGTCGAATTTCCGCCGGGCATGGTCCGAAGAAAGTCAATCACCGCGGCGTTGAACGGCTCCGCCTGTTCGATTTGTGGCCAGTGCGCGCAGTTCGGGAGAAACAAGAAGCGCGCCTTGTCGAGATGGCTCATGGCCTCTATGCCGACATCGACCTGGACGCTCCGATCCTCACGCCCCCAGATAACCAACGCAGGGACGTCTAAAGACCTGCCTTTGATCGACTCCATGTCGAATGTCGAACCTATCTTTGCGCGCTCTTTATGTGCTGCCCAGTTCTCACCCTCGAGCATCCCGAGACGAAACTGTACGAGTTCATCACTCGCGTAGGCCGGGTCATAGAACGTGTTCAGGCACAGCGTCCTAATGCTTTGTTGCGACTGCTCGATGCCCGACAGACGGCCGCGATGCTGGGCTCTTTCCGCCTGAAGTTTCTCCGATAGCGCAAAGTGCGGAAACGGAGCGGCAAGTATCAATCTGTCGATCTTTGGACCAGCCACTCCCTGCGAACGCAGCGCGAGAAGAACGGCTAGCAATCCCCCAATCGAGTTTCCGATCAGCACCGGAGTCGTCACTTCCAAGAAGCGTAGGAACGCGTAGGCGTGCCGATATCGGAACTCGATCGAGTGATCCTTCGGACTTTGGCTGTGGCCAAAGCCGGGCTGATCATAGGCCACCACCTCATATCCGCTCTTAATCAATGGATCGAATGTCCTAAACCAGTTCAGATCCGAACACGCTCCGGGCGCGCCGCCATGAAGGAGGACAATCATCGGGCCACGTCCGCCCCGATAATACGCGGTTCGAATTCCTTCGACTTCGGCAAACGATCGCTCAGATGTGATCCCTGGCTTCATCACTTCTTTCCTTACACGTGACCAAACTTTTTAAGGGCATCCACTAAGGTGACGCCGGCCTTGACCGCCGCACGAATTTCGCACTCAGTGCGCGTAAGTCCTTCGGCCTGAATTAGGACTTCTTCGACCACCTCAAAGGGAACGACAATCGCTCCGTCCTCATCAGCCACAATCAGATCGCCAGGCCGAACGATTAACGTCGGGGACGTCGCCCCATGCAGATATACGGGGATTTGTGCCGCAGTGACTTTCCATCGGCCAATTGATTGAACTGGCGTACGGTACCTTGCGACCACAGGAAACTTGTGCTCCGCCATCCAGCGCACATCTCTGATCCCACCATCCACGAGAGCTCCTGGCGACTGCCTCTCCTGCATTCCGATCGCAATCAGTTCGCCGAAGTAGCAGATCCCGGCGCCGTCGCCACTCCATACGCTCACCTCGCCCGGAGAAATCTCGTTGCAGACGCGCATCTTCTCCGGATCGCCTCCCATCGGGTACGGCGTCATCTGGCCTCGAATGGTGTAAGCCCATCCGCAAAGGCGGTTTGCACTTCCTCCAAAAAATCGGAACTCGTGCGACAGCCCTTGGTGCAGATACCCCATGTTGTCCAGAACATCCGCTATGTTGGACGTGTCAATCGACAGATATCTCCTGCGGATCTTCTCGCGTTCGGACGAAGCAATCGTGTTCATAGGTGGCGTACCCTTAGATAGACGACAGAAGTCCACCATCCACACGAAGGACAGACCCGGTGATATACGAGGCTGCGCCGCTCGCTAGAAAGGTGACGGCCGCGCCGTACTCCTCAGGACGGCCATAGCGCCGCAACGGTATGGAAGCGACACTGCTGGCTCTCACGTGCTCCACAGAGCGTCCCTCTCGTTGAGCACGAGCGGCATCGAGCTGTTGAATGCGGGAGGTCGCGATCCTTCCAGGCACGATGACGTTGACTGTCACGCCGTCTGCCGCGACTTCTGACGACAGCGTCTTTGACCATCCGACCAAAGCCAATCGAAGCGAATTCGACAATGCGAGATCTGGGATTGGCGCGATTATTCCTGAAGAAGTGCTTGTGATCACACGACCCCATTTTCGAGACCGCATGTCCGGGACCACCTTGGACGTAAGGCTGACAATGCTCAGGACCATGCTGCGAAAATGTGCTTCCCAAGTCGCCAGCGGGATTTCGAGCGATGACGCCGGCGGCGGGCCACCCGCGTTGTTTACTAAGATGTCTATCCCGCCGAGCTTCTGTCGAATATCCGACAGCCGCTGATCGACGACGGCAAGATCTGCCAAGTCCCACAGAAACGGTAGAGCGGTTCCACCCGCGCGCGCGATTCTGTCGGCGCTCCTAGCCAAACCATCCTCATCGACGTCCGCAATGGCAACGCGCACGCCCTCCATCGCGAGTGCCAGAGCGATGGCGCCTCCCAGCCCACCGCCTGCGCCGGTAACCAAACCAACCTTGCCGTTAATTTCGAGTTCCATCGCAACAACCCGCTCAGGTACCGACTCTCAGCGGCGCGCACATCTTTCGAAGCAGCGCCATAACGCTCTGTGCCGTGATACGGCCCGTCTTCGGGTTCTCTGACGGAATGTTCTCGATGGTCATCTGAAAGGAGGCTGCGTCAGAGTCGACCTCGATGCGGTGCGTGTTACGCTGCAACTCAGGGTCGGCCCACAGCTCAAGGATGGTTCGATCTGGACCTATGCCTGCCAGCGACAACGCGACAGCCACGTTGAGATTTGCGGGAAACCCCTTGGCGGCCTCACGCGCCGTCCCATCAAAGATCTTGAGCGGCGAGCGAAGATCTCTGATATCGATTCTGTTCTCTATAAGATATGGCGCCCCGATAAGCCCGCTCGGAGGTTTGCGGGACACCATACGAACCGAGTGAATTGTCCCTTCTGCCGCTGCGGTAACTGCGTCAAGTCCGATGAGAGCACCAGTCGGCACGAGAATCTGAGCGCCGTTGCTGCGATATCGCTCCAGAAGGTGGTGCTTATCCAAAAGTGCGCCTGCCGATAGAACGACAAGCTTCTTGCCGGCCCTCAACACCGGTTCAGCGATTGCGTCCAGCATCTGCGCCGGCGCGCACTCGATGACGACATCTGAGATCCGAGCTAATGCCTCCAAATCGACTGGCTTAACCGGATTGGCCAGTGTCTTTGCGAAGTCCGCGGTTTTAACTGGATCCCGGCCACACACAGCCGCAAGCGTGGAACCAGCAACGCCATTCTTGTCCAGCGCCGTCGCGAGTGCCTTTCCAATGGCTCCGATGCCAACGATACCGACACGCATTGCAGATACAGATTGCATCTTGATTTCTTAGTAATGCAGCTTGATCGCATCGATCCTAGGAAGTCGCACTTCCACGAACAAACGATTAGTTTGTCAGTGTATGATGAGTTGAAGTCATGGAAGAACGGGAGGTCAGAACGTGAGCCAAAAACTACCTTCTCTCTCTGCCCTTAGAACTTTCGAAGTCGCAGGCCGTTTGGAAAGTTTTACGAAGGCGGCCGATGAGCTGAACGTCACACAAGGCGCCGTGAGCAGGCAGGTGCGTACTTTGGAGGATCAACTCGGGATCAAGCTTTTTCGGCGGCTTAGTCGGCGCGTCGAGTTGACCAGCTTAGGAAGAACGTACCTATCGGACATCAAGGCGGTATTCGGACGCATTGAGCAAGCCACTACGAGGGTGCGGTCGAAGACCGCACGCAACGTGCTCACAATCGGCGTTCTACCTTCCTTTGGCTCATTCTGGTTGATGCCTAAGCTTGCGGGCTTCTCATCACTGCATCCCGACATCGACACTCGCGTTATCAGCTCAATCCGGCCCGTCGATCTTCAAGGAGGCGAGGCAGACGTTGCGATTCGCGTTGGACAGCTTCCGGGCCGTCGGTACGACCCAAATCAACCGAGAATTGACTTGGAGATGACAGCGAACTGGCGAGGCGTTTTCGTTGATCAATTGGCCGAGGACAGGTTAGTGCCCGTTTACTCGCCCAAGCTCCTGCCTGCGCGGATTACTATCGCGCGAGCACTGAAGGAGGCGCCCCTTATTCATATGGCAAGTCGGCCGAACGCTTGGCCAGACTGGCTGAAAGCTAATTCGTTAAAGGCCGTAATGGATTCACGCAAGTTTGAATATGGACACTTTTTCATGTCACTGGAGGCAGCCAGGGAGCGGCTGGGTATCGCGCTGGTCCCGCAGATACTCCTTTCGAAGATCAGACATCAGGATCTCGTGGCACCTTTTCCTGCGACTATAGCTAGTGCTGGTGAATACTATCTTCTTATGTTGAGTGCTCGCTCCGAGGAGCCAAAGATTTTGGCATTTCGAAGGTGGGTTCTCGAGCAGATGGCCGCTCGACAGCCAGCAAATAGACGTTAGGCCCTTTCGCCATCGTCTTTTCGCCCAACTTATCGCATTGACCGCTAGCCCGACACCTACTGGGCGATGAGCAATAGCGATCATCACGAGCATGCGCCCCGTACGTTCGCCATCGAGTACTACTGCAAGCTTCCGGTGGACATTTCGGAGCGCGAGGTATTCGTCCTCGACCCGATGCGGCCACCGGGCATTCGGCAGTCGTGGTGATCGAGCGCATCAAAAAGGGCGGGGTGGGAACGATCCGCTATGTCTGCCTGCTGGCGGCGCCGGAAGCTTGGAAGCCCGTCTATACGGACGACCCGGACGTTACGGTCTACACGGCGGCGATCGGCTCCCATCTCAACGACCACGGCTATATCGTGCCGGGACTCGGCGACGCCGGCGACCGGCTGTTTGGACACGCTGAGTTACGACCTCAAATAGGGTCGCAACCTGCGCTCGATCTCCGCGACAGCCTTATTAATGATCGCGGTCGTTTCATCGCCGAAGTCGCCGTAGTCCCATATCACGGCTTCACACCGCTTCAACTCCGGCATTTCGGCAGGCTGCAGCGGCTCGTCTGCATCCGAGACCAGGAGCTTCCGCGACGACGTTACGATCGTGGCGCGCACCTTGATGAGGTCTGCCAGCCTCGCACCCAGTTCGACCTCAAAGTAGACCTCGCAAAGCAGTATCTGGCGTTCGAGCTTCGCGAAATCCTCGTCGTACGCTCTCAGCCGCTCCACGGATACGAAGTAGCTATCTCTCAGCTTTCGAAAATTCTCGTCCTCGGCCAGTTCTCGTCCTCGTGACAGCCCTTCTTTTGCGCCGTGCACCGGTAACCGGGCATACGCAATCGCATTTCTGATCTTGTAGACCAGCACAAGGGTCTCTTCCGCGATCTCGACCTTCCTCTTTCCAATCAGCTGCCCGCGCCAGGCGCGAAGGCCCAATACGGCAAAGATCGCGGTTATGACGATGGCGGCCGCCTGGACGACGACGGCCGCCAGCCTTACAGGTTCATTCAGATCCATTTCCAACCCGTCCGCGCACGTTGCAGCTCCTTCACCCGATTGGCCCCGAGCCGGGCAGTGGCTCGACAAGGCGTCGAAAAATGGCGGCCAAGGACGTGCTCGCTGTACTGCCTCGCAGCGGGCCGCACGCCCAGTTCGCAATAGGCCCGCATGGTCGTTAGCACCGAACGATGTCCTAAAAGAACCCCCACTAGAAAATACTCCTGCGGGAAGCGCTCCAGGTATAGACGGGCAGCAATATGCCTGAAGGCATGAACATTCACCGCGAGACCGGTATACCGAGCCACTGTCTCCTTTATCTGCGTCGCGAGTCGGGTTGACTGCTTGGGCTCGCCAGTTGCGCCGGGAAACAAGGCGTCGACAGGCGGTGTGCTTAGCCGGAACAGGTGGCGGCGAACATAGTGGTCCAGAAGGATTGCCGTCTCGTTCGGCAACTCAAACGCCAGTGGCATCGCGTTCTTCACATTGGTTCCGGGAATGACGAGATCAATGCGCCCCACTCGCCGTCGCCTCCGTGGCGCAAACACGAAGTGCGTGTTCAGGCGGAGGCAATGCAGGCTCCCTACCCTGAGCGGCGCTACAAGAAGAAACTCGATAGCCACTGCCATCTGCATCAAATAGGCGGCCCTAATCGGGGGCACCTTTCGGGCGATCGAAACCAGTAGCTTGGGAAGGCCGAGCAGCTTCTTCACATTCGCGGGATCGTCCAATTGGCGCAGTATCTGTCGGTTCTTTGCCGTGATCCCCGGTTCCCGCGGCGGCGTGAGCCGGGTGACGACTCTTCGGATTGTGACATAGCGCACCGGGTCTACCTTTACCCACACCTTGGCCACGTTCGCCAGCTCGTTGGAGACCTCTGAAAGCCACTTGCTGCGCTGGCTACCGGCTCTTCTCCAGAGATAGCCTATACCGCTCTCAAAGTTCTCTGGCTCAACCAGCGAAGCGATAGACGTGATCCTATGCGCCTCCATGCCAGAATGAACCAGAGCCGACGCGAAGTATCGGAGCAGCCGAAGCTTGGTACGGATGGTGATCGGCTGGAGCGGATGTTTCGGGCCGTCCGACCTGAGCGGATCGTTCGATGCTCCAGCTGCGGCCCAAGCGTCCAGGTCGGCCACGAACGAAGGCGGGAACTGTGATAGAGGCAGCGAGAAGCGGTGATGGTACACCGGCACGGTCAATCTAATCTGCGGCCAACCATCAATGGTGTCGGCCGCACGGTTCCAATCCTGGCATGTCTGCCGATGCTTCTTCTTCGGGTTGGCGCTGGACGTGCCTTCGTTGAGGTAGAGGAAAAATCCTTCCGATGCGCTATCCGAAACTTCGGACGGCGCGATACTAAGGTGATTGCAGTAACGTATGAAGCGGATGAGCCGGTGGATGAATTGGCGGTCAGTGAGATCATCACGCAGCTGCTGCCATTCCGGCGACAATCTATCTCCCTTACTGTAGTACGTGACACCACCATACCGGTTAAAGGTGGACGATACTCGCGCCTGGACGGCGCCCCACCAGCGCTCAGAGATGTTCGCGCTCGCGGGCATGAATCTTGTGATGGCTCCGCGGCAGGCGCTGTAGCTCGCTTTGGTCGTGGCCGGATCTAGGCGCGTGTGCTTGAGCATGGCGAGAACCGCTGCTCGAAGCCTGATGCGACGTTTGTATGGGAGCGCATGGTCCCTCTTTATCAGCTCGAGAACCTCCGAGATTGTGGGGACGCCAGCATCCATATCCTGAGTAGTGGCAAGCATGCTTTCCTCCCTAAGAAAGGCGGCCACCGCAAAGAAACGGCCGTAGCGGCGTCACGCGCTTGTAACGCTACGAAGGCATCGTTCCCGCGCCACGCAGAATCGGAGGCAACGATGGTCCTATTCGGAATTAGTCCGCGCCTGTTCTATGCCGGCACGTTCCTTGTCGGCTTGCTTGGCGGTATGGCGGCGGCGGCTGCGGTCCTGGTACTTTGATAGGTTATCCCGGCGCCGGGCCGGCGTCGTATCGCCATAGCCCCAACTCCCGCAAAGGTGGTCGACACCACTCGCCTCTTCCCAATTGCAATCCACGGTTTATTATCGTGCGGTACTTTCTTGGGGGAGGAATATGAAGGTCATTGCTGCCGTTCTGCTTGCGCTCCTCGTATCTGCCTGTGCGATTGGAAATCAGCATCAGTATTCAGGCATGGCTCCCAATGTGGCTGCGCAGACAAACATGTCGCTTGCCATAGGTGTACAGGACCGCCGGCCCTATATCCTCGATGGGTCTAAAACGGCAGACTTTGTTGGCGTACAGCGGGGCGGCTTTGGCAATCCCTTTGACGTCACGACCTCGACCGATGGGCCGCTCGCGATCGACATTCGCGACTCAATCGCTGCGTCCTTCAAGAACAAGGGCGTGCAGGTAACGACTGTTGAGCTCAAGCCCGCTCTGTCAATGACGGCGGCAAACGAGGCGCTGGTTCAGGCCGGCAAGGACCGTGCGCTCCTGATCACATTGAGCGAATGGAAATCCGATACCTTCATGAATACAGCGCTGATCTATGATGTGACTGTTCGTATTTTGGACCGCAGCGGCCGCGTTTTGGCCGATAACAAGATCAGCGGTCGCGATGATCTTTCGGGCAGCGGCATCAACCCACCGGCGCACGCAAAGTCCGCTGTTCCAGTCGCGTTCCGCGCCAAATTCGAGCAGCTGCTCAATGCCCCACAAATCGCCGGGGCCCTTCGGTAGGGCGGGCCGCGACACGGCGGCTATCAGAGGCGTCAAGCAACCGCGCATGCCGGAATCTCGTCGAAGGGACTTGGACATACGCACGCCTTTAACAGCGTGATATTCGATCGATAAACGTGGCTGAAATAGACCGCTCGCCCCGCTCGACTAGGTATGCACTTTGAATCTCGTATGCTTCACCTTCGGCTTGGCCTCTGCATCTGAACGTGCGCGTCGAAAGCTCTTGTCCATGGTGGGTTAGTTCATGAACGAGCAGGGCCTGCCACTGTGGGTCGGCAAATTCGAAGGTCGTATGGTCGAAGTAGATCGTTCGTTCGGCTCGAGCATAGTATGCGTGAGCAAATCCATCGGCAGAGTAGCCGTTCGCGGTCAGAGCATTTTGCACCGCGTCCTGTGAAACGACGACCTTCGGTAACGGCTCAAGAAAGTAACCTGTTCGCTGCGCAACAAAATCGGCAAATGGCCGAATAGCCGACTCAGACAGAACGTGCGGCTCGCGGTCAAAACTCGTACAAGCTCCAAGAGCGAACGCAAAGAGGATCGTGGAGAACTTCCTCATTGGCCAAAAAATCGCGTGCACTACCGACGGATCATCTCGACGCGATACGAGCATGCCCGACCGCCATTGAGGCGCTGCCACGTGCCAACCAATCTATTTCCGTTGATGCGCCCCTGCATCCCGCCTCCGAATACGTTGCCGTCGGCGGTAATTGCCCACTCGAACTGAGACGCCGGGCCAAAGAATTGGCCCTGTCCCCGCAGCTGACTACCTCTGACCTCTCCATCCAGCGAGACGTCCGCACCGCATCCCGGCGCATCGACACGAGCGGTGCCTGACCACCTACCCTGGCTCTGACTCATCTGCGCCAACGCGTGCACAGGCAGCAATCCAATGAGCAGGGTAGCTAGCCCGATCAAAACCATAGCTCGCATTGATCACCCCCTTAGCCCTCAACGGGCCATTGAAGACATTCTATGGCCGACTCACGGCTGCCGACGATATCTCCGCCCCAGACGGCAACTCAGCGCTTGAACGATCCCGCTTAGCAAGAATCCAATGCGCTACATCAGCGTGCACTACCGGACCTTGTAAGTCGCGAAACAACATATGAAAGCCGTCTCGGTAAAGCGCGATTCGACGGTCACCGCCATTCACCTCAGGCAGGCGCGCCAGCACGAGCGCAGTTGGTCCGTTAGGGATCAGATTGTCTTGGGCACCAAGCAGTATGAGGGCGTACCGATTGAATCGAGGCGCTGCCTCCAAGGCATCATCCATCAAATTCAGGAGCCCCCATCCTGCGTCGATCCGCGTTTCCTTAATAACGAGCGGGTCACGACCGAGCGCGCGTAGCATTTCTATATTGTCCGACGGCCGGAAGCCGAGGTTTGGAGGTGGTTGCCCAGCCAACCAGGGAACCGTGTGGGCGATAAGCCATGCGGTTACGCGCAGTGGCAGCGCTATCGTTTCACGCCCGCGAACTGCTGGCGCCGAAAGAATAAACCCATCCGCCTCTGATAACTTGCCGGAGGCGACTGCGACCATGATGACCGCTGCCCCCATGCTTTCCCCCAGAACATAGAGGGGAGTGTTTTTGTGCCGCTTCCTTATTTCAGTTGTGAAGGCCTCAACATCCGAGACCAAGCTTTCGGTACCGGGCCACATGCCTCGAGTTTGCGTTGCACCAAACCCGCGCTGGTCATAGGCATACGTCGCAATCCCCGCCTCTGCCCAAGCGGCCCCCGGGATGGCGAACGCGTTTGAATAGTCGTTGAAACCGTGAAGAGCAACGATGACTGCCTTTGGCGAATCGGCGGGCAGCCACACGTGGACTGGGAGCTTCGCCCCGTCAGCCATTGTCGCGTGCTCGACACTCAACTGCACTTCCTGAACATGGGGTCCCATCGGGGCGAGACGCGGCGCACATGCTGTGACCGTTAGCACCGTAAGCAGTGCGAATAGCCTCAGGGGGAATTTGATCACCCGTCGGAGCAATTTACCCGGTCCCACCGAGCTTACGGTCATTTGTCACGAGCGTACCCTGTGCCTATCCGTAACCGCCACGAGTTGACGGCCCTCACACAATTCGCGGCCAAACTTCCCAGGTTCTCCTAAAGGTGGTATTAAATAACAGGTTGGAACGCTCGATTTCCACCGTGGCGCCGTGAGGGATGGCTGTTGTGCGGCGGCCGGATCTAAGGGGGCGGCTTGATGATCGGGACCACGCAGGGTGGCCGGAACTGGCTCATTCAAGTCTTCTCGATCGCGATGGTCGTAGTGGCGCTGTCGGGATGCGCCCTCGACCACATGTCTGGTGAGATTTTCGTGCTTCGGCCGGGGGACCATAGTGACTCGGCCTCCAAGCCAGCCGCCGACAGCCAGACGCGCGTACCATCGCACCGCACCCCTTCGGAACAGCAATCGTCTCCTGAAAAGGGGAACGTACGCGCTGCTAAGTGATGTGCGGACCTTCGCAGTGCTGCCGTAGGTGGATTCACGGATTATCGCCGACGAGCATGTTGCAGCGCGAAGCCAAGCGCGTAATCGCGAAATAGCCTTCGATAGAAGAAGGTCCATTGCCGACGTTGTACGGTCGCGGACCAAGCCTTTCCGGACGGGGCGGCAGCGAACAAATCGGTTTCGGCAGCCATTGTCACGAGCCCGAGCCCAGTCGCCTTCGCCATTGCCTCTCGCAACGTCCAGATCTTATAGAAGGCCGCTGCGCCTCCACGACTGACTGCGGCACGCTCGTTTGGCCCGAATGTTGTCTCGGCAATATCAACAATGCGCCGTTGCGGAGCGAAATACTCGACATCGATGCCGATTGAACCCAGATCGGTAATCGCGCAGACCACAAGCTCTCCGCTGTGCGCGATGGAAACCTTAGCAACTTCTCGTCCGGTCCTTGTAGTGACCATCGGCTTACCGTCGGCAGCGTAAGAAAGGTTCCACGAATCCGGCGGCTGCCCGAACGCTCGGGCGAGTGAAGCCCTTAGCAGTCCCCGAGCCACCAAGGATTGGCGTCTGCGGCTTGGCCGAAAATACCGTGCGCATGCGCGCCGGTCCTCGGCCGTTGGAAACGACCCTATAACACGGTCCGCGTCGTCGGACCGGTGCACGCAAGCGACTGCTAACATTGGCGGGGAGGTCAGCTAGAAATTGCTTCCAGTATAGCGTCGTTCTGCTAGTTTCATCTGCACAACCTATAGTCTTGGGGGGACTGTAGCCTAATGAAGATTACCAAGGGATTCCAAGCCCTTGTCTTGGGCTTGGCGCTGCTCGTTGTGGCTTCGTGTCAAAACCAGCCGATTCATAACGTCGATAACCACCCGATACCTGTCGCCGCCCAGAAACTCTCAATAAAAGAGATCGAGCAGGCCATCATCCAGGCAGGCACGGCAAGGCGTTGGCGGTTCGAGCGTTTAGGAGAGGGCCAGTTACGTGCGAAGCAATCTAACGAAAAGGATCACGAAGCAGTTGTCGACATCACCTTCAACCAAACCGCATACAGCATCCGCCTGAGCGGGTCTTCCAGGCTGAAGGAAAAAGACGGCACGATCCACCCCAGGTACAACCTGTGGGCCCGCAACCTGGAAAAAGATATCGAGGATCGTCTCTACGCGGCGGGCTTGGCTCGTCAATGACACCAGTTACAGTGGGTCAGTCAGGGCACGGGCAAGAACCGTTCGCCCCAGGTCTTTTCGGCCGCTTTCGCATTCAGGATTGGGCGGCCATTGGCTTAGGCCTCGAGACCCATAGCGAGTGGGAGGAATGGGCCCACTCTGGGACGCGCGGCACCGTTTCGTCGGCGCCAAAAGCAGCAACGCCGGCTCTGCTGCGACGGCGCGTGACACCCATCGGGCAATCGGCGCTACGCGCGGCCTATCCGCTCGCTCAAGCACCCGTGCGCTACATCCTGTGCTCCCGTCACGGAGAGTTCCAACGGACGCTTAGCCTGCTGCAGTCCATCGCACGCGGCGAGGAAAGTTCACCGGCTGATTTCAGCTTGTCGGTCCACAACGCGTTGGCGGGATTGCTGTCCATCGCGACGGGCAACCATTCCGGCCATACAGCGCTCGCCGCGGGCGCGGATAGTTTCGGTTTCGGCCTCGTCGAGGCGCTCGGCTGCCTCATCGAACGGCCAGCCGAATCTGTGCTCCTGGTCTATTTCGACGAGTCGCTGCCGACCCCGTACAGCGAATTGCCGGATGTGCGAGAGGAGCCTGGGATTGCTCTTGCCTTGCTGTTGACCGAAGCCGCGCACGCGCCGGGTGATTTTTCACTGTCTGCCGAGGCGTGCCATGACGCGGATCTGGAGGCAACCGCCAGTAATCAGGCGCTCGGCTTCCTCAAGTTCATGCTGTCGGGCTGCGCCGCGCTGGAAACGCGGGGAAGCCGCATGACTTGGCGGTGGCAACGCTGTGATTAGACTCCTCAACTATGGTTGGCGATTGGGCGCCACCGGCCTTGCCTTCGCGGCACTGGGGCTTGGCGGATTCTGCCTAGCCTGGACAGTGATACCGGCGGCGACGTTCATGTCGTCGGACAAGCTCACGCGTACACGCCGGGCGCAAGGGATCATCCGCGCGAGCTTCCGCCTCTATGTGCTAGCGCTCCGGCTGCTCGGCGTGATCCGCCTTGAGGTTGACGGCGCGGACCGACTTGCCAAGGCGCATGGCGCGCTGATCGTCGCCAACCATCCGACGCTGCTAGACATCGTCTTGATCATGTCGCTGGTCCCGCGCGCCCAATGCGTCGTGAAACACCAGCTATGGAAGCACCCTCTTCTGCGACCGGTCGTCACCGCGACTGGCTATATCCGCAACGACCACGAGGCCGAGGTCTTCATGGCCGAATGCCGCGCCGCGCTGGCCGCGGGCAGCAACTTGATCATCTTCCCGGAGGGCACTCGGTCGGTGCCCGGCAAACCGCTCCGCTTCCAGCGAGGCTTTGCACATATTGCCACGCTACTCGGTGTTAACCTTCAGCCAGTTACCATAACGTGCAAGCCGATCACCCTCGTCAAAGGCCGGCCCTGGTACGAGATTCCGGAGCAAGCGCCGCTTTTTCGCGTCGTCGTGGACCAGAATATAGAGATCAGCTGGTTCACAGATAACAGCCCGCGCGCCTTGGCGGCCCGCAAATTGGTGACCCATCTCGAGGCCTACTATCATGGAAAGCTCGGTCACGCGTGACCTCGAGTTGGAGCTTAAGCGGCTCATCGTGAGCGCGCTTAATCTCGAGGATATCAAGCCGGAAGACATCGGCAGCGAAGAGCCGCTGTTCGATGCCGGACTCGGCCTCGATTCGATCGACGGCCTTGAACTCGGCATGGCGCTCCGCAAGGCCTACAACCTGAAAATAGATTCAGTCAGCGACGAAGTTCGTAAGATCTTCCGGAATGTGCGCAGCATCGCACAACACATCGCTGCTCAGGGGGGAGCCGCGTGATGGCCTCAAAAGACGAGATATTCCAGACGCTCAGCAGCTACCTGCGTGAAATGTTTGAAGTACCCGCAGATCGCATCACACCTTCCGCCCGCCTATTCGACGACCTGGATCTCGACAGCATCGATGCCGTCGACCTGGTCGTGAAGCTGCAGGAATACACCGGACGGCGCATCTCGCCGGCCGACTTCAAGTCGGTGCGAACCATCGGTGATGTCGTCGACAAGATTCATGCCCAGCTTTCGGAAAACGCGTAGCCTCCTCGTCACGATCGCGGCCGGTCTGGGCGTTGCGTTTCCCTTCTTGGTGTATTTCGGCCTCCAGGTCGTTCCGCCGTCGGTGCTACTAGCGGCGTTGCTCGGGCTCGTCGCGTTGCGGCTCACGGCCCGCTCCACATTGCATCGTGGCCTCGCGCCCGCATTTTGGATTGCCGCGACGGGATTGCTCGCCTTCGGGCTCGTCGCGCCGCTTGCGGCCCTGAAGGCCTATCCGTTGTTAGTTAGCTTCGGTATGGCCGCCGTGTTCGCCTATTCACTCTTCTATCCGCCTAGCATGATCGAGCGCTTCGCGAGACTGCGCGAACCAGACCTGCCGAGCGCAGCCCTACCCTACCTGCGCAATGTGACGAAGGCCTGGCTCTGCTTCTTCCTGCTCAATGGTGCGATTTCCGCATGGACTGCGAGCCTTGAGACGCTCGAGCTGTGGACGATCTATAACGGATTTATCTCTTACATCCTGATCGGCTGCCTGTTCTGCGGCGAGTTCGCAATGCGCCGCCTCCTGAAACCGGGGCTCGGCCGCCTACCATGAGTGCGCTTGCAACGAGCCTTTGGGCGGGCCGCGCTGGCGACCACATCGTCGCGTTGCGGGGTGGGGAAACGTTGACCTTGGGGCAGTTGCGTGCCCGGATCGGTCACAATGCGGAGCGCATCGCCGCCATTGGCGTCCGGCGCGCCATGCTCGTCTGCGACGACAGCTTCGAGTTCGTGGTCGGCATGATGGCCCTTCTGAAGGCGGGCGCGGAGATCGTTCTACCGCCCAACGCACAGCCCGGCACACTTGCGGCGTTTGCGGATGCAGCCGATCTGTTGGTCACCGACGGCCCCAGGGGAAATGCCCCATCCCTAATCCTACAGGCCGCCGGAACTGAGCTGAGCGCTCCTATACCTACAACGGCCGCGGAGATCAGGATCGATTTTTTTACCTCCGGCTCCACCAGCCGTCCAAAGCGCATAGAGAAAACGTTGGCCATGCTGGAAAGCGAGGCGGCGGCACTGGAAAAGACCTGGGGCCCAGCGCTCGACCGTGCGACGACGGTCGGCATGGTGACGCACCAGCATATCTATGGCCTCGCATTCAGGGTCATGTGGCCGCTGCTCGCTGGGCGCGCGTTCTCAGCGCGAATGCATCATTCTTGGGAGGCCGTTGCTGCGGAGCTCGGCGGCCCCACTGCTCTCGTGACTAGCCCAGCGCATCTTACGCGGATCGGTGGCTTGCCGGCACTGGCGCCGACAAACCGTCCACTCATGATCTTCTCAGCCGGAGCGCCGCTCCCTATCGCAGCCACGCGCGAGGCCGCCGCCATACTTGGCGCGACGCCAACAGAGATCTTCGGCAGCACAGAGACGGGCGCATTAGCTTGGCGGAGCTCGATGAGAGATGACGAGCTGTGGCAGCCCTTGCCGGGTGTGGAGACGTCGGCCACAGAGGAGGGTCTGTTGCGCGTCCGCTCCGAGTTCGCGTCTAGTACCGGGTGGTGCGACCTCGCGGATCGGGTCGACATTGCACCGGAAGGACGATTTCGGTTCCGCGGCCGTGCTGATCGCGTGGCGAAGATCGAAGGCAAGCGCGTCAGCCTGCCGCAGATCGAGCGCGATCTCGCGGCAACGCCGTGGATCGCTGACGCTCTCGTCACGGCGGTCCCGCCGGAGCGGTCGTTCCTTGGCGTCGTCGCAGTTCTGACGAAGTCAGGGCACGATGAGATCGCACGGCTGGGTAAATTCCGCTTCGAACGCATGTTGCGCCGAGCGCTCGCTGCGACTCAGGATGCGGCTGTGCTGCCGCGGCGCTGGCGATTCGTTGAACACATCCCAACGGACGGCATGGGAAAGCGGCTCGGCGGCGAAGTAGCCGAACTGCTGACGGAATCGCAATGAGGAAAGAGACGCTTGTCGCAACGGAGCCGGTCGTGCTCGACGTGCGTACGAGCGACGCGCGCGCGGAACTTGATCTACTTATTCCGGAGACGTTGCTGTTCTTCCGTGGCCATTTTCCTGGCTTCCCAGTCCTACCGGGAGTTGTCCAACTCCATTGGGCGATTGCGCTCGGCCGGCAGTACTTCAAGTTGAACTACACGTCACCGGAAGCAGTGCAGGTCAAGTTCCGAAGTGTCATCGTCCCGGAGGAGAACATCCGGCTCGTACTGGGCCACGATGCTCCGCGCCGGAAGCTGTCCTTCGAATACCGTGACGCCACCGGACCACGCTCGTCCGGCGTAGTTGCCTTCGCCCCATGACGTTCAAGTGCTGCGCCATCATCCCGAGCCGAAACCACTATCGCGTGGTCGGTGACATCGTGCGGTCGCTGCGGTCCGCCAACCTCTACGTCTTCCTCGTCGATGACGGCAGCGATGAGCCTGCGCAAGGAGCGTTGCAGTCCCTACATGCGCCGGAATCAGGCGTCACCGTGTATCGTCTTGACGTGAATCAAGGTAAGGGCGGTGCGGTCGCGGCCGGACTCGGCCTTGCCGAGAAGGCCGGGTTCACGCACGCAGTGCAGGTCGACGCCGATGGGCAACACGATCTGGGCGCCCTCGCGGATCTGGTCGCCGCCGCGCGCGCCAACCCCAACGCTCTCGTCATCGGCCAGCCAGTTTATGACCAGAGCGTGCCGACGGGACGTCGTATCGGCCGCTGGATTACACATTTCTGGGTAAGCGTAGAGCTGCTCTCGCCCCGTGTTATCGATACGATGTGCGGCTTCCGGGTCTATCCCGTGACGGTGACGCGTGCCGTCATCGCGGCGGAGCGCGTCGGGCGCCGTATGGACTTCGATATCGAGATCGTGGTCCGGCTCGCTTGGCGGGGCGTGGCGCCGGTCACCTTGCCAGTGCGCGTCATCTATCCTGAAGATAACACCTCGAATTTTGACCTCGTGCGCGACAACTGGCGCATCAGTCGCATGCATACGCGCCTCGTCTTCACGATGCTGGCGCGCTTACCGCGCATCCTGGGGAACCGACGTCGCCGGCCGGAAGGATGGTTCGCACTAGCGGAACGCGGCATGCTCTGGGGCCTGCGACTGTCCGCCGCCATCTATCGGATCGCCGGCCCGCGCGTCTGCAAGTCGGCGCTGCTGCCGGTCGTGCTGTATTTCCATTTCACCGGGACGACCCAGCGCCGCGCCTCGCTGACCTATCTTCGCCGGGCCTTCGCAGCCCGCGGCGAAGCGCGGGAGCCAGGCTGGCGCGATAGCTTCCGCCATTTCCGCGCTTTCACCGAGCGGACGGTCGACTCCTTCGGCAGCTGGGTCGACCGCGCCGGCGCTTGCGTCATCGACCCCGCAAGCGCCGCTGCGCTCGATGCAGCCAAAACCGAGGACCGGGGACTGGTACTCGTCGTCTCCCATTTCGGGAATGTGGAATTGAGCCGCGCGCTACTCGATCACAAGCAACGTGCACGCATCACCGTCTTGGTTCATACGCGGCATGCAGAGAACTACAACAGACTGCTGAAGCAGTTCAGTCCGGATGCTGTCGTCAACACGATCCAGGTCACCGAGATCGGGCCGGATACCGTGATCGCTCTCCGCGAAACGGTGGACCGCGGCGGATGGATTGCCATCGCCGGTGACCGCACGCCGGTCCATGCGCAGCAGCGTGTCAGCCGCGCAAGCTTCCTTGGCAAAGAGGCGCCATTCCCGCAAGGACCCTACGTGCTCGCGCATCTACTCGACTGCCCGCTCTATACGCTGACCTGCCTGCGTGATGGCGAGGTGCACCGCCTGTATTTCGAACAGTTGGCCGAGCGCGTCAATCTGCCGCCGCGCCACAAGGAGCCGAGGCTCGCCGAACTGACGGCGCGCTATGCGTCAAGACTCGAAGAGTTCTGCCTGCGGCATCCCTACCAGTGGTACAACTTTTATGATTTTTGGGCCGAAATCCCGCCATCTACGAATGCAAAAAGCCGATGATCTCCGCTTCGGTCACCCTCAAGGCGCAGTTCTACGATCTCGACCCCATGCAGGTCGTCTGGCACGGAAACTATCCACGCTTCCTCGAGAATGCGCGCTGCGCACTGCTCGATAAGATCGCCTTTAACTATGCCGAGATGGCGCAGACACGCTACATCTGGCCCATCGTCGATATGCGGATCAAATATGTGCGACCGATCCGTTTCGGCCAAGACGTCACTGTGAGAGCAACGCTCACGGAGTATGAGAACCGCATCAAGATCGACTACGTGATCGCCGATACGGCGACCGGCGAAGCGTTGACGAAGGCGCAGACGATCCAGGTAGCGGTTGATACGGCGACCGGCGAGGTCTGCTTTGAGTCGCCGAGCGAGTTGCAAGACAGGGTGCGTCGCCAGCTATGATTCGACGGCTTCTGCTTGCATTCCTGCTTGTACTCTGGGCAAGCGCCGTCGGCTTCGCTCAGCAAACGGGGTTTCTCACGGTACAGCCCGGCGAGGCGCTGTCCGGCACGTTCATCCAAGAGCGACACATCAAGGGGGCTTCGGCTCCGCTGCGTAGCGAAGGCCGCTTCCTCTTGGCACCTGGAAAGGGCCTTATTTGGCGGGGTGAGAAGCCATTCGCCGTAGTGAGCATCATCACCGCTGCGGGCATTGTCCAGACCATCGATGGCGCCGAAACGATGCGCATGCCGGCAACGCGCCTGCCGTTCCTGCGGCAGTTCTTTGACATGCTCAGCGGCGCGCTAGCCGGCGATCTTGCCGCGATGGAGCGTGCGTTCACCGTAACCCGGAGCATGGACGGCGAGCGCTGGCGGTTGGTTCTGAAGCCCGCACGGCGCGACGAGCCGCTTGCGTTGCAGATCGACTCCATCACGTTGAGTGGGACGCGCTTTCTCGGAACGGTCGAGATCCGGAAGACGGACGGCGACTGGGAGTTTCTCACCTTCAGCGATCAGGCGGTTTCCACAGGAGACGTGTCATCTGACGACGCCAAGCTCTTTCAGATGGTAGCGCCGTGAGGCTCGGGGCGTTCGCATGGTTGCTCGCCGTAGGACTCGCGGTGACCTATCTTGCTTGGCGCGCCGTCGGCGGCATTGAGCTAAAGACCGATCTGATGGCGCTGCTGCCGCAAGAGGAACGAGACGCCTCGATCCAACGCGCCAAGCTGCGCATGTCCGATGTCTTCGGCCAGCGAATCGTGCTGTTGGTAGGCCACAATGATCGCGCGACTGCTCGTAAGGCCGGAGCTGACGTCGCCACTGCCCTGCAGCAATCCGGCATGACGGTATCGGTCCAATACCAGACCGGCGGCGCGGATGCCCGGCTGATGGGTGAGGTCTTCTTCGCGCATCGCGCGGGCCTGCTGACGGCACAAGACCGTGCCCGACTGAGCGAAGGTCGTGCGCACGAGGTGGTTAACCGCACCTTGGCCACGCTCTTCGGTCCGGTCGGCATCGTCGATGCGAAAATGCTACAGCGTGACCCATTCCTGCTAACGCCGGCCTATCTCGCGGCACTGCCGCTCCCGCTATCGCGCGTAAGCGTCGACGACGGGATGTTCACCGTATCTGAAAACGGCAAGACCTACGTCGTCATCACAGCGCAGCTCAATGGCGACGTGTTCACCATGTCGTATCAAGAAAACTTTGTCAGCATGCTGGACGAGGCAGTGCGACGCGTGGAGTCGGGCGCGCCGGGGGTGAGCGTGCTGCGGTCTGGCGCCGTGTTCTATGCGCATGCGGCCGCAACGGTCGCGAACCGGGAGACGACCGTTATCGGGCTGGCATCTACGCTGGCGACGTTCGGGTTAATTCTGATTGTGTTCCGCGCCTTGCGCCCACTCTGGTTCAACGTGCTTGCGCTCACCGTCGGCGTGACCTGTGCATTCTCCGCAAGCCTTTGGCTCTTCGGCGCGTTGCATGTCGGAGCACTCCTGTTTGGGGTTAGCCTCATCGGCGTCGCCGTCGACTACAGTTTGCATTACGTTTGCGAAGGTCTGGGGGACGATACCTCTCCTGGAGACCGCATCTGGCGGGTCCTACCAGGCATCACGCTCGGTCTGATTACGACTTTGATCGGGTATCTGGCGCTGCTGCTGGCGCCTTTTCCCGGCCTGCATCAGCTCGCCGTGTTCTCGGTGGTAGGGCTATGTGCCTCCTTCCTCACCGTGGTGCTGTGGCTTCCGTTACTCGATCACGAAAAGTCGTCACGGCACGCGACGATATTCCTAATCCCGGCGAGCATTGTCTGGCGGTTCTGGGAGGAAAAGCGATATCGCCCGCTACGCAGCATCGCGCTCGTCGGCCTTGCGGCGCTCGGTGGCATTGGTGCCATGATTTTGACGGTCGACGACGACGTGCGCCGGCTCCAGAACCTGCCCGACGGATTGCGGCAGCAGGAGGCGGATATCCGCAGGTTGGTCGGAAGTGGCAGCAGTTCGCAGTTCTTTCTCGTCACGGGCGCGGACCAGGAGCAGGTCCTGCAACGGGAGGAACAGCTTCTCGATAGCCTGGGGGAGGTGCGCGCGGGCGGCGCCATCACACAGATCTATGCTCTAGCGCAGATCGTTCCGTCACAGATGCGTCAACGCGAGAACCGTGCCTTGGTGCAAGAGAAGCTTGTCGTTCCCCATCTGCCGAACTTCTACCGGCGCGTCGGGCTGAGCGAGCCAACGGAACGTCCTTATAGCGAAACCTCCTTCCTGACAGCCGATGCCATTGGCACGGACTCGGCATTGTCGTTCTTCCGGAACCTCGTCATCCAGAGCGACGCCGGCGCCACGAGCCATCTGGTCTTGCTAGACGGAGTCGTGCGCCTCAACGATGTGCGAAGAGCGACCGAAGGACTCCCAGGGGTTCGATTGGTCGACCCTACGGGAGATTTCTCGCGGCTGCTCGGTGAATATCGGCGGCGCGCAATTATCTTGCTGGCCCTTTCCGCCGTGTTCATGATGCCGGTGCTCCTCTGGCGCTACGGCTTCGGCGGCGCTTTGCGCGTCCTGCTCCCTACCGCGATCGCGCTCGTGTTGACGCCGCCGCTGGTCGCGCTCGGCGGAGCACCATTTACCTTCTTCAATGCGATAGCCCTGCTCCTGGTGCTCGCCATCAGCATCGACTACGCGATCTTCTGCCGGGAAGCGCACATGGCAGGGCGTGCAGCCACCATGCTCGGAATCTGCCTTGCGACCCTGACGACCATCCTTTCCTTTGGCCTTCTGGCGCTGAGTAGCGTCTACGGCGTACACGCTTTCGGCATGACGCTTGCGGTTGGCATATCCCTCGCATTTCTTCTATCCCCGCTCGCTGGAAACCGGGCATCGGCTGTGCTGGGGCAAAATCGATGATCCGCCGGCGTGCCATGGTTGCGCTTACGATCGCCGCTTCCCTGTTGTTCGCGGGTTGCACGACCGTGCCACCGGAGAGGACAACGTTCGTGGCTCCCGGTCTGCAGTTCCGCACGCCGTCGCCAGCCGAACTCGGCTATTCGGTTCGCGTCGCCCAGCTGGTCTTGGCGCAGTACGGCGAGGAGACATACGTCTTCGAGGCTGAGCTCAGCATCTCGGGAGACTCTCTAACGCTTGTATGCGTCGATCCGTTCGGCCGGCGCGCCCTAACCATCGTATCGCAAGGTGGACGCGTCACGACCGAAGCGGCCCCTTGGCTACCTGTGGCCCTTCGCGCGGAGAACATTCTGGCGGACATCGCGCTTGTGTACTGGCCAGACGAGGCGGTCCGCCGCGGCTTCGACGGCACCGCAGCAGCGGTGACGAGCGAAGGACGGCGCCGCACGATTGCGGTTGGCGGTCAGAATGTCATCAGCATCAGCTATGGCGGCGCGGACGACGGGCGCTGGCCCAGCACGGCACGCTACGCCAATGCGGCCTTCGGCTACGAGTTGACGCTGCGCTCGGCGGCGACGCAATGAAGCTCTTTCTCAATGCCCTCGGCGTCGTCACGCCACTCGGACGCGATAAGGTCGAGGTGGCATGCAACCTTTTCGCGGGATCGCGCTCGGGTCTGGTTCGCCGCGACGATCTAATCCCCGGTCGGACGGTGCATGTTGGTACTGTCACCTGCGAGCTGCCGTCCGTGCCGGAACGGCTCCGTCACTTCGATTGCCGCAACAACCGCCTGGCGCTGATGGCGGGCATGGAGATGGCGGCGGACATCGCCGCCGCAAAATCCCGCTACGGAGCCGAGCGTATCGCCGTGATCATGGGCACGAGCACGTCGGGGATGGCAGAGGCGGAAAGCGCGCTGAAAGCCAGACTCGCCGGGCAATCGTGGCCTTCCCATCTCTACACGCGCCAAGAACTCGGCAATCTCGGCGCATTTGTTGCGGACGCAAATGGCTTGACCGGTCCCGCCTACACCATAGCGACCGCTTGCTCCTCCAGCGGAAAGGTGTTCGCCTCCGCGCGCAGGCTGATCGTGGCCGGTCTCTGCGACGCGGCCTTGGTCGGCGGGTTCGATACATTGTGCCAAATGACGCTAAACGGCTTCGCAGCTCTTGAGGCACTCGCTCCAAACCCATGCCAGCCGTTCAGCCGAAACCGGAACGGCATCAATATCGGCGAGGGCGGTGCGATGTTCCTAGTGTCGCCTGAACCCGGTCCCGTCGAGCTGTTGGGATGCGGCGAGAGCTCGGACGCGCATCACGTTAGCGCACCTGATCCGGAAGCTGGTGGTGCGATCCGGGCGATGAGTTCGGCGCTGCAAGCGGCTGGGCTTTCCCCTGGCGAGATCGACTACATCAATCTGCACGGAACGGCGACGCCGCTCAACGACCGCATGGAGGGCCGCGCGGTCCATGCCATCTTCGGCGCGGCTACGCCGTGCAGCTCTACCAAGGCGCTCACGGGACACATGCTTGGCGCAGCCAGTGCAGCCGAGGCGGCCTTTCTCTGGCTTTCGCTCAATGATGCTTTCTCCCACGGGAAGCTGCCGCCGCATCTCTGGGATGGTGAGGCAGATTCAGAGATCCCGCCGATCAACCTCATCCCTGTCGGAACCCGTCTTGCCGACAGAGCGCGGGTTGCGATGCTTAGCAGCTCGTTCGCCTTCGGCGGCAGCAATGTCGCAGTCATTCTCGGCCGGGGATGGCATGGATGAAGCGCTGCTCGCATCCAGTTGCCGAGCTGCTGCCACATGCAGCGCCGATGATCCTGCTCGACGAGGTCATCGAGTACGACGCGACCGCGCTGCGTGCGTGCGTGAAGATTTCCACGTCCAGTCCGTTCATGACACCGGACGGCGTTCCGTCCTATGTCGGGCTCGAATACATGGCGCAGGCTTGCGGGGCACATGCGGGGGCCTTGGCGCGCGAGGCGGGGGCACCGGTGCGGATCGGTTTCCTGCTCGGCACGCGACAATACAAGGCACACCGCCCCTGGTTCCGCATTGGAGACTGCCTTGCCGTCTCGGTGGACCTCACTTACAGCGACAACGAGATGGGATCATTTGGTTGCCGGATCGAGGTCGACGGCGCGCTGGCGGCCGAGGCGCAGCTCAATGTCATCCAACCTAGAGAAGACCATCCGATGCTGCGGAGAGGAGCAAACGATGGCTAGAACGATCCTTGTGACCGGGGCAAGCAAGGGGATCGGCAAGGCGATTGCCTGCCGCCTTGCCCGGGACGGCTTCGCGATCATCGTCCATTACGGCTCCGACCGCACCGGGGCCGAGGCGACGATGGCAGCGATCCGCGAGCATGGTGGCGACTGCCGGCCGTTGCAGTTCGACATCGCTGATCGCACGCAGTGTCGCGACCGGTTGGAGACGGATATCGCTACCCATGGCGTCTACTACGGCGTCGTGCTCAACGCTGGGATCGCGCGGGACAACGCATTTCCCGCCTTGAGCGACGTAGACTGGGACGCGGTGATCCGCACCAATCTCGATGGCTTCTTCAATGTCCTACATCCCGTCGTCATGCCGATGGTGTCGGCCCGACGCGGCGGCCGTATCGTGACATTGTCATCCGTCTCCGGTGTGACCGGCAATCGCGGCCAAACCAACTACAGCGCCGCAAAGGCGGGCATTATAGGTGCGACCAAGGCGCTTGCCGTTGAGCTGGCCAAGCGCAAAATCACGGTCAACTGCGTGGCGCCCGGCCCAATCGAGACGCAGATGCTTGAAGCAGCGCCGATCGAGGAGATCGTCAAAGCGATCCCGATGCAGCGCGTCGGCACACCCGTCGAGGTCGCGGCGGTCGTGAGTTTCCTGTGCTCGGACGACGCGAGCTACGTGACGCGGCAGGTGATCTCGGTGAATGGAGGGATGTTTTGACACGACGCGTCGTCGTTACTGGCATGGGCGGACTCACTGCGCTGGGCGAGGATTGGCCTACGATCCGCGACCGTTTCAAGCGCGGTGCTACCGGAGTTGTGCGGATGCCCGACTGGGACCGGTACCACGGTCTGCACACGCGTCTCGCCGCGCCGATTGTAGGATTCTCCGTCGATGAGCGATACGACCGGAAGAAGCTGCGCACTATGGGTCCTGTTTCGCGCATGGCCGTCTATGCGACGGAGCGGGCCCTCCATGATGCAGGTCTATTGAACGACCCTTCCCTAACCAACGGTCGCACAGGTGTCGCTTATGGCTCTTCGTTCGGCAGCGCCCTACCGGTCATGGCGTTCGCCGAAATGATGAGTGCCGGTCATTCGCAGAAGCTGACCGCAACAAGCTACGTGCAGATGATGAGCCATACGGCCGCGGTGAATATCGGCCTCTTTTTCGGCCTCAGAGGACGTGTCATTCCGACATCGAGCGCGTGCACATCCGGCAGCCAGGCAATCGGCTACGCCTATGAAATGATCCGATATGGCCTGCAAGACGCGATGGTCGCCGGCGGAGCCGAGGAATTGTGTCCACCACAAGCCGCTGTCTTTGACACGCTCTATGCCACGAGTACTCGCAACGACGCCCCCGGGACGACGCCGCGCCCATATGACCGCGACCGCGATGGTCTTGTCATCGGTGAGGGTGCGGCCACATTCGTGCTCGAAGAGTACGAACACGCCCATGCCCGCGGCGCCCGCATCCATGCGGAGGTGATAGGCTACGGCACCAACTCCGACGGAAACCATGTGACCCAGCCTGCCTTTGAAACGATGCAGATTGCTCTGCAATTGGCTCTTGACGATGCAAGTCTTCCGCCCACGGAAATAGGTTTTGTCAGCGGCCACGGCACGGCTACCGACTGGGGCGATGTCGCCGAAAGCCGTGCCACGGCGGCGGCACTCGGCAACCGGGCTCCTATCCATTCCCTCAAGAGCTTCTTCGGACATACTCTTGGCGCCTGCGGCAGCATCGAGGCGTGGCTATCGATCGAAATGATGAAGGAAGGCTGGTTCGCACCGACCGCAAATCTCGAACACGTGGACGAGAAGTGCGCCGAGCTTGACTACCTAATGGGCGAGGGACGGAAGCTTGATATCGAATACCTGATGTCGAACAACTTCGCATTCGGCGGTATCAATACTTCCCTCATATTCAGGCGGCATTGATGGCCTCGGTAAGCGCGCCGAGCGGGATTGCCATAGACCCGAGCGATACAGCCTATGTGGCGGAGTCGCGGTTCGGTCTCTGGTTCCTGCGCACTGAGACCTGGGTAGAGCACGTCCTCACACGCGCGCTCAACGATCTTGAGCGGCTCATCAAGGATCGTCGCGACTCCTATCCCGTCGTCGTGGATGTCGGGTGCGGCTACGGCCGATCGTTTAAACTACTGCACGAACGTTTCCGCCCCGCTCGGATGATCGGCATCGACATA
>JAESGS010000516.1_pt1 | contig 26319 bp, 24 predicted proteins | sample 9269761 | NCBI WGS metagenome assembly JAESGS01 (sample SAMN15741799, study PRJNA653493) | algae metagenome | isolation source: Cyanosarcina radialis HA8281-LM2 and co-occurring heterotrophs from damp... | place: USA: Makauwahi cave, Hawaii | collected 2011-01-06 | reverse complement strand
TTGCTGAGCTTCCGGATTCTCTAAGGAATCCGCGTCGTCGGATAGGGCGTGCCGTCCTTGTGGAAATAGCCGTCGGGCGTGAAGAGCATGTCGATGTCCGAATAGCCGCCGCCGGTGTCGTATTTCTTGCCGCCGCCGAGCGCGACAAAGACGCAATCGCTATCCGATTCGTTGATCAGGTGATGCCCGTTGGTGCTGCCCTTCGGCCACACCGCAATGTCGCCGGGCAGCATCGGCCAGCGCCCGTCGTCCTCGATCAGCACCGCCTCGCCCGCGATCATCACCAGCATCTCGTCCTCGCCGTCGTGCCAGTGGCGCTGCGACGACCAGGCGCCGGGTTTGAGCACGACATGGCTCGCGGCGAAATCGCTGAGCCCCGTGGCGGGCGCGAGGCGGCGGTACCAGCGGCCCTGGACGGGCTGATTGTAGGGCGCGGGATAGCCGGTGGCGTTGGTTTGCGGGATCGCGTCGAGATCGAGCTTGGGCATGGCAGTCCTCGTATATTTGTTCTACCTTTGTTTCGCACAAAGGCGGCGCGATGCAAAGCCTCGACTTGGGCGGCGGCGAAGGGGTAAGGGAGCGGCATGAACAGCAGCATCGATCCCGTAGAACTCGCCAAGGCGCTGATCGCCGCGCCGAGCGTCACCCCCGCCATGGGCGCCGTGTTCGACACGCTGGAGGCGGCGCTGGCGCCGCTCGGTTTCACCGTCGAGCGCTTCATCGACGGGATCGAGCCCGACGGGCCGGTCGAGAATCTTCTTGCGGTGCGCACCGGCACGGGCCCGAAGCATTTCGGCTTTGCCGGGCATCTCGACGTCGTGCCGCCGGGCGTCGGCTGGACGGGCGACGCCTTTGCGCCCGAGGTTCGCGGCGATCTGCTCTATGGCCGCGGCGCGGTCGACATGAAGGGTTCGATTGCGGCGTTCGTCGCTGCCGCCGCTGCGACGCCGGTCGAGGCGGGCACGATCAGCCTGATCATCACCGGCGACGAGGAAGGCCCCGCGATCTTTGGCACGCGCGCGCTGATGGAGCATATGGACGCGCGCGGGGTGAAGCCCGACATGATCGTCGTCGGCGAGCCGACCTCGGTGAACCGGCTCGGCGACATGGTGAAAATCGGGCGGCGCGGCTCGGTCAATATCTGGATCGACGTGCCGGGGACGCAGGGTCACGTCGCCTATCCGCACCTCGCCGACAATCCGATCCCCAAGCTGGTGCGGATCATGGCGGCGATCGACGCGGTGGTGCTGGATCAGGGCAATGACTGGTTCCAGCCGTCGAACATCGAGTTCACGGATATCGAGGTTGGCAATGGCGCGACCAACGTCATCCCGGCGTCGGCACGCGCGCGGTTGTCGATCCGCTTCAACGACCAGCAAAGGGGCGCCGACCTGGTCGCGATGATCGAACGGATCGCGCATGAGGTTGAGCCGAAGGCGAAGATATTGGGCAAGATTTCGGGCGAGGCGTTCCTGACGCCGCCGGGCGACCTGTCCGGTCTCGTCGCCGAAGCGATCCATGCCGAGACCGACGTGATGCCCGAGATGTCGACGACGGGTGGGACGTCCGACGCGCGCTTTCTTCACGCGCTGTGCCCGGTGGTCGAATTCGGGCTGACCAATGCGACGATGCACAAGCTCGACGAGGCGGTTGTGATCGACGATCTGCACACGCTCACCGCCATCTATCGCGGCATTTTGATGCGCGCTTTCCTTTAGTCCTCGCGGCTACGACGCAGGATTACATAGACCGCGCCCGCCCCGCCATGGCTGATATGCGCGGGGCGGAGCGCTACGATCTGGTCGGCATAGGGCGAATAAGCGAGCCAGTCGGGCAGCGACGCGCGGATCGCGCCGCGCGGGCGCGGGTCGCCGTGCATCTGCGGCAGACGGTCGGCGCCGGGGCGGAGGCGTCCCGCGACCACGAGCAGCACGCGCGCGCCGCGCATCAAGCCGCGGCCGATGGCGTCGTCGAGCAGGGCTTGCGCCGAAGCGAGTGTATGGCCGTGAAGGTCGATGCTGAGATCGGGCCGGACGAGCCCCTTGCGGAGGCGCCGGTCCCAATGGCCGTCGAGGGTCGCGGCTTGATGCGTGCGGCGCGGCGGTGGAAGTTTCGCGGGCGGACGCGGCGCGGCAGCGGGCGCGGCGATGCTTTGCGGGGTCGGCTTCGGCGGACTGACGGTCGGCGGAGCAACTGGCGCAAGCGGCGCCTTTGCCTTGGGCAGCGGCTTTACCGTCGCTGCGACCTTTTTCCACAGCGCGCTTTCGTCGGGATCGAGGCGCCGCGGCATCGCGGGATCAGCCGGCGGGAGGGGTCAGCCGCGCGATGCTGGCGCGCGGCAGCAGCAGCAGCGCCGATCCGCGCCCCGACATCCCGCCCGCGATCGCGCGCGCATCGTCGCCCGCGCCCCAGAAGCTGTCGAAGCGGTTGGCGCCCTTGATCGCGCCGCCGGTATCCTGCGCCACCCACAGCCCATTGGGTTCGGCGCGGTCGAGTGAAAGAAAGACGGGGGCGCCGAGCGGAACATATTTGGGATCGGCGGCGACGCTCGCGCGGCCGGTCACCGGGACGCCCAAGGCGCCGAGCGGGCCGGGACCGGTGAGTTCGCGGAAGAAGACCCAGCTGGGGTTCTCGTTCATCACTGCGGCACCGCGCACGGGGTCGGCGCGCAGATAGTCGAGGATACCCTGCATCGACGCCTGCCCGCGCTGGAGCTCGCCGCGGTCGAGCAGTAGCTTGCCGATGCCGACATAGCCGCGGCCATTCTGCGTGTCGTAGCCGATGCGCATGATGCCGCCGTCGGGCAGGCGGAGGCGCCCCGAACCCTGCACCTGCAGGAAGAAGAATTCGGCCGCGTCGGCGGCATAAGCGATTTCGAGCCCCCGCCCGTCGAGCGCCCCGCTCTCGATCGCGGTGCGGTCGTAATAGCGGACGAAATCGTCGCCATCGACACGGCCGCGAATCTTGCGGCCCTTCAAATCGTCGGCGAACTGGCCGAGGTCGACCTCGATCAGGTCGGCGGGGCGGCGATAGATGGGGACGTCGTAGCCCGGCTGCTTCGTACGCGAGCCGGCGATTTCGGGCTCGTAATAGCCGGTGACGAAGGCGGTGCCGGCGCCGACCTGTAAGGTACCGAAGTAGCTCGTGAAGAAGGCGAGCGCGTCGCTGTCCTTCCAGCTTTTGGCCGCGGTGCAGCTTTCGGTCCAGTCGGCCCCCTGCGTCAGGCCACTGGTGTCGGTGCGGCGCTGGACCGAAGGGCAGCTGAGGCGGAAGGCGACGAGCGCGGCGGTCGCCTGCTCTGCCGTCACGCCGAGCGTCGCGAAGTCGGGGCCCGCGAGCACGCCGCTGGCGGCGGCGGTCGTCGCGTCGGCCGGGACAGGCGTCGCGGGAAGCGGGGCGCGCGGGGTTGCGGGAATTGGCTGGGCGGCGGCACCGGCGCCTTCGGACGGTCGCGGGACATAGGGACGCGGTGTACCCGCCGGGCGCGGCGGCGCAGGCGCGACCGTGGTGGGACGGCTATCGGCCTCCGGAATCACCGAAGCGCAGCCAGCAAGCAGCGGCAGGGCGGCGAGCAGCGCGAATCCGAAAGTCCGCGCGCGCGGCGCCCCCGCTGTCAGGATCATGGGGTCAGGCCGATTCGGCTTCGTCGAGCACCCAATTGGGGTCGTTGCTGCCGATCTGGCGACGGAAGGTCCAAAGGTCGTCGGTCTGCGACGCGTCGCTCATCGACCCGGCGATCAGCTTGCCGTCGGCATCGCGAGTGACCGCGCTGATATCGGCACGATAATGCACGGTGACGCGCGCCTCGCTGCGATTCAGTTCGACCGCGGTGATCTTGGCCGAATCGATTCCCATCAAGCGGTTGTCGAGCGTTTCGCCGCGGCTTTCGCGCGCAGCGATCGCATCGGCGAAGGCTTCGTAGCTGTCGTCATCGCAGAGATCGCGAAGCGTGTCGCGGTCGCCTTTCCAATAGGCCTCGAGGATCATGCGGTACGCCGCTTCGGCGCCCTCCATGAAACGGCCGGCGTCGAAATTGCGGTCGGTCGCGAGCAGCTGGCGAAGGCCGGCTTCGGCTGCGGGTTCGTAAACGAGGCCCGAGGTATCGGCGGGGGCAGGCGCCGCAGTCTGCGACCCATCATTTTCGTCGAGCCGCACCGGCGGCGCGGCGGTGCGCTCGCGCGGCAGCACCGGCTCCTGCTCATGCCCCGTGCGCTTGCCGAGCACCGAGTAGAGCCGCATGCCGAGGAAGGCGGCAATCATGGCGAGCAGGACGATCGAAAAAGCGGTCACGGGCAAAAGTCCAATGCGGGCATATGGAAACAAACTGGCTTATACATAGGCGATACGCGCCCTAGTTTCAAATGACCATGGCCGCTGCGGCGCGGCGGGTCAACGATTCACCCTTAACCACAAACCGGAACAGGGCGGCCATTGTGCTCGCTGCCGGGCGCTGCTAAGCGCCGCGGCAACCGTCCGCCGCGGTCCAGACACGGTCTGCGGATGCGGATATGTTTCCATCTTTCCAGTGAAAGCTTCTTGATCATGGCCGACGAAACGAGCCCCGACCTCAACAACCCCGCCCTCCAGCCCAATGGTGAAGACACGAGCCCGGCGATCGGCCTGATTTCGCAATATGTGAAGGATTTGTCGTTCGAAAACCCGAACGCGCCGGTCGTCTATCAGTGGCAGGACGCGCCGCAGGTCGATGTGCAGTTCAATATCGCGGCCGACAGCGTCGGCGACAATCTGTACGAAGTGTCGCTGAAGATCGACGTGACGTCGAAGACCGATCAGGGCACCAGCTTTGTGATCGACCTGAAATATGCTGGCCTGTTCGGCGTGCGCAACGTCCCCGACGACCAGCTTCAGCCCTTCTTCCTCGCCGAAGCGCCGCGCATCCTGTTCCCCTTCGCGCGCCGCGTCGTCGCCGATGCCGTCCGCGACGGCGGCTTCCCGCCGCTGCTGCTCGAACCGATCGACTTCCACGGCCTGTTCGCGCAGCAGGTTCAGGCGGCGCAGGCCGAAGCGGCCGGCGAAGTCGCGGTCGGTCAGGCCTGAGCCCCGTAACGGAGGCGAGCTGAGGGCTTGAGCAGCCTCGTCAAAAGCGTGGGGACGATCGGCGGCCTGACCATGGTCAGCCGCATTTTCGGCTTTGCGCGTGACATGCTGCTCGCCCGCGTCCTCGGCGCCGGCCTGGCGGCCGACGCCTTCCAGCTCGCCTTCACACTGCCCAACACTTTTCGCCGCCTGTTCGCCGAGGGCGCCTTCTCGGTCGCCTTCGTCCCGATGTACAGCCGCGTGCTGCATGGCGAGGGCGGCGAGGAAGAGGCTGCAAAATTCGCCGACGATGTGCTGTCGGTCTTCCTCTGGGCGCTGTTCGGCTTTTCCGCGATCATGATGATCGCAATGCCCGGGATCGTCTGGCTGCTCGCGCGCGACTTTCAGGACGTACCCGGCAAGTTCGATTTCGCGGTGTTCCTGAGCCGCGTTACCTTTCCCTATCTCGCGTTCGTCAGCCTCGTCGCGATGCTGTCGGGACTGCTTAACGCGCGATCACGCTTCGCGCCGGGTGCCTTCGTGCCGGTGCTGCTCAACATCGTATTGATCGGCGGGATCATCACCGGCTGGTGGCTGCGCGGGCCGGGCGGCGACGACCGGATCGTCGCCGAAGCCCTCGCGGTCTCGGTCAGCCTCGCGGGGATCGTCCAGCTCGCCTATATGGCGTGGGCGGTGCGGCGGGCGGGGCTGCGGCTCCACTGGCGCTTTCCGAAACTTACGCCCGAGGTGAAAAAGCTCGGCATGCTGATCCTGCCCGCGACCTTCGGCGCCGGCATCTATCAGGTGAGCCAGTTCGTCGACACCTTCTTCGCGACGTCGCTGCCGCAAGGGTCGCTGACGTTGCTGAAGCTCGCCGACCGGCTGAACCAGCTGCCGCTCGGCATCGTCGGCATCGCACTCGGCACCGCGATCCTGCCGATGCTGTCGCGCCACATCCACGGCGGCGACGCACCGGAAGCACAGCGGCTGCAGAGCAACGCGTTCGAGATCGCGACTTTGCTCACCCTGCCCGCCGCCGCGGCGCTCGCAATCTGCGCCCCCGCCTTCACCGCCGCCTTTTTCGTCGGGGGGAAGTTCACCGCCGAAGACGGTACGATCATGGCGCATATCGTGATGGCGTTGGTCGCCGGCCTGCCCGCCTATGTCATCATCAAGATATTGAACCCCGGTTTCTTCGCGCGCGAGGATCTGCGTACGCCGGTGTGGACGGCCTTTGCGTCGCTGATCATCAACGTCGCGATCAACCTCTATGTCGTCGAACATTATGGTATTGTCGGGCTTGCCGGCGCGACCGCGGCGTCGGCGACGATCAACTGCATCCTCCTCTACACCATCCTCCACCGCCGCGGCTGGTTCCATTTCACCGCGAAGCTCGCCGGGCGCATCGCGCGGCAGATCGTCGCGGTCGCCGCGATGTCGGCGCTGCTCTGGTGGATGATGCCGCTGATGAAGCCTTATTATGGCGGCGGCGTATTCGAGCGCATCTGGTCGCTCGCCGCGCTCTGTGCCGCGGGCGGCGCGGTGTTTTTCACCGCCGCCTTTCTCGTCGGCGCGCTTGACAAGGATCTGGTCGCCATGCTGACGCGGCGGCGCGGCAAACCGGCCGCGACAGAGGAGTAAGACATGCGGACGCTATCGGGCATCCAGCCCACCGGAAATTTGCATCTCGGCAATTATCTGGGCGCGATCCGCAACTGGGTGCGCATGCAGGACGAGATGCCGGGCGAGAAACTCTATTTCCTCGCCGACCTGCACGCGATCACCGTCTATAACGATCCTGCCGAATTGACCGCGAACACGCGCGAAATGGCGGCGGCGCTGATGGCGGCGGGGATCGACCCCGACAAGGCGATATTATTCAACCAGGCGCGCGTCCCCGCGCATGCCGAGCTCGCGTGGCTCCTGTTTTGCACCGCGCGCATCGGCTGGCTGAACCGCATGACGCAGTTCAAGGAAAAGTCGGGCAAGAACCGCGAGGGCGCGAGCGTCGGCCTCTTCGCCTATCCGGTGCTGCAGGCGGCCGACGTGCTGCTCTATCAGACGACGCATGTCCCCGTCGGCGACGACCAGAAGCAGCATCTGGAACTGGCGCGCGATATCGCGACCAAGTTCAACCTCGACACGGAAACCGAGACTTTCACCCTGCCCGAGCCGACGATACCCGCCGCCGCCGCGCGGATCATGAGCCTGCGCGACGGGTCGACCAAAATGTCGAAGTCGGACCCGAGCGATGCGAGCCGCATCAACCTGGTCGACGATGCCGACACGATCGCTGCGAAGATCCGCAAGGCGAAGACCGACGCCGAGCCGCTGCCGTCGGAGGCTGCGGGGCTTGAAGGCCGCCCCGAGGCGAAGAATCTCGTCTCCATCTATGCTGCGATGGCCGACGAGAGCGTCGATCAGGTGCTCGCGCGCTTCGCGGGGCAAGGGTTCGGCGCGTTCAAGCCCGCGCTCGGCGAGCTGCTGGTCGAGACGCTGCGCCCGATCGCGACGCGGCTGACCGAGCTCAAGGCCGATCCGGCGGCGATCGACGCCGCGCTCGAGGCGGGCGCGGCGCGCGCATCGGCGCTCGCGAAGCCGACGCTCGACGCGGCTTATGCCGCATTGGGGCTCTGCCGTTAAACCTTCGTCTTAGGGCGAAAAATCTTGTTAAGCGCGTCCGCCGCCCCATATTAGGGCGGTGGAACGACGGTGCGACGAACCGAGTTCAACCAAGGTTAAGTCGCGCTGACATAGTCTATGGTATGAAAGTGCCGCTTATGCGCATCCCGAATCACGGAGCCAAGACGATGAGCAAGATGAATTTCCGGCGGCTGGGCTTGGCCGCGATGACCGGCGCGGCGCTGGCTTTGGCCGGCTGCGCGACCCCGTTCAAGGCCGACGTCGCGCGCTTCCAGTCGCAGCTTCCCGCGCCGCAGGGCCAGAGCTTCACCGTCGAGGCGAGCAACCCCGCGCTGCAGGGTGGTATCGAGTTCGGTCAATATGCCAATCTCGTCGCGGGCGAACTCACCCGTTACGGCTATCGTCAGGCGGCGAGCGGCGAACGCGCCGACCTCGTCGTCCGGATGGATTATGGCGTCGACAAGGGCCGCGAACGCGTTGTGTCGAGCCCCGGCTTCGGCGATCCCTGGTACGGCGGTTTCGGCGGCTATTATGGCCGCGGCTTCTATCGCCCGGTGATCGTCTCGGGCCGCGGCGGGCGCCGCTATGTCTATGGCTATCGCGACCCGTTCCTGTGGGGCGGTTTCGGACCCGGCTGGGGCGGCTATAACGACGTCAGCAGCTACACCGTCTACACCAGCGGGCTCGATCTCCAGATCAGCCGTTCGGCCGACGGCTCGCGCCTGTTCGAGGGTCATGCAGAGGCGCAGTCGCGCGACAACAACCTCCAGGCAATCGTCCCGAACCTCGTCGAGGCGATGTTCACCGGTTTCCCCGGCAATTCGGGCGAGCGGGTTCGGATTACGGTGGCACCGCCCGAAAAGGGCTGAGGCACCTCGCAAATCAAGACAAAGGGCCCGCCTTCCAATCCGGACGGCGGGCCTTTTCTGATTCAGGACAGATGCCGACCTTCGACCGATTGCGGCCATTCTTCGTCATCGTCACCCCGGACTTGATCCGGGGTCCATGACTTCAGCGCTGCAATGGATCCCGGATCAAGTCCGGGATGACGCAAGAGCCGCTCCAAAGCCAACCGCAATGATGTGGATAATGCCGGGGATAAGCCCGGCATTATCTGTGGATCGTCTGTGGATCAGCCGTTGAGGCTGCGCCGGATCGCAGCGATCTCGGCATCGAGCTCGCTGTCGTTGACGCGTAGCGTTTCGACCGTGCGCACCGCGTGAATCACCGTCGAATGGTCGCGCCCGCCGAAGCGCCGCCCGATTTCGGGATAGGAGCGCGGGGTCAGTTCCTTCGCGAGATACATCGCGACCTGCCGCGGGCGCGCGATCGCGCGGACGCGGCGCTTCGACGACATTTCGGACTTGTCGAGCCGGTAGTGCGCGCACACCGCGCGCTGGATCTCGTCGATCGTGATACGCGGCCGCGCGGTGCGGACATTTTCGGCGAGCCGGTCTTCGGCGAGCGCGAGGTCGACCGTCGTGCCAGTGAGCGCGGCGTAAGCGAGCAATTTATTGAGCGCGCCCTCGAGCTCGCGGATGTTGCGCGTGAAATGCTTCACCAGATAGGCGACGACATTGTCGGGCACCTCGACCATCGGCATCGCGGCGAGGCGCTGGCGGATGATGCGTTCGCGCAGGTCGTCCTCGGGCGCCTCGATATCGGCCACGAGGCCGCCCGACAGGCGCGACAGCAGACGTGCCTCGACCCCGTCAAGCATCGCCGGCGGGCGGTCGGCGGTGACGACGAGGCGCTTGCCCGCGGTCATCAGGTCGTCGATCGTGTGGAGCAGCTCTTCCTGCGTCGAATTCTTGCCGATCACGAACTGGAGGTCGTCGAGCAGCAGCAGGTCGGCGGCGCGCAGCCGCGCCTTGAACGCCATCATGTCGCCGCCGCGCATCGCGCCGACGAATTCGAGCATGAATTTTTCGGCCGACATCAGGATGATGTTCGCGGTCGGATGCGCCGCGGCATAATCCTGCGCGATTGCCTGGAGCAGGTGCGTCTTGCCCTGCCCGGTGCCCGAGCAGAGGTAGAGCGGGTTGAACTGCGGCGCCTCGACCATCGCCATGCGGCGTGCGGCGTTGGCGGCGAGGATGTTGCTGCGCGCGACGACGAAGCGGTCGAACGACAGGCGCGGGTCGAAATTGAGCAGCGCGGGATTGGCGGCCGGCGCGGGCAACGGGTCGAAGCTCGGCAGGGGCGAGGCCGCGAGGGCGGTAGCGCGATCGTCGGCGGCGGCCCCGCCGCGCACCGTGACGCCGCGCACCGCGGGCAGCTGCTGCCGCCATGCGAGTTCGAGGCGATCGCCGAAACGTTCGTTGATCCAGTTCGCCGAAAAGCGGCTGACGGTTTCGAGCGTCACGACACCCGACAGCGTGCAATAGTCGGCAAAGCGCACCGGCTTCAGCCAATGGTCGAAGGTGCGCACGCCGAGATCGCGGCGCAGCCCTTCGGCCACGCGCGGCCAGAGCGTTGCGGCTTCACCGCTCACTGCTCCGCCCTTTGCGTTATGCCCATGCCAATTGCCGCTCTCTGTCACGCTGTGCCGCCCCCTCAGGTCCCCTCGTCACCGAACGATCGGGCGGCCGATCCACGCGCCGATCCGTCGCCTGCACCGGGCGCAGGCATTCTTTCCGGGACCGATGGCCCGAAGAGTTGCGAATCATGTCGATGTGGCGGCCACCGGCGAAGGCCGACGACGCACCCTGTCTAGTCAGGCCGCGCCGAGTCGATCAAGGGGCGCCCATGTAAAAATACTGAAATAAAAATCTTGACTCACTAGGGGGGGCAGAATCGCGCCGGAACGTCATTTTATGACGTATTTTCAGTGAGTTATTTATGACAAACCAGCGACAAAACAACGAATCGCCGTAAATCCGTCACTTACCGCGCTGCAACACTATTGCCATCGCGCTGTCACAATATCGGATGCAAAAAAGGACCCGCTGACAAGACGCCAGCGGGTCCTTTTTGTTCCCTTTCGGGACAAAGCGAATTAGGCGATCGCGTTCACGCTCTTGGTCAGGCGCGAGAACTTGCGGGCCACGGTGTTCTTGTGGAGGACACCCTTGGCAACGCCGCGTGCCATTTCAGGCTGTGCCGCCTTCAGCGCGGTTGCAGCGGCGTCCTTGTCACCGGCTGCGACGGCGTTCTCGACCTTCTTCACCAGCGTGCGAATGCGCGAAACGCGATTCTTGTTCACGATGGTGCGCGCGGTGTTACGGCGGATGCGCTTTTTTGCCTGCGGCGTATTGGCCATAAATTCCTCTAATCTTTCAAACGGTCTACATGGTCGGAGCACAGCCTCAGCGGAGCAGCCGAATCGCGCGAATTGCAGCGAATCAATGTCCGGATGCGGCCGGTTCCGGACGACCGGACCCTGCTCGAAGGGTGCGCGCATAGCGGCGAAGGGCGATTTGGTCAATGGCTTTGCGGGCAATTACCCGCATTATCGTTGGCATTTCGGGCAATAGAAGGTCGACCGGCCCGATTGCACGATCCGCGCAATCGTCCCGCCGCATTCGCACGCCTCGCCCTCGCGGCCATAGACGCGCCAGTCCTTGGCGAAATAGCCGAGGTCACCCTCGGGACTGAGGAAGTCGCGCAGGGTCGATCCGCCGGCGGCGATGGCGGCGATCAGCACCTCCTTGATCGCGGGCACGAGCACAGCGAGCTTTGCCCTGGACACATCGGCTGCTGGCTTCGTGGGCGAGATACGCGCCATATTGAGCGCCTCGCAGACATAGATATTGCCGAGCCCCGCGACGATTGTCTGGTCGAGCAGCATCGCCTTGATCGGCGCGCGGCGGCCCGCGAGCGCCTTGGCGAGATAGGCGGCGTCGAAGGCGTCGGACAAGGGTTCGGGCCCGAGCGTGACGAAGGCGGGAAAGAGGGACAGCGGATCGCCGCTCACCAGATCGACCGAACCGAAGCGTCGCGGGTCGTGCAGGAACAGCCGGTGCCCCGCCCCGGTTTCGAGCAGCAGATGGTCGTGCTTGCCCGCCTCGCCGCCCTCGGTCCGCCAGCGCCCCGACATGCCGAGGTGGAAGATCATATGATCGTCGCGGTCGGTCGAGATCACGCCATATTTGGCGCGGCGCGAGAGGCCCGTGACCGTCGCGCCGGTGAGCCGCTGCGCAAGGTCGGCGGGAAAGGGCCGGCGGAGGTCGGGACGGAAGGTGGTAACCGCGGTCAGCCGCTGGCCTTCGAGGAAGGGGGCGAGGCCGCGGACGGTGGTTTCGACTTCGGGCAATTCTGGCATATCGCCTCTCGGGCTACGCGCCATTTGCCTGCACGGCAAGGCCCGGCTAAAGGCCGTCGCAACACACCATCTCCCCGCAAAAGGCGCGCACTCCATGGCCACTCCCGACACCGTCAGCTTCGGCTATGAACAGGTCCCCGCGGGCGAGAAGACCGCGATGGTCGGCGAAGTGTTCAGCCGCGTCGCGCGCAAATATGACATCATGAACGACGCGATGTCGGGCGGCATGCACCGCCTCTGGAAGGACCGCTTCGTGCGCCGCGTCAAACCGCGCGAGGGCGAGACGATCCTCGACATGGCGGGCGGCACCGGCGACATCGCTTTTCGCATGGAGCGGTTCGGCGCGAGCATCACCGTCGCCGACATCAATCCCGACATGCTGGGCGTCGGCATGGAACGCGCCGCCGAACGCGGGATCGACAGCCTCGTCTGGTCCGAACAAAATGCCGAGAAGCTGTCGTTCCCCGACCAGTTTTTCGACGCCTATACGATCGCCTTCGGCATCCGCAACGTCACCGACATTCCCGCGGCGCTTCAGGAAGCGCACCGCGTGCTGCGCTATGGCGGGCGTTTCTTCTGCCTCGAATTTTCGACCAACGAATGGCCGGGCTTCGCGCAGGCCTATGATGCCTATTCGCATCACCTCGTCCCCAAGCTCGGCAAGCTGATCGCCGACGACGAGGACAGCTATCGCTACCTGATCGAATCGATCCGCCGTTTCCCGCCGATGCCCAAATTCGCGGCAATGATCCGCGAGGCGGGCTTCACCGCGGTGAAGGTCGAACCGATCCTCGGCGGCCTCGTCGCGATCCACAGCGGGTGGAAAGCTTGACCCGACCCGTCACCCATATCGTCCGCCTGCTGAAGTGGGGGCGCATCCTTGCGCGCCACGGCGCGCTGCGCGGGATCGAGAGTGCGCCGCAGACGCCGCCCGGGGTCAAGCGCCTCTGCCGCATCGCGCGGCTCGGCACGATCCAGCCGAAGGTGCCCGACTATGCCGCCGCTTTCCAGGCAATCGGCCCCGCCGCGGTCAAGCTCGGCCAGACGCTCGCAACGCGCCCCGACCTTGTCGGCGAGGAAGCGGCGCATAATCTGCTCACGCTGCAGGACGCGCTCGCGCCCGTCGGGTTCGAGCGCATCCGGCAGGAAATCGAGGCGGTCTTCGAAGTCCCGCTCGAAAGCCTCTACAGCGAATTCGACCCCGAACCCGTCGGCTCGGCGTCGATCGCGCAGGTCCACCGCGCGGTGACGACCGAGGGCCGCAAGGTCGCCGTGAAGGTCCGCCGCCCCGGCATCGACAAGCAGTTCGCGCGCGACATCGACACTTATGAATGGGCGGCCGCGCATCTCGAGGCGCTCGGCGGCGAAGCAACGCGGCTTCGCCCGCGCGAAGTGATCGCCAATTTCCGCCGCTGGACGCTGCGCGAGCTCGATCTGCGCCGTGAGGCCGCTTCGGCGTCCGAACTGCGCGACGCGATGGTCGGCGTGCCCGAATATGAAGTGCCCGCGATCGACTGGGACCGCACCGCGAGCCGTGTGATGACGCTCGACTGGATCGACGGCATCAAGATTTCGCACCGCGACCAGTTGATCGCCGCGGGGCACGACATGGAGAAATTGTCGGCCAACCTCGTCAACGCCTTCCTACGGCAGGCGATCGCCGAAGGTTTCTTTCACGCCGACATGCACCAAGGCAATTTGTTCGTGAAGGCCGATGGCACGATCGCGGCCGTCGACTTCGGCATCATGGGGCGGATCAACCGGCAGGCGCGCTACTGGCTCGCCGAAATCCTCTATGGCCTGACCACCGGCAATTACCGCCGCGTCGCCGAAATCCATTTCGAGGCGCAGTACGTCCCCGCCTATCACAATGTCGAAGAATTCGCGACGGCGCTGCGCGCCGTGGGCGAACCGATGCGCGGCAAGCCGGTGAGCGAACTCAGCGTCGGGCAGATGCTCGACGGGCTGTTCGCGATCACGCGCGATTTCGACATGCAGACGCAGCCGCACCTCCTCCTCCTCCAGAAGACGATGGTGATGGTCGAGGGCGTCGCGACGATGCTCAATCCGAAAATCAATATGTGGGACGTCTCGGGCCCCTTCGTCAGCGAATGGATCCGCGACGAGCTCGGCCCCGAGGCCGCGCTTGCCGATGGTCTGCGCGAACAGGGCAAGACGCTGGCGCTGATCCCCGACATCATCCGCCGCCTCGACGCGCAATTGCCGCGCAAGGGCGCCGCGCCGCCCGCACCCCCGCTGCCCGACATCGCGCTGATGTGGGACGTGGGCGAGAAAAAGCGCTGGTGGCGCTATGCGCTGACTGCGCTCGCGGGTGCGGCAGCAGGTGCCGCGACGCTGTCGTGGTTCGGCTGAACATCCTCCATTCCTGACGCATTGATCCTATCGGCGCGGATCGCCCCCTCTTAAGCTGCTCCAGGGAAACGGGAGGGGCGAAATGGTGGGGCACAATATGTCCGGCGCGAACGCGTCGCGTGGGCGAAACAGAAATTTGGCGGCTGTCCTGCTGCTAACCCTGCCCTGGCACTGCCTGTCTGCCGGAGCGCAGACCCCGGCCCCCGCGCCCGACCGGGCCGCCATCGAAGCCCAGATCGCGGAACTGCGACAGCTTTCATCAAAAGCAAGGCAGGATGCCGCCGACGCGCAGGCAGCGGCGACGCGCGCCGAAACGATGATCGGTCAATTGCTGACGATTCTCGCGGACCGGACGGAAGCGCCCGCGCCGCGGAGCGACACGACAAAAGTGCCCGTTCTGGACAATGTGACGGGACTCCAGGCCTATGTCGACACGCCCGAAAGGACCGAAGAGGAACTGCATCGGTATCTTGTCGATGCGCAGGGCAGGACGCCCGCGCCGAAAAGCCTCGCCGGGCAGCCCAGCTTTCGTGGAACGATCAGCGCGGCGAAGGACGGCACGCAGGCCGTCGTCGGATATCAGATACCGCTGAGCCGCCGTATCGACACCTTCCGCGAGGATGGGGTCGAAAAAAGGCGGGCGGTCGCGATGACGCTCGGCTTCGGCGCGAGCGCGACGCTCGACGAGAAAAATCGCGGCGTGATCGTGAAGTCGGGCGACCTGACCGACAAGCCGCTTGGCCTGTCGTTCAGCTTCAACTGGCAATATTTTCCCGAAGCGACAACCGCCGACGCGACGGCGACGGCCCGCAAGAAGGTGACCGAGATGGTCGCCTTGTGCGAGGCCGACCGTAGCAAGCATAATCGCGACGGCCTCACACAGGCCGAACGCTTCGGACAGGCCAGCGCGTTGCGCGATGCCGATAGCTGCAGCGGCCAGGCGCTGCTCGATTGGGCGTTCGCGACCAAGGCCGACGGGCGTTTCGTCAACATGGACGCGGTCAACGCCTATAACGCCGCCGTCTGGCTGGCGCCCGCTGCCGACGACATTCCCGAATATGGCTTCGGCATCAAACTCGACAGCCAGCGGCAGCGGTTCAGCTATATCGATCCCGCCGTCTTTCCGCCCGGCACGATCAGCGCCCCCGGGATCGATCCGCCCCTGCTGTCGACGCTCGATTTCACCGAACTCGGGGGCAAGAAAAAGGTGACCTATGACTGGGGCGTCGGCGCCTATGCCTTCCGCCACTGGTCCGGCAGTCTTGGCCCCTTCGAAGGATTGACTACCATTCCGCGTATCCGTTTCGGACGCAAATGGTCGCTGCCCAAGGATAGCGACGGTATCGAATTTTGCATGATCGATGCGCCGTCCTACGGCGGTTCTGCGATCCCCGGTGCCGACAATCGCCGGTGCGAGAAGTTCAACATCGCCCATCCCCAACGCGATAGCGGCTTCGAATATTCCATCGAGGCGCGCACCATGGTCGATGTCGGACGCCTTTCACGCGTCCTTCCCGAAATCGGCTTCGGCCCCTCGTTCGGTTACAAGGAAATCGAGCAACGATATCAGCTGATCGCACCCTTCTATATCGCATTCGACAAGGACAAGAAGCTGAACGGCGGAATCCAGGTCGCGCACGAATGGGGCGGGCAGGAAAAGAAGGACACGGTGGTTTCGATCTTCTATTCCACCGCGTTCAGCCTCAAGGGCAACGAATAGGACGCGCGATCAGCTGGCCGTCAGATCCTTGAGCGCGTCCTTCTCGGGCTTTTTGCCGAGATTGCGGATGCGCCACACGGCGACCGACAGCACGCCGAGCGCGCTGACCAGCGCGAGCAGCATCGTCCGCACGCCGCCGAGGCTGTCGGTCAACCGCGACACCATCATGTCGAAGCGCCCGATCGCGTCGGCCTCAACATCGACTGCGATCATGCGGCTGTCGATCGTGTCGAGCGGCTTGCCATTCTGTTCGGCGAGGCTTTCGACCTTCACGCCGAGCTTGAGCTTGCCGTCCTGTTTGGGCGAGACGGTCCAGTCGAACGAGAGCATCCGCGACAGCCCGCGTTCCTTGCACTGGCGCGCGGGGCCGTTCAGCTCGAACTGCGTTGCGAGCAGCTCGGCGCAGATCCACGACCCGAGCCGGATATCGACGGTCTTGACGTCGCCCGCATCGGTCGCGCTGTCGACGACCTGCGCCGCGACCTCCTTCGCGCCGATCACCAGCTTGACCGGGTAATCGCGCCCCATATCCATGCGGCGCGGCGGGTCGAAGGCGGCGACGCCGCTCTGCATCGTCGCGAGCAGGCTGGAGTAATTGGCGCATTCCTCCGGAGTTGCGAGGCCGCCCAGTTGCGGACAGGCGATCTTGCCGACGCCGCCCCGATCGCTCGCGGGGCCTGCGGCGGAATCGGCTAGATGTGAGGCGCCCGTCGATCCGGCGCTGGTGTCCGGGATATTGATATGCCCCTTGCGTGCAGCTTCGACCTGCTTTTTCGCCTGCGCGACGGCGGCCTTGGCTTCTTCATAAGCGCGCATGGCTTCGGCGCGCGCCGACTGCTGCTCGCTTGCCGCACGCTGCGCCATCGCCGCCTCCTCTGCGGCACGATAGGCGGCGGCGCGGTCGGCGTCGGGGGTCGAGCCCGTTTCCTGCGGTGGCGGCGGAAGCGGCGGCAGGTCGCGCGGCGCCTTTTTCGCATAGCCGCACCCCGAAAGCCCAAGCAACATCGCGAGCACAAATGCCCCGCCCCAAGCCTTGTTCATTTAGCCCCCCATGCCCGAAGGCGACCCCTGCGTCGTGAAATTGCACGTTTATAAGCCCGCGTCCATCGGAGCAGACTTGGTTACCGGACATTTACCCTAAATCGCTAAGGCTTGAGCCCGACCAACCCCCGGAACCGAAATCCGGACAAAGCCGAGGTTTCATGCGCCACGACACCCTGATTGCCGACAATATCCTGCCGGTCGACACGCTGCCTCTCGAGGTCGCGGTGGTGGTGCCGACGCTCAATGAAGCCGCCAATGTCGAAAAATTGATCGAAAAACTCTCGGTCGTGCTCGCGGGGCGCGGTTGGGAAGTCATATTCGTCGACGACAATTCGCCCGATGGGACGAGCGAGCTGGTGCGCCGCATCGGCCGCGGATCGCGGCATGTGCGTATCGTCCAGCGCGTCGGCCGCCGGGGCCTGTCGTCGGCGGTCGTCGAAGGGATATTGGCGACCGCCGCGCCGGTGATCGCGGTGATGGACGGCGACCTCCAGCATAGCGAAGAGGCGTTGCCGCAGCTGATCGATGCGGTCGCGGGCGGCGGAGCCGATATCGCGGTCGGCACGCGCTATGTCGCGGGCGGCGGGATCGGCGACTGGGACAGGGACCGCGCGCGGATGAGCCGCCTCGCCACCCGCGCCGGGCAGATCGCGCTCGGTACCGATGTGTCCGATCCGATGAGCGGCTTTTTCGCGGTACGCCGCGACGCCTTCGAACGTGCGCTGCCGCGCCTGTCGGCGATTGGCTTCAAGATATTGATCGACATTTTGGCGTCGAGCCCGACCCCGCTGAAAGTCGCCGAAATCCCGTACCAGTTTCGCACGCGCGAGGCCGGCGAAAGCAAGATTGGCGCGCGCGTGATCGCCGAATATGCCGAACTGATCGCCGACAAGACGATCGGGCGCCTTGTTCCCGTCCGGCTGCTCAAATTCCTGATGGTCGGCGGGCTCGGGGTATTTGTCCACCTTGCCGTGCTGCGCTCGATCCTCGGCACGGGCAGTCCCTTCATCACGGCGCAGACCAGTGCGGTGATGACGGCGATTGCCTTCAACTTCTTCCTCAACAACAGCTTCACCTATGCCGACCGCAAGCTGAAGGGCTGGCGCCTCGTCGGCGGGCTCGCAAGCTTCTATGCGATTTCAGCGCTCGGTGCGGTCGCCAATATCGGCATCGGGACGTGGATGGCCGGGCACGACGAACGCTGGTGGGTCGCGGGCGTTGCGGGCGTGTTGGTCGGTGCGATCTGGAATTTCGCGATGTCGTCGGCGCTTACATGGCGCAAATGACGACTGGAACACCGGGCTGGAACCGTTTCGCCGGCGTTTCGCGCCCGGTCGCGGCGGCCATACTGGGCCTGCTGGCGGCGTTGATGATCTGGGGTCTGCAAGTCGGCGCGGGCCGCGCGCACGTCGCGGTCGCGAGCCCCACATCGGCGCCGTTCGAGGGCCTAACCGGCGATCATGCGCTTTATGCCCGGATCGCGCAGCGCGTTGCCACCGGCGAATCCTATTATGCCGTCGCCGCGGAAGAACATCGCAGCGGCAACTATCCGCTGCGCCCCTTCGTCGCCGTTCGCTTGCCCACGCTCGCCCATATCGTCGCCGCGCTCGGCGAACAGAGGGCGATGCTTCTCTTCCTTGCCATCGGCGGCGCCGCGATCCTTGCCTGGTATCGGCGGCTCCGGACCGAGCCCCACCTGCCCCGCTACGCCGCGGTCGGCGCCTTGTTCGTCGCCGCGAACCTGACGCAGCTTGCGGCTCGCGAATGGCTCTACATCCACGAGGCGGCCGCCGGCGTGCTCCTGGCACTCGCGCTCGCCTTCTATCGCCCGGCGCGTCCGTGGCTCACCATGGCGATCGTCGCCGCCGCGCTCGCGATCCGCGAAACCATACTCCCGGTCGCGATGCTGTTCGGGTTTTTTGCGCTGATCGAGCGCGACTGGCGCGCCGCGGCGGGCTGGCTGGCGATCGGACTATGCTTCGCTGCGGGCATCGGCGCACATATCGCTGCGCTGGCGGCGGTCACCACCCCCGCCGACGCTGCGAGCCAGGGCTGGAACGGCCAGGGCGGCTGGATCGCCTATCTGTCGTTCGTCCAGGCGTCGTCGCTGCTACGCTTCTTCGCGGGATGGGTCGGCGCGCTGCTCGTCCCGCTCGCGCTGCTCGGCTGGGCCGCGTGGCGCTCGCGGCTGGGGCTTGCCGTGCTGCTGATCCAGCTCGGCTATGCCGCATTGCTGATGCTCTTTGCACGCCCCGCCAATTTCTATTGGGCGATGCTCATCACGCCGACCTTGTTCATCGGCCTCGCCTTCGCGCCAGCGGGGCTCGCCGAATTGGTGCGGTCGCTGCGACAGCCGACGACCGCGCTTCCCGCCGCCTTGAACTGAAGCGAGGAAGCGCATAACTGGAAGGCGAAGGAGACGGCGATGAATCAAACCCAGTCGATCGCCGCCCGCTTGGGGCAGGCCTGCCACCGCTGATGCCCGCGCCGCGCATCCTCTTGATCATCGGCGGCGGGATCGCGGCCTATAAATCGATCGAGCTTGTCCGCCTGCTCCGCAAGGCGGGCTATGCCGTCCGCTGCGTCATCACGCGTGCGGGTGAGCAGTTCGTCACGCCGCTGACGCTCGCCGCGCTTTCCGAGAACAAGGTTTATACCAGTCTCTTCGACCTCAAGGACGAGGTCGAGATGGGGCATATCCAGCTGAGCCGCGAGGCCGACCTGGTCGTCGTCGCGCCCGCGACCGCCGATCTCCTTGCAAAGATGGCGGGCGGCATCGCCGACGATCTCGCAACGACCTTGCTGCTCGCGACCGACAAGCCGGTGCTCGCGGCGCCCGCGATGAATGTGCGCATGTGGCTGCACGCCGCGACGCGGCGCAATGTCGCGACGCTGCGCGGCGACGGGGTGACCGTGATGGAGCCCGACGAGGGCGAGATGGCGTGCGGCGAATATGGCCCGGGCCGCCTGCCCGAGCCCGCCGCGATCAAGGACGCGATCGACGCCGCGCTCGCCAGCGCCCCGACGCCGGTCGCACTGACCGCCCCGGCCACGCTGGCGGACCAGCCCGACTTCGCGCCCGCGAACCGGCGCCCGCTTTACGGCCGCCACATCCTGATCACCGCCGGCCCGACGCACGAGCCGATCGATCCGGTGCGCTATATCGCCAACCGGTCGAGCGGGAAGCAGGGCTTTGCGATCGCCGCCGCCGCCGCCGAGGCGGGCGCGGAGGTGCTGTTGATCGCCGGCCCCGTCCCGCTGCCGACCCCGCCCGGCGTGATCCGCGTCGATGTCGAAACCGCAGTCGAAATGGCTGCCGAAGTTGCCGAGGGCCTGCCCGTCGACGCCGCGATCATGGTCGCCGCCGTCGCCGACTGGCGTGCCGCCGAGGCTGCGCCGCAGAAGATCAAGAAGGACGGGAGCGGCGCGGTCCCACCGCTCGCGCTCACCGAAAATCCCGACATCCTGGCCAGCGTCGCAAAAAGTCCGCAGCGACCGCCACTGTTGGTCGGCTTTGCCGCCGAAACCAACGATGTGATCGCGCATGCGCAGGCGAAGCTTGTGCGCAAGGGATGCGACTGGATCGTCGCCAACGACGTGTCCGCCGACCCGATGGGCGGCGAGAGCAACCGGGTGCATATCGTTAGCAAAGACGGCGTAGACAGCTGGGACCGGCTGCCCAAACAGGCCGTTGCCCGCAAATTGATGGAAAAGATCGCCGATGAGCTCGAGAAAAAATCACCCCTTGAAAGAGATTGAGATCGCCCTCCAGCGGCTGCCCAACGGCGGCGGCTTGCCCCTGCCCGCCTATGCCAGCGATGGCGCGGCGGGAATGGATGTCGTTGCGGCCGAGACGCTGACGCTGCGCCCCGGCTCGCGCCACGCGGTCGCGACCGGCTTCGCGATGGCGATCCCCGCCGGGTACGAGGTGCAGGTTCGCCCGCGTTCGGGGCTCGCGCTCAAACATGGCGTCACCTGCCTCAACACGCCCGGCACGATCGACAGCGATTATCGCGGTGAGGTGAAGGTGATCCTCGCGAACCTTGGCGACGAAAGTTTCGAGATCAAGCGCGGCGACCGCATCGCCCAGCTCGTCCCCGCGCCCGTCCAGCGCGCGGCCTTTGCCGAGGTCGAGACGCTCGACGAGACCGTCCGCGGCGCGGGCGGATTCGGATCGACCGGGGTCGAGAGCGATGCGGTCGACGAGACCGCCGACACCACAGGCCTCGCTTCGCTGTCGGGCATCAAGCTGCGCTGACGGTGCTCAGCGACGCCGAACTCGACCGCTATGCCCGCCAGATCATCCTCCCGGCCTTTGGCGGGGCAGGACAGGCGAAGCTCAAGGCCGCGCATGTCGCCGTCATCGGTGCGGGCGGGATCGGCTGCCCGGCGATTACCTATCTGGCGGCGGCGGGGGTCGGCAAGCTCACGATCATCGACCATGACGTCATCGAGCTGTCGAACTTGCAGCGCCAACCCCTGTTCACCGACACCGATATCGGCGCCAGCAAGGCCGTGGTCGCGGCCGAGGCCGCGCGGCGGATCAACCCGCATGTCGAGACGGTCACCGCGGTCGAACGGCTCCACAGCGACAACGCGGGAGCCCTGCTGGCAGGCGCGAGCCTGATCCTCGACGGCTGCGACAATTTCGAAACGCGGCTCGCCGTCAATCGCGCTGCCGTCGCGCTGCACATCCCGCTGCTCAGCGCCGCGATCGGCGCCTTCGAAGGACAGGTCGCCCTCTACGAAGGCTGGCGCACGGATAGCGCCTGCTATGCGTGCCTCGTCGGTAACGATCCCGACCGACCGGGGATTAATTGCGCCGAAACCGGCGTGATGGGCGCGCTCGCGGGCATGGTCGGGACGATGGCGGCGCTGGAAGCGGTGCGTGCGCTCACCGGCCTCGGATCCGCCTTGACCGGGCGGCTCGCGATCGTCGACATGCTCGACCGGCGCTGGCGCGAGGTCGGCGTGCCCAAGGATCCGCAATGTCCGATCTGCCGAGCCTGAACATCATCGTCGCGGTCGCCGAGGGTCGGCGCCTCTATGCCGCGCTCGAGGCGGGGATGGCGGCGGCAGCGCTGGGGCGCCCGGTGCGGATATTCCTGCAGGGCGAGGCTGCGGTGCTGCTCCGCAATCCGGTGTCCTTTTCAGGCGACGAAGCGCGCCGCGCCGCGGGGCAGCCCGACCTCGCCTGGCTCGTCGAAGAAGCGATCGCGATGGAGATCGCGCTTTTCGTCTGCCAGTCGGGGATGGCACTCGTCGGCATGGCGGCGACCGAACTTGTGCCGCATGTCCGCGCCGCGGGGCTGGTCAGTTTCATGGCCGCGATCGGGCCCGACGACCGACTGATCGTCTATTAGGGCCAATCCCCATCAGGGATTGTCGCAGACCTTGATCGCATCGGGTTCGGGACGTTTGCCCTCGGGCTCGAAGCGCGCGAGATAGCCGCCGGCATGCTGCTTGTCGTCGTAGGAGACGAGCTTGTAACCCACCGCCTCGAACTCGCAGACGAGCAGGCGGAAGGGAGTGCCATGCTGTGCGATCGGGCGGTCGCCGTCGACGACGAGCACCTGCCCGCCCTTGCGAAGCGCGGGGCGCAGCCGCCACAGGAAAGCGTAAGGCTCGCCGATCTCGTGATACATATGGACCATGAAAACGCGGTCGAAGCTCGCCGCGGGCAGCCGCGGGTCGTCGACCGCGCCGAGTTTGAGCGAGACATTGTCGAGCCGTTCGCGCGCGACGCGGTCGGCCAGCCGTTCGATCACCTCGGGAATGATGTCCTGCGCAAGCACGCGGCCGCCGGCGCCAACGCGCTGCGCGAGGCGCACCGTATAATAGCCATCGCCCGCGCCGATGTCGGCAACGGTCATGCCGGGGCGGACGTCGGCCGAATCCATGACGTCCTCAGCCTCGTTGACGCGGTCGCGCGCTTCCTCGGTCGACCATTTCGTCGAGACGGTCGGCGCGACCGGTCGGTCGGCGGGCGGGAAGTCGCGCGCCGTTTCGGTGCGGTCGCCATTGTCGTCCCACGGTGCATCGCAGCCGTTCAGCAACGGCAGGAACGCCAGCAGGGCGGCGGCGGCGCGCTTCATCAGTCGATATCTTCCACTTCGACCTTTTCGCCCGTCACCTTCTGCGACAGCGCCGCCGCCATGAAGGGGTCGAGCGCACCGTCGAGCACGTCGCCCGGCGCGGTCGAGGTCACGCCGGTGCGCAGGTCCTTCACGAGCTGATAGGGCTGGAGGACATAGGAGCGGATCTGGTGGCCCCAGCCGATCTCGGTCTTCGCCTGATATTCGCCCGACGCCGCGGCTTCGCGCTTTTGCAGCTCGGCCTCGTACATCCGTGCCTTCAGCATCCCCATCGCAGTCGCGCGGTTCTTGTGCTGCGAGCGGTCGTTCTGGCTCGCGACGACGATGCCCGTCGGGATGTGCGTGATGCGCACCGCCGAATCGGTCGTGTTGACGTGCTGGCCGCCCGCGCCCGAGGCGCGATAGGTGTCGATCTTGAGGTCGCCTTCGTTGATCTCGATCTCGATATTGTCGTCGATCACCGGATAGACCCAGACCGACGAGAAGCTGGTGTGGCGCCGCGCCGAGCTGTCGTAGGGCGAGATGCGGACGAGGCGGTGGACGCCGCTTTCGGTCTTGGCATAGCCATAGGCATTCTCGCCCTTCACCAGCATCGTCGCCGACTTGATGCCGGCCTGGTCGCCCGCCTGATACTCGACCAATTCGACCTTCATGCGGCGCTTTTCGGCCCAGCGCATATACATGCGCTGGAGCATCTCGGCCCAATCCTGGCTTTCGGTGCCGCCAGCGCCGGCGTGCACTTCGATATAGCAGTCGTTCGCGTCGGCCTCGCCCGCGAGCAGCGCCTTGATCTTGTCCTCTTCGGCGCGTTCGGCAAGCGCGGCGAGCGACGCCACGGCCTCGTCGACCATCGCCTCGTCGCCTTCCATTTCGGCGAGCTCGATCAACTCGGCGGTGTCGGCGCATTCGGTCTCGATCGCACGCGTCGCGGTGATCGCCTCATCGAGCCGGCGGCGTTCGCGCATCACTTCCTGCGCGGCCTTCGCATCGTTCCACAGCGTCGGGTCTTCGACCTTCGCATTGAGTTCGTCGAGGCGCCGCACCGCGCGGTCCCAGTCGAGAAAGCGGCGCAGCAGCGCCAGCGCGGCGCCAATCTTGTCGATATGATCCTGCGCTTCGGCGCGCATGTCCTTGCTCCTGAAATATGTTGGTCCGCCCTTACGGCCTGAACGGCCTCAGGGGAAGACGGTGCACGGCGTCAGATGATGCCGCCGCGGTCGTCGAGGAAGTCGCTGTCGGTGCGCCCGGTCGATCCCTTTTGCGATGCACCGCCGGTCGCACGACGCTGCGTCTTGATCGGCTTGATTTCTTCTTCGCGGATCGTCCGGCGCGGTTCGCTTTCGGGCTTGAACGCTTCCCAGATGATCGACGCCTTGGGATCGGTCCCCGGCCAGCTGCCATAGACGCGGCGGCCCGACTGGCGGTCGATGCGCACCATGCGCACGCCCTTGGGCGCCGAGAAGGGAATCGGCTGGCGGTCGGCGAGCGCAGCAAGCGCGAAATCCTTGAAGATCGGCGCGGCATAGCTGCCGCCCTGCGCATAGCCGCCCATGCTGCGCGGCTGGTCGAAGCCGATATACATGCCCGCGATCACGTCGGGGGTGCCGCCGACGAACCAGACGTCGTTCGGTCCCGAGGTCGTGCCCGTCTTGCCGAACAGCGGCACGTCGAGGTCGCGCAGCCGCACCGCGGTGCCGCGCTGGACGACGCCTTCGAGCATATGGACGACCTGATAGGCGGTGATCGGGTCCATCAGCTGCTTGCCCGACTTGGCGAAGCGCGGCATCGGCCGGCCGTCCCAGTCCTTCTTGTTGCAGCCTTCGCACGCTTTCCAGTTCGCCGGGAAAATCACCTTGCCGCGGCGGTCCTGCGCATAGTCGATCACGCGCGGTTTCAGAGCGCGACCATGGTTGGCGAGCATCGCATAGGCGTTGGTCATTTTCTCGACCGTCGTCGTGCCCGCGCCAAGCGCGGTCGAAAGATAAGGCTCGTGCTTGCCGATGCCCATCGTGTCGATCATTTCGACCACCGGCTCCATACCGACCTGGCTCGCGGCGCGCACCGTCATCAGGTTGCGCGACTGTTCGAGGCCCCAGCGCATCGTATGCTCGCCGCTGCCGCCCGCGCCGCCAAAGTTACGGAAGCATTTGTTGCCGAGGCTGGCGCCCTGATAGACGCAGAAAGGCCCGTCGACGATCATCGTCGCGGGGGTCATGCCATTGTCGAGCGCGGCGGCGTAGACGAAGGGCTTGATCGTCGAACCCGGCTGGCGTTCGGCCTGCGTCGCGCGGTTGAAGGGCGACAGGCGGACGTCGAAGCCGCCCTGCATCGCATAGATGCGGCCCGAATGCGGGCTTTCGACGACCATGCCGCCCGACACTTCGGGGATATTGCGGAGCGCATAGCTCGACCCGCCGCTCGATTTCACGACGATCAGGTCGCCCGGACGGAGCGCCGAGAAAGCGCTGCCGCCGGTCTTGCGATAGCCCATCGTCGCGGCGCTGGCGGGCAGCGTGCCGGTGTCGCCATTGGAAAAGCCGATTTGCGCGGCGCCCGCCGATTTGGAGATTATGGTTGCGACGCGCCAATTGTCATAATCGATGCCGATGAAACTCGACGCGAGGCGGCTCTGCCACTGGTCGTCGGCCTCAATCGTCGCGATCGGTCCCGACCAGCCCTTGCCAGCGTCATAACGCTGGAGCCCCTTGCGCAGCGCCATCGTCGCGCCCGCCTGCATCTTGCCGTCATAGGGCGTGCGCACCCAGAGGCCGCCGGCATAGACGCTGTGCGGGCCGTCCTCGGCGGTCTCGCCGAATTCGGCGATCAGCTGGCGGCGGACCTCTTCCATATAATAGCCGCCAACCTGCGCGATCGCGCGGTTGCCGCTGTTGGTGAGGCCGAGCGGCATCGCCTTCGCCGCGTCGCGCTGCGCCGCAGTGATCCATTCGTTGCGGTACATTTCGTCGAGGACGAAATTGCGCCGCGCGATCGCCTTCGCCTCATTGCGCGCGCGGCCATAGGTTTCGGGCGCCTTGGGCAGGATCGCGAGAAACGCCATCTCGTGGAGCTGGAGCTGGTCGACGTCCTTGTCGAAATAGGCGCGGCTCGCGGCCTGAACGCCGAAGCTGCGACGGCCGAGCGGG
>JAESGS010000515.1_pt1 | contig 26477 bp, 21 predicted proteins | sample 9269761 | NCBI WGS metagenome assembly JAESGS01 (sample SAMN15741799, study PRJNA653493) | algae metagenome | isolation source: Cyanosarcina radialis HA8281-LM2 and co-occurring heterotrophs from damp... | place: USA: Makauwahi cave, Hawaii | collected 2011-01-06 | reverse complement strand
CGACACCTCATAGGCGAAGTCGACGTGGCCGGGCGTGTCCATCAGGTTGAGCTCATACGTCTCGCCGTCGTGCGCCTTATATTTCAGGCGCACCGTCTGCGCCTTGATCGTGATCCCGCGCTCCTTCTCGATGTCCATATTATCGAGGACTTGCGCCGACATCTCGCGCGCGGTGAGGCCCCCGGTGAACTGGATCAGCCGGTCGGCGAGCGTCGATTTCCCGTGATCGATGTGCGCGATGATCGAAAAATTGCGGATATGGGACAAAGGCGTGGTCATGCGCCGCGCCCTAGCAGCCGAAAGCGCCGCTGTCAGCAGGGTCTTAAAGCCACAAAAGCCCTGTATGCGCGGGCCGGTTTTGAGGCTTTTGTGGCCCCTTCGACTGGCTCAGGGCAGGCTTAAGGAGACAAAGGATACGGACGTGCAGCGCGAAACTGTCTCCTTTGTCGCTTTAGGGCGGCAGCAAAGGTCGCGAAGGTCACACACGGCGGGCATGGGCGAAACATCGCAAAGGTCGCACGCAGGCGCGACGTTTCGCGCCGCGGCGGGGCAGCAGATTTGGGCGAGTCAAAGAGCCAGCGCGGGAGGCTGGCATGGCGGGACAATGTAGGAAAGGGTTTTTGTGAGGCCGCCACCGAAACGAAAACTTCTCCCCTTGCTCTCGCCGGGGGCGGGCGCCACTGTGCCGCCGTCTCAACAACGGGGTCGGGCAAAAAGCCAATGGATATTGCTACATACTTGGAAGACGAACGCGATTTCGAGTTCATCCGCGACGGAGTAATTGCGTGAGCCTGTTTGACACCTTGGCACGCGCCCGCACCGAGGAAGACGTCAAGGACGCCTATATCGGGGCGCTTGGCCTCAAGGGAGTGTTCAAGGGGCTGGTCGATATCCAGACGCCTGAAATCTGGTTCGAAGCGAAAGAGGCCTCGACCCCGCCGTTGCTGATGTTTGCGCAATTGCTCGTCTATGTCCGCGCGGCGCGCAAGCGGGGCGAGGCGATTCCCGGTTTCCTTTGTGTGATCGACCGCGAGAAAGCGGCGCTGATGGCGACCGAGCACGCCCTTCCGATCCTCGAGGACAAGTCGATCGTCTGGCCCAAGTCGGGTTCGGCGGCGGACAAAGCTCTGGCCGCGCAGATCGCGCCGGTCATCGAAACGCATTTCGTCCTCTACCGGATCGCCGACTACGAGGCGGAGTTTATCAAGGCGGCGAAGGATGCCGTGCGCGAGGGCCGGATCATCCGCACGCCCATCACGCCAAACAACCTGAGGCAGGTGTTCGACAAGTGGGTGGCGATGGTCGGCGTCGAACTCGGCGTGAAGCGCGAGGCCGATTACGCGGTACTGTTCTTCGCCGACATCATGCACGATGGTCGTAACGAAGCCATGCGCAACCTGCCCGCCCGCCTGCTTTTCAGCGGCGACAAGCCAGTGTTCATTATCGGTTCTGAGCAATATGAACTCGCCAGCGAGCGCGGCTATCGCAATTTCTGGAACATTTATCACCGCCCGCCGGAACAAAAGCACCGGCACTATCTGCTCGAACGGCGCGACAGCCTGCTGCCGATGGACGACCAGAAATTCAAGGGAGCGTTCTACACGCCGCTTCATATCGTCGACAAAGCCTACGACCAGCTCAACGCTACCCTAGGCGCCGACTGGCAGAAGAAATATATCGTCTGGGACATGTGCGCGGGCGTCGGCAATCTCGAGGCCAAGCATAGCAACCTGCGCAACGTTTACATGTCCACGCTCGATGCTGAGGACGTGACGATCATGCGCAGCAACCCGGCCTTCGCCGGGGCGGAGATTTTCCAGTATGATTATCTAAACGACGATGTGACGGATTTCGGGGAGATCGATTACGACTTGTCGGGCAAGGTGCCGATGGCGTTGCAGCAGGCAATTGCCGATGCGCGCGAGGGCAAGAAGGGCGCTAAGCCGATCTTGGTGTTGATCAATCCGCCTTATGCTGAGGCGATGAATGTCGATAACAGGAAAGATGCCGGTGCGCAGGCAGGAGTGAAGCAAGGTGTATCTAAGACCCGCATCAGCCATGGAATGGACCATCTTGGCTATGCTGCTCGTGAATTGTTCGCGCAGTTCTTGCATAGGATTATGATAGAACTGCCGACTTCAAAAGTAGCAATGTTCAGCAAACTCAAATATGTAAACGCGCCAAACTTCACTCATTTCAGAGAAAATTGGACTGCTAAGTATCTAGATGGTTTTGTAGTCCACAGCCTCGCGTTTGATGGCTTGAAGGGCAATTTTCCGATTGGGTTCCTGTTGTGGGATTTGGCAGTCGAGGAGGCCGCCAAATCAATCGATACCATAGCGTTGAATCGGTCAGGTGCCGTTGTCGATACAAAGCGATTTTACCGTGAATTCCCGCGCGAACCTCTGGCCGATTGTATTGCAAGGCCGCGTTCGAATAGCGAGCCCGCTCTTCCTCTTCAGAATGCGCTCGTACCTACGACGCGGACAACCGATGTTCGCGGACGCTATTGGGCGAATGGCGCTATCGGCAGCATGATTTGCAAGGGTAACGATTTTCAGAACGCAGCCAACGCGACTGCGCTGCTATCTTCAGGGTACAACAGTGCTGGCGCATTCTTCGTCACCGAGAAAAACCTGTGGCAAGCCGCCGTCGTGTTCTCGGTTCGCCGTCTCATCAAGCCCACATGGCTCAACGATCGCGACCAGTTCCTGCAGCCTTCGCAGCCGCTCACCGATGAATTCAAATCCGATTGCCTCGTCTGGATGCTGTTCAATGGCAGCAATCTCACCGCCGGGGCGGACGGGCTACACTGGAATGATCGCGATTGGTCCCTCACCAATCATTGCATACCGTTTACCGAGGCCGCGGTTGGCGCGAAGGCACGGTTCGAAAGCGACTTCATGGTGCGCTACATGGAAGACATGACCTTCTCGCCCGAGGCGTGGGCCGTGCTCGATGAAGGCCGAATGCTGTGGACGCGGTTCCACGCAACGAGCTTCCCGAACAAGATCAGAGAAGAATATAAACTCAACCGCGCGGATGCCGGGTGGTATCAGGTGCGCCGCGCGCTCGAAGTCTATGGCGATACCGAATTGACCGATTTCGATCCGTTTAAGGCAGCCTATGCCGCGCTCACCGAAAAATTGCGGCCGATGGTGTATGAGCTGGGCTTCCTGCCGGAGTAGGCACTGGCGACAACCGCCACGGCGGTTGGCCGCAATCTTTCCCGTCACGCCGCGATTGGGAGATGGTCGCGCAAAGCGCTGACCACCACGCCCGTCGGGCGCGGTTCCCCTCCCCATGGCTTCGCCACAGGGAGGATCAGATTGTCAGCCACCGTGCGCAATCATCCCGCACCCGCGCGTCCCCATCTCGCATCCCCCGTTCCAGTACCGCCACCCTTCCCTCGCCCTCTTCCACCGCCGCGAGCGCGGCGATTGCATTCGCGCGCACCCGTGGCACCGGATGCGCCTTCGCGAATTGCTCGGCCACGTCCTTGCCATTCTCGGTCAAATGCACCGCGCAGCGGAGCAGCATTTCGCTGCTGGTCAGTGTCGGGCGCCGCGCGATCGTGCCGCTCTCCAGGTCGACGATATATTGGTTGCGCCAGGGGACGTGCTCGCCCTCGTCCATGATGTTGAGGCTGACCGACAGGCTTTCGGGCGGGAGCTGGCTGTGGATGTCGCGGTGGGCGCGGTAGAGCATCATCTTGCCCTCGTTTAAGCGACTGCGCTCGACGAATTTGAGGTTCAGCGGCTCGCCGAGGCGGCCGCCGACGGCTTCGGGGTCATAGTCATAATAGTCGCTGATGTAGCCGGGGCCGAAATAGCCGGCGGTGAGGAAGTGGAAATTATGGTCGTGCGGGACGCCGTAGGAGAAGGCGGCAGGGCCGCTCGCGGTGTAAGCGGCGTCGCGCGCGGACGGCCACATATTGGCGCGGAGGTAGAAGCCGCGCGGGCTGCGGTGGAGGAGGAAGACCTGCGCCGTGTAGCGGTTGAGCTCGAGCTGGTCGGTATAGCTTGCCTTGAGCGCGGCGAAGACGCGGTCGGCGAGGAAATCGGGGTTGCGCTGGAGGCCCGCGAGAAGGGCGGTGCAGCGCGCGATGCTCGCCTCGTCGGTGAGGTCGACGCCGCGTTCGTCGAGGCGCGCGGTGACCTCTTCGAGGTCGAGCGCGGGGCCCGCGGGCGGGTCGATCAGGCGGGGCATGGGTCGGGAGCCTTCGCGCGCGGTGCCGGTTTGCCGGGATATTTGGGGAGGGAGGGCGCCGGGCTTATGCAAGACCCCGGCCCTCCACCCCCCTCCCGCCCCGTCTCACCGGAAGGCAGAAAGACAAGCGCGTGCGTCGCCGCGGCGGCGCGGCGAACCTCGGGATGCGGATCGTGCGTCGCCATCGCGGCGAGGTGCGGACGCGCCGCCGCGGGGTCGAGCGCGACGAGTTCGCGCATCGCGGTCCAGCGGGCGGCGAAATCCTCGCTCGCCGCCTCGACAACGAAGAGCGGCGCGGCGTCGGTACGGCCGAGCTGGCGGAGCAGCGTGAGCGCCATCTGGCGGAAACTGCTGTCGCGGCGCGAGGCGCTGACGTGGGTCAGGCGGCCGCTCGCTATGTCATAGGCGCGGATGGGCAAGCGCGAGGGTGGCTGGACGGTGAGTTCGAGGTAGAGGATGTCGCGACCAGTGCGCATCAACGTGAAGCTTTGGCGTGCGGTGTCGAGGATCAGTGTCTCGCCTGTCCGCAACGGGCGCGGCGGTTGCGTTAGGCATGGGGCGGCACCTTGGGCGGTGAAGCCGCCGGCTTCCTCGGCCGCGCTGACCGCAACGCTGTGCGCGCGAAGCTCTGCGCCGCCGCAATCGAGGATGCGGATCGCCGCGCGGCCTGGGACGAAGACCGCGATGCCAGGGGCGGTGCCGTTCGAGGTGAACGGACGCAGCTGGAGCGTCAGGCGGATCGCGCCGCGATCGGCGAGGACGAGCCCCCCGCCATCGCTGCCGCCAACCATCCGCAGCGGTGGGCGCGCAAAGGGCTCGGCCGCGAGCAATGCCAGCGCCGCATCGATCCGGCCGCGAAGCCAGTCGGCGTCGGAGAGCCAGGGAAGAAGGCGCGCGATCGCGACATCCACGGGCGCATCGGCGAGCGCCGCGATGGCGGTCAGCAGTCCGTCGGGGGCCGTGTCGGCCGCGCTCCACGCGGCATCGAGGTCTGCGACCGCGCAGCGCATCGCCCGGCGGCGCGCGACATCGGCGTGGGGGAAATGGTCGTGGCGGGATGGCATGAGGCTTGGCCCGAAAATGCGGGGGAACGGAGGGCGCCGGGTTGGTGGCGCCGCCCGTTCCCGCCACAAATCAATCGTAGACGATCAGCGCGATGGCAACGGCGAGTTCGAACACCGACGGCCCCGACGAGGCGCTTTCGCCCATCAGCGAGCCGAACAATCCGACCGCCGTGTCGAGCAAAGGCAGCGCCTCGATATCGATGGCTGGCAGACCCATATTCCCCCTCCTGTCCTGACCGGCGGCGCGACCCGCCGCCGGGAACAGGGCTAGGAAGGCGCGGGCGCGCTTCCCAGTTAACTTATCGTAATCAAGGTCACGTCGCTGGTCGAAGCGGGGTTGCGGCGCCGCGCGCCGCGAATAGGGTGCGGGCTCGAAACCGGGAGACCCATCATGCACCGCACTATCGCCGCCGTCCTTTGCACGCTGTTGCTCGCCGCGCCCGCGAGCGCCGAAACCTTGCTCGTCGGCAACAAGGGCGAGGATACGCTGAGCGTCATCGCGTTGGCGTCGGGCGAGGAGCTGGCGCGGCTGCCGACGGGCAAGATGCCGCACGAGATCGCGATCTCGCCCGACGGCAAACAGGCCGCCGTCGTCGCTTATGGCAGCACGACGGTCGATGTGTTCGATGTTGCGAACCGGACCAAGGTCCGGACGATCGACCTCAGCCCCAACCAGCGGCCACACGGGCTGCTGTGGCTGTCCGACGGACGACTGGTCGCGACGACCGAGGGCAGCGAGTCGATCGCGGTGGTGGCGCCCGACGGGAAGCTGACGTCGATTGCGACGGGGCAGAAGGGCACGCATATGGTCGTCGTCGCGCCCGACAATCGCACCGCTTACACCGCCAATATCGGCGCCGGGACGGTGAGCATACTTGATCTCAAGACCGCGAAGAAGCTGCGCGACCTGACGATCGGCGGCAAGCCCGAGGGGCTGGCATTGACGAAGCGCGGGCGCGAGCTGTGGGTCGGCGATCTCGATGCGCCGCGCGTGTCGATCTGGGATACCAAAACCGGCAAGAAAATCGCCGAGCTGCCGGTCGATCCGGTCGCGATCCGCGTGCTGGCGAGCCCCGATGGCAAGCTGGTCGCGACGAGCAATATCGCGGCGGGCACGATCAGCCTGTTCGACGCCGAAACGCGCGCGCTGCTGAAGACGATCAAGGTGTCGGGCGAGGCAGCGAAGGGGCAGGTCACGCTGCTGTTCAGCGCGGACTCAAAGCGGCTCTATGCCGCCGAGACGGGGCACGACAAGGTCGCCGAGATCGACGTCGCGAGCGGCGAAGTGCTGCGTCGGATAGCCGCGGGGAAGAACGGCGACGGGCTGGCGATCGCGCCCTAGCTTCCGGAGCGCAGCTTTTCGCGGAACGGAGCGAGGCGGCGGACCGCCTCGTCGAGTATCGCGCCGTCCTTCGCAAAACAGAGGCGCAGGATGTGGCGCGGGCCGTCACCTTCGAACAGCGCCGAGACGGGGATCGAGGCGACCCCCGCTTCGCGCACCGCGCGTTCGCTGAACTCGCTGTCGGAAAGGTCGATTCCCGATGCGGCAAGGTCGATGCAGAGGAACCAGGTTGCGGCGTTCGGCAGGACGGTGAAGCCTGCGCCGCCCAGCGCATCGCGGAGGTGCGCCCGCGATGCAGCCCAGCGATTGCGCTGCGGTTCGAACCAGCTGTCGGGACGATCGAGGCCTTCGGCCACCGCCCATTGCAGCGCGGGCGGGGTCGTGAAGGTAAGGAACTGGTGCGCGCGGCCGAGTGCGGTCGCCATTTCGGGCGCGGCGCATAGCCAGCCGGTCTTCCACCCCGTCAGGCCGAATATCTTGCCGGCCGAGCCGATCTTCACCGCGCGTTCGGCCATGCCCGGGAAGGACAGCAGCGACCGATGCGGGGTTCCGTCAAAGCGGACATCTTCCCACACCTCGTCACAGATCGCGATGAGGTCATGACGCACGCACATGTCGGCGATGATCGCGAGTTCGGCCTCGCTCGCGACGGTGCCGGCGGGGTTGAGCGGGTCATTGAGCATCAGCACGCGCGTGCGCGGCGTGATCGCCGCCGCGAGCTGCCCGGCATCGTAGCGCCAGTCGGGCGGAGTCAACGCGACCGAAACCGGTATGCCTCCGGCGCGGCGCACCATCGGCGCGTAGCTGTCATAGGCGGGCTGGAACAGGATCACCTCGTCGCCCGGCGCGACGAAGGCGAGGATGGCGGCCGCCAGCGCCTCGGTCGCGCCCGAGGTCACGATCACTTGCTCGCGCGCCAGCACCAATTCCTGCCGCCGCGCGTAGAAGCCGCAAATCGCGTCGCGCAATTCGGGCAGGCCAAAGGCCGGCGGATATTGGTTCGATTTTTCGGCAAGCGCACGCGCCGCGGCGGCGATCATGTCGGGATGCGGCGGCTCGTCGGGAAAACCCTGCCCAAGGTTGATCGCATCATGCGCCCGCGCGAGCCCCGACATATGCTCGAAGATCGTCGGCTCCATCGCGGCGTAGAGCGGGTGCGCCCTGTTCGTCATCGCGAAAGCCAGAGCGACAGGCCGGGCGGCGGATCGCCCGGGGGCGCATCGGCGATGTGGCGCACCGCATCGGCGCGGGCGCGGTCGAGGATGGCGGCGGGGACGCTCGCGGAGTGGAAAATATGATCGGCCTCGCCGAGCAAGCGCGCGGTGCGAAGGGTGAGGTCGTCGGGGTCGGCGCTCGCCAACGCGATGGTTTCGAGGCGCGAGGGGTGGATCGCGGAATCGCTCGCCAGCCAGCTTTCGACCCTGTCGGCCGCATCAGCACCAAGCGGGTCGAGTGCACCGCCGCTTGCTAGCGCCGCATCGATAGCGCGGCGGCGGTCGGCGGCGGCGGGCCAGCGCGCTTTCATAGCGTCGCGCGCGGCATAAAGCGCAGAAGCAAGCGCGCCGAGGCGGGCGGGGAGTAACGCCTCAATGCGCTGACGGACCGCTTTGGCGAGACCCGCCGACGCACCGCCCGTCCCGATCGCGATCGTCACAGGCGCGCGGTCGACGATCGCGGGGGTAGTGAAATCGCAGAGATCGGGGCGGTCGACGACATTGACGAGCAGGCCCCGCGCGCGAAGCGCCCCCGCTGCGGCGCGCGCCTGTTCGTCATCGTCGAGTGCAACGAAGGCGATTGCAGTCCCCTCCTCCCACTCGGGCACGATCCGCCCGCCCGCGCGGACGATCAGCCGCGCCTTGGCGTCGGCGGCTTCCCCCTCCCCGACCAGCACGACCGTGCGGCCGCGAAGGTTCAGGAAGATGGGAAGCTGCTCCACGTCAGTCGATCCAGTCAGGCACGCGCTCGGCGGCCATGATCGTGCCGGCCGCGATGCGGTCGGCGACAACCGCATAGCGACCGCCATCGACGAGCACCTCGGGAACGAGGCTGCGGCTGTTGTAGGTCGACGCCATCGTCGCGCCATAAGCGCCCGCAGTGCGGAACACCGCGAGATCGCCGGGCTCGACCTTGTCGGTGACGCGGTCGCGCGCGAAGGTGTCGCCGGTCTCGCACACCGGGCCGACGATCGACGCCGTCATCGTCTCGCCCGTCGGGGTCACCGACACAAAATCGTGATAGGCATCGTAGAGCGCCGGGCGCGCAAGGTCGTTCATCGCCGCGTCGACGATCACGAACGGGTTGGTCGCGCCGGGCTTGACCCAAAGCACCTCGGTCAGCAGCACGCCGGTGTTGCCGGCGATCACGCGGCCGGGTTCGAACATCAGCGTGACGTCCCAATCCTTGGTCACCCGCGCGACCATCGCGCCATATTCGGCGGGGCTCGGCGGATTGTCGTCGGCCTTGTACGGGACGCCGAGGCCGCCGCCGAGGTCGACATGGGTGATGCTGTGCCCTGCAGCGCGCAGTTCGGCGACGAGCTGGCCGACGCGCTCGAACGCCGCCTCGAGCGGCGCGAGGCTGGTGAGCTGGCTGCCGATATGCACCGCGATGCCGCGCATGTTGAGCCCCGGCAGCGCCGCGAGCCGGCCGAAGATGTCGGGCGCGACATCGATGCCGACGCCGAACTTATTCTCGGCCTTGCCGGTGGAAATCTTGGCGTGGGTGCCCGCGTCGACGTCGGGATTGACGCGAAGCACCGCGGGCGCGGTCATTTCCTTCGCGAGCGCGATTGCGGCGAGTGCGACGCCCTCGGGCTCATGCTCGATGTTGAACTGGCCAATGCCGCGGTCGAGCCCTTGCGCCAGCTCGGCGCGCGTCTTGCCGACCCCCGAAAAGACGATATCCTCGGGCGCCATGCCCGCCGCGAGTGCGCGTTCGAGCTCGCCGCCCGACACGACGTCGGCGCCATAGCCTTGCCGCGCGAGGACGCGCAGCACGCCGAGGTTGGGGTTGCACTTGATCGCGAAGGCCAGGTGCTTCTTGGGAACGTCCTTGAGGCCGTCGCGAAACGCCTGCGCGTGGCGTTCGAGCGTTGCGCGCGAATAGACATAAACGGGGGTGCCGATTTCTTCGGCAATGCGCGGCAGCGGAATATCCTCGGCGTGCATCACGCCGTCCCGAATTTCAAAATGATTCATTGGTAAAAGTCCTGAGGCTCAGCCCGGAGGCGGCAAGTCAAAATCGTCGGTTTCGCGTTGTTCGGACCGTTTGAGAAGTTCGTCGCTGCGCGCGGGCCGGGCCTGCGCGTCAGGCGTCGTAAGCTCCTCCGTAGTCGGGGCGCGGGTCGCGCCGACGGGAATGACCGGGGCAGGCTGGCCTGCCACCGGCTTCAGATCTTCCTTGCCGCCGCACGCGCCGAGCAGCGCGGTTGCGGCGATGCCAATCAGGATGGGGCGCTTTGTCGCCATCACATCGTTCCTTCGAGCGCCGCGCGGGCCGCGGCGATGGCCTGCCTTACTCGGTCCGGCGCCGTGCCGCCATAGCTGGTGCGGCTGGCGACCGACGCCTCGACGGTCAGCGCCGCGAGCACGTCGGGGGTGACCGCAGCATGGATCGCGGCGGCGTCGCCCGCCGGCAGCGCCGACAGCTCGACGCCGAGTTCCTCGGCGCGCTTCACGCACGAACCGACGACATGGTGCGCCTCGCGGAACGGCAGCCCCGCCTCGCGCACCAGCCAGTCGGCGAGGTCGGTCGCCGTCGAATAGCCCGAGGCGGCAAGCGCGCGCATGCGGTCGGTGCGGAAGGTCAGCGTCTCGACCATGCCGGTCATTGCGGCGAGCGACAGCGCGAGCGCGTCGAAGGCACCGAAGACGGTTTCCTTGTCGTCCTGCAGATCCTTCGAATAGGTCAGCGGCAGCCCCTTCACGATCACGGCGAGCCGCTGGAAGGCGCCGAGCAGCAGGCCGGCGCGCCCGCGCACCAGTTCCGCGGCATCGGGGTTGCGCTTTTGCGGCATGATCGAGCTGCCCGTCGACCAGGCGTCGGGCAGGCTGATGAAACCGAAGGGCTGGCTGGCCCAGATCACAATCTCTTCGGCGAGGCGCGACAGGTGGATCGCGGCGATCGACGCCGAGGCACAGAATTCCAGCGCGAAGTCGCGGTCCGAAACGGCGTCGATGCTGTTCGCCATCGGGCGGTCGAAACCGAGCGCGGCGGCGGTGGCATGGCGGTCGACCGGAAAGCCGGTCCCCGCAAGTGCGGCAGCACCGAGCGGCGATTCATTGAGGCGGCGGCGGGCGTCGGCGAAGCGCGAACGATCGCGGCCGAACATTTCAACATAGGCGAGCAGATGATGGCCGAGCGTCACCGGCTGCGCGACCTGCAGATGCGTGAAGCCGGGCATGATGCTGCCCGCATGTTCGTCGGCGCGCGTGAGCAGCGCGGCCTGGATCGCCTGCAACCCCGTATCGATCCGTTCGCATGCGGTGCGTGTCCACAGGCGGAAATCGGTCGCGACCTGATCGTTGCGCGAGCGTGCGGTGTGGAGCCGTCCGGCCGCCTCGCCGACGAGGTCCTTCAGCCGCGATTCGACGGTCATATGGATGTCTTCGAGGCTGAGATCGACGGGCACGCCGTTCGCGCCGAATTCTTCGGCGATCTGCGCAAGGCCACGGTCGATCACCACGGCATCGTCGGCACCGATTATGCCCGCGGCGCCGAGCATGGCGGCGTGCGCTCGGCTGGCGGCGATATCTTCTTCCCACAGGCGCTTGTCGACCGGGATCGACGCGTTAATCTCTTGCATGATCGCCGCGGGTCCGCCACCGAAGCGGCCACCCCACATGCTGTTGCTGTCCGGAGTATTCGCCATCCGCCGCGTTCCAAATCCGTCCCTTGCGATCCTCGCCGTGTTTCTGGCCGGATCAGTCGCCGGCTGCGATAGGGAAAAGCAGCCGGGCGGGCAAGCGGGGCAAAGCCAAGCAAATGTTTCGGCGGGCCAAGCGAAGGGCGTCGGCCAGTTCGAATATATGATCGACCGCAGCCACAAGGGCGAAGCCGCGCCGACCGCGGCCTTTCGCGGGCCCGACGACGCGGCAGTGACGCTGGCGAATTTCCGCGGCAAGCCTTTGCTCGTCAATCTGTGGGCGACATGGTGCGCGCCGTGCGTTGCAGAGATGCCGACGCTCGATGCGCTCGCGGCGAAAAGCGCCGAACGAATGACGGTGATCGCGGTCGCGCAGGATGTGCAGGGCGCCGAAATCGTCGACCCCTGGTTCCAGAAGGCGGGGCTGAAGGTCCTGCAACCCTATATCGATCCGCAGAACGGCCTGCTCGACGCCGCCAACAGCGCGTTGCCGACGAGCATCTACTATGACGCCGAGGGCCGCGAGATCTGGCGCGTTGTCGGCGCGATCGATTGGCAGGGCGCCGAAGCCAAGGCGCTGCTGGCCGAGGCCAAATCCTGAAAAAAGAAAGGGCGGGTGCCCCATGACACCCGCCCTTCCCTGCGACCCGGAGCAAGGCTCCAGGGAACTCGCGCGGCTTAGCCGCCCACCGTCACGCGGCCGGTGCGATAACCCTTCTTGCGCATTTCCTTCACATAATCCTTGTCGGCGTCGACCACCTCGGTCTCCCATTCGTCCCACGCGTCCCAGCGGTCTTCGCGGTCAGTCGAATGGCGAAGGTCGCTGCGCAGTTCCTTCTCCGCTTCGAGAATATCGGCTTTGTAATTATACCATTGCTGGTTCACGACGCCCGCGATCGGTGACGTACGGATGTGCGGCGCGTCGAATCCCGGGGGCATCGAGCCATAGGGAACGGCGGCCACGGCGGCGGTGGCGGGGAGAGCCATCAGAATAGCGAGGGTGGTCCATTTTTTCATTGTCCATCTCCTGATTGCCCGCCCGTTGCAGGGCGGTCAGGGGAGTCAACGAAGCAGATGGTGGTTTTCTTCCCCGCTAATCGCCGAAATGGCACGGGTCGCGGCGGAATCGCCTCACCCGGGATGCGATTCGGCGCCGACACTCGATTTCAGCAGGCCGCGGAACACGTCCTGCGCGCTACGTTTTCCCTGCGTCACGTCATAGACATCGCGTGCGATCGGCATGTCGAGGCCGTAGCGTTCGGCGAGCGCGATCACCGTCGGTGCGCTCTTCACCCCCTCGGCGACCATGTTCATGCCCGCGATGATTTCGTCGATCGGGCGCCCCTTGCCGAGTTCGACCCCGACATGGCGGTTGCGCGACAGCGGGCTGGTACAGGTGGCGATGAGGTCGCCCATGCCGGTGAGCCCTGCAAAAGTCTCCGCGCGGCCGCCCATCGCGACACCGAGCCGGGTGATTTCCGAAAGCCCGCGCGTCATCAGCGCCGAGCGCGTGTTGTCGCCGGCGCCGAGCCCGTCGCCCATACCGACCGCGATCGCGATGATATTTTTGAGCACCCCGCCGAGTTCGCAGCCGAGGAGGTCGGTGTTCGTGTAGACGCGGAACAGCCCCGAATGGAACACGGGCTGGAGCGCGCGGACGACGATCTCGTCCTCCATCGACAACACGCTCGCCGCCGCCTGCCCCGTCATGATCTCGCGCGCGAGATTGGGTCCGGTGAGCACGCCGACGGGGTGGCCGGGGAGCACTTCCTCGATCAATTCGGTCATGCGCTTGCCCGAGGACAGTTCGAGCCCCTTGGTGAGGCTGATCACCGGCACCCAGGGACGAAGGTGATTGCGCGCCTCTTCGAGCACGGCGCGGAAACTGTGCGACGGCACGCCCATGACGAGCACGTCGGCGCCCGCAACCACCTCGGCCATGTCCACCGTGGCGCGCAACGCTGCGGGCAGCTTGATCCCCGGCAGATATTTGCGGTTTTCGTTATCGGCGTTGATGCCGTCGACGGTTTCGGCATCGCGCGCCCACAGCGTGATCGGCGCATTGCGCGACACCACGGATGCGACCGTCGTCCCCCAGCTACCCCCGCCGAGCAGCCCCACCTTCAACCGCATGAACCTCTCCCTGTTTTGGGGAGAGACTGACGCGCATTTCAATGCTTGGCAAGAAAGCCCTTCATCACGGCCGCCGTGGCCTTGGGATCCTCGATCATCGGGACATGGCCGACATGCTCGAAGATATGCGAGGTGCTTCCCGCGATGCCCGCCTCAAGGACGGGAACGCAGCTCACGTCGAGCAATTGATCGTGGCGCCCCCAGATGATCAGCGTCGGCACCTTCACTTCGCCGAGGCGGCCGTTCAGCGGATGGTCGCGCCCCTCGGTTGCGATGACCCAGAAAATCCTGTCGAGCTGGTCGCGATATTTGAGGCCGTCGGCGTAGAGCACCGGCTTCAGCCGCGACGGAATATAAGGCGGCTTGTGGACGACCATCGCCACCAGCCGGTCGGCATCCTCCAGATTGGCGAGGATGAGCGGATTATAATCCTCGTTCGCCGCCTGTTTCTGAAGCTCGCTTTCATGTTCGCCGTTGACGCCCGCATTGTTGAGCAGGATCAGGCTGGCGAGCGCGTCCGGATAGTCGATCGCATAGCGCAGCGCGATCCAGCCGCCCATGCTGTTGCCGCCGACATGCGGACGCTGGAGGCCGAGCGCGTCGGCAAAGGCCTTCAGCCGCGCGGTCTGCGCCTGCAGGTCATAGGCGAGGTCGGGGTTGCGTTCATTCTCGCCGAACCCCGGCAGGTCGGGCGCGATGACATGATAGTCGCGCGTGAGATAGGGCGCGATCATCGACCAATTATCCTTGTCGCCTGCGAAGCCGTGGACGAGCAGCAGCAAGGGCTTCGACGGATCGCCGCCCTCCAGATAGGGCCAGGTGCGGCCGTCGACGACGACACTTTTCTGCACCGTGCCGCCGCGCCGGCGGAGCAAAGCCCGCCCGATCGCGACGAGGCGGCCGGGGAAGACGAAATACATCAGCGCGAGCGCGATCAGCGGCGCGAAGATCAGGACGAGCAGGATTCTCATGCGGCGGGCGTGCCTTTCACATGCGCGTCGAACCAGCCGATGAGATCGTCGAGGACGGCGTCGCGTTCGGGCTCGTTATAGATTTCGTGGAACAGGCCCGGATAGATTTCGAGGCGCTTGTCCTTCGAGGCCACATTGGCGAACAGGTAACGCGAGCCCGCGGGCGCGGTCAGCCGGTCGGCTTCGCCATGCTGGATCAGGATCGGCAGGTGGATCTTCGGCGCGTCGGCCTGTGCGACGGCCATTGCGTCCATGAATTCCTTGCCCAGCCGCGCACCGATCTTGCCGGTATAGACGAGCGGATCGGCCTTATAGGCTTCGACGACAATAGCATCGCGGCTGACGCCATTTGAGTCGAGCGACAGCACGCCAAGGCGCGGAAAGAAGCGCGAGAGGAAGCGGCTGATCCACACGGTGAAGCGCGACGGTGGTTCGGCGGGCAGGATCGCCGGGCCCGAAAGCGCCGCCGCAACGAACGCCTGCTGCCGCTCGACGAGAAAGAGCGTCGCGATCAGCCCGCCCATGCTGTGCCCGAGCAGCAGGCGCGGCGTGTCGGCATGATTGATTTCGACGAGCGTCAGCAATTCGCTCAGTCCGTCGAGAAAGGCCGAAAAGCGCGGGACGAAACCGCCCTCACCGTCCGAATTGCCATGCCCCCAATGGTCGACAGCATAGACGGCATAGCCCGCATCGGTCAGCCGCTTCGCGACATATTCATAGCGACCGGCGTGTTCGGCATAGCCATGCGCGAGCAAGACCACCGCGCGCGGGCGGCCTTCTGGCAGCCAGTGGGTGACGTGCAGCTTTGCCCCCGCGCCGGCGGAACCGGCCGGCAGGATCACCGCACCCGCCGCCATGCTCAGCGCACCGCCTTCTTCAGCGCCGCGCTGCGGTGGCCGGGGCCGTCGTCACCCGCTTTGTCGATCTTCGCCAAAATCGCCTCGAGCGCGCGGCTGATCGCGGTCTGGGTGCGCACCATCTCGACCTTCGGCCATGCGGTGCGCTCACCCGTGTCGATCAGTTCGTCGATATCCTCTTGCGCGAGATCGGACAGGATCTTCGTCGGCGACCAGAATTTGGGCGGGCGGATGATGTTGATGTCGCCGGTATATTCCTGGTTGATCACCGAACGCGCCATGTTGGCGAGGCTGTTGATCGGCGGGATCAGCTCGAGCGGCTTCTGGAAAATCACCATATTCGCGTTGAGCCATGCCTTGAAGGTCGTCATCGACGCATGCTGGATCGCCTCGATCGGCGCCATCTGCTTGCGCGTGTCGGTCGCGAAGGGCAGCGCGATCGGGTTCGCCTGGCTGACGATATGATGGTTGACGCCATAGAGGCGTTCGAGCCGCTTGGTCGGGATATCGTGCGTCACCGATCCATCGACCCAGCGCCGGTCGGGCTGGTAGGGCACGCGCGCGCCGCTGTCGTCGCGCGCCATCAGCATCACCGGCGGAAAAACCCCGGGCACCGCGCACGACGCGAGCACGGCTTCGCGAATAAGCACATTCGGCGCGGTGATCGCGTTGAGCAACCGGCCGTTCTGATGCTTTTCGGCGGGCGCGACCGAGACATTGAGGTGGCGGCCGCTGACCTCATAAGCTTCCTGGAAAGTCAGGTCGGGGATCAGGTCGGCGAGGCGTTCACGCACTTCGTCGGGCGCGAGGCGTTTTTGATCGGGATTGCGGTCGGGATTCGCGAGGCGCCCGCTTTCAAGGAAAGCGCCGATGTCGGCATTCTTGCGCGTGCAGACGACCGCGGCGACGATCGACCCGCCGCTTGCGCCCGACATGATCGCGGGCAGCACGCCCTCTTCCCAAAGCGCCTTCACGACACCGATATGGAAGAAGAGGAAGCTGCCCGATCCCGACAGCAGCAGCGCCGAGCGGCCGTAGCAATGCTGAGCGCGGCGGAAGAAATCGCGCTTCTCCTCGCGCGGGACCGCGCGCGACGCGGCGATCTTGTCGAGCGAGGCGACGACCTCGGCGACATAATCCTCGATCAGCTTTTTCGTGCCGAAGCGCGCCTTCTGGTAAAGCCGCTCGTGCCCCATGCCGTCGATATTGCCGTGGATGCCCTCGTTGAGCACGAAAAGCAGCCCCTTGACGTCACCCGCCGCCGACAGCTTGCGCAATTTTTCGAGGCGCGCGCGGATCGCTTTATAATCGAAATGCTTGCTCTCGTCGGCGTCGCGCCACGCCTGCAGCCCCGATTTCCGGTCATGTTCGTGCGCCGCTTTGGACCATGCGACATAATCGGGTGCGGTCACAAGATCGCGGTCGGCGCTGAGCGTCGGGGTGAAGAGCATTCGGTAATCCTGCGAGAGCATGGTTTATTTTTTGCGAGTCTTGCCGGTTGCGTTCGCTTTAGCAACCGGTTTCACCCTGCTCTTTGTCGCAGTTTGAGCCGCAGACTTGGGTTTGGCCTTGGGCTTGGCCGCAGGTTTCGGCTCTGCCGTAGCGGCTTTGGGCTTTTCGGGTTTGGGCATCGCCGCCATCAGGTCGGCGAAACTTTCGTCGATACATTCGCGGAAAAAGGCGATGTCGGGCATCACCGCGCGTTCGGAGATGAGCGAAAAGGCGATCCGGCCGTTGTAGCTGGGGGTCGCGACGAACAGCCCCATATTGTTCGCGAGCGGCGCCATGCCGTGCTGCTGCACAAGTTGCGCCCCCGCGAGATAGAGCGGCACCTGCGCGCCGGGCACGTTCGAGATGAAGAGGTTGGTGCCACGCACCGCGAAGCGTTCGCTGGTGACCAGCCGCGCGACCGCCGCCATCGTCGCGCCCGGAATATGTTGCGACAGGTCGGTCATGATCCGCGCGCTAACGCCGGCTTTGGCCTCCTTCGCCTCGACCGTATAATCGCGCACCGCGGCGAGCCGTTCGAGCGGATCGGCGATGTCGGTGCGGATCGGCACGCTCATCGCCGACACCTGATTGCCCGGTTTCGACGCCTTTCCGCCCTTTCCGCGCAAATTGATCGGCGCCACCGCGACGAGGCTCTCCTTCGGCAGCTCCTTATGCTTTTGGAGATATTTGCGCAGCGCGCCGCCGACGGTGGTGAGCACGACATCGTTGACCGTCGCGCCCGGCACCTTCTTGCGGATTTCCGCGACATCGGCGAGCGCGACCGTCGTCGCGTCGAACATCTTGTGCGGGCCCACCGGCACGTTGAAGCGCGTTTCGGGGACGCCGGCCGTCATGCCGCCCTCGGCGATCGATTTCCGCGCCGACGAAATGATCGCGGGCGACATTTTCATCAGCGCGTTCATGAATTTCACCGGCGACTGCATCGACGCCGACCAGGCGCGCGAGAGCGTCTCGGTGCTCGACGGTGCCTTGCCGAGTTCCTCGACCGGCGGCGGCTCGGCAATCGCGGGCGTGCCCTTCGCGTCGATGTCACTCATCGCGATAAAGGCGTGCGCGCCCGAAGCGCCATCGACTGCAGCATGGTGGACGCGGTGGAGCATCGCGAAGCTGCCCTTTGGGATGCCCGGAATCCGATCGAGCCCTTCGATGACATAAATGTCCCAGAGCGGCCGGTTCATATCCATCGGTTTCGAGAACCAGCGCGCGACCGCGATGCAGAATTGCCGCCAGTCGCCAGGCTCGGGCAGGCGCGCGTGGCTCATATGCGCCTCGATGTCGAAATGCTCGTCCTCGACCCAATAGGGATGATCCATGTCGAACGGCAGCCGGTGCAGGCGGCGTTTGAACAAGGGCGAGGTGTCGACACGGCTTTCGACGTGGCGAATGATGTCCTTGAAACGCACGAAGCCGCCGGGCGCGGTCGAGGGGTCGTAGATATAGACCCCCATGATGTGCGTGAGATTGTTCGCGGTCTGCGTGTAGAGGAACTGGGCGTCCTGCGCGCTGAGCTGTTTGAGCATTTATCCTCCTGAACCGGGTAGTCGGTCCGCAAGCGCCACAGTCGAAAGGCGCATCGTTTCCATGACGTTGGCGAGCCCGCGCAGTTCCATCAGCAGCGCGCGGCGCGCGGCGAGGTTCACCGGCGTTGCCTCCTCGGCGAGCCCCATATGGCGCATCAGCGACAGGCCGTTGGCGAAGAGCAATTTGCCGATCGCCGCCTCGCTGCTGATGCGGCGAAGGAGGTAAGCTTGCCGGCCCTCAACAAGCGCCGCGTCGAGCAACGCCTTTTCATCGACCACATCGCCCGGCTTCGCCCGCGCCAGCTGTTCGGCGACGACCGAATAGGCCTCGGCGAAGGGCAGCAGGATCGCGTGGCCGACGACCGGCTGACAGCGGCGAAGAAGCTGCGCGATGCCGCGATCACCGCTCGCAAGGCGGCGGTCCCATACGGGATCAATGCGTTCAAGCTCCGCTTCGATCGCGGCGCGATGCTCGTCGCGCGGCGGGTAGAAGAATTCGAATTTGAACAGGTCGCGCAGCCGATCGATCTTCGCCCAGAAGGCTGCGGTCGCATCGCCGCTGTCGCCATCGCGCAGTTCGAACAGTGCGAGTTCGATCATCGCGCGGTCGAGGAAATGATGCGCGATGATGTTGCGGTAATAGCTCGCCATCGGATGCTTGGCGGGGTCGATCGAATAGACATTCTCGCTCCCCGCCTCGTAGCGCGCGAGCAGCCCGCTCGCGACGAGCGTGTCGACGGTCGTCGACAGGGCGCTGTCGTCGCCGCTTTCAAGTTCCTTGCTCAGCCTTATGCCGCGCGCCCGCGCCCAGTCGGTCACCGCGCCGATCGCGCCGAGCAGTTCGGCCGCTGTTGCCCCCCTTGGCGCCATGCCGAGAAGGATCAGGCACATCACCGAGGTGACGGTGAGCGGCGTGACGCGGTTCGCCTCGACCGCGACCGCGAAGGCGATCTTTTCGAGCGCGCGCTTGTCGTCGGGGCCGGGCGCCTGATCGATGACGACGGGCTCGCCGATGTCGAGCCGGATGCGGCCCGAGGGCTCCTTCAGGCTCTTCATATAGCCGATGAACCACGACAGGCTTTCGGGCTTCTTGTTCCGCCCCGTCTGCTCCGCGGCATATTCCTCGACGTCGCGAATGAGGTCGAAGCTGGTGACAAAGGGCACGAAATGCACGCCCTGCGTCCCCGTCGCATGCGCCGCGTCGAGAACATATTTCATCAGGCCATATTTGGGCGGCATCAGCTTGCCGAGGCGCGAGCGCGTCCCCTCGAACGCCCAGCTCAGCGGAAAGCGCTTGGCGAGAAGCCACGCGATATAGTGGCGCAGCACGAGCTTGTAGACCGGCTGGTCTTGAAAGCTCCGCCGGATGAAGATCATCCCCGAGCGGCGGAAGAATTCGCCCATCACCGCAAAGTCGAGATTGGCGCCGCCGAAGCTGTGCAGCATCGGCATGTCCTTTTCATAGGTCAGCCGGCTGGGGGTCGCGCCGTCGATATAGGTTTTGTGGGTGAAGAGGATCGCGGTCGGATGCTCGCGAAGGATCGAACGCAGCTTCGCAAGCTCGGCGGCGTCGATTTCCATTTCGGGTGCGTAGCCACCGAACATCATGCGATCGAGCCGGGCGCGCAGGTCGAGGAAGAGTGCCGATGGCCGCGCGATGACCTCCTTCATCAGCGGCCGCGCCTCGCGGTAGAGGTCGCCAACGGGTCGGCCCGTCTTCTCCGCCAGATCGGCGAGCGCGGCGCGGAATTTGGGGCTGGTGCGCAGGCCGTCGGCGACGAAGCGCGGGACCTTGTAGCGCGTCCCGCGGATCCCGCGCTCGGCGACATCGAGCGCGAGCGCCGCCTGCCGTGCGACGAAGCCCGCGAATTCGGGGCTGTCCGCCCCCTCGCCGTCGCCCCCGCCGGTCTGTGCGCAGAACCGGTCGCGTAGCGCGTCGAGCGTCGCGGCCTCGCCGATGAGGATTTGCGCACGCCGCCGATCGCGCAGCAGGATCAGCCGCGCGCGCAGCGACCCCGGATGGCGCGGATCGCCGAAAATCAGATGCCGGAATTTGAGCGCGCGATCCTTGTCGAACCCCGGAATGCGCCATGCGACGCGCAGCGGCACCACCAGCCGCGACGGCGCCCCGCCGAGCCGCGCCTGCAGCACGTCGACGGGCAGCGCATGATCGCCGTCCTCGATATCGAGGCTCGCCCAGGCCGGTTCGTCATCGCCGCTCGTCGAATGCATCCAGTCGAGCAGGATGCGGCGCTCGACCCCGTTGCGCGCGTCGATGATATAGAGCCGGTCGGCCGCCTGCTCCGTCACGATTCCGGCGCGGGGCGTTCCGTCGGCCACCGCTTAGCCGGTCTTTCCCTTGACGGCCGCTGGCTTTTTGGCGGGGGCCTTTTTCTTCGCGGCGGGCTTTTTCGCGGCCGCCTTTTTCTGCTTGGCCTTTTCGGCTTTGGCCTCGGGCGGAGCGGCCTCGGGCACGGGCTCCTTCGCCACCGATTCCGCGACGCTCTCCTCGGGCTGGCCGAGCGTGCGCAGGAACATGTTCCGCACGTCGCGGACATGATTGTTGATCGTTTTCGGGCTCCATCCCGACGTGTCGACCGGCGGCAGCACGGTAACGCGCACCGTGGCGGGACGCATCACAAACTCGTTCTTCGGCGCGACGTCGGTGGCGTTATGGATCACGATCGGGACGATCGGCACGCCCGCCTGCATCGCGAGGTGGAAGGCGCCTTTCTTGAACGGTTCGAGCTTCGGCGTCAGGCTGCGCGTGCCTTCGGGCGAGATGCAGATCGACTTGCCTTCGACCTTGATCGCATCGACCAGCGGCTCCATCGCCTTGATCGCGCTCTTGCCGTCGGCGCGGTCGACGAAGACGGTGCCGCCCCATTCCATCAGCTTGCCGAGGATGGGAATGTCCTTGATTTCTTTCTTCCCCACCCCGCCCATGTCGCGGCGGATGAGCTTGGCGAGGATCATCACGTCCGCCTTGCTCTGATGGTTGAAGATGAAGACGCACGGGCGCGAGGACCAGAGATTCTTCTCGTCTTCGACCTCCAGCTCGACCCCGGTGATCGCGGTCGCGAAATCGCCGAACAGCCCGATCGAGAAATTCGCCGCCTCGCGCTGCGAACGCGTTAGCGCCCAGATCGGCAGGCCCGCGGCGAAGGCGCCGACGAGCGAGCCGGTCGCGTAGATGGTGCGCGTATAATCTACCCACGAAGGCGTGCCGCGGCTGCCGAACCGCTGAACCGGCCAGCCATTTTCTTCGGCGATTGCTTTCAGCTTGAGGTTCGGGTTCAGCGGGCGCGGCTTGCCGACGCGTTCGAGCAGTTCGATATCGTCGTCGCTGTCCGAATAGAAAAAGCTCTGGTCGAGATCGAGGCCGTACTCCTCGGCCAGTTCCTCGGCCGCGAGCACCTTGCCCTCGCCGAAACAGAGCGGGCGGATGATCTCGCCGGTAAAGACGCCATCCTCGATCTCATAGGCCGAGCATTTTATATCCTCGATGCCGAGGTCGCGCGCGGTCGGTTCGATCTGGTAGATCGTCGCCGACGAGATGATCGCGACGCGGTGGCCCTTCGCCTGATGCGCCTCGATGATCGCGCGCGTTTCGGGATAGATTTTGCGGGCGATATGCTTCTTGTAGAGTTCTTCGCCGAACTCGATGAAGCTTTCCTCGTCGACGCCCTTCATGAATTTGGCGGCGCCCGACATCAGCCCCGAGAAACCGATGGTACCGAGGCTGTGCTGCGCAATGACCTGCGCGGTCTCGGCAATCTCTTCCATCGACATTTCGCGGCGCTGGAACTTCTCGCGCAGCATCGCGGTCGCCGAGTAGCCCGAGATGATCGTCCCATCGAAATCGAACAGCGCCGCGATATGCGATCCCGGCTCCGACGCGAGCACTTCTTCCAAATGTGGCTGCGGCCTTGGCACGCGCATCTCCCCACCAACGGCTATATTGCCGTTTTACCTAGGCACAGTGGCAGTAAAGATGACGTTTATCAATGGCGCGAAAGGGCAGCGGCTTCGCGAGCTAGCGTCTCGATTTTCGCGGCGTCGAGCGGTCCAGACGGGACGACCCAGCTGCCGCCGACGCAGAGCACCGCTTCGAGCGCGAGCCATTCGGGCGCGGTCGCGAGGCTGATGCCCCCGGTCGGACAGAAGCGCGCCTGACCGAAGGGACCCGCGAGCGCCTTCAGCGCCGGAATGCCCCCGCTGGTTGCCGCGGGGAAGAATTTGAAGCGGTCGAGGCCAAGGTCCATTCCGCGCATGATGTCGCCGGCGTTGGCAGTACCGGGCAGGAAGGGAATTCCGCTGGCGACCGCGGCCTTGCCGAGATTGTCGGTGAGGCCCGGCGAGACGATGAATTCGGAGCCTGCGGCAATTGCCGCGTCGAGCATTGCGGGATCGAGCACGGTACCCGCGCCGACGACCGCGCCCTTGACGCTTTTCATCGCCTTGATCGCGTCGAGCGCGGCGGGGGTGCGCAGCGTGACCTCAAGGACCGTGAGGCCGCCCGCAACGAGCGCCTCGGCCATCGGCACCGCATCCTCGACCCGGTCGATGACGATCACCGGAATGACGGGCGCGAGGCGCATGATCTGGTCGATGGACTGGCTCAAATGACGGACTCCATGGCAGCAAGAACGGCCGACCCGCCCTTTTCGGCTTCGTCGGCATGATGGCGGAACAGGGCGAACAATTCGCGGCCGACGCCGAGTGCGGGCGGCGGGGCGACGGCGGGGGTGCGTGCGGCCCATTCGGCTTCGTCGACGAGCGCGATCGCCTCGCCGTTCACCGCGCAGACGCGGACGATGTCGCCGTCCTGCAAATAGGCGAGCGGGCCGCTGACGCCGTCGGTGCCGGGCAAGGCTTCGGGCGACAAGTGGATCACCGCGGGCACCTTGCCGCTCGCGCCCGACATACGGCCGTCGGTGAGCAAAGCGACGCGGAAGCCCTTGTCCTGCAGCACCCCAAGCGCCGGGGTCAGCTTGTGCAGCTCGGGCATGCCGTTGGCGCGCGGCCCCTGGAAGCGGACGACGACGACCACGTCGCGTTCGAGTTCGCCCGCCTTGAACGCGGCCAATACCTGGTTCTGGTCGTCGAAGATCCGGCACGGCGCCTCGATCGTCCAGCGATCCTCGGCGACTGCGCTCGTCTTGATGATCGCGCGGCCGAGGTTGCCCGCGAGCAAGCGCATCCCGCCGTCGGGCGAGAAGGGCGCGGAAACGGGGCGCAGCATACTATCGTCGCGGCTCTCGGCGGGGGCAGCCTGCCAATGAAGTTCGTCGTTCACGAGCACGGGCTCGGCGGCGTAATCGGCCATCGTCCCGCCGACGGTCAGCACATCGCCGTGGAGCAAGCCGGCGCCGAGCAGTTCGCGCACGACATAGCCGATGCCGCCCGCGGCATGGAAATTGTTCACGTCGCCCGCGCCGTTCGGATAGACGCGCGCGAGCAAGGGCACCGCGTGGCTGAGTTCGTCGAAATCCTGCCAGTCGATGACGATCCCGGCCGCGCGCGCGATCGCGGGCAGGTGGATCGCATGGTTGGTCGAGCCACCCGTCGCGAGCAGACCGATCGCGGCGTTGACGATCGCCTTTTCGTCGATGCAGCGCGCGAGCGGGCGATAATCGTCGCCGTCCCAGCCGATCTGAGCAATCCGGTGCGTCGCGGCGCGCGTCAGTTCCTGCCGCAGCTTGGTGCCGGGGTTGGTGAAGGCGCTGCCGGGAATGTGCAGCCCCATCAGCTCCATCATCATCTGGTTCGAGTTCGCGGTGCCGTAGAAGGTGCAGGTGCCCGCGCCATGATAGCTCGCCGCCTCGGCTTCGAGCAGTTCGTCACGCGTCGCCTTGCCCTCGGCATAGAGCTGGCGGACGCGCTGCTTTTCCTTGTTCGCGAGGCCCGACGGCATCGGCCCGGCGGGGATCAATATCTGCGGCAGGTGGCCGAAACGCAGCGCACCAATCAGCAGGCCCGGAACGATCTTGTCGCAGATACCAAGCAGCAAAGCGCTCTCGAACATCGCGTGGCTGAGCGCGATCACCGTGCCCTGCGCGATATTGTCGCGGCTGAACAAAGACAGGTCCATGCCCGCCTGCCCCTGCGTCACGCCATCGCACATCGCGGGTACGCCGCCCGCGACCTGCGCGGTCGCGCCGACTTCGCGCGCGAACAGCTTGATCTGTTCGGGGTAGCGTCCGTAGGGCTGATGCGCCGACAGCATGTCGTTATAGCTGGTGACGATGCCGATATTCATCTCGGCGCCCGACCGGATCGCGGGCTTGTCCTCGCCGGAGGCGGCAAAGCCATGCGCGAGGTTGCCGCACGACAGATTGCCGCGATTGGTGCCCGCCTCGCGCTGGCGGTCCATCAGGTCGAGATAGGCGGCGCGGCGCGGGGCGCTGCGCGCGATAATACGGTCGGTAACCTTGGCGATTACGGGGTTCAGATCAGTCATGCCAACTCGCTCCGTCGCGCTCGATCAGCGCGATTGCACTCGACGGCCCCCAGCTTCCCGCCGTGTAATTTTGCGGCGCCATATCGACCGCGGCCCAGGCGTCACGGATCGAATCGATCCACTGCCACTGCGCCTCGACCTCGTCGCGTCGCACGAACAATGTCTGGTCGCCCTCGATGAAATCGAGCAGCAGGCGTTCATAGGCGATGCGCCGCCGCTCGCCGGCAAAGCTGTGCGAGAGCGACACGTCCATCGTCACTTCTTTGAGCTTCACCCCGTCGCGATCGAGCCCGGGCTGTTTCGCCATCACCTTGACCCTGATATTTTCCTCGGGCTGCAAATTGATGATCATGCTGTTCGCATCGAGCTTGCCCGCGCCGACTCGCGCGAAGATATTGTGCGGCACCGGCTTGAACTGGATCAGCACCTCGGACTTGCGCTGCGGCATGCGTTTCCCGGTGCGCAGGTAGAAGGGCACGCCCTTCCAGCGCCAATTGTCGATATAGACCTTCAGCGCGACGAAAGTTTCGGTGTTCGACGGATTGCCGAGCTCGTCGGCATAGCCCGCGACCGCGCCGCCATTAACCGCGCCGCTGGTATATTGACCCTTGACGCTGTGCGCCTTCACATCCTCGGCCGTCATCTTGCGAAGCGAGCGGAGCAGCTTGACCTTTTCGTCGCGCACCGCGGTCGACGAAACGCTCGAAGGCGGCTCCATCGCGATGATCGCGAGCAGCTGGAGCATATGGTTCTGGACCATGTCCTTGAGCGCGCCGACGCCGTCATAATAGGAGACGCGGCCCTCGAGCCCGACGGTTTCGGCGACGGTGATCTGGACATGGTCTATCGCCTGCGCATTCCAGAGCGGCTCGAACAGCATGTTGGCAAAGCGCAGCGCGAGCAGGTTTTGGACCGTTTCCTTGCCGAGATAATGGTCGATGCGGAAAACGCGGTCTTCGGCAAAGGCGTCGCCGACCTCGGCATTCACGTCGCGCGACGAGGCAAGGTCGTGGCCGATCGGCTTTTCCATCGCGATGCGGCATTCGGCGCAGGCGATGCTCGCAGCCTTCAGCCCCTGCGCGATCGGGCCGAACATCGACGGCGGGGTCGAGAGATAGGCACCGATCGGACGACCGAGCCGGTCGCCGAGCTGCGCCGCAAGTTCGTCATAACCCGTACCGGCGCCCGCATCGACCGAACAATAATCGACGCGTTCGAGGAAGGCCGCGATCTGCCCGTCATCGAGCCGGTCGGCGGGCAGATGTTCGGTCAGCGCTTTTCGCACCATGTCGTGGCACGCCGCGCGGTCCATCTTCGAGCGTCCCGACGCGACGATCGTCAGCACGTCGGCGAGCAGCCCGTCGACATGGAGATTGTAGAGCGAGGGAAAAAGCATCCGCTGCGCAAGGTCGCCCGTTGCGCCGAACAGGATCAGGGTTTCGACTTTTACGCTCACTACAGTCCCCTTGGATAGTTTTCCGGAATTGGAGGATGCACCCCGCGAATGCAACGCGCATACGTAGGCCGCATACGATGTCGCCC